>Ga0207966_1001249_pt1 | contig 14033 bp, 16 predicted proteins | sample Knorr_S23_td_NAD_FD_185611 | JGI IMG/M metagenome (GOLD analysis project Ga0207966, IMG submission 185611) | Marine microbial communities from Southern Atlantic Ocean transect - Knorr_S23_td_NADW_ad_2500m_LV_B (SPAdes) (version 2) | ecosystem: Environmental > Aquatic > Marine > Oceanic | place... | reverse complement strand
TTTTTTCAAACTTAATAATAATTTAACTATCTAGTTAAATGTTGTAAAAAAGCAACACATATTACTTGTTTTTCTTGTTTTACAAATCATAATACTAGTATAAGTTTTAAAGTAATATATAATTATTTACAAACTTTATAGAAATTTATTTTGTGTCGGGCATGCTATATAGGATTTTAATATTATTTATCTTCTCGATTGTTGTAAGTAGCTGCACTGTACTGGACAGAGGTGATGACGAAATAGCTGATCTTGAACCTGTTCCAGAAGAACAAGCTAGTGAACCTTCAATTTTAATTGATGATGAAGAAATGCTGCCTCCAACAGATGATGCAATAATTGACGACGGTTCGGTTTCAAGAACAGAACAAATGACTGCTGAACCTAGTGGAACTTTTGTTGGACAAAAAATTAATCCGCTTAAAGAAGATTTTTTAGCAGTTGTAGAAGCTTTTTTGATGCACAGAGATAGTTATGAAGAAGTAAAATCTAGAGTTTATGGCGCCTCAACTGAGTTTTTTGGGACAGTTGCTGCTATTAATACAAAATTACAGTTAGGAACAACACCTGGAAATCCTGTTTTAGTTAGACAATACGATCAAGCACAAACTGAGCTTGACAATATTGAAGAGTATTTGCGCGAAATTAACCTTTTAAATCAAAAAGTAAACGCTGATGCTGGAGTGGTAGCGCTACTAAAAAGTACATTAAATAAAGTTTTGCGTTTAGCTGGAGCAATAGATCAAGATCACCGCCAACTAGAAGTATTAGAAGATGATACAGAAAAATTAGAAATTGATATTGCAAGACTTATTAACGAAATTACTGAAGAAATTTCAAGACAAGCTGGTTTTGCAAAAATTGAAAACCAAAATATGTTAGTAATGGCTGTAGCAATTAGAAATGGTGAGGCAATGGGAACAGGAATACTTAATAGAAGTTTTCTTGCAGCTCAAGCTTTGGCTGATTCTGGTCCTCCTGATCAACAATTAAAAGTTCCTCAAGTAAATATTTCAGGCTTGCCTTTAGTTGTTATTAGATTTGATGACCCTGATATTAACTATGAAAAAACATTGTTCGATGCAATAGGAACTACTGTTGACAAGAAACCTGATGCTACTTTCGGATTAGTTGCGGTAGCACCAATTGGAAAAAATGAGGGTGAAACAAGGATTAATTCCTCTAAAGTAAAAAAATATGCTGAAAGAGTGTTAAGAAGTTTGGTTAGTTTTGGATTACCTTCAAAAAAAGTGGCTTTAACTGCTAAAACAAGTGGCGATGTAGTTGTCCCAGAAGTTCATATATACGTTCAATAATCATTTCAATTTTTATAATTATCAATTAATCTAGTTTTACCTAAACTTGCAGCTACGAATACTCGTAAATTATTTTTTTTTATATTTTTCTTTGATAAATTGTTTTCATTATAAATCTCTAAATAATCAATTTTATTAAATCCGTAATTAATTAGTTTTTTTTTACCAATTATTTTTAAACTATTTAATTTGTTTGGATTTTTTTTTGCTTCAAATGATATCTCTTTTATAGTTTTAAACAAAAAAGAAGCAATTTTTTTTTGCTTATTGTTTAATAGATTATTTCTAGAAGAATATGCCAATCCAGTATTATCTCTAACTGTTGGAATAGTAATAATTTTTATTTTTAATTTATATTCTGAAATTAAATCCTTAATAATTAAGATCTGTTGAAAATCTTTTTCACCAAAGAAAGCGAGATTAGGTGATACTTGGTCAAACAACGATTTTAAAACTGTAACTACACCGTTAAAATGTCCTTTTCTAAATTTTCCACATAATTTACTAGTTTTACTAGAAACTTTAACTCTCTTAATTTTTTTACTAGGAAAAACGTCATTTATGGCCGGTATATACAATATATTAACTTTTTCTTTATTAATTTTTTTTTTATCAGTAACTAAATTAGTTGGATATTTTTTAAAATCACTTTTTGAATTAAATTGTAAAGGATTTAAAAAAATACTAACAACCACAATATCAGATTCTTTTTTTGCTAATCTTATCAATTCCAAATGACCTTTATGTAGCGCTCCTAAAGTTGGAACAAATCCTATTTTCTTTTTTTTTAATTTATATTTTTGAATCTCTCTTACTAAAGTTTTTGACTTTTTAATTATTTTTAAATTAGCCACTTTTTTTTACAAATTTTAAATATGTTACATTATTAAAAATTTTTTTATTTTTTATATAACAAAATTCATAACTTGGAAAAGTTTTATTTCTTACTTCATCACAGAATTTTTTTACAGATAATTCTATATCATTACTTTCGTAGACTTTTACAAATTTAGGTACTTTATTTTTTTTATATTTATTACTTAAACCAAGCATATCATCAGTAACAAGTATTTGTCCATTGCAATCTGCGCTTGCTCCAATTCCAATAATTGGAATAAATTTATTTTTAATTTGTTTAATTTTTTTTACTACTGCTTTCGCTGCACTTTCTGCTACAGCCTCAATCACAATTGCAAAAGCACCCGCTTTATATAATGTATACGCATCATCTATTAATTTTTTTTTTTCTAATATATTGAAACCTTTAATTTTTATATTAATATAATTTTTTATAGATTGCGGTAATAAGCCAATATGTCCCATCACATTTACACCTTTATTACTTAAATAAGAGATTGTTTCGGAAATTTCTTTTCCCCCTTCAATTTTAATACCATAACACTTCGTCTTATTTATCACTTCACAAGCTGTTTCGTAGGCCTGAAATGGAGATCTTTCATAAGTTCCAAATGGTAAGTCGACTATAACTAAAGTATTTTTTGCTGCTTTTACAACTGCTTTTCCATGATTAATCATCATATCAACAGTTACTTTTCGAGTATTCTTCATTCCATACAATGTCATACCTAAGCTATCCCCAACTAAAATAAAATCTACATATTTATCTAGTATCTTTGCCATATCATATGAATATGCAGTTAAACCAACTATTGGGGTAGTATTATTAAAAAATTTTCTGATTTTGTTTTTTAAACACATCTTAATATAATTATACCTATTAATTAATGTTGAAAAAATTGTTTAAATCAATTATAAAAATATTTTTTTTCTTTCTTTTTATATTCATAACAAAAAATACTTATGCAGTTGAAAAAAATAATTTCATTATATCTACATCACATCCCCAAGCATCAAAAATAGGAAGAGATATATTAAATAAAGGAGGCAGTGCCATGGATGCTGTTATAGCTGTTCAAATGGTCCTAAATCTAGTTGAACCCCAATCCTCTGGTATAGGCGGCGGTGGTTTTTTATTATATTTTGATAAAAAAAGTTCTAATTTAAGTTTTTATGATGGAAGAGAAATAGCGCCATCTAAAATAAAAAAAGAATTTTTTTTAGATAATAATGGTGATCCACTGAAATTTTATGATATTGCAATTGGTGGAATGGGAATTGGTGTGCCGGGCATTGTATCAATGCTTGAAATGGGTCATCAAGATTATGGGTTATTAAAATGGAAGAATTTATTTGAACCAGCTATTAAACTTTCAGAAAATGGGTTTAAAATTTCTCCAAGATTAAATAACGCGATTAATAAAGATAAATACCTCCGTTTTTTTCCTCAAAGCGAAAAATATTTCTATAAAAAAAAGTTTGATGTTTTAAAAAATCCAAATTTTGCAAATACATTAAGAATTATATCTTTAAAAAAATCGAAAGGGTTTTATCAAGGAATAATCGCAAAAAATATTGTTTATGCAGCTCAAAATTCTCCTATTAAAAAAGGTATTATAGAATTAAATGATTTAAAAAATTATGAAGCAAAAAAAAGAAAACCTCTATGTGGAAAATATAGAAAATATAAAATATGTAGTGCGCCGCTTCCAAGCGCAGGTGGATTTAGTATTTTGCAAGTTCTAGGAATACTTGAAGAATTTGAATTACCAAAAGATAAAATAAATGAAAATATTCACTTAATTCTAGAAGCTAGCAAATACTCATATAATGATAGATATAAATATTTAGGTGACCCTGCTTTTTCTAATATTAAAATAAATAATTTTTTATCTAAAGAGTATTTGAAACAAATAGCATCTCAAATATCAATAAATAAAAAAACTGAATTAAATATTAAAATAAAGAATGAATCTTTTTTGCCTACTTCAACTACACATTTTTCAATTGCTGACACGCATGGCAATATTGCATCAATAACATCTAGTATTGAAAATACATTTGGATCTAGATTAATGACAAATGGTTTTTTATTAAATAATCAGCTTAGTGATTTTAACTTTAAAATAGAAAAGGATTTATTTAAAAATAATATAATAGAACCAGGAAAAAAACCTTTAAGCTCTATGTCTCCAACAATTGTTTTTGATAAAAATAATAATGTAAGAATGGTCATAGGATCGCCAGGTGGTAAATCAATTATAATGTATGTAATTAAAACTATTATTGCAGTTTTAGATTGGGAAATGGGAATACAAGAAGCTGTAGATTTTCCTAATTTTAGTATTTTTAATGACAAAATTTTAATTGAAAAAAAAAGATTTAACGAAGAATTTAAAAAATATTTTTCAAATTTAGGTTATTTAATTGTTGAAAAAGAATTGAATAGTGGTTTAAATGGTTTTGAAATTAAAGATAATATTATGTTTGGAGCTGCAGATAAAAGAAGAAACGGACTTGTTTTATACAATTAATAAATTTTTTTGTATATTTAATAATAAATTAATTTATAAATATTAAGATTAATTAAACATATTATTCTTTTTTTAAAAAATTTTTTTTTAAATATTTAAAAGTGAAAAGAACATTTCAACCAAGTAAAATAAAGAGAAAAAATAAACACGGATTTAGAAAAAGAATGGCTACGAAAGATGGCAGGCAAATTTTATCTAGAAGAAGAAATAAAGGTAGAAAAAAAATTTCAGCTTAAAAATTAATGTCAGCAGTTTTACTTAAAACAATAAAGAAAAGAATTGATTTTATAAAAATATCAAAAAAAGGAAAAAAATCTTTTACAAAAGGCTTTATCCTTCAAAAATATAAAAGAAGTTTATCACACAAAGATAAAGGAAATATAGCTAGAGTTGGATTTACGATTACAAAGAAAATTGGTGGTGCGGTAGTAAGAAATAAAATAAAAAGACGTTTTAGAGCAATTATTAAAGAGATTTTAAATAATTACTTAAAAAAAAATTATGATTATGTAATTATTGCAAATAAAAAAAGTCTAATTATGGATTATAAAGAATTAAAGACTGATATTATAAAAACAGTAAAGTAAAAAATGAGTGTTATAAATAAGATATTTATAAAATTTTTTGTAAATTTAATTAAATTTTATAGTTTTTTTTCTCCCTTCTTTTACAAAAGCACATGTAGATTTACCCCCACATGTAGCCAGTATGCTATCCAATCCATATCAAAATATGGTCCTATTATAGGTGTTTATAAAAGCATTATTAGATTGATAAAGTGTAATCCATTCGGAAAATACGGGTATGCTCCTATTGAAGGAAAGGTAAATAAAACAAAATGAAAGAACAAGGTAATTTACTCTTAGCAATTGTATTATCACTTTTAATTTTACTAGGTTTCCAATACTTTTTTAAAGCACCGAAAATGGAAAAGGAAGTAGAAAGAAAAAAACATATAGAACAAACTGAAAGTTTAATAAATAATAATTCTGATAATTTAGAAGATGATATAACTGGTTATCTAGATTTAGAAAATGCATTAAATAAAGATGAAAGAATAAAAATAGATTCCCCAAAATTACAAGGCTCGATATCTTTAAAAGGTTTAAAATTTGATGATCTTACTTTTAAAAATTACAAAGAAACATTGAATGATGATAGTAAGCTTATAACTTTATTTAAACCAAGTTCAACTAAAGGCGGATATTTTTCTAATTTTGGTTGGATAAAAGTATCTTCAGATGAAAATTTTAATTTACCAAATGATCAAACTATTTGGACTACAAATTCAAAAAAAATAACTAATAACAATCCTGCTATATTTTCTTGGACCAATAATCAAGGAATTCAATTTGAACAAGAAATTTCAATTGATGAAAATTATATGTTCACAATTAAACAAAAAGTTATCAATAATACAGATGCAAATATAAGTCTAAGCCCAGTAGCTAAAATAAGTAGAACCGATACACCTGTTACACTAGGTTTCTTTATTTTACATGAAGGCCCAATCGGAGTTGTTGATAATGTTTTAGAAGAAATTGATTACAAAGATTTAAAAAAAAATATTGGACCAATTGAATATAATTCAAAAGGTGGTTGGTTTGGTATTACTGATAAGTATTGGCTAGCTACATTAATACCTGATCAAAATTCAAATGTTATTGCAAGATACCAATTCTATACAAAAAATAATAAAGAAAAATATCAAGTGGACTATAAAGGAGGCATTATTGAAATACCTTCTAATAAATCAGTAACTATAAAAAATTTATTATATGCAGGCGCAAAAGAGGTTAAACTTTTAGATAAATATGAAAAACAGTATTCAATACCAAGATTAGATTTTGCCATAGACTTTGGATGGTATTATTTTTTAACTAAACCTTTTTTATATATTTTAATTTTTTTCAATAATATTTTTGGAAACTTTGGGATTTCTATAATATTGCTTACTCTTTTAATAAAACTAATTTTTTTTCCTCTTGCAAACAAATCATATGTGGCAATGCAGAAAATGAAGGTGTTGCAACCTCAGCTTATGAGAATAAAAGAAATGCATAAAAATGATAAAGTTAAACTGAATCAAGAAATGATGGCCTTGTACAAAAGAGAAAAAGTTAATCCGGCTGCAGGATGTCTACCAATAATTATTCAAATACCAGTATTTTTTGCTCTATATAAAATTCTTTTTGTTAGTATTGAATTATACCAGGCACCTTTTTATTTCTGGATTCGTGATTTATCCGTTGCCGATCCAACTTCTATTTTAAATTTATTTGGACTTTTACCCTATGATCCAAATTTTTTACCAAAGATAGTAAATATTGGAATATGGCCTTTAATAATGGGAATTAGTATGTGGGCTCAACAAAAACTTAATCCCCAACCAACAGATCCTATGCAAGCAAAGATTTTTATGTTTCTTCCAATCATTTTTACTTTCATATTAGCGCCATTTGCATGTGGCTTGGTCATATATTGGGTTTTCAATAATTTATTTTCCATGGCCCAACAAATACTAATAAAAAAAAGGATGGAAAAAGAAAAAAAATAAAATTTTGAATTGTTAAAATTGAAAATAAATTTATCTACAAAAGAAAAAAAATATCTTCAAGAAGCTTTATCGTTTACCGAAGCTGAAAAATATATAAAAAAATTTAATAATAAAATCTTTGTTATTAAATATGGAGGTAGCGCTCTTAGTAATAGATATCTTGCAAATAACTTTGCTAAGGATCTTGTTTTAATAAAAAAATTAGGAATTAATATTGTAATTGTCCATGGTGGTGGAGTTCAAATATCAGAAACATTAAAAAAAAGAAAAATAAATAGTAAATTTATAAATGGATTAAGAGTAACAGATAAAAAAACTATAAAAATTGTTAAAAAAGTATTAATAGAAAGAATAAATAAAAAAATTGTTGATCTAATTAATAACGCTGGTGGTAAGGCAATAAGTTTACCAGGATATAAAAAAGGTTTGATTGAAGTTACGCCATTGAAAAAGGAAATGGGTTTTGTTGGAAAACCTAAAAAAATAAAAATAAAAATTATAAAAAATATATTAAAAAAAAATTATATACCAATCATTGCAAGTTTAGGCTTTAAAGGGAAAAAGATTTTTAATATTAATGCTGATACTGTGGCTGGTGAACTTGCATCTTCTCTATCTGCTACAAGATTTTATTTTATAACAAATATTAAAGGTGTTATGGATAAAAATAATAAACTAATCAAGGAAATTTCACCTAAGAAAGCAAAAGAACTAATAAAAAAAAATATTATAAAAGGAGGAATGATTCCTAAAGTTGAAACTTGTTTAAATGCGGTAAGAAAATCAGCAAAAGCTGCTGTAATTCTAGATGGAAGAAGCCCCAAGTTGCTTCTAAAAGAAATTTTTACAAAAAGGGGAGTTGGTACGTTAATTGGAAAAAAATAATAATACAAATTTTACTCATTGGTTTTTTGATTTAGACAATACTTTATATTGTGCTAATAGCGGTATATTTGACCAAATACATAAAAAAATGGGTAAGTTTATTTCACATAATTTAAAAATTAGTTTAAAAGAAGCAAAAATTTTACAAAACAAATATTTCGTAGAAAACGGAACAACTCTTCATGGTTTAATGATAAACCACCGTATTAATCCAAAAAAATTCTTAGAATATGTTCATGATATTGATTTTAGTATTGTTAAACCAGATAAAGAATTAAATAATCTAATAAAAAAAATTTCTGGAAAAAAAATAGTCTTTACAAATGCAGATATTTCATATGTAAAAAAAATATTAATAAATTTAGATTTAAATAATGTTTTTGATGATATATATGATATTGAAAGAATGAATTTCTTACCTAAGCCTAATTTAGAAACATATAAAAAATTAATATCTACTTATAATGTTAAAAATGGAATTTTATTTGATGATATTCCACATAATTTATTTCCGGCTGCAGATTTGGGTTTAAAAACTGTACAAGTTTATAATAAAAAACTACACAAAGAATTAAATGGAACATCAAAAAAAATTGATTATATGACAAATAATTTAAAAGAATGGTTAAAAAAATGGATACAGAACAATTAAAAAAAATTATTGAAACAAATTTTGAAAAAATCGAAGAAATTAATCCTCAAACTAAAGGTGAATTACCTGAAGCTGTAAATGAAGTTATAAATTTATTAGATGAAGGTAAAATTAGAGTTGCAGAAAAAAAAGATAATAAATGGATTGTTAATCAATGGATCAAACAAGCAATACTCCTTAACTTTAAAACAAATGAAATGGAACTTTTAAAAGGACCTTACGCAACATGGTACGACAAAGTTCCAGGTAAAACAGTAAATTGGACTAAAGAAGATCACGAAAAAGCTGGTTTTAGATCTGTGCCAAATAACGCTGTAAGAAAAGGATCTTATATTGGCAAGAATGTAATTCTAATGCCTAGCTTTGTAAATATAGGCGCATTCGTTGATGATAATAGCATGATTGACACATGGGCAACTGTTGGAAGTTGTGCTCAAGTAGGAAAAAATGTTCATTTGTCGGGAGGTGCGGGTCTTGGCGGAATTTTAGAACCTCTTCAAGCATCACCAACTATTATTGAAGATAATTGTTTTATTGGTGCTAGAAGTGAAGTTGCTGAAGGTGTAATTGTTAAAGAAGGAAGTGTTTTATCAATGGGTGTTTTTATATCTGCTTCTACAAAAATTGTGGAAAGAGATACTGGAAAAATTCATATGGGTGAAGTACCTCCCTACTCTGTAGTTATACCAGGTACACTTCCAGGAAAAAAAGGTGGTCCTTCTTTAGCTTGCGTTGTAATTGTAAAACAAGTGGATGAAAAAACTAGATCCAAAACTTCTATCAATGATTTATTAAGAGATTAAAATAAAAACATAAATGAAAAATTCTAAAGAAATTGATATTGCCCAGAAATTAATTCGATGCAAATCAATAGCTCCAAAAGACGGAGGTGCTCTAAAAATTGTTGAAAAAAAATGCAAATCAATGGGCTTCAAATGTACAAAGCTTAGATTTGCAGAAAAAGGTTTTGATACAATAAATAATTTATATGCAGAAATAGGTAGCGGTTCTCCCCATTTCAGTTTCGCCGGGCATGTTGATGTGGTTCCTGCAGAAAAAAAAGAGTGGGCAGTTGACCCATTTGCAGGAAAAATAAAAAATAATTTTCTTCACGGACGTGGGGCTGTTGACATGAAATCTGCTATAGCATGCTTTATATCTGCTACAAAAAGTTATTTAGAAGAAAATAAAAATTTTAAAGGTAAAATTTCTGTATTAATTAGTGGTGATGAGGAAACTTGGGCGATTAACGGTACAAAAAAAATATTAAAGTGGTTAAAAAAAAAAAAAATAAAAATTAATAATTGTTTAGTAGGAGAACCAACTAATTTAAATGTATTAGGAGATCAAATTAAAATTGGAAGGAGGGGCGGCTATAATTGTTTTCTTACGGTATTTGGTCGAGAGGGGCATTCCGCTTGGCCTAATCGAACAATCAATCCAGTATCAGGATTAATGAAAATGCTTACAAAAATAGATAAAAAAGTACTGGATAAAGGAACTAAACACTTTCAACCATCAATAATTTCTGTTACATCTATCGATGTTCAAAACAAAGCATACAATGTGATTCCAGCAAAAGCCACAGGTACTTTCAATATTAGATTTAATCCTCTTCATACAACTAAGACTTTGACAAAATGGATAAAAAAAGAATTTAACAAAGTTGGTCTAAAATATACTCTTAAAACCTATCTCTCCGGGAATGCTTTTTTAACTAAACCTGGAAAATTTTCTGAACTTATCAGAAAATGTGTAAAAAAAATAACTAAAAAAAATCCAAAGTATGCAACTGATGGCGGAACATCGGATGCAAGATTTATAAATGCAGAAGGAATTAACGTAGTGGAATTTGGTTTAGTTGGAAAATCAATGCACACAAATTCTGAACAAGTTTCGTTAAAAGATTTAAAAAATCTAACTAAAATTTATAAGTTAATTCTAGAAGAATATTTTAAATGAAAAAAAAAAAAGTTATAAAAAATCCTTCAGCTAAAGTTTTAAGAACGCCTACATTTAGACCTAAAGTTATTCAATCTAAAAAAAGATATGTAAGAAAAAAAATTAAGCTTGATAAAATAGATGATATCTAGGAATTAGAAAAGTATATATTTATTTCTATCTAATTTACTCATGCATTTTGACAACTGTTTATTATAGGTTTGTGCTTGTTTTTCTACTTTGCTTGCAGTTTTTAAAAGCTCGGGTTTTTTTTTATATGTTTTTTTCCTAAACCCATTCCAGCCCTCATGATAAGCTAAATACTGATTAAAAATATCTTTTTTTGATATTCCCAATTCTTTATTAGTCTGATCAATATAAAAGCCTACAAAATCAACTGAATCTTTAAATCTAATACGTGTTACAAATCTTTTTCCAGTTACTTTTTTATAATGCTCCCAACTTCCTTTAGTGGCTTGAGAATAACCTAAACTTGAACTTTCTCTAGTAAGAAGTGGTATAAATCCAAATAATTTTTTTCTTGGAGGTTTTGCATATTGCTTAAAAGCACTTTCCTGATTTATAACGCTCATAAGTGTTGCAATAGGTACTTTCCATTTTTTTGAACTTTTTTTTGCGGCTTTAAACCAAAAATATTTTTCATCAAAAATACTACAGGCATCGCCAGCATAAGTAGGAGTGGATACACATCCCTGCAACGTTAACATTGAGGTAAAAAGAAAAAATATTAGAATAAGTCTTAAGAAATACATATATTATAAACGAAATTTAAATAATATATTTGCAATATGAAAATTATAACACTGCCAAGTCCAATTTTAAAAAAAAAATCTGACCCTATTGATAAGGTTGATAATAAAATTAAAAAACTTATGGATAAAATGCTAAATACCATGTATAAAGCTCCAGGAATTGGTCTTGCTGCACCTCAAATTGGAATTAATAAAAGAGTAATAGTTATGGATACATCGCCAAGACCAGGTTTAAAGCGATATCAGGAAGAAAAAATTAAAAAAAAAGAAGAAATTAAGCCAAATCCTATTCAAATGGCTAATCCAGAACTAATTTGGGTTTCAGAAAAAAAAGAAACAGATGAAGAGGGATGTCTTTCAATTCCAGGAATTATGGGAGACGTTACTAGACCATTTTCTTGCAAAGTAAAATATTTAGATAGAAACGGCGAATCAAAAAAATTGCTTGCTAAAGGACTTTTAGCACGTTGCGTACAGCACGAAATCGACCACGTAAACGGCATTTTATTTATCGATCATATGTCTAAAACTAAAAAAGATATTATCTTGCGTAAAATTAAGAAACAACAAAAGGAAAAAAAACAAACAACATAACTATGAAATCTCTTAAAGTGGTTTTTATGGGTACTCCTGAATTTGCTCTACCTGGATTGCAATCCATTTATAAAAATTTTAATTTAATTGGTTGCTTCACTCAACCTTCAAGACCTTCTGGTCGAGGTCAAAAAATATCCCATTCTCCTGTGAAAAATTTTTGTATAAAAAATAACATACCTATATTTACTCCAGAAAATTTTAAAGAAGAAAAAGAAATAAATCATTTAAAAAAAATGAACTGTGACATTCTAGTTGTCGCAGCATACGGAATAATATTACCAGAAGAAATATTATCTATACCTAAATTTGGAGCATTAAATATTCACGCATCTTTGCTTCCAAGATGGAGAGGTGCTGCACCTATTCAACGCGCTATTTTATCCGGTGATAAAGAAACTGGTATCACAATAATGCAAATGAACAAAAAATTAGATGCAGGTGCAATCGTTTTACAAAAAGAAATAGAAATTAAAGAAAAAAATACATCACAAGAAATTCATAATCAATTAGCTCAACTTGGAGGAAAATTAATTAATGACGCATTAAAAATATTACAAAAAGAAGAAAAAATAAAAACTACTCCTCAAGACGAAGCGCGCACAACGTATGCAAAAAAAATTTCAACAGATGAAGCAAAAATTAATTGGAATAAGAATGGGAAAGATATATTAAGACAAATAAAGGCATTTAACCCTATCCCCGGAGCATGGTTTACAGCAAATAATGAAAGAATAAAAATTTTTGATGCAGATATTTCTTCTTCAAACAATAAACCTGTTGGTTTAATTTTAGATAAAAACTTTTCTATATCCTGTGGTAACGGAGATATAATCAATCCCAAAATTTTACAAAGATCCGGTAAATCCAGAATGGATATAAATACATTCATAAGAGGGTTTCGCTTCCAAGTTAATCAAAAAATTGAATAAATATGGCACGTTATAAAATACATATTGAATATGAAGGTACAAATTTAGCTGGGTGGCAAAAGCAAAAAAATGGTATTTCCGTTCAGGAAATTCTGGAAAATGCACTTTTCAAATTAACGGGTGAAAAAAAAATAATTCAAGGCGCAGGAAGAACTGATGCCGGGGTCCATGCCTTAAATCAAGTTGCACATTTTGATATAGCAAAAAAAATAAAAACAGATGCATTAAGAGACGGTTTAAATTTTCACATAAAAAATTTATACAAAAAGGTTAAAATTTCTGTATTAAAATGTAAAAAAGTAAAAAAAAATTTTAATGCAAGATTTGATGCAAAAGAAAGAACCTATCTTTATAAAATTTTAGACCGGCGTTCCCCTCCTGCCATACAAAATAAAAAAATCTGGCATGTAAAAAAAAAATTAGATGAAAAATTAATGAAAAAAGCAGCAAAGGCACTGGAGGGAAAACATGATTTTACCAGTTTTCGCTCAACCGACTGCCAAGCAAAGTCTCCTATAAAAACAATAAATTCTATAAAAATAATTAGAAAATCTTCAGAGATAGAAATATGGATCAAAGCTAAATCTTTTTTACATAATCAAGTGCGTATTATTGCAGGTACTTTAATGATGGTTGGAAAAGCAAAATGGAAAAAAAAAGATGTTGAAAGAGCGCTTAAAGCTAAAAAAAGAGGTGCAACCGGTCAAACAGCACCTGCCTGGGGTCTATTTTTGTATTCTGTAAAATATTAAAGATTTTTTTTATGTTGTGATTCCAAATCCAGAACAAATAAATCGTAATCATTTAAAAATTTTTTATCTGTATTCTCATCAGCTCTTAAATCATCAATTTTTTTCATTGCATCAGGAATCGTAATATAAGGTTTTTGATTTGTTGTTAATAATTTTTCTGCAATTTCTTTCTTTACTAAAGTTAGCTCCTCTTGAGATAAAGAATCTTGGTTTTCTTCAAATATTAATAATCTGCCAAA
>Ga0207966_1001245_pt1 | contig 14043 bp, 9 predicted proteins | sample Knorr_S23_td_NAD_FD_185611 | JGI IMG/M metagenome (GOLD analysis project Ga0207966, IMG submission 185611) | Marine microbial communities from Southern Atlantic Ocean transect - Knorr_S23_td_NADW_ad_2500m_LV_B (SPAdes) (version 2) | ecosystem: Environmental > Aquatic > Marine > Oceanic | place... | reverse complement strand
TTGCGCGCCTACGGTGAAGGCGAATCTCTGACCGGCCAGACGACCATCGATGGCTACGTCTCTGAAGTCTTCAACTCTACCAACCTGAACTACGCTCGTAGCGGCATCGATGTCACTTTCGATATCATCGAGACGATGGCAATCAATTTCTCTCATCTTGGCGCCGACTGGAAAGCCAAGATTCCCGGAGCCATGATGAACCCCGGAAGTTCGTGGTGGTACGCTGAATATCAAGCTGAATTGGAAGCCTTGCGCGACGCGACCGCAGCGGATGTGGTGATGTATTGGAGAATCTCTGGAGATGGTGGAGCGAGTGCGAGTGGAGCGACTCCTTTCGATTCCGAACACGCTGACAAGACCTTCGTTCATCTCATCAAATGGCACATGAATCCGCGCGTCGTTTCTCACGAATTGGGGCATTTGCTGGGCGGTGCTCACCATGTCGGATTACAAGCGGTTGCCAATATGTCCTACGATGGCGGCGACTTCGAATTGCGTGAAATCCGCTCTATCGAGACCAGTCAAGTATCCTCCTTGGGCTACGGTTCCGCGCTCTATCTCTGGCTCTTCTCCGATGCTAATGCGACCGTCTCTGGGTCGATTCCTTGCGGTTACGGCTCAGAACATATCTGCACTTTCGCCGAACCTACACCTGTTGGCGACGAGAATCACAGTAATGTCGACCAGATGCTTGGCGGGGCTTCGATTTCGGGGCACCGCGACGGTACTGAATATCCCGCTCGGGCTGATGAAGTGATTTCTGGATCGTCTGGATTGGAGATAATCGACCTTATCGAGCAGTCTGCGAGCATCGCTGCAAGTTGGACTGCGAGCGTTGCTGTTCACGATGAGTACGGCAGTGATCTGCTGGCGGATCAGAACCTCGGTGTGCGGGCGCAGATCGACCTGCATCTTGGTGATGGCAACGGCTGGGTCAGCCTGCCCGAAGTGGCGAATTTCAGCGCCCTCGTGGCGAGCGCACGAAATTGGACCGATGCATCAACTGGCGGCTGCTGTTCACTCGACCACACTGCATTCGAGGCGGCTGGTGGCACGACTGTCGAGGTATTCCTCGCCGTCGGCCCAGTCGCTCGCAACATGAGTTGGGGCTGGAGCGAAACGGCTGTTCTTGTCGGTCAGACCGACGGTCGCTCGACTCGACTTCTCGACCTACCGCGCTCCGGCGGGCTCATCGAAGAGGTCCCATTGACGATTACCCTGCCAACTCCATGGGAATATCGATACTCGGCGATGGAGGACATCATCGAGGGAATGCCCGGCGAGTTCGTCGTCAATCGAAGCGCCGCACCAGTCGCTTCCAACATTCGCATCAGTCTGGGCGAGAATGAGCCGCCTGGGGCCTATGGAAATCGCCTCAACGGCGGCTCGTCATCAATCTCTCGAGATCAGCCCACAACCTTCGAGGGTCAGTGCCGTGACAGCGGTATCGAAACTCCTGAACTGAAGTGGGACGTCAGCGATAACGGCACAATCATTTGGACCAGTACTGAGCCTTGGATCAGCGTCACGCCAGCAGATTTCAACTTCAGCCACGGCGAGGTCGTCAGTGTCAAATTGACTTGCACAGATTCCTTCGGCGCCACCAATATTTGGTACGATAACGTCGTGGTCGACGCGATATCGCCAACTTGGGAAGCTTCATTCACAGGCTTACCACCCACCGAGGACCCCTTCGCGATCGATTCCTCAGACGGTATCATCGAAATCGGCAGCGAAGACATTCTCGAAATCAACGTCTCAGCCCTCGATGACTCGGGCTTCGATACGACCATCGAGGTCACGAGCAATCGAACCAGCGAATGGCGTCATGTCGATTGGAACGAGATGCTGGCTCAGAGTCGCTTCCCGCAGGGCGATAAGGTCAACGGCCTGCATCTCGATGTCGACTCGCGCCACGAGGCCAAACCGCCGACCACCTACAGCCTCAACATGACGGTCACCGACGAATCTGGCAACGCAGTACAGCACAATTGGACCATTCTCGTGCTCGACGGAGCCGGTCCGCAGATCCTCCCTAACATCTACTCGAATGGCACCCTGATCGCTGCCGAACACCCCGCTCGCGCTGGCGCGATCCTGACCGTCAATCTCACAGATTCCTACGATGATCTCGACTCGATTCTCGACACCCGATGGACTTTCATCCTCAATCAAGAACCAATCTTTGAGAACGAGTCGTGGACGGCCATCGAGTACTTTGACCTGCCACCACTCGAGGCCGGAAGTCACTGGTTCATCTTCATGGCCTGGGATTCGAAGGACAACCTCAACCTGCTTTCCTTCTCGATGGCTGTTCAACCGGCGCCAGGAGTCGATATACGAGTCTGGAATGTCAGTTATTTCGGCGCACCGATCGTCGGTGAGACTCTCTCGGTTCACGCGATTGTACAGAATATCGGTGGCGATGCCGCCACCGGCAGGCTCTGCAGCGGTGAGATCTGCTCGCAATTGGTCAATATCCCGTGGGCAACGGCGACTGGGCCCGGTGTCGTCGGCGTTGATTTGGATGTTCCTCTGAAGCGTGCTGGCGAGTTGCAACTTCGCTTCGAATGGGGGAGCAGTCAACTGAATGTTGAGGGTCAGATCGATATCGATTCCAACATCATCGTCAATCCGAATTCAGGTCCTCTCAACATCGTCATCCTGGTCTTCGTCGTCCTTGCTGGATTGGCTTGGGGTGCTCATCGATTGTGGGGTTCCGAGCGGTTCGATTGATTGATTCGGCTGTTGGAAGCCGCCCTATGGGCGGCTCACCGAACCGCTTGACTCTTGACCTGAAAGCGTCGGTCGCTTCGCATGGTGCTGCCGCCGGACCACGCGGATCGGGTGATTGCGACGCATCGCGCGCGGGTCGAGAAAGTCGCGATGCTCGGGACTCTGGTGCTGATCGGGTCTGCTTTCTGGTGGCTTCTTCCAGCTATCGATGGCAGCGTCGAGATGCTGCCTCGGCTAGGACCTGTTCTGGGCATTTTCGCCGCTGGTCTTCTGCTGATGGATTTGATTGATCACGGTCCTGTTGAGCGCTCGCGGCTCGCAGTCATCGCTTGTATCGCTTGGCCGCTGAGCCTCGCGATGGCTGTGGATTCTGCTGGTTCTGGGGACCGTACGCTGGCTGCCGCCCTTCTGATTGGGGTGGCTGCCGTTCTGCTGTTGTATTCGCGCGAGGCGCTTTCCGTCTCGCTCCCTTCAAGGCGCCTGCGCGGTTTCGGAGGCCTTGCGGGAGCTGCTCTGGCTGCTGCCGTTCTGGCTTCTTTAGGGACCGAACTGACGATGGCGGGGGCTGTGGTCGTGGCTGCATTTCTACCGGTGATACCGGACTTGACTGCCAAGGATGATGATCATGAGGCTCGGCAGGCATTCGGCGTTGCGCTGGAGGCAGCCGAGGCCGAAATGCTGACTCTCCGCTCGAAGAATTCGGGGCTTGAACAGGCGGCCTCGCTGATCAAGCAGGCGCGCGAAGAGGGTTGGAAGAAACCCGCGCGTGGCATGGTTCTGATCGAAGAAGCCGAGCGCGAGGCCGAGCGCATCATGGCGATGGCCATCGACATCAATGTGATTCGTGCAGATTCACTGGCCGCAGTCGAGCGCTCAGAGGCTGTGGCTGTTGCTGCAGTGGGTCCTCGCAAGGCCTTCCAGATGGGTGACCGTGAGGCCGGGCATGGCTCGCTGCGCGAAGCTGAGATGCTCTTCCGTCTCGCCAAGACCAAGGCGGCGACCATCGAAGAGCATTGGCAGGCCGCTGTCGATTCGATTTCGTCCGCCGAGGCCGCAATTTCAGAACATTCGGGCGCCGCCGCCGATTCCGTTCGCGGTATCCTCGCTGCCGCCCACGAAGCCCTTGACGCAGAGCAACCCGCCGAAGCGCTCCATATTGCATCCTCGATTCCAGCCCACATCGAGAGCCTCGCAGCCTCGGTAGGCGACGCAAAGTCTGCCATCACCGACGCGGAACTCGCCATTTCAGCGGCCGAAGGCGAATTGGCTCTCCGAAACGCAGACCGCTTGACCGAAGCGAAGGAAGCGATGGCAAAAGGCGACGCACCCCTCGCGAAGGGGCTCGCAGACAGCATCACGCGCGAGGTGCGCGAAACCACCGAAGCGATGCAGGAGGTGCAGCGGGCCTTGCGCCAGCGAAAACAGATCATAGCGGGTTTCCCGAGCGGCCAAGCCGGTGAGGCTTGGGCCACTCGATTAGAAGAAGCAGAAACCCAGTCAAATGCAGGTGAGTGGACTTTCGCGGCAGAAGCGTTGCGGACCCTCACGAGCGATTTGCAGGCTTTCCAAGTGCAGATGAGCGAGGCCGACGAACTACTGTCCTTCGTCCAAGAAGAGTGGATTTCCCTGCGCCGTCGCCTCGATTCCTCCAATATCAAAGTAGACGATTCCAACCGAATCGCCGCCGAAAATGCCGTCAAAACAGCCGCCGATGCTTACGAAGCCGGAGACGTTCAGTCATGCCTCGCTGCTCTCGGCCGAGCAGACGAGTTGATTGAGAACCTGCGCCGACGAGTGTGAGTGATGGAGATGCGAAGCACAGCCCTAACCGTCATATCGATTTTCATTCTCTCGATCCTATCGGGCTGCCTCGGCATCGACGATGCAGATTCCGACGGTATCGCCGATACCGACGATAATTGCCTCAACACCGCCAACTCAGACCAGAGCGACCTCGATTCCGACGGCCTTGGAGACGCTTGCGATGAAGATGCTGACGGTGATGGCGCGAGCGGCTCCGACGATGCGTTCCCGCTCGATTCCAGCGAGACCAGCGACAGCGATGGCGATGGAATCGGAGACAATTCCGACGCCGACCTAGATGGTGATGGTGTCGACAACGACGAGGATGCATTCCCCGCCGACTCAACCGAATCCACCGACACCGACGGCGACGGAGTCGGCGACAATGCCGACACCGATGATGATGGCGACGGAATCATCGACACAGACGATCCATTCCCGTTGACGATTGCAACTTCACTATTCGAGTCCGGACCATATTCAGTCGGTACAAAAGGCTACAAATTCACTGGCTCGACCGGTCTAGAACTCACCGTTCAAGTTTGGTATCCGACATCTGACGAGTCTGGCGAGGCGGTTATTTACGACTCTCTTTATCTTGGTGAATCGTGGGACTCCGCTTCGATCGACTGCTCTGAAACCCATCCTGTTCTGATCTTCTCACACGGCCACACTGGAATGCGCTGGAACACCGAATTCCTCACCCAACGGCTCGTCTCACACGGCTTCATAGTCGCCGCTCCCGATCACAAGTTCAACACATTCTTTGACAACACCGAGGAAAAATACCCTGAATTGATCTTGCGAAGACCCACCGATATAATGGATGCGTTCGACTGGCTGGTCGACGAATCTGCAGCGGCTGGGGTCTTTGAGAATTGTTTGGATGCTGATGCAGGATATGCAGTGGCTGGCCATTCGTTCGGAGGCTATACGACATTTGCTCTGGCGGGTGCGACGATTGACACAGACGACCTAACTGAGGCATGCGATCGAGGAATCGAAGAGGGCTGCGAAATCCGCGATGCTTGGTGGGACGAACACCCGAACGAGGATATGGTCACGCTTCGAGATGACAGAATCTGGGCTGCAATCGCACTGGCTCCCTGGAATGGGGGAGTGCTGGAAGCTGGTCTTTCCGACATTGCCATTCCGACGCTTATTCTCACCGGAGATTCCGATGAAACGACAGATCTGGAACATGTTTCACAAATCGTCGAGGACATTGGCGAGGGCGTCGATTTGACTTTTGGAGTCATCAACAATACCGGTCATTACCAATTCTCACCGATAGGCTGTGACGCTTTTCCCGAATACTGCGACGGCCAATTGGGCAATCAGCAGGTCGCGGATATCACCAATCGTGCGGCGCTGGTTTTCCTCGCGCGGCTGCTCGGCTGGCCTGACGCCGATTCGTTGGAAATTTCCGATTCAGAATTTATCGAATGGCTATGATTGGAAGTCGAGAGGGAATTGAGATATCATGGCCGTCGAAGTCTGTTCAAACTGCTTCAGCCCCAGAATCGCGCCTTACATGGGCTATGAGACCGGCAAGCGATTCATCTGCCAAGATTGTGGCCACATCAGCGCGGTGACGCTCGAATTCGAGGATATGGACGCGCTGGTCAAAGTGTTGCAGGTGCGAAGAGATGAGGCTGGGGAGAGCGAGTAATGAGTGGCGAATCCAATCCGGATTCAGTTCCGCAGCGATTCCGTTCAGCGCCAAAACCGGTTCGCTGGACCGGCGCTGTCACGGCGATTTGGCTGGCATTGATTCTTCTGATTCAAATCAGCGGAGTCTTCGCCGCTCCAGGAAGTGATGCCTTCCCTGTTCAATGTTCTGAAGATGCCCAGAACTGCACTCGCATCGCATCGAATCCTCACCGCGCAGATGGGGTTGAGGAGTTGCTCCACAACGCTTCACCAGAGGCTCTGCGCTCGGCAGTAATCGCTTGGGTGGAAGATCAACCGAGAACTCGAATCGTCTTCGATGACGGAACCGAATTCCATGCAGTCTTCTACACTGCACTCATGTTCTTCCCCGACGATTTCTTCTTCCAAACCTATTGTACAGAGGATGATAGGGCGGGCCTCAAACTGCATTCCGAATCGCGTTTGGGAGTCGGTGATCTTGGTGTGAATGATGTGAGGGTTGCCGAACTCGTAGCACATCTTGACAAGATAGAGTTCGAACCAGTCGACGAGTGCATTCCTGACCCAGTCGCATGACCCGCGACTATGCTAATTGCTCGATGCAATATGGGCAATGTTCCTCGACGAGGTAGTCCGGCGAAGCGAGGTCGGCGAGGGTCAGCGGTTCACGGCAAGCAAAGCACAATTGCAGGTCGGTTTCCAGAAGATTCTTGTCCAGAGCGACGCGCTTATCGAAGACGAAACAATCTCCATTCCAGTGCGAGCCGTCGGTCTGCTCGAAATATCCCAGAATTCCGCCATTCAATTGGTAGACATTCTCCCAGCCCTCATTCTCCATCACGACGCTGGCCTTCTCACAGCGGATTCCACCGGTGCAGAACATGACGACGGGAATCGATTTGTTCTCTTGCGGAAGTTGTTTGATGGCATCCGGGAAATCTCGGAAAGACTGGATGTCGAGGTCGACAGCGTTCTCGAAGGTTCCAACACGTAATTCGTAATCGTTGCGAGTGTCCAGAATCATCACTTCCCTGCCCTCATCCAACCAGGCCTTGAACTCCATCGGCTCGATGGTCGGACCAGAGTGCTCTGCCGGGCGCACTTCATCCAATCCCAGTGCGATGATTTCCTTCTTGAGGCGGACGAGCATGCGGCGGAATGGTTGGTAATCGCTGTAAGAGATCTTCAATCTGATGTCGGCGAAACGCTCGTCCTGATTCAGGAAGGCGAGGTAACCGTTCACGCCTTCCTGAGAACCTGCGAGGAAGAAATTGATGCCATTCGGGCTCAGCAGAATCGTCCCCTTGAGTCCCATTACAGCGCAGATGTCACGGAATGGTTGGCGTAATTCATCGCGGTCGGGCAAGTCGACGAAGCGATAGCCCGCGAAGTTCACAACCTGCTGCGCAGGGCTTTCCACTCTAATCATCTCAAAATCCTCAGGATTGTGGCGGAACGAGCGAGAGTTCGGGTGAGCGATTGGTGATCTCGGCGAAGATTCCGGCGACGAAATCATCGATTGGAACCCCGTTGCTCTGGTCGCCGTTGCGCGCCCGAACCGAGACTGTCGAGTTTGCTGTTTCTTCTTCGCCCAGAATCAACATGTAAGCAGGGCGCATTTTCCGATGCATTCGGATCTTCTTACCGATTGTCGCATCCGAATCATCGACTTTCACGCGAACTCCAGCAGCCTTCAGAGCATCGCCAACTTCAGCAGCATACGCCTTATGCTTCTCTGAAATCGTGATCACTTGAACCTGAATCGGAGACAACCATGTCGGGAAGTTTCCAGCCCAATGTTCGGTCAAGAAAGCAACAAAGCGCTCGTGTGTTGAAAGCGGAGCGCGGTGAATGACGAAAACCTCGCCATTCTCAGCCCCTGTCTCATCCATGTAGGACAATTCGAAGCGCTCTTTCGCTGCGAAATCCAACTGAATCGTCGACATCGATTCTTCGCGGCCCAGCAGAGTGTGGAATTGAATATCGACCTTCGGACCGTAGAAAGCAGCCTCACCGACAGCCTCGACATAATCGACGCCTAAATCATCCAGAATCGCCCTCAAATGATTCTCAGTCGACTCCCAATTCTCGGGTTGATCGATGTATTTCTCAGGATTCTCAGGATCCCATAGCGACAGTCGGAAGGAATAATCGCTGAAACCGAATGTCGCATAGTAATCCTGAACCATGCGAATATTATCAGCAAATTCAGCTGCAACCTGGTCGAGCGTGCAGTAGATGTGCGCATCATTCATCGAAAGCATGCGAACGCGGAGCAGTCCAGTCAGGGTGCCGGAGAGTTCGTTGCGGTAGACGGTGCCATATTCTGCGATTCGAATCGGAAGTTCGCGGTATGAGCGTTTCTTGTTGGCGAAGATCAGATGGTGCATCGGGCAGTTCATCGCCTTCAGATAATACGTGCCATCGTCCATCTCCATAGGTGGATACATCGAGTCGGCGTAGTGCGGCAGGTGGCCGCTGCACTCGAAGAGTTGCTGCTTTGCGAGCACCGGGGTGGTGACGCGATCGTAGCCGTACGCTGCCTCGGTCTCGACCGCGTAGCGCTCGATTTCAGATTTGAGAACTTCACCATTTGGTAACCAGACCGGCAATCCCTTGCCGATCAACTCGTCAATCATGTAGAGTTCCATTTCTTTGCCGATCTTCTTGTGGTCGCGCTTGCCGGCTTCTTGGATTTGCTTCTGGCGGGCCTTGAGTCCTTCTTTGGTCGCGTAGCACATTCCGTAGATTCTGGTGAGCGGCTCGCGTTTGCTGTCGGCGCGCCAATATGCTTGGCTGGTGCTTGTCAATTTGAAGAAGCGCAGGTGTGAGGTGGATGGGGCGTGTGGTCCGCGGCACATATCGATGAAGTCGCCTTGGCGATAGGCCGAGGAGCCTACTTCATCGCCGATTTTCTCTTCCATTATCTCGAGCTTGAATTTGTTGTCGGCGATGACTTCGCGTAAGCCAGCATTGTCGAATTCTTCGCGGATGATTTTGTGATTAGCACGAATGTGTTCTTTCATCTTCTTCTCGATCATCCGAAGTTCTTCATCGCCAATCGGGTCCATGTAGAAATCGTAGTAGAAGCCGTGGTCGATTGGCGGGCCAATCGTTGGTTTGGCATCGGGGAATAACTCGGTGACGGCTTGGGCGAGAAGGTGAGCGCATGAATGGCGCAGAATGTAGAGGCCAGCGGCTGATTCGCCGAGGATCGGCTCGACTGAACAGTCAGCGTCCAACTCGTAGGAGAAGTCGCGCTCGACTCCGTCGACGAGGGCGGCGACAGCACCAGAGCGCTTGCCGTGAACATTGAGAATGACATCACCAGCGCTGATGCCAGAGGCATACTCATGCGGCTCATCAGAGCCTATTTCAACAGATATCATCGACACCTACGGTTACCTCTGTCGGCTATGCCGACGAACATTCTCTATCAATCTCTTGGCGATGGGGATGCTTATTCGAGGGTGAATTGGGTTCCGGCGGTTCCAGCAACCATCGCCGGCAAATCCGCCAGTGCCCCAATGACAGCACGCTGTCCCGTTCTTCGCACAAAATTTCCCGCAGCCTCTACTTTCGGTCCCATCGAGCCGGCTGCGAATTCAAACCGCTCGATTTCTTCCGGCGTCGTCTTCTCAATTTTCCGAGCATCCTCAGTCCCCCAATCGAGATAGACGCCGTCCGTATCAGTCGCCAGAATAAGCAGATCAGCATCCAACTCAAAGGCGAGCAAGGCACTTGCTCGATCCTTGTCGATAACCACTTCAACCCCCTTCAGATTTCCTTCCTCATCGTAGACTGTAGGGATCCCTCCTCCGCCGGCGCAGATGACGATGGTGTTCTTTTCGAGGAGCCAGTGAATCGGGCGCATTTCGAAGATTCGGTGTGGTTCGGGTGAGGGTACGACGCGGCGCCAATGTTCACCATCAGGCTTCATCGTCCAGCCCTTCTCGTCGGCTAATTCCGTGGCTTTCTCCTGGCTGTAAATCGGTCCTATCGGCTTGCTGGGTTTGTCAAATGCTGGGTCTTCGGGGTCGACCTCCACCATGGTTAGTATGGTAGCGAATGGAACTGTGATTGGCAGTAGATTTCCGAGCTCCTGCTCGATCATATAACCAATCATTCCCTCGGTCTGGGCTCCTAAAATATCCAAGGGATAGGCTTCTACTTGGTCATAGGCTTCCGATTGCAATGCGAGTAGTCCTACTTGCGGTCCGTTGCCGTGGGAGATTACCAATTGGTTGCCAGTTGCTATCGGCGCGAGGGCTTGTGCTGCGATTTTGATATTCTCGCGCTGATTTTCTGCTGTCATCGGCTGACCGCGGCGCAGCAGTGCGTTGCCACCGAGTGCCACTACGATTCGCATGAGAGTGCGGCGGCAGGCTGTGTTGATATTAACGCGCGCCTCGTGGGCGAAGTATGGTTCGCCTCGGCTTGTTGGTCAATCCTGACGCTGGTCTGGGCGGTAGGCTCGGCCTCAAGGGCTCGGACGGACAGGCTGAATACGCTCGCTCACAAGGTGCTGAAGACCGCGCAGGACCTCGTGTGTGCGATTCCTTGACTCATTTCTCTCGGGTACACCGAGATTGTTCGGAACTCGAGTGGCTGACGAGTGATGGCAGAATGGGAACCGACTGGATCGAATCTGAGATCGGGACAGTTGAAACTGTTCATACTTCATCCGGACTGACAACTGCCGAAGATACAGCTGGATTGGTCGAAATTCTTCTGACAGCAGGAATCGATTTGCTGGTTTATGGCGGCGGCGACGGCACGACTCGTGACATAGTCGCGGCTCTGGCAGCGGCGCAGCGCAGCGACCTGCCAATCATCGGCGTGCCGTGTGGAGTCAAGATGCATTCTGGGTGTTTCGCCGCCTCTCCAAAAGCGGCGGCCGAAGTCCTCTCAGCATGGCTGACAGGCGAGTTGTTGCTGGCGAGTACCGAGGTTCTAGACCTTGACGAGGAGATTTATCGGCAGGGTAAATGGGTTGTTCAGCTCTACGCTGAGGCGATGACTCCGGCGAGTCCACGCTGGATGCAGGGTGCGAAGCAACTTGTAGAATCGGCAGGCGAAGAGGAGATTGTCGAAGGCTTGGCTGACCACATCCGCGAGTTGCTCATGGACGAGAAACGACTGCTCATCTGGGGCTCGGGCGGAACGCTCAGGACGATTGGAAATCTTGTGGGGTTATCACCGACGCTGCTGGGAATCGATGTGAGTGTTGGCGAAAAACAGGTCGGAACAGATCTGAATGAAGCGAGCCTGCTCGAATTGCTTGCCGGACATGAGGGGCCGGTCACTCTCCTGCTCTCCCCGATGGGTGGTCAAGGCTTCCTGATCGGGCGTGGCAATCTGCAATTATCTCCGGCAGTTCTGCGACAGGTCGGCGTGGACAATGTATTGGGAATTTGCACGCCGGCAAAGTTGCTGACTGTGCGGCGGTTACGAATCGAGACAGGGGAAGCTGAACTCGATGCTGAATTCGCCGAAAAGCGCTATCTCAAGGTCTTGCAAGGATTCCGAACGACAAGAGTTCTGCCAATCGCCGTGGACTGAGGTCGGTTTCGGTAGCCTCTCGCAGAGAACGCAGGCTCGCTGCACGAGCACGCTGCCCACCCATCGACACCCTTCACTTCGTCACCCTCAGCAGACTACCGCCGAGTGACTCGGAATTGAGTTCAGTACAGAATTGCGAACAAAGTGAGCGCTTGGGACTTGCATCGCCGCTTTGGCGGCGATGATTAGATCGGTAGGCCGACGGCGGCTTTGAGTAGTCCGAGGAAGGGCGGGCTCGGTCGGTTCGGTCGTGACTTGAATTCTGGATGGTACTGCGTTCCGACGAAGTAAGGATGGTCATTCAATTCCATGATCTCGCAGCGCAGTCCGGTCTCATCCTTGCCGACATAGACGAGGCCTGCCGCCTCGATTTGCTCGATTAATTCCGGATTTACTTCGTAGCGGTGGCGATGTCGCTCATCGACGTGGTCAGCGTCACCATAGAGGCGACGAATCTTGCAATCGTCTACGAGGAAAGGCGTCGGTTTCGTACCTAAACGCATCGTTCCACCCATGTGGGTTTTGGAGATTTCTGGCATGAAGATAACCGCTGGGGTCGGTGTGTTTTCGTCGAACTCGGTCGAGTTCGCATTTTCCAATCCCAAAACATTGCGACAGAATTCGATAGTAGCAGTTTGCAGTCCAAGGCAGACGCCGAGGTATGGTACGTTGTTGGTGCGGGCGTAGTGCGCGGCGGCGATCTTGCCTTCGATTCCGCGGATGCCGAATCCACCGGGGACGAGGATCCCGTCAGCTGCCTTGAGCAATTCCCATGCTTCATCCTGCTTCTCTGAGTTCTCATTCGGGTCGAGGTCGGTGGATTCGATCCAATCGATGACCAATTTCCTATCGACGGCCAGAGCCGAGTGCTGCAGGGCTTTGATGACCGAGAGGTAGGAATCTGAAAGTCCTGTGTATTTGCCGACCATGGCGATGTGAACCTCTTCGCTCAGGGTGTCGATCTTGTCGGCCATTCTCTGCCATTCGTCGAGGAATGGTAATTCGTCTGGAACCTCGAAACCGAGTTGCTGCGCGACTTTTCGCAGAACGCTTTGCTCGTAGAAGGAGGAGGGAATCTGATAGAGATTCGAGACATCATGAGCCGATACGACAGCTTCTTCGTCGACATGACAGAAGGCTGCCAACTTTGCCCGTGTATCCGCCTCGAGAGGCTTTGCCGAACGGCAGACGAGAATATCTGGAATTATCCCCAAGCCGCGCAATTCCTTCACAGTGTGTTGGGTTGGTTTGGTCTTTTGTTCACCGACTGGGCCCATGACCGGCACCAGGCTTACGTGAACGAAGCAGACATTGTTCTGACCGACTCTGAATTGAAACTGCCTCAGGGCTTCGATGAAGGGCGCACTCTCGATATCGCCCACAGTTCCGCCCAATTCGATGATACACGCATCCGGAGTCTCGCCCGAACCATCGCTGCAGACATTGGCGACACGCACGATCCAATCTTGGATCTCGTTGGTGATGTGCGGCACGACCTGCACGGTCTTGCCGAGATAATCTCCGCGACGCTCCTTCTCAATCACATTCGCGTAAACCTTGCCAGTGGTGATATTGTTCTCGCGCCCGAGCGCGATGTCAAGGAAGCGCTCGTAATTTCCGAGGTCGAGGTCGACTTCGCCACCGTCATCGAGAACGAAGACCTCGCCGTGTTCGAACGGCGACATGGTTCCTGCATCGCAGTTCAAGTAGGGGTCGATCTTGATCGAGGTGAGGCGCAGTCCAGCGGCTTTCAGCAGAATGCCGATGCTCGACGCGGTGATTCCCTTGCCCAATCCGGAGAGGACTCCGCCCGTGACTATGACATACTTCATGCAATCAACGGGGTTTGAAGCCGACGAGCATTGCCTATGAAGGTTGGCCCTAGCGAGTGCGGATACAGGTGGCTCACAAGTTCGTGTATCTACTGAAGGTGGTGCTCTGACCGTCACGAATCGTCTGAACTTCACTCTTACACATTCATGAATCGCCGGAACTCCGGAGAGGACATGGCGGACCCGCCCGGTTCAAAGAAACTAGGAGAGAGGATTCTGGTTACTGGTGCGCTGGGTCAGATCGGCACGGAACTGGTCGAGGCTTTGCGTGCCAAGTACGGGCCTGACGCGGTCGTCGCCAGCGACCTGCGCGAGATGCCCGACCATCCGGTTGTCAGAAGTGGACCGTTCCGTCATCTGAGTGTCATCGATGCTGATGGATTCGATTCTGTTGTGGTCGAGGAAGGAATTGCTGTGGTTTACCATTTGGCGGCTATTCTGAGTGCGACTGGAGAGC
>Ga0207966_1001241_pt1 | contig 14057 bp, 6 predicted proteins | sample Knorr_S23_td_NAD_FD_185611 | JGI IMG/M metagenome (GOLD analysis project Ga0207966, IMG submission 185611) | Marine microbial communities from Southern Atlantic Ocean transect - Knorr_S23_td_NADW_ad_2500m_LV_B (SPAdes) (version 2) | ecosystem: Environmental > Aquatic > Marine > Oceanic | place... | reverse complement strand
CGAGCAAGACACGCATCAGCGCAGGCGCGCATGTCAGCGTCGGGATTACGTCCGAGGATCTTGTTCAGGGCGCTCTTCCAAGAGGATTCTGGATTGTCCTGCATCCACGCGGACAGTGTCTCTTTGAGTGGCCACAGCACCAACCCCAGCCGACCATATGCCTGCCAGTCCGGACGCAGTTCTGAGCGAGGGGCATCGGCCCCCTTCATTGGCCTGTGCACTCGCACCCAACCAGACTGCTCGTGCAGGAACTTCAGCATCCTCTGAGTATGTCTGCTGGTGACCACGCGCGCCGGACCGAGCCAACGGCGCAGTTCGCTAACCTCGGCGCCCGGTAGCAGCGATAACGTTCCGACTACCGACACCACGGTGTGCGCCAGCGGATTCTGAGGTACGTCCGACCGCTGTTGAACTGGTACCGAATCCCATGCCTTTCGGTACAAGGTGTCCGCCTGCTGCATCACCCGCCACGGCCTCTCACCAACCAACCAGTTGGAATTGCTACGCGGTGGGGGTGTGTCGACCACATCCAGCGTGCGTTGGCCCCTTTGCCAACTCAGCGCGCTGTCGAGCAGATGACATTCGACCGCATCGAGGTCGACATTGAGCGGTCGAGTGTGTCGATACAAGAAGTCCCGAATCACCCGTTGCAGCTTCTGCCTGAGGTCGATCTTCCCTCCATCGTTGACGACTGGACCCGCCACCTCACCCCTGTCGAACGGCGCGGGCATTCGCACCTCTCCTCCGAGCAGGGAGGCGTAGCCGGCGCGAATCTGGGTCTGTAACTCATCTGTCTCGAAGTACTCCTGCTTGTCGGCGTCACGGGTGGATATCTCGCTGCTGAGCGCGCCTTTGGAGATGCGTTGCAGTGCCACCTCGGGGTCGCAGTCCACCCACACGCACAGGTCGGGCACGCAAGCGGCCGAGTTCAGTCGAGCAACCTCTTCGAGGCCGAGGTCGCCGACGATTCCCTGGTAGACCAGCGACGAGTGCACATTGCGCTCACTGATGACAACCTCTCCTCGAGCGAGTCTGGGAACTATCCACGCATGCGAATGATCCAGTCGATCGGCTGCGAACATGCTCGCCTCGTGCACCGGGCCGGCCTCACCTGTGCGCACAGCCTCGACCGCCAACTGCCCGAGCGGATGGTCTCGCCGTGGTTCACCGGTGACAGCGACATCGGTGAACGTGAACTCCTCGGAGCATATCTCCGCCAGCATCTGGGTGGCGATTCCCTTGCCACTGCCATCTCCACCTTCCACCGAGATGAGATACATGGCCGCGCCTCCTTCCCTCGGTGAAACTCTGAAGCGCATGAACCTCTCGGCAGAGAATCTTCACTCGTCTGCGTATGGCCGATGCTGGTCGAGGAATTGCGGGCGGGCGACCATCAGAAGCGCCATGCCCATCAAAATGAGCAGGGGGCCGAAGAAGATGTTCCCGCGGCTGAACAGACCGAGGCCGCAGAGCCACTGAGTGCGCCGGTACCTCAAGCCTCGTCTAGCCTCCATCGCGCCCGCGAAGCCGAGCCCCGCAGCCACCAGTGAGAGGAAGGCGATCGCCGTGGACAACTGCACCGCTGAAGCGAGCCCACTCTCTGTGCGCAGATCACGCTCATCCACTCCTTCGCCCACGCGCAGGGTCAGCGTGACCTCTGGCAGATCACCGGGAACCAGGGTCCGCTCGATGGTGACGTTACCTGCGTGGGTGACCCGCAGCAGCATCTCCTTCCGGGGAAGGTCGGTGAACGTGAATCGGCCATCCGGGCCTGTCTGCGTACGCGCTTCGGAGGTATCGTCATCCAAGCGCAGCAACTCCACCTGCACCCCTTCGACCGGCTCGCCTCCGGTGCTGTTCTGGGCATCGAGATCGGTCAACACGAGTCCATGCAGGTCGACGGATTGCTGAGCCTCGAACAGCGGACTCGAAATCAGGTCGCGCGGGTCAGAGGATACGAGCAACATTCCGCTCGACACGCCCAGCAGACTCCCTACGACGACAAGCAACACCGCCAGGTTGCGCACCCAGTCCTCTTCGGCTCGTTCGCGGAGGGCGGCGGGGAGACGAGCCAGAGTCGCATCTTCGCCCTGCTCGATCGCCTTGCGGGCTCGCTCGCGGTTCAAGGCCCGTCGGCGGGCAACCCTAAGTCGACGACGCTCGATCCGATCCATCAAACCGGCCGACGAATCGCTGTCATCCGGCTCTTCATCGGTGTCGTCATCATCGAATTCGACGCCTTCTTCCTCCAGTTGCGAGCGCACCCGACCGCGGAGCTCATCGAGGCGGCGCTGGCGGTCGTCATCGTCGCTCATCGCCCACCCTCCGTGGAGGCGCGAGACGCGGGCGGGTTGTGAATGCGACGCTGGCTTGAGGAGCCGGGAGTGCCACTCGTCCACAAGAACAGAATGAGCAGGGTCAACGGAATACCGAGACAGACCGACAACGAGAGCACCTCCGCGCGCGGTGGTGAACTGGGCGCACTCGTCACTGACTCCGGATCGGTGTCGTCATCCTCGACCGGTTCCTGGATCGACTCGAAACTCACCAAGTGCATCGAGGTCCAGTTCTTGCCCGTGATAAGGAAGGCGTCACGCTCAGCGACGTAGGCGATGCCGTTCAGGACGCCATTGGAGGGGCCTGACTCGGATGCAGCCAACTGTGATGCGTCGACTGTGAACTCCACCGCTCCCGAAGTAGAGTTGATCGCCAGGATCAAGTCGCTGCGCCAGACGTTCGCGTAGATCATCCCCCCGGCACACTCCAACTCGTTGAGCTGGTCCGTCTGCTGACCGTCGAGAGTGACGAGGAGGGTGCTCTGGACGGTGAAGTCGGACGGGTCCCTGAAGGCGAGCTCGGAAGTGCCGTTGGACATCACCAGCGAGGTACCATCGTTGCACAGCCCCCAGCCCTCACCGGAATAGGTGTGATTGCCGACGACCTCGAAGGTCTCGATGTCGAAGATCAGGGCGATTCCTTCCTTCCAGGTCAGCATCACGATGGTGTCTCCGACAACGGTGATGCCCTCGCCGAACAGGCTCTCTTCGAGTTGCTTCTGTCGCAGGACCTCGCCGCTCGATGGATCCACCTCCCTGAGACTGGAATATCCGTACAGTCCGGTGCTCTCGTACAGTGAGCCATCGTGCATCTCCAACCCTTGAGTGAATGCCCCCTCGTCATGGGAATGAGACGAAATGACGTGCAACTCAGCCGCTTCTGAGTCACCTCCCACAGAGGCCGGAAGGAGGGTGAGAAACAAGACAACGATCAAGACCGTTAAGACGCGCGGCGCCACGGTTGGCCGAATCATGTCCGAACCATGCTCCATGGTGTCTTAAATAGGTCATTCGAGTGCTCTCAACGTGAGCATACGTAGTATGCGTCACGTCGGTGACCGGATGCCTGCACTCACATTGAACTCAACGCCACGCCAAGCACTGCTGCTGACCATGGTGATGGTGGTCGCGGCGCTCTCGCCACTGCTCGCGGCAGCCGAGGCCGAACAGTCGGGATGGGTGGACCCCGGAGGCGTGGTGTATGGGGACCTGGTGGATTTCGATGGCCCGACGATGGGTAAGCCGTACCTGTTCGTCGATGGCGAAGAACCGGTCTGGTCCGCCACCCGATTCATGAAGAATGCGTGGGCTGATGCGGGCTATCCGGACCTGTTCCTTCCGTTCGCCCCGGAGAATGTCGCGCCGATGTCCAGCAGGAGCAACCATTGCGTCCCCTATCAGCAAGGACAGTCCCTCACCGTGCCCATCAGCGGGGGACAGATAGCAGTCACCGTCGAGAAGGTGACGACGACGGCCGCATTCCTGGTCGATGATTCAGCGACGATTCCGTCATCGACGTTGAACAACTTCGCCTCGACTTGGGATTCCACGGTCTACCCGGTGGACACGCAGTACTTCGGGGTCGCCCCTGATGTGGACAACAACTGCCAGATCGAGATCATCATCTACTACATCGACGGGCCTTCCAATACTGGCGGCTACTTCTCACCCGGGCTGTCCGGCCAGCGCGAGTCGCTGTTCGTCGATGTGGATGACCTGGGCTGGGGAAACACCATTCTGGCACACGAGTTCCAGCACCTGCTGCACAACGCCCGCGACCCGTTCGAGTACGCCTGGATTGACGAGGGCAACGCGGACATGGCCGCCTACCTCTGCTTCGGTGCTACCGGTGCCGTCATCGGCCATGCGAACGCATGGGCGCAGGCGCCGCACATCTCCGTACGCTGGTGGAACCAGTCGCTAGCCGACTACGGCGCCGGCTTCCTGTTCATGCTCTACCTCGCCTCCAAACTCGGGGGCGGGCAGGCGATCAGGGCGCTGGTTGCCGACACCGCCACCGGAGGCGCGGGAATCGAGAACCTCGCCAGTAATCCGATTCCAGGATCTCCGGGAAACATCGGCAGTACGATGGATGACATCTTCGCCAATTTCACCATCGCCACGCTGCTCGACTCCAGCCAGAATCCGTTCGGGCTGGATAACATCGACATGTACACCGGCTGTGGCTCGGGGCAGTTCTGCACCCTGCAGATCACCGACTACAACGGCGCCTGGGGCAGCACCTGGTCACGTCTGGGAGACGACCTGTGGGGCTGGGGGGTCAGGGCGTACAAGTTCATCCAAGGAACAGGAGCACCGCTCAACGTGATGGTCCAAGCGTCAGAGGTCGACTTCGGAGGTCGTCTGCTCTACAAGGACGTGGCTTCGGGAACCTGGGTGGCAGAGGAACTGGTGTTCAACGGCGGGATGGCGACCGGGTTGGTGCCCGGATTCGGAAACATCAGCGACGAGGCATATGTCATCGTGTGGTACGAGAGTCTGGTCGATGACTGCGACTACAACTTTCCCAACTGCGGCTTCCCTGGCGGTACGGGAACCTACCCGTCAGCCACCATCGACATCTACGCCTCGCTGATCACCCAGCCTGCCACGCTGAACATCAACGGAACGCGGCAGCACGACCGCGACCTCGACGGCCTCGACGACACACTCGAGATGAGCCTCATCGTCAACTCGACGGCCTTCTGGGAGTTGCTGGACATCGAGGTGCAGGCGTTCGCTGACAACGTGCTCTACGACACCATCCGCACACAGGTGGGCGCCGGTCAGGGAATGCCCGTGACCACCTCCGTCTGGTGGACCCCACCATGGGATGACGACTGGGAGCTCTACGCAGTGCTCTACGACCAGCTCGGCGCAGCGATTCAAGGAGCAGCCGTGCTCACGCTGCCAACCACGTTGTACAACATGGCCCCCATGGCCACGGGTACCCTCTCTTCGAACGTCTCGCAGACATGGCTACCAATCCAGTTCAACGGCAACGGATACGACATCTGGGGCCTGTCCGCTGACAACATGACATATTCGCACAACAACTCCCCCACAGGATATCTGTGGGACTTCGGTGACGGGGGGCAATCGTGGCTGAAGACGCCAAACCGCGCCTACACCCAGGTCGGCGAATTCAACGCCACCCTGCAAGTGACCGATGTGGGCGGATCCGCCAGCATGGCGCAGACGTGGATCGTGAACGTGACCGACGACTCGGATCCCACCGTGAAGATCAGCGTGGATGGGCAGGAGGTGGTCGATAGCATCGATCTCCTGACGGAGCAGCGAGTGATGTTCAGCGGTCACCTGACGACCGACAACGTGCCGGATGATTACCTCTCGTTCGACTGGGACTGGGGCGACGGCAGTTCTGAGGGCGGCATCGGCGACTGGGAGGCAGACCACGAGTGGCTGTCCGGCTCGCGCAACGGCAGCGTCTACAACCTGACCCTGACCGTCAGCGACGGCGTGCACATCGTCAACAAGACCATCCAGGTGATCATCTGGAATCGGGTGCCGCGCCAGATCTACGATCTACCACTGGTGGTTGACACGCTCACTCCGCTGACGATGCCGACGGTGTTCATCGACGATGACGGAACCATCGTCGAGTGGAGGTGGAGCTTCGATGAGGGTGTGAACCTCGACGGTGGCGACCTGTCGATGGGTGATCCGTTCGATCAGAACTCCTCATCCCAGCAGAATCCCACACCCGCCTGGCGCACTCCGGGGCTGAAGAACGTCACCGTCACCGCCATCGACAACGATGGCAACAGCAGCGTGGCAGTCATCGAGGTGACGGTGAACAACCAGCGCCCAGTCGCCTTGTTCGCCAGACCGGATGATGGTGACACGAACACGGTCTACAACTTCCGCAGCTCCTCATTCGACCCCGACGGAGTCTCTGGTCTGATGACCACGATCTGGACGCTCTCCGACATGAACACGACCATCGTCAACCAGACATCGGTCATCCACACCTTCGTCGAGCCTGGCACCATCACAGTGCAACTGGTGGTGATAGATGAGCGGGGGCTGTCCTCACTGCTCAAACAGTACACGTTTCAGATCTCCAACCCTCTGCCTGAACCGCAGATGACGATTTACGAAGCGAGGGACGTGAACACAGGAGAGGCGATTCTCGGCCCGAGCGCGGATGAGAGCCTGTTCACCTGGCGTCACGTGTTCACCGACGATGGTGGTATCTTCGTCGCTCCAGGTAATTGGCTGCGATTCAACTCGACGGGCAGCCGAGACGGCGACGCAGCCTTCGATGGAGGGTTCGTGCCATTGGACGAGACTGACCCGAACTGGAACGGCATCGTCGAGTACACCTGGGACTTCGGTGACGGCTCGCCGCTGCTCAACACACCGCATGCATGGCACGCGTTCGAGACTCCCGGAATCTACACCGTGACACTGACGCTCAGGGACGGATTCGGCACCGGCGACACCAACCAGACGACCCGCAAGGTCTACGTCGCCCAGACTCCGGAGATCCTGACCACCTACCTGTTCGATGAAGTGGTCTACGCCGTGGGCTCACACCTGCTGGCCGGTGTCGCCATCGACCACGACACCAACTATGGAATCCAGGCTTGGTGGGACGACGATGTCAACGTGGACGCCGACGGAGACGGTACTCTGGACAACGACCGCAACAGCGGCCTCGATTCGATCATCGGCCCAGATGCGCTGGTCTACAACTGGGATTCAGACGACCGCGACGACGCCGACGGGGACGGGGACACTCGCAACGACTGGCAACAGCAGACCGATCAGGGATACCTGCGAGTGAACTGGACCGAGACTGGCGAGATATACGTCGTGCTACAAGTGTGCACCGGCATCGACGTCTGCACCCAGCGCGGCTACCCACTGAAGGTTCGCGACCCGGATGATAAGGACGATTCGCTCGCAGATTTCAGCATCGACTCTCTGCTCCCGAAGGCTGAGGGTGGTGGTATGCTGCTCGGTGTGCTGCTGATCCTCGTCCTGTTCCTCGGCTGGCTGGTGATGCGCCAGCCCACCGAGGTCGAGATCGAAGCGGAGGAGGCGGCAGCGGCCTACGATGTCTCACAGGTCGTCACGGAGGGCGGTGTGCTTGGGATGGACCATCACGAGCCGCCGCCGCAGCCAGCACACCTCACCAAAGACGACCGACGCAGCAAGCAATCGGGTTATGTGCGTCCGGTCACCTCGCGCAAACGCTGAGGTGAGGCTGACGACCACCCTGTCAAGACGCTCGATCGCGCGGTTGACTGTCCTGCTGCTGCTGGCACTGCTCCTGCTCCCTCTGGCTGGGTCACTCCTGCAACCTCTGGACACGCAACTGGCGCCCGGCGCGGCGGCAGCCAGCGACTGCACCCTGAGCAGTGACAGGGCGGAGTGGCACAAGGAGGTCAGTTCGTTCAACCTCTCGAGTGGGGATGGATACGCCGAGTGGGTCGAGAGGGAGGAGGAGGACGATGGTTTCGGGGGAGGTGGAGGATATTTCCAGGAGAGTGGTGATGGGACCCAAAACGTTTCTGAACTCGATGCGATGCGGCAGAGTTTCCATACCAGCATGATCGTCGGCAACGACACCGCTGGAGGGCTTCGACTCAACCTGACTGTCGGCTATCGCTACACCTTCTGCGTCGTCGTCAGTTCGCTCAACCAGAGTTCCTACCTCGAAGCGCCGCTGGTCGATGTCTACCTGCTGCACCAGTTCGACTGGGGTCGCTACCGAGGTGACTACGAGATGCGCATGTGGGAGGGTCGTGAGTTCTTCAACATGATTCCCCCGGAGTGGCGCGCGATCGGTGCGTGGATGCCCTACAGGGACGTGCATTCCTACGAATCTCACAGGGCGATCGACTTCACTATCAGCCTGGACCACGATGAGACGACCGCCTCCCTGTTCGATCCGGCTGAGCAGCAGTGGATGTACCTCGTCATCGATGGCTGGGACAACGCCAGGGACAGTGACACCCCCGCTCCGAACCGAGATTTCGCAGTAGATATCACCGTGATGAGCGAGGAACGGATTGTCATCCCCAACTACACTGTCGCCTTGTTCTGCTGTGGACTCATCGCAGGACTCGTCATGCTCCCTGTGCTTCTGCACACCCGCTTCTCAAATTCTGGCCGCGGCGCGGGCACGACGATTGGTGAACGACCTGCAGAACTGATGCCCATGCTCGAGACGCAGGCGACCAAGCCCGCCGCGGGGCTCGATATCGGGCATCTGCCGCCACCTCCACCGTCCTGAGAGCGTTCACCGCCCCACGGCGGAGGCCCCGGAACATCACTCCTCAGAGTCCTCAGAGTAGCCGAGCATCTCCCACGCGATGCGCAGGTCACGCACGTTGATCATGCCCCGGTCGGGCAGATTGAAATCGGTCTCCAAGGTGGCGTATACGAGCGACTGAGAGAACATCGGGGCGTGGATGCGCGGCATGTCTCCACCAACTCCCTGACCCATCAAGGCGAGCGAAAGGTCGGCATCGTCGCGCAACTCCCAAGCAGCTTCACACAGGCTCAGCCCGTCACCATGTCCGTTGGAACGGTAACAGAGTTTCACCGTATCACCGTACTGTCGGCTCTCGGCCACGAACGACTGGATGTCCGCGCTCTTAGGAGTCAACTCCATGTCATGGTGGGACGCAACCACCTTCGTGCCCGCCTCGGCCGCTTGCTCGAACAGTGCTGTCCGCTCCTGCTCTTCGATGTCGAGTTCGAGGTCCACCCATGAGACACCGCTGGCGACCGCCTGGCGGATCACCTCAATGCGCTCCTCCTCCGTGCCAGGGAAATTGCCCCCCTGACGCCGAGGTCTGCAAGTGAACAGCACGGGTTTCTCGATACCCGCCTTCAACCGCTCGATGGCCTCGGGTACATCGATCACGTCGATGCCGCGGGGAACCAGTTCATGGCTGGTCTCCACTTCGCCCTCTGTGTTCTCCGCCTTCACCTCGACTCGTTCGACATACAACTCATCGAAGCGCACCTCGATGATGTCCGCACCTTCTCCAGTCGCCTTCTCCGCCTGCGCCACCATGTCCGCCAGCGAATGACCATTGATGGTCACGCAGATCAGTGGCAGAGGCATGACTGCGGCCTACCGGCCGGTCCTGTTCAACGTTGCTGTCCCACACTGGAAGTCTCAAAGCACCCCTTCTGGGTCTGCTGACTCCCTCTCATTGTATCCTCGCACAAGTCCCGATGTGCGGCTCCAGAGGCCTCGCGCATGCGCAGTCGCGCGAGAAATTCACTTTTCGCGGACGCCCCCGCACAATAATTCATAAGCCTCGGGCGCTCAATATAGTGATGTCCGCAGAGGGTATCATAGATACCCTCTGATTCAAATAGAGTGACGAGCAAGAGGTGATTGTATGGCTGACGATTACAAGGCGGAGAGCATCCAGGTGCTCGAGGGTCTCGAGCCAGTGCGTCAGGTCCCGGGCATGTTCCTGGGAGAGACCGACAACGGTGAGGCGCTGCACCGCTGTGTCTGGGAGGTGGTCGACAACGCCGTCGACGAGCACCTCGCCGGCTTCAACGACGCCATCGACGTCATCATCCACAAGAACGGATCTGTGACCGTGGTCGACCACGGCCGCGGGATTCCAGTCGGTAAGCACCCGGACTACGGAATCAGCGCAGCGACGCTCATCATGACGAAACTGCATGCCGGCGGGAAGTTCGACAACAGCATGTACAAGGTGTCCGGTGGTCTGCACGGAGTGGGCGTTTCAGCGGTGAACGCGGTGTCGGAATGGCTGCGCATGGAGATCGCCAAGGATGGCGAACTCTGGTGCCAGACATTCAAGGAAGGAGTCCCCGATGCTGACATAGCCAAGACAGGCGATGCGGAGGAGAACGGAACCACGATTACCTTCAAGCCCGATGTGGCGTTCTTCTCCAATGTCCTCGATTTCGATTTCGAGCAGCTCGACCAGCGGTTGAAGGAGACCGCCTTCCTCAACGGCGGCCTGAAGATCACTCTCACCGACGAGCGCGACGACTCCCGCGATACGGTCGTTCACCAGTACGACGGGGGAATCGCCGAATTCGTGGGACAGCTGGCTGAGCGGAACACCCTCATCCACCCGGAGGTGATTCATTTCAGCGGTGAGAAGGAGGACAGTGATGGAAAGGTGGTCGAGATCGACGTGGCACTGCAGTGGACCGACGCCTTCACTGAACGCATCTTCTGCTACACGAACATCATCCGCAACCGCGACGGTGGCACACACCTCTCCGGCATGCGCGGCTCACTGACGCGCACGATCAACTCCTACGGCCAGTCCCGTAACCTGCTCAAGAAGGTGGGCAAGCTCTCCGGCGACGATGTGCGCGAAGGGCTGGCGGCTGTCATCAGCGTCAAGCACCCCGATCCCTCGTTCTCATCCCAGGCGAAGGACAAGTTGGTCACCAGCGAGGTCCAGGGCATCGTCGAGAGCATCATCAACGAGAAACTGGGAGAATATCTCGAAGAGAACCCGACGGCAGCGCGGGCGATCATCAGCAAGGCGTCGCTCGCCAGCACGGCGCGTGAAGCCGCACGCAAAGCGCGGGAACTCACCCGCCGCAAGGGTGTGCTCGAGGGTGGTGGCCTTCCCGGAAAACTGGCTGACTGCCAGGAGCGGGACCCAGCAAAATGCGAAATCTTCGTGGTGGAAGGCGATTCAGCAGGCGGCTCTGCGAAGACCGGACGGGATCGCAAGACGCAGGCCATCCTGCCGCTGCGCGGCAAGATCCTCAATGTAGAACGGCAGCAGCGCAACGAAGCGAAGGTGTTCCAGAACAATGAGATCATGACGATGATCAAGGCGTTCGGCGCTGGAGTCGACCATTGGACTGGGGCGAGTATCACCAGCGATGACGACGACGATGAGGAGGAGGACGATGCTTCGTTCGACACCGACAAACTACGATACCACAAAATCATCATTATGACGGATGCCGATGTCGATGGCGCTCATATCCGCACATTGATCCTCACGTTCCTGTGGCGGCACATGCGCCCCGCGGTCATCGGGGGGCATATCTACATCGCTCAACCGCCACTCTACCAAGTTTCACGAGGCAAGAAATCGGCGTATGCGTACAGCGATGAGGAGCGGAACGAGAAGATCAAGGAGTTGCGCGGCGACAACCCTGACGCCAAGGTGAACATCTCACGCTACAAGGGTCTGGGCGAGATGAACCCAGAGCAACTCTGGGAGACGACGATGGACCCTGACACTCGCACCATGTTGCAGGTGACCGTGGATGATGCGACCGCCGCCAACGAACTGTTCACTACGCTGATGGGAGAAGATGTCGCTGAGCGGCGTCAGTTCATCGATAAGAATGCGGCTGAGGTCACCAACCTGGATATCTGAGGAGGAGTGAGCGATGAGTGATGATGCAGATGTCGAGGACCGCGAAGAGGTGTTCACCCCGCGTCCGATCGACCAGGAGATGAAGGAGAGTTACATCAACTACGCAATGTCGGTGATCATCGGCAGAGCACTCCCGGATGTCCGTGACGGACTGAAGCCAGTTCATCGGCGCGTCCTATTCGGCATGTATGAGGGAGGCCACACACACGACAAGTCGTACAGCAAATCCGCCCGTTCCGTCGGCGAGGTGATGGGGAAGTACCACCCGCACGGTGATCAATCGATCTATGACACGATGGTTCGGATGGCGCAGGATTTCAGCCTACGCTACCCGCTGATCGACGGACAAGGGAACTTCGGATCGATCGATGGCGACCCACCGGCAGCGATGCGCTACACCGAGAGCAGGCTCGACCGTATCACCCAGCACATGATGGCGGACATCGACAAGGACACCGTCGACTTCCAGCCGAACTTCGACGACTCTGAACAGGAGCCGGAGGTGCTGCCATCCTGCCTGCCCAACCTGCTGCTGAATGGCTCGGACGGAATCGCGGTGGGAATGGCGACGCGCATCCCACCGCACAACCTGCTGGAACTGACCGGGGCGCTGCGGACCCACATCGATGCCATCAAGAAGCAGTCATTGAAATCGAAGAAACCTGACAATCCGCCGAAGGTTGAACTCTCCGCTTACATGGAGCACCTCAAGGGGCCTGACTTCCCCACCGGAGCGACCATCCACGGGTTGGACGGCATCCAGGACATGTATGAGACCGGTCACGGACGCTTCCACGTGCGCAGCGACTGCACAGTGGAGGAGGACAGCAAGGGGAAGCGGATCATCGTGCACGCGATTCCCTATCAGGTGCGCAAGTCAGCGATGCTCGAACATATCGCAGAACTGGTGACCAAGGACACGGTGAAGGGCATCCGCGACATCCGTGACGAATCGAGCAAGGAGGGCATCCGCGTCGTAATCGATGTCAAGCAGAACGCCGATCCGCACGCTGTGCTGAATCAACTCTACAAGTCCTCCCGATTGCAGGAATCATACTCCGCCAATCTGATGGGAATCATCGACAGTCAGCCGGTGCAGCTCACCCTCCCTCTTGTCCTGCACACCTGGGTACGCCACCGTGAACAGGTCATCGAACGAAGAACGCGCTTTGAACTTGTGAAGGCAGAAGCACGCATCCACCTGATCGAAGGTCTGCTGATCGTCGCTACCAACGGCCGCGACATCACCGACATCATCCGCGACTCCGAAGACTATCCCGAAGTGCACGCTCGCTTGGCGAAGAAGTACAAGATGTCAGAGGTGCAGACCAGGGCCGTCTACGATATGCCGTTGGGCAGGCTCACCAAGCAATCGGTCGGCAAACTCGAAGCGGAACAAGACGGACTGGGCGAGGCGATCAAGCGCTACAAGAAGATCCTCAAGAGCCGCGAGGAGATGCTCGACATCGTCATGGACGAATTGCAGGCGGTGGCGGACAAGCACGGGGATGCTCGGCGCAGTTACATCGAAGCGATGCCGCTGTCAATGGACCGCGAGGACCTCGTCGAAGAGCAGCCGATCGTGATCTCGCTCTCGAAGGAGAACTACATCCGACACCTCCCCGCTGACGCCTTCCGTCTGCAGAACCGCGCCGGCAAGGGACTCAAGGGTGTGACCACCAAGCAGGATGACTTCCCGGAGAGCATCGTCGCCTGCTTCTCCAAGGACAGGCTGCTCATCTTCACCGACCAAGGGCGTGTCTACGGATTGCGTGCATGGGAGACGCCGAAAGCAAGCCGCCACGCCCGCGGCAGCCACGTGCGCAACCTGCTGAAGGGTTTCCGCCAAGACGAGAATGTCGTCTCGATCCTGCCGGTCAGCCGGGAACTCATCGCCGAACCGGATGGACACTTCCTGATGTTCGCCACCGAGCGGGGGAAGGTGAAGAAGACCGCTCTCGAGCACTACGCGCGCATCTTCCGCAATGGGAAGTACGCCATCAAACTGATCGAAGGGGACAGCCTGGTCAGCGTGCGCCAGCAGAAAGAGGGTGACGAGGTGGTACTCATCTCCAGACGCGGTATGGCATGCCGCTTCTATTCGGATGAGGCGCGCGCCCTGGGCCGCGTCTCTCAGGGTGTGACCGGCATGCGCTTCAAACATGAAGGGGACTGCGTGGTCGGAATGATCGTCACCAACAACTCGGAAACTCACATCCTCACCATCAGCAGCCGAGCGATGGGCAAGCGAACCCGCATGGGAACAGCCGAGAAGATTCCGGACCTCGATGCTTCGGGAGTGCAGAAAATCGACAAGCATGGCGAGCCGAAGCAGAAG
>Ga0207966_1001237_pt1 | contig 14111 bp, 10 predicted proteins | sample Knorr_S23_td_NAD_FD_185611 | JGI IMG/M metagenome (GOLD analysis project Ga0207966, IMG submission 185611) | Marine microbial communities from Southern Atlantic Ocean transect - Knorr_S23_td_NADW_ad_2500m_LV_B (SPAdes) (version 2) | ecosystem: Environmental > Aquatic > Marine > Oceanic | place... | reverse complement strand
TGGCTGTTGGTTTTTGACCTACTCTCTGCCTAACGTCTTGATACGGATGCCACAGCCTATCTTCATTAGGGCTGGGTGCCTGACCAGTAAAGTGCCATCCTGTTGGACGCCAGTTTGTACCTAAATCAGTCTTTACTAACTTATGCCAGTGTTCATCCGTGTACTGCCACCATGGCTCAAACGGTCTGAACTGGGTATAGGTAGTTGGTTCCTTAGCTAACGGACTCTCATGAGGAAGCAGGACCACATAACATTCGTAGTCCTTATGGTTGCTCCATTCCAACCTGCACCATCCAAGCAGGATCATGATGGTTAAGCAGTATTCACCTATGAACAATTCGTGATATTGCTTGGGTCGCCTGTCTATACCATCAAGCCAGATAGCAACCTCTTTCTTAACCTTTTTCTTGGACTCCTGCTCAACCAGCTTCTGCTTGATAACTTGGGGTGGTTCTCGATCCTGCCAACCATGAGCCTCGATGACACTACTACCAATTTGAAATACTAACGAGGTAGCCGGATAGTGATGTCTGCCTCTGAGAGCCTTATGCGCTACTCTGGCGCACAACTGCCAGTTAGCATTCTCATCACTAAGACAGTCATAGCCTCTCTGGTTCTTAGAACTATGGACACTTGCTGGGTCTTCAAGTGCCTTGGCAAGCATGTCGATGTAAAAATTCCATGCTCGCTCAACCGCTACCCGTAATTTCATAGACTAATCCGTTTCACTACATCCCTATATCCTATAGAAGGGGCAACACTTTGATACATGTTGTTATATAGGAAGCAACACTTTGGTACTTAGTGATATATAGGAAGCACCACTTAATACAAGCCTGACTTAGTGCTGGGAACCAGCGGAAATACAAAAGTTATTGGAAGATTCGGTAGTTATTGGAAACTGCACCTTTTGTAAGGTGACCTAACTACTTGTTTTTATGGCGCGCCCGGAGAGATTCGAACTCCCGACCTCGTGGTTCGTAGCCACGCACTCTATCCAACTGAGCTACGGGCGCGTATTGAAATCGCTGGGAAAAACAAGTTTAGCATGCGGTTTCACACACTCTAACAGTGCACAGATTGTACATCCCGATCCAATTCAAACAGCCTGATGGCGGAGAGGGTGGGATTCGAACCCACGATGGAGCTATCAACCCCATACTCCCTTAGCAGGGGAGCGCCTTCAGCCGCTCGGCCACCTCTCCGGTGTTTCAGATCAATACTTATCGATGGTATGGTAACTCACAATCGCCAGTGTGGCGTAGAAGTATGGGGCAGGATTGTAAGAAACCCCACCTCTTGCGGTAAGTTTCCATTCTGGAAGTTGAATTGCTCAACAGTCCCCTTTGCCGGAAATTGAAATACTCAGTCACTATCTCCCGGACCAGGAATGGTTGCACATTCACGAAATATTCTACGTTCACATGTCTTGCAGATCGAATGATTTAGTTTGGGAAAGATTGTGGCAATAGCATGTTGCTTCTTTGCGAATTCATGATCCTCACCGATATCCTGCATGTACCCACCCCGGCGCAGGATTGCATCTACCCCGGGCTTGAGCCGATGCAAGTACAAACCTCCACCTTGACTATTCCGCAGTCGAGCCTCCTGGGCAAGAAATTCTGCACCGGAGACATCGATTTCGTTGACGCTTGAACAACTCAGCAACAGGTGGGTTTGTCGCGGTTCACGCTGCTCATAGATGCGCAGCATCTTTTCCACATAATGAATTGACCCAAAATAAAGTGAACCGTCCACCTGAAGCATCTTGAGTTGTGGGCACTCGTCCAAACTAGAGTCAGTGACAAAGGGCCGGTCGGGCTGATTGATGTCTGGCACTCGCGAAAATATCCGAGGTCGAGTGGTATCCATAACGTACAACAGTAGTCCGAACACGACCCCCAACAGAATCGCGAACTCAAGTCCTACCAACAACGCAGTCCCAATAGTCAGCATCAGGACTGCCGCTTCCATTCGGCTGGCGCGAACGATTCTGGCAATACGAGGCCCGTCGATCAACTTCCAGGCCACTAGAAACAACACACCTGCCATCACAGAGTTCGGCAGGTAAGCCGTCAGCGGCGCTACAAGAACAACGACCGCCATGAGAAGCAATCCGGCGAATACAGCAGACAGTGGCGTCCTGGCTCCAGCCTCGTAATTGATTGCACTGCGGTTGAATGAGCCGGTCGCAACGTAACCGGAAAAAAAACTGGCCGCCAAATTAGATAACCCTTGGCCAACAAACTCTTGGTCACTGTCCAGATTCTGACCTGAACGTAGCGCAAGTGAGCGCCCGATTGTTACGGCTTCTGTAAGCGCCAAAAGGGTGATTGCCGCTGCCGCTGGAGCCAATTTCTGAATCACTTCAAACGAAATCACCGGACTGGACAGTGGTGGCAAGCCTGCTGGCAACGCTCCAACTGACGCAATTCCGGTACCCTCCTGGCCAACAATCAGATTCAATAGAAATGCAAGCAAGCTACCGACAAACATCGAGGCAAGCATATAGGGCATTCGTGGGAACCAACGTAATGACGCAATTCCGGCCAACAGTGTAGTAATCCCTACCGCCAAATCGTACGGATTAATCTTTCCAATATTCTCGCCGACACGAACCAAGATCTGGTAAACATGTCCTCCACCGGAGACATCAAGGCCTAGGAAGTTCTGAATCTGGCTTAATATGATCAGGATTGCAGCACCTGAAATAAAGCCAACTACGACCGTGTGAGAAATAAAATCGACCACAGCGCCCAGTCGCAATAGCCCCATTGCCAACTGAAAAACACCAACCATCAAGGTGAGCGTCAGGGCCAGCATTACGTATTCTTCACTCCCGGGCAATGCATACGGGCTAAGGGTCGAAAACAGCACCACCGATGCGGCAGTCGTCGGTCCTGACACCAGGTGCCAAGAAGAACCGAACAAGGCGGCCACGATGGCAGGCACCATTCCCGCATATAACCCGTACTCCGGCGGCATGCCAGCGATCGTCGCAAAAGCAACACCCTGGGGTAAAACGATGATTGCTCCGGTAAACCCGGCAATCAGGTCATGTTTAAACGACTCGCGATTGACGCGTGAACGCCAGCGCAGGAAAGGTAGAAAGTCCCTCAGCACTGCCTTAGTGCCTCCATTGAGGCTTGTAGCGGGAAGTCGGTGGCAGAGCCATTGCCGATGTCACAATCTATTGCTAAACCCCTGACTTCCTGCCGGTCAGTCACTGGGTTTCTACGACAGCGGGTGCCACAATAGCCGCGCGGGTGGCTTCACAGACGAACAAAAAGATGGTTAGGCCGAGAATCAACATCACCGCGATCATTTCTCCGGTGAGCGATAATGACTCTCTCAAAAACGACCTCTCTATGAGGGGATGGCAGATACGAATCGCCGTCGTCGGCAACCGTTTAACTCAGGCTATTCACTATACCATAGCCTTGATAAAATACGATAATTAACACTATAAGAGTACTCAGGATTTGCTTTGGGGGTCTGGTAACTCCTCTGCAATTTTCCGTGTTCGATCAGTTTCAGTAGTGCCGTAGATCTCTTCGCGCTGAATAGACACTGACTTGGGCGCATCGATACCGATTCGAACTTGATTGCCTCGAATACCTAGAACCGTAACCGTAATATCTTCACCCAGTTTCATCGCCTCACCCACCCGACGGGTCAATATCAGCATGCTCTCCCCCTAAGATGATTCGTTGCCAACAGACATCACAGATTCCGCCTGATCCATTGCTTAAGTTCAGTCGGCCGCCGCTGAGTCCAAGATCTCTTGATGTGTTTGCACATCCAGGCCAAAGGCCTTATGCAATGCACGTACGGCAAGTTCAACGTAACGATCAGCCACACCGATTGAAATCTTGATCTCTGATGTTGAAATCAGTTCGATGTTGATCCCCTCGGTTGCCATAGCCTCAAACATAGTCGACGCAATACCCGCATGTGAGCGCATACCCACACCGACTATGGAAATCTTTGCCAGTTGATCATCACCCACGACCTCCCGTGCTTTTAGCTGGGTAGAGATCTTCTCCAGAATCGACCTGGCGTGTGTATATTCACTGCGATTGACCGTAAATGTCAGGTCTGTCGTCCCGTCCTGAGCGACGTTCTGAATGATCATATCTACGTTCACGTGTGCGTCGGAAATCTGACCGAATATAGTGGAGGCAACGCCAGGTCGATCTGGTACGCCACGTATGGTGAGTTTTGCCTCATCCCGGTTGTAGGCTATGCCTGCAATTAAGGGTTGTTCCATCTCGTTTGCCTCATGTGTTATCAGCGTGCCATTGCCCGGATCGAACGAAGACAAAACCCTAAGTGGTACCTTGTACTTGCCGGCCAACTCTACCGAACGGGTCTGGAGCACCTTAGCACCCAGGCTGGATAATTCCAGCATCTCCTCGACGGTAATCCGCTCCAGACGCCTGGCTTCGGGAACGATTCTTGGGTCAGCCGTATAGACACCGTCGACGTCGGTGTAGATACGGCACTCATCGGCCTGCAATGCCGCTGCCATCGCGACTGCGGTCGTGTCCGAACCACCTCTGCCCAGGGTGGTGATATTACCCTCCCGGTCTACGCCCTGGAAGCCAGCCACCACCACCACATTACGCTGTTCAATATCGGTCCGTACCATGTCCGCATCGATATCCAGAATTCTGGCTTTACCGTGAACATTGTCGGTCAGTATCCGGACCTGTCCCCCGGTGTAGGATCGCGCCGGCACGTCAAGTTTATGAAGGGCCATGGTCAACAGGGCAATTGTGACCTGCTCACCGGTGGAAACCAGCACGTCGGTCTCGCGGGCATCCGCCTCTGGATCGATTTCGTGCGCAAGTTTCAGCAACCGGTTTGTCTCCCCTGCCATGGCAGAGAGCACGACAACCAAGTTCTCCCCGGCACGATGCGATGCAGCCACTCGATCTGCAACCGCGTGAATACGCTCGGACGTACCGACAGAGGTACCGCCGTATTTTTCTACTATTAGAGGCATCAGAATCCAGGCACGAGCTTTCCAGTGGGGCGCGAATTAAAGCGGTTTTCCGGAGTGAGGTAAAGCTCCGACTTAAACACAGAACTAATTATTGCGCCACAATCAGCGGATCAGGTAGTCGAACCGCTCAGTGCCAGAACGCTTCAAACACTTTATCCCACAGGCGACAGCTTGTCTGGCACAGCGGCCAGTGCAGCATCCAATGCACTTGCGTCGCTCCCACCACCCTGGGCCATATCGGCTTTACCTCCGCCTTTTCCACCGACCATCGGTGCTAACACAGATATCAGACGGCCAGCGTGGTAAGTGTTTACAAGATCTCGGGTAACCCCCGCCAGTAACGTTACCTTTCCTTCATGTACACCACCAATTACCACCACGCCAGAACCCAATTTGTCACGCAGACGGTCAAGCACAACCCGTAACCCTTTCACAGCTACACCGTCATGTCGCGTGACCAGTAGTTTGATGCCATTGACCTCCTGAATCCGTTCCTCGAACTGATCGGTAGCGCCTCCGGCTGCAAGTTGGGCTTGCAGTTGTTCAACCTTGCGCTCCAGTTCCTTCAATCGTCGCTGCATCTGGCTTGCCTTATCTTCAATCTGGCCAGGGCTGGTTCTGAAGAGCTGTGCCACCCGCGTGAGAGAAGCACTCTGATCAAGGACGTACTTCAAGGCACCATCACCAGCCAATGCCTCAATACGCCTGACACCGGCGGCAATGCCTGATTCAGACACAATCCGGAACAATCCAATATTGCCGGTGCGGGTGACGTGGGTGCCACCGCAAAGTTCAAGAGAAAATCCGCCCATGTCGACGACACGCACATCGTCATCGTATTTCTCGCCAAAGAGTGCGGCTGCACCCTGCTCACGCGCATCATCAAGCGGCATGATTTCGGTGGTGACCTTATCATTGGCTCGAACCCGGGTATTGACCAACATCTCGATGTTTTCAAGCTGGTCTGCGGTGACCACGTCGTTGTGCGAAAAATCGAATCGCAAACGTTGCGGCTCGACCAGAGATCCTTTCTGCTGAACATGACTACCCAGGACCTGCTGCAACGCAGCGTGCAAAAGATGGGTTGCCGAGTGGTTGGCTGCCGTGGCTGCCCGTGCATTTTGATCCACACTCACTGTGACACTCTGACCCACTTCGAGATGCCCTTGCGTGAGCACGCCTTCGTGCGCAATTACTCTATGGGCAAGGTAATGAGCACCGGCTACATCGAACATGACGCCTTTACGCTCAATACGGGCCAGATCGCCAACCTGGCCACCGCTTTCCGCATAGACCGGGGTCGTATCGAGCACCACGGCTGCCGGTTGCCGGCTTGTGAGTGACTGAACCTCCTTGCCGTCGGCGAGCAGTGCAAGCACCGTCGCTTTGCCTTTCAACTCTTCATAGCCTGAAAAGGTCGTGCTCTGATCGACACTGACCTCGATCGTCTCTGCCATCTGGAACTGACTGGCCGCACGAGCCCGTGCCCGCTGCTCAGACATTGCCTGTTCGAAGCCGGCCATATCAACAGTGAGCCCTTTTTCGCGGCAGTAATCCGCTGTGAGGTCCACAGGAAAACCGTAGGTGTCGTAGAGGCGAAAAGCGACATCGCCGGCGAGCACTAACCCCGAAAGGCTGCTGATTTCCTGATCCAGTATCCGGATGCCCTGCTCCAGCGTATCGACGAACCGTTCGCCCTCAAGCCTTAAGGTCTCTTCTACTCGAGACTGATCCGCGGCAAGTTCCGGATACGCGTCACCCATCTGATCGACTAGGGATGTCACCAGTTTATGCAGAAACGGTTCGGTCGCACCCAGTTGATGCCCATGACGTATAGCGCGGCGGATTATTCTGCGCAATACATAACCGCGCCCTTCGTTGGAAGGTGTTACGCCGTCGGTAATAAGAAAGGCGGTCGAGCGGATATGGTCCGCAATAACTTTGAGTGAATTGTGATTTACATCGTCGGTGCCGACGACCTGGGCAGATGCCTCGATGAGTGTCTGGAAAAGATCGGTCTCGTAATTGCTGTGTACACCTTGTAGAACCGCTGCCAGCCGTTCCAAGCCCATCCCGGTATCCACCGAAGGTTTGGGCAAGGGGACATCTTGACCACTGGCATCACGGTTGTACTGCATAAACACCAGATTCCAGATTTCAACATAGCGGTCACCGTCTGCATCAGCCGATCCGGGTGCCCCACCCTCGACCTCCGGTCCATGATCATAGAAGATCTCACTGCAGGGGCCGCAGGGACCTGTATCCCCCATTGCCCAGAAATTGTCACTGGCGCCGATACGGGCGAATCGCTCAGCCGGGATGCCAACATCGCGTAACCACAGGTCAGCGGCTTCATCATCATCCTCAAAAACAGTGACCCAGAGTTTTTCCTCCGGCAAGCCGTAACCGACTGTCAACAATTCCCAGGCAAAGGCAATGGCCTCACGCTTGAAGTAATCACCAAAACTGAAATTACCCAGCATCTCGAAAAACGTGTGATGCCGCGCCGTATAGCCCACATTTTCCAGATCATTGTGTTTGCCGCCCGCCCGAACACAGCGTTGGGAGGTCACCGCACGATTGTAAGACCGCTTGTCCTGACCCAGGAAAACGTCCTTGAACTGCACCATACCCGCGTTGGTAAACAATAGGGTGGGATCATTATGTGGAACCAGCGGGCTGCTAGAGACAGCTTCGTGACCGTTGGCCACGAAGTAATCCAGAAATTTCTGCCGAATAGCGGTGGTTTTCATGCGTTTATATCCACATCCGTATCGTCTCGCACCGACGCGGCACCATCCCACGATCCCATGACCCGGCGAATGGTATCGGTACTGAAACCCCGCCGTCCAAGGTATTGTGCCCGTCTTGCCCACTCCTTGAAACTGCCTGCTTTGGAGGTTCCAAATTTACGGTTGTGTTGGACACGGAGCAACTCATCCCAGTCCACCTCGGCCGATAAAAGCGTCTGGTCAATAATTTCCGGTGCAACCCCTTTATCTTTGAGTTCCATAATGATCCGATGCGGACCATAGCCGGTACTCACGCGATGAGACACAAGCGCTTGCGCATAGCGGTGGTCTGAAACCAAATCTTCCGCCGCCAGCGAAGCGAGAAGATCGTCCACAACATCACTGTCGTAGCCCCGTGCTGTGAGTTTGCTATGGAGCTCGGCACGGCTGTGTTCGCGCCGGGTCAGCAAACGGAAAGCTGTGTCCCGGGCCCGGATCACCGGATCCGCGTCCAGTTGCCGCATCAGGCTTCGGCAGTCTCCGCTTCAGGCGCATCTGCAGTATCGATGGGTGCTGCAGGTTTGAATGCCATCTGGTCTATCGGTGCAAGCCCCACATTAGTACGGACCGTCTGCTCTATCGCCTGGGCAATATCAGGATTCTCACGCAGAAACTGACGCACATTATCGCGACCCTGACCAATTCGGTCGCCACCATAGGAGTACCAGGCACCGGATTTTTCAACAACACCGTGATCAACACCCATGTCGATCAGCTCGCCTTCTTTTGAGATGCCTTCGTCATACAGAATATCGAACTCACACTGGCGAAATGGAGGTGCGATTTTATTCTTAACGACCTTAACACGCGTCTGGTTCCCGAGAACCTCGTCGCCCTTCTTTACCGCACCGATGCGACGGATATCCAGGCGCACTGACGCGTAGAACTTAAGTGCATTACCACCCGTGGTGGTCTCAGGATTACCGAACATCACGCCGATCTTCATACGGATCTGGTTGATAAACACTACCATCGTATTGGATCGCTTGATATTGGCAGTGAGCTTGCGCAGCGCCTGCGACATCAGCCGCGCCTGTAGCCCCACATGGTGGTCACCCATATCGCCTTCGATCTCAGCCTTTGGCGTCAGCGCAGCCACCGAGTCGATCACGACCACGTCGATCGCCGCTGACCGCACCAGCATGTCAGTTATTTCAAGCGCTTGTTCACCGGTATCAGGCTGAGAAATGAGGAGATCATCCACGTTGACACCCAGGCGCCCGGCATAAGCTGCGTCTAGCGCATGTTCCGCATCGATAAAAGCGCAGGTACCGCCGAGCTTTTGCGCCTCGGCAATCACAGACAGCGTCAGGGTAGTTTTGCCGGAAGATTCCGGGCCATAGATTTCAACCACTCTGCCACGGGGCAAGCCACCTACGCCGAGCGCAATATCCAAACCAAGCGAACCAGTGGAGATGGCCTGTATGTCCTTGCCGACCTCGGCGTCCCCCAAGCGCATGACCGACCCTTTGCCGAACTGCCGTTCTATCTGTCCCAGCGCAGCGGCTAGGGCTTTTTCCTTGTTGTTGTCCATATGTGGGACTCTCCCTGATCTCGTGTTCAATCCTTGTTTCACCGACGCGACACACTGGCCCACCGATGCTCCCGAAAGCCGTCCCAACCGAACCGAATTAGTCGTACAAAGTACGCCGATCGAAAACGATGAGATTATTTCATACTCGGCTCGATGGGCCTAGCGAAGCATGTCACAGATCGCCAGTTTTGATCGGTAACGCTGGGATTTTCTCAGTCTGACTCATCGCGTATAAAACGAATCAGACCACCCAGGGCTTCAACCACAGTCTGTGCCCTGACGGCTGCCCGATCGCCCTTAAATAGGAAACGCTCGGTCCGCAGGGCACCTGATCTTTGTGCCCAAGACACAAACACCGTGCCGACAGGCTTTTCAGCGCTACCGCCGTCCGGACCCGCAACACCGGTCACCGCAACGGCGACGTCGGCCGGACTATGATCCAGACCACCGCGCGCCATGGCCCGAGCTACCGGCCCACTTACAGCACCATTTTCAATGATCAGCAGATCCGGTACACCCACCAGTTCGTGCTTCGCCTCATTGCTGTAGGTGATAAAACCCCTTTCAAACCAATCTGAACTGCCGGCAACTGCGGTCACCGACTGAGCAATCCAGCCGCCCGTACACGACTCAACGGTGGTAAGCCGGAAATCTTGATCTTTTAACAGCTCGCCCACCTGCTCGGCCACACTAATGAGTTGGTCAGGTTGATCCTTAGACATTTGAGGCATCCAATTAAAGTATCAGGCCATGATTGTGCCAAACCTGTAGGCTCACAGGGTGAGTATGACGTTCAGACCAAGCGGCGTGGTGACCTAATATTTTCCTATGATATTCTGACGCAATGACCCGTAACACCCCCAAAATACCCCGCATCCTAACCGCCGGTACCCCTGCGCTGATCCTCGCCCTACTATTGAGCCTAGCCGGTGTTGCGATAGCCGCTGACGTCGAACGGGAGCAACGGTTGGTGGCTGAGCTTGAAGCCAGTCTATTTGATGGAAATTTACAACGACTTTCAGCTGGAAAGGTCACTTTTACTGCTGTGGAACTGGCGCCCGATAGCAAGCCCGTCGCGGAAGTATCATCCTACTGCACGGTCGAGGTGTACACGCAGACTGGCCGGACAACATCGGCCCACTGCGTACGGCACTTGCGCAAAATACGCTGGCATACGCTTTCGCTTCAGATGCCAGTCCTGGAGAAATCCGCCAAGTATTTTGACTATCTGGCAATCCTGCCAGAAGCATTCCCCCGAATTGAGGCTGGAATCAAACACATCCTGAACAGCGGTCATCATCGCCCCATCGTTTTACTTGCGCACAGTTGTGGTGCCCACATGGCCATGGCCTGGCTCGAAACAACCGCCGGAAGGCCCATCGATGCCTTCATTGGCATCGGCATGGGTGCGACTGACTATCGGCAGCCCATGCAGAGACCTTTCCCGTTTGCAAGACTCAAGATCCCGGTGCTTGATATTTATGGCTCCGAAGACTACCCCGCGGTACACCGCCTGGCACCAATTCGTCTGGAGAAAATCCAACTGGGCGGCCACCTTGGTTCGACCCAGGTGGTTGTCGATGGCGCCGACCACGACTTCACAGCCTATACCGGTGCGATGGCCCAACTCATTTCTAGATGGCTGGATTCACTGACGTTTTAGTCGTAAGGATCGTCCCGAAACTACCGTTCAGGCACGTGCGCTGGGACCATAAGCAAGGTACATCAGATCATTTTGTGCAAATCGTTCATAACGAAGAGCATGCACATCGATCGGTGGCGGTTGCTCCAGAACCATCGCTGAAATAATTTCTCCTATGGCAGGCGACAACTTGAGACCGTGCCCTGAGAACCCCATTGCCAGGCACAGGCCCTCAATACCCGGTGCCCAGCCGAGTATTGGATGAAAGTCCGGCGTCACATCATAGGCTCCGCTGACGTTGGATAACACTGAAAAGTCCTTCAGCTGTGGAATACGCTCTTGAAACGCACGGCTGATTCGCTGGTGGTGACTCTGGTATTCCTGGTCAGAAACCTCTAGCACCGGATCATCAATCAAAACAGGCGCTGGTGGGTAAGCTGCGACCAGCATACTGTGACCCCAATGCGGGCGCATCACCACATTGGAAACACCATCAGTGACACATCCTGAAATTGCTGACACCTGCTGAAGGATATCGATGTAGCTCATATCAAGACGATGTCTCTCCATCGGTACCTGCAAACCCAGATCACTCAACAGCTCTCTTCCCCAGGCGCCCGTTGCGTTTACAACAATAGGGGCCTGAATAAATCCGCTGTCGGTGACTACGCCGGAGACCCGACCGGAGTGCGTCTCTATTGCGCTCACCAACAGCGGCGTCATCACCCTCACACCCCCAGCCTGCGCAGCCCCAAGCCAGCTGAGTACCATCCGTGTCACATCGATATAACCACCATTGGGTTCGTAGCAACCCCCTGTCAGCCCATCGACAGTCAGGCCAGGCTCGATATGCTTGATCTCATCAGGTTCTACAAGCCGGGTGTCTACACCCAGTCGCTGACCCAGTTTGACATTCCGTCTGAGCCCCTCGATCTGATTAGCCGCCACCAATAGCATGTAACCCATCCGGACGTAACCGGGATCGCCATAACCTACTTTTCCGCTCCAGTTTTTGAAGGTGTCGAAGCCGCGAATCGAGAGTTCAACCATCAGCTCATTCGAATAGTGTTGTCGGATCTGACCGAAAGTACGCCCCGACATGCCCCCCACCGGCTGCCGAGCATCGACTACGATGATCTGCTTATCGGTCTGACGGCTGAGCTGGAATGCGATACTGGCACCCATGATACCGGCACCAATAATAATGATGTCGGCACGGGCAATCGTAGGATGATCCGGCATCAGAATGTCTGGGAATCGCTTAGATGACGGAACTGAGCCGCTGGCATAAGCACGGCTTCACATGAGGGCAAGCAGGTCTCCCCGAAGAATGGCGTCCCCAAGGGGATTCGAACCCCTGTTGCCGCCGTGAAAGGGCGGTGTCCTAGGCCAACTAGACGATGGGGACGGGACTTGGTGGAGCCGGACGGGATCGAACCGACGACCTCGTGAATGCCATTCACGCGCTCTCCCAACTGAGCTACGGCCCCGCAAAAGCGCGGTATTTTGCGCTCTAAGACATTGACGGTCAAGCATTTGCCGCCGTGCGACGATCGATGAACACAAGCGCACGATCGATCCGTTCAAGGGTTCTTGCTTTGCCCACAAGCAGCAATGTCTCGTCAATCGGCGGCGTTGCCGCAGTTCCGGACACCGCGACGCGCAGCGGTTGTGCCAGCTTACCCAGTTTGGCATCGTAATCCTCTACGGTTGCGATCACCTGTGCGTGGATCAACTCAGCGCGCCAGGGCTCTACCACCGACAAGCGACTGCGTACATCAGCTAACATATCACGCACGATGGGGCGGAGATGCTTCTGCGCTGCTTTGGTGTCGTAGTCTTCAAAATCAGAGAAAAAATATTCAGACTTATCTGCCATTTCACCGAGAGTTTGTGCTCTTTCTCTAAGTGCGCTCACCACATCATCAACCGGTGGCCCACCGGACACGTCTATACCGCGACCCTTGAGCCGATCTGAAAGTAAAGCCACCAACTGAGCCGAATCAGATGCTTTGATGTAGTGCTGATTGAGCCACTTGAGTTTATCGCTATCAAAAGACGATGCGGCACGATTGACGTTCTGAATATCAAAACTGCTGATCATTTCATCGAGTGAAAAAATCTCCTGATCACCGGATGACCACCCCAGCCTGACCAGGTAATTCCGCATGGCTTCCGGCAGAAAACCTTCATCACGGTATTGCAGTACGCTGACGGCACCATGGCGTTTGGAAAGACGCTGCCCATCCCCACCCACGATCATGGGAACATGCGCAAACACCGGCAGCGCTGCGCCGAGGGCCTCAAATATATTGATCTGGCGCGGCGTGTTGTTGACGTGATCATCCCCCCGGATCACGTGTGTGATCTCCATGTCAATATCATCCACCACTACGGCAAAGTTGTACGTAGGCCCACCATTCGTCCTGGCGATGACCAGATCATCCAACTCATCATTACTGATGACGACCTTCCCTCGTATCGCATCATCAAACGCCACTGACCCCTGGAGGGGATTCTTGAATCGTATTACCGGTCGTGCATCCGGTCGTTCAGGATTATGCCGATCTCGGCAGTGGCGGTTGTAGCGTGGCTTGATGCCCTGGGCCCGCTGTTCCTCACGTATTTTATCCAGCTCTTCTTTGGTGCAATAACAGCGGTAGGCCTTCCCGGCATCCAGCAGTTGATCGATGACTCTCTGGTAACGCTCAAGACGGCCGGTCTGATAGACCGGACCTTCATCGTAATCCAACCCCATCCAGGCCATCCCGTCCAGAATCGCCTGGACCGATTCATCGGTTGACCGTTCTCTATCCGTATCTTCGATTCGCAGGATAAAGGTGCCGCCACAGTGACGGGCGTACAGCCAGTTAAACAAAGCGGTACGGACACCACCGATATGGAGGTAGCCTGTAGGGCTGGGGGCAAAACGGGTACGAACAGACATCAGTATGGATCTCTTGCTATTCAGCGCACGAACCTAATTATAATAAGTTGCCTGGGAGCCGGTCTTTTCAGATTCCGGCTGTTGCTGGGGCGCGTAGCTCAGGGGGAGAGCACTGTCTTCACACGGCAGGGGTCGCTGGTTCAAATCCAGCCGCGCCCACCATATTTATCCTATGTTTACAGGACTTT
>Ga0207966_1001236_pt1 | contig 14115 bp, 13 predicted proteins | sample Knorr_S23_td_NAD_FD_185611 | JGI IMG/M metagenome (GOLD analysis project Ga0207966, IMG submission 185611) | Marine microbial communities from Southern Atlantic Ocean transect - Knorr_S23_td_NADW_ad_2500m_LV_B (SPAdes) (version 2) | ecosystem: Environmental > Aquatic > Marine > Oceanic | place... | reverse complement strand
GGGTTCAGTTTCGGCCGACGGGGGGATGCGCGCCAAAAACTCGACCAGGGTATAGTGGTACTGGATCTTGCCCGCATCGTCCCGGCGGATGGAATCGACGACGTCCACCAGACCCAGAATGCCGATAGTCAGGCCGGTTTCCTCCATGACTTCGCGCCGCGCCGCCTCGGATACGGTTTCGCCGAGTTCCTGGGCCCCGCCGGGCAGGCTCCATTGGCCTTTCCGGGGCGCCTTGCCGCGCTTGATCATCAGCACGCCGCGGGCGCCCAATACCACCACGCCGATGCCGACAAGGGGCCGTTCGGGATATTCCCTGGTCATTTTTAAATGGGCTCCGGTACCATTGCGGCAAAGACGGATTTAATTGGTTCTGATGGATGGTTTTTTCTATATATCCAGGTACTATGACGAAAGATTAAAATTTAACCCTATGGCCAACTCTATAGGGGCGTATGGATGTCAGAAACCAAACTTCAGCGGCAGACCTTGCAGGCCGGGGACCGGATTTTCAAGGAAAGCGAAAAAGGCCACCTGGCCTATATCGTCCAGTCCGGCGAGGTGGAGATTTTCAAGGTCATCGACGGGCTCGAAACGGTCCTGGGAAGGATCGGCCAGGGCGGCATCTTCGGCGAGATGGCGCTGATCGATTTCCACCCCGAATGGCCGGCGCCAGGGCCTCGAAGGGGTCGACCATCATCGTCGTCAACCGCACCACCTTCGAGCAAAAGATGAAAAAGGCGGATCCGTTCATCAGGGGGCTTTGAACATCCTTGTCAATCACATCCGGTCGAAAACCAAATAGGGTAAAATTGTCCCTTTCCCCGCCGCCATAACGAATCATTCGTTCATAAGAACAAAGCCTTATCAACCCGCTCCTGAAAGAGTGAATTGCCTTAACGGCGAAGCTGGAAATTGTATAGGTTATGAGCACCGAGAACCCCGCGCCGCAGAACGATCCCAAAAGCGTCAATGATCGGGCCAAGAAACCCGTCCTCGGCTTCGGCCAGCGGATGCGCGCCTATTTCTTCGCCGGCATCCTGGTGGTCGCGCCCATTTCCATCACCTTTTACCTGGCCTGGCTGTTCATCGTTTTCGTCGACAACAAGGTGACGCCGCTGATCCCGGTGAATTACAACCCGGAAACCTACCTACCGTTCGCGCTCCCCGGGCTCGGTCTGGTAATCCTGGTCCTGGCGCTGACCTTGACGGGGGCCCTGACGGCGGGTTTCATGGGCCGGCTGTGGAAGCGTATCTCCGAGGACATGCTAGCCCGCATGCCGGTGATCCGGAACATCTATTCGGCCCTCAAGCAAATTCTTGAAACCGTGTTCGCCGACCATTCGGCGGCGTTCCGTGAGGCGGTGCTGATCGAATATCCACGGCGCGGCATCTGGGCCGTCGGCTTCATTACCGGGCGCACCGAAGGCGAGGTGCAGAACACCACCGAGGAAGAGTGCATCAACATTTTTCTGCCAACGACTCCCAACCCGACGTCAGGGTTTTTGCTGTTCGTGCCGAAAAAGGACCTGATCCCGCTTTCCATGACCGTCGAGGAAGCGATCAAGATGGTGATCTCGGGCGGCATCATCACGCCGCCGGACCGCCGCCCCGAGGCGGAGCGCAACGTGCCGCTGACCTCCGCCCAGACTTACGAGGAAGTGGATATCATCCGCGAGAAGGATCGCGCCCCGGTGCTGGCGCCCAAGGGATCGCGCCCCGGCGAGAAGAAAAAGACCCGGACCGCCGGTTGACGACCCTTATCACCCCGAGCGTAGGTTCCTGACCGCGGCCTCCCTTTCGAACAAATACAACAAAACCCGGAGCGCCTGGCCGCGGTCGGATTCCAGTTCCGGGTCGCGGTCGAGAATGAGCGCCGCGTCGTCGCGGGCGGCGGCGAGCAGCTCGCTGTGGGCTTGAAGGTCGGCGATGCGGAATTCCGGAAGGCCGCTTTGCCGGGTGCCTAGCAATTCGCCGGCGCCGCGTAGTTTCAGGTCTTCCTCGGCGATCCGAAAGCCGTCGTCGGTTTCGCGCATGATCTCGAGCCGCGCCTTGGCCGCCGCCGTCAGGGGCGGGGCGTACAGCAACAGGCAGGTGGACGGCTTGTCGGCTCTGCCGATGCGGCCGCGAAGCTGGTGCAACTGCGCCAGCCCGAAGCGCTCGGCGTGTTCGATCACCATGACCGTCGCGTCCGCCACGTCGACGCCGACCTCGATGACGGTGGTGGCGACGAGGATCTTGATTTTCCCGGCGGCGAAGGCGGCCATGGCAGCGTCCTTCTCCTTGCCCTTCATGCGCCCGTGCACCAGCCCCACCCGGTCGCCGAACAGACCCTTCAGGTACGCGTGGCGGTCCTCGGCGGCGGCGACGTCGAGGACTTCCGATTCCTCGACCAGCGGACACACCCAATAGACGCCGGCGCCGGCTTCGAGGGACCGCTTCAACCCCTGCGTCACCTCGTCCAAACGCTTGATGGGCATGACCCGGGTATCCACCGCCACCCGCCCGGCCGGCTTGTCGTGCAGGCGCGACACGTCCATGTCGCCGTAGGCCGTCAGCATCAGCGTCCGGGGGATCGGCGTCGCGGTCATGACGAGAATGTCCACGGCCCGGCCCTTGGCCGCCAGGGTCAGGCGCTGATGGACGCCGAAACGGTGCTGTTCGTCGATCACCGCCATGGCCAACGCCTTGAATGCGACGTCGTCTTGAATAAGCGCGTGCGTGCCGACGGCCAGCGCCGCCTCGCCCGAAGAAAGCTTTTCGAGGACCGTTTCCCGGGCCTTGCCTTTCTCGCGCCCGGTCAGCAACACCACCTCGATTCCGGCGGCCCGGGCCAGGGGTTCGATGGTCGCCAGATGCTGGCGGGCGAGGATTTCCGTCGGCGCCATCATTGCCGCCTGCTCGCCGGCCTCGACGGCGCTCAGCATCGATAGCAGCGCGACCACGGTCTTGCCGCTGCCGACGTCGCCCTGCAGCAGCCTCAGCATGCGCACCGGGTCCGCCATGTTGGCGGCGATTTCCTTCAGCGCATGTTCTTGGGACGGCGTCAGGCTAAACGGCAACACCGCCGTCACCTTGGCCCTGAGCCGCCCGTCGCCTTCGATGGCGCGGCCCTTGACCCGGCGCATGGAAAGCCGGACCAGGGCCAGGGCCAGTTGGTTGGACAGCAATTCGTCGTAGGCAAGCCGTTGGCGGACCGGTGCCATGGCGTCGAGAGCCGCCTCGTCCTCGGGTTCGTGGGCGAACAAAAGCGCGTCGCGCCATCCTTTCCATTTGTGCTTTGCCAGATAGGCGGCGTCGATCCATTCTGGCAGCTCCGGCAGTTCGTCGAGCGTGGCGCGGACGGCCTTGCCCAGGACCTTGAGCGTCAAACCCGTGGTCAGCGGATAGACCGGCTCGACGGCTTGCAGGCGGGCGATCTCGTCGGCCGTGCCGATGTGGTCGGGGTGGGTGATCTGGATTTCCTTGGCGAAGGTTTCGACCTTGCCGCTGACCACCCGGACCTCGCCCTCGGGGAGCGTCTTCCTGAGGTAATCTTCGTGAGCGTGGAAGAACACCAGGGCGATGGTGCCGGTGTCGTCGGAGCAGTAGACCTTGTAGGGAAGCCGCTTATTGGGCGGTTTTTTGTGGCGTTCCACGGTCAACGTCATGGTGGCGACGACGCCGGGCTGGGCGTCCTTGACCTTGGGCGCGTAACGGCGGTCGATGATCGCCGACGGCAGGTGCCAGCAGAGGTCGACCAGGTTGGGCCCGGCGGCCTTTTCTACCAGCTTCGAAATCCTCGGCCCGACGCCGGGCAGCGTCGTCACCGGCTTGAACAGGGAGAATAGGGCTTCGGGTCGCATGGCGGTGGCATCCGGGTTGGGAGTTCTTTATATCCTAATATCCTAGTGAATAAATCCGGAGCGTCCATGGACCCGCGCCGCAAAAGATTGTTGTACCGTTGCCAGCACTGCGGCATGAAGGAAAACGACATCCTTCTCGGCCGTTTCGCCGGCGCGCATATCGGCGACCTCAGCGAACAGCAGATGGACCAATTGGAAGCCTTGCTGCAACAGGGCGACAACGACCTTTACAACTGGATCACCGGCAAGACGCCGGTGCCTGCGGCCCTCGACCTTGACCTGATGGCGTGGCTGAAAAAGTTCAATAACGCTCATTAAATTCTCGTGGACACCCTGAAGGAAACCGTCAAACGCTTATCCGAGACAGGCGACCGGCTTTTGGTCGGCGGCGTGCCGGAAGGCTTCGACGCCCTTTTGCTGGTCACGCTGGCCACCGAAGGTGGCGACGTTCTCATGGTATCGCGCGACGACGTCAGTATGGCCAGAAAGGCCGAGGCCCTTTCGTTTTTCGCCCCCGGCCTGGAAAAGCTCGAATTCCCGGCCTGGGACTGCCTGCCCTATGACCGGGTGTCGCCGAGGCCGGAACTGGTCAGCCGCCGCATCGATACCCTGACGAGGATGCTGCGGCCGCCGAAAAAAGGGCAGGGCAGGGTTATCCTGACGACGGTGTCGGCGTTGTTGCAGCGCATCCCGCCCAAGGAAGCCTTCACCGACGCAGTCATGACCCTGAAGGCCGGGCAACGCCTGGACCCGGCCGACCTGAGTGGTTTCCTTTCGACGCACGGCTATTTCCGCGCCAACACGGTGATGGAGCCCGGCGAATACGCGCCACGCGGCGGCATCGTCGATGTCTTTCCGACCGGCGCCGCCGAGCCCTTGCGGCTCGATTTCTTCGGTGACGAACTGGAGGCCCTGCGCACCTTCGACGCCGCCAGCCAACGCACCACCGGAAAGCTGAAAATGGCGGAACTGAAGCCGGTCAGCGAGGTAATGCTCGACGACGGCGCCATTTCCCGGTTCCGATCCGGTTACCGGGTGCTGTTTGCCAAGGCCGGCGACGACGATCCGCTTTACGGCGCCGTCTCCGCCGGCCACCGCCACATCGGCATGGAACACTGGCTGCCGCTGTTTCACGAAAAGCTGGAAACGCTTCTGGACTACGCCCCCGAAGCCCGGATTGTCCTCGACCATCAGGCCGAAGAGGCGCGGGACGCGCGGCTCGACTTGATCGCCGAATATTACGCCGCCCGGCGGGGCTTCTTGGACGCCAAGCCGAAAACCGGCCTTGGCCCGGCGGGGACGCCTTATCATCCGGTGCCGCCGGAGGCGTTGTTTCTCGACGCCAAGGATTGGGACCGCCTGTTGGCGGACCGCTCCGTGGCCGGATTGTCGCCCTTTGCCGTGCCGGACGATGGCCCCGGCTCCATCGGCGCCATCGATGCCGGGGCCCGGGCGGGACACGACTTCGCCGACGTCCGCGTCAGGCCCGATGCCAACGTCTTCGACGCCCTTGGCGACCATGTCCGCGAACAGCAGGCCGAAGGCCGCCGGGTCGTCATCACCGCCTTTACCCAGGGCTCGATGGACCGCCTGGCCTCGTTGCTGAACGAACACGGGCTTTCGGGCCTGAGGCCGGTCGAAAAGTGGCAGGACGCGGCCACCCTCAACACCAAGCAAGCGGGATTGGCGGTGGTCGGGCTGGAGCGCGGGTTCGTCGCTACCCTGGAGTCCGGGGGGCTGGCGGTAATTACCGAAACCGACATCCTGGGCGACCGCATGAGCCGCCCGTCCCGGCCACGGGTCAGGCCCGAGAACTTCATCGCCGAGGCATCGGTGCTCGGCCCCGGCGACCTGGTGGTTCACATAGACCACGGCATTGGCCGTTTCGACGGGCTCGACACCATCGAGGTCGGCGGCGCGCCCCATGATTGCCTGCGGCTTCTTTACGACGGCGGCGACAAGCTGTTTCTGCCGGTCGAGAACATCGAGGTCATTTCGCGCTATGGCTCCGAGGAAGCCGGCGCCCGGCTCGACCGGCTCGGCGGCGCTGCCTGGCAGGCCCGCAAGGCGCGGCTGAAGGAGCGCATCCGCGACATGGCCGATGAGCTGATCCGTGTCGCCGCGGCCCGGGAGTTGAAAACCGGCGTCCGTATCGCCGTCGAGGAGGGAATCTATGAAGAATTCTCGGCCCGCTTTCCCTATACCGAGACCGAAGAACAGGCCCAGGCCATCGACGACACCATGGCCGACTTGGGCGGCCGGCGGCCCATGGACCGGTTGATCTGCGGTGACGTCGGTTTCGGCAAGACCGAAGTCGCCCTTCGTGCCGCCTTTGCCACAGCGCTCGACGGCCGCCAGGTGGCGGTGGTGGTGCCGACGACGCTGCTGTGCCGGCAGCATTTCCAGACCTTCGGCGACCGGTTTCAGGGCCTGCCCGTGCGGATCGAGCAGATCTCACGCCTGGTGACCGCGAAGCGTGTCCGAAAGGTCAAGGCGGGTCTCGCCGATGGCACCGTGGACATCGTCATCGGCACCCATGCGCTGTTGGCCAAGGACGTTGAATTCAGGGACTTAAGCCTCCTGGTCATCGACGAGGAGCAGCATTTCGGCGTCTCCCACAAGGAGCGGTTGAAGAAACTGAAGGCCGACGTCCATGTGCTGACCTTGACGGCGACGCCGATCCCGAGGACTTTGCAACAGGCGTTGACGGGGCTTCGCGAAATGAGCCTGATCGCGACGCCGCCAGTGGACCGGCTGGCGGTGCGCACCTTCATTCTGCCCTATGACCCGGTGATAGTCCGCGAGGCGATCCTGCGCGAGAAATACCGCGGCGGGCAGACGTTTTTCGTCTGCCCCCGGGTCAGCGACCTGGACCGGATCACGGCGGCGTTGGGGGATTTGGTGCCCGAGGTCAAGGTCGCCGCCGCCCACGGACGCATGGGGGCGAGGGACCTGGAATCGACGATGACCAAGTTTTACGACGGTGCCTTCGATGTGCTGGTTTCGACCAACATCATCGAATCCGGGCTCGACCTGCCGGCGGTCAACACCATCGTCATCCACCGCGCCGATATGTTCGGGCTGGCGCAGCTTTATCAGTTGCGCGGCCGCGTCGGGCGGTCCAAGGTCCGGGCCTATGCCTATCTGACCCTGCCGCCGGGCCGCATGCTTTCGCCGGCGGCAGAAAAGCGCCTCGAGGTCATGCAGACCCTGGATACCCTGGGCGCCGGATTTTCGTTGGCCAGCCATGATCTCGATATCCGCGGCGCTGGCAACCTTTTGGGAGCCGAACAATCGGGCCATATCCGCGAGGTCGGCATCGAGCTCTACCAGCAGATGCTGGAAGAAGCGGTGGCCGAGGCCCGGGGGCTGGCCCAAGGACTGAGTGGGGGCCGCAAGGCCGACGACGACTGGAGCCCGGCCATCGCCGTCGGCATGCCGGTGATGATCCCGGATTCCTACGTCGGCGATTTGACCGTGCGCCTAGGCCTATACCGGCGCCTGGCCTGGCTGTCGGAAGGGGACCAAATAGACGCCTTCGCCGCCGAGTTGATCGACCGCTTCGGGCCGCTGCCGGACGAGGTGGAGAACCTGTTGCAGATCGTCGCCTTGAAAAAACTGTGCCGCGAAGCCGGCATCGAAAAGGTCGATGCCGGGATCAAGGGCGCGGCGGTGTCGTTCCGCAAGGACCATTTCGCCAACCCGGCGGGGCTGGTGGCTTGGATCACCGGTCATGAGGAGACGGCGAAGCTCCGCCCGGACCATACCCTCATCCTCATGCGCGATTGGCAAGACCCCGCCGAACGGATGCAAGGGGTCCGCTATCTGGTCGGCGAACTGACGCGCCTCGCCGGCGAAGGGGAGGGCCAAGGGAATCCATAAGGAATACCCATAACAGTCAGTGGCGGCTAATGGACCTGGGTTTTGTCCGCTGGCGCGGCGAGGCTGGCGGCATCACGACGGTCAGGCCCAAATCCCGTCCGGCCTTCATGGTGGTTTCGATCAACAGCTTGCACAGCGCGTGCAGCAGGTTCTTGTTTAAGGCGAGCTTGATTTTCGAGCCCGTCTGGGTCTTCAACAACAACCGCGTCGGGCCACCGTTTCCCGGTTCCACGGAACCGCCGACCACCAACAGCGGGTCCGAGCCGGGGGTCAAGTTTTGATAACTTTTTTCGTGCTTGCGTGAGCAATCGGCATCGCTGACGGCTTTCTGGTGCTCCATAGCCATGACCGCCTTCTTGACCTTGGGCATCAGGTCGCGTTTCAGGTCGGGCTGTTTTTCCAAAACCTTGATCAGCGCCGCCCACAGCACGCGCACGAAGCGGCGGGTCAGCATAAGCTGATATTCCTTCTTGTCCGTGGTGCCGACGCGAAGCAGCAGCCGGTCCTGTTCGGCCGAGTAGCTCATGGTGATTTGATGAAGCGCGCTCGGCATATCGCGGATTCAGGCCGCGTCTTCGGTGGCCAGCGCGGCGTCCAGCATGCGGGCCAGAACCTGCGGCTCCTGGGCGCCGGAAATGACGAATTTTTCGTTGAAGGCGAACGACGGCACGCCGTTGATGCCAAGACGGTGGGCGCGGACGTTTTCATCATGGATCGCGCCCACGTCGGCGTCGGTGTTCAGATAGGCCTTGACCTCCTGGGCGTCGAGTCCGTTGGCGGCGCCGATTTCGGTGAGGACGCGAAGGTCTCCGATATCGCGGCCGTTGATGAAGAATTCCACGAACAACGCCTCGACCACCTCGTCGGCGAGCCCGCGTTCGTGGGCGAAGCGCACCAGGCGGTGTGAATCGACTGAATTGGGCGTCTTGCCGATGCGCTCGAAGGCGAAATCGATCTCCACCGACTGGCCGGCCTCGCCGATGGTGCCGTAGATACGGTTGATCCGGGATTTGCTGCCGAACTTCTTGACCAGATAGGCGGTGCGGTCGATGCCTTCCGGGGGCATTTCCGGATTGAGCAAAAACGGCCGCCAATTGGGTTTGACTCGGATTTGGGGACGCATGGACAGGGCCATTTCCAGCCGTCTTTTGCCGATATAGCACCAGGGGCAGACTGTATCGAAGGTGATGTGGATTTCCATTCGATCGCGGGTCCGTAACGGTGGCGGGAATAGCCTAACGGGTGGATGAAAATGTAGTCGTTTCTTGTCCCCGTACCAAGGAGGAAGAAGACCTTGAAAACCCTGCCGACAGTGATTTTAGCTGCCATCCCGCGGCCACGGTTGGGGCGGCGGAGCATGTCGTCGTTAATCAGGGCCTTGGATTCCAAACTGTAGGTGTTGTAGGGTTCCCCGCGTTCGCGGCAAGGGATAGCCATGGAAACCTTTCTCGCCTTCGGCCTGATCGTGGTCAAGATGGCCGTCGTCATCGGGGTCCTGCTTGCCCTGCCCATCCCGCTCACCTGGATCGAGCGCAAGATCGCCGGCCACATCCAGCAGCGGCTGGGCCCCATGCGCGTCGGCTGGCACGGATTGCTGCAACCCCTGGCCGACGGGATAAAGTTGCTCACCAAGGAGGACAACATCCCGACGAACGCTGACCGCTTCCTCTTCACCCTGGCCCCCATCATCGCCCTGGTCCCGCCGTTTGCGGTGTTCGTCGTCATCCCCTTCGGCGACAGCGTTACCATCTTCGGCACCGAGATCACGCTCTACCTCGCCGACATGAACGTGGCGCTGCTTTTCGTCCTCGGCGTGGCGGGGATCGAGGTCATGGGCGTGATCCTGGCCGGTTGGGCGTCCAACTCCAAGTACGCCGTGCTCGGCAGCCTGCGCACCTGCGCCCAGATGATCAGTTACGAGATTCCCATGGGGTTTTCGGTCATCGGCGTGGTCATGCTGGCCCAGTCCATGAGCCTGGTGGACATCGTCGAGGCCCAGGCCGGGTTGTGGAACGTGGTCTACCAACCGCTGGGCTTTTTCGTCTTCTTCGTCGCTGCCATCGCCGAGGCCCAGAGAATCCCCTTCGACCTGCCGGAGGCGGATGGGGACCTCGGCGCCGGGTACCACACCGAATACAGCGGCATGCGGTTCTCCTTCTTCATGATCAGCGAGTACCTGATCTTGGTGCTGATGTCGGCGCTCATCGTGATCCTGTTCTTCGGCGGCTGGCACGGGGCGCCGATTCCCCTGCCGGGGCCGGTCTGGTTCCTACTCAAGGTAAGCTTCTTCATCTGGGTGTTCATGTGGATCCGCTTCACCTTCCCCCGATACCGCTACGACCAGTTGATGACCATCGGTTGGAAGGTCCTTTTGCCCTTGTCGCTTGCCAATATCCTGATCACCGGGATATTCTTCGCCTGAACGGCGGGAGATAGAGATGGCGAAAGTGATTGCCAAAATGTCGGGCTGGGTCGGCTGGATTTTTTTCCTGGACCTGCTCAACGGCCTGTCCCTGACTCTGAGCTACATGTTCTCCAGGTCCATCACCATGCGATATCCCGACAAGGAGAAGTGGGTGCCCTATCCCCGCCACCGGGGGCACCATTTCCTGAAAACCAACGATGAGGGCGACCTGAATTGCGTGGCCTGCGAGCTGTGCGCCAAGATCTGCCCGTGCTTCTGCATCAAGGTGGTTCCCTATGAGGACGAGAAGGGCAACCGCCGGCCCATCGTGTTCGATATCGACCTCTCCCGCTGCCTGTTCTGCGGGCTGTGCGAGGACGCGTGCCCCGCCGACGCCATCGCGCTTGGCCAGGTCTACGAGATTTCGAGTTACGACACCAAGGACCTGGTGGTGGGAGTGGACTTGCTCCGGGAGATTCCGGGTAAGGTGGAAACGGGCGGCACCGTGGTCGGCGCCGAACTGACTACCCACGCGGGCGTCCACGTACGCGAGGCCGAAGGCCAACACGACTGGTGGCGGCAGATTCGGGGGCGGCGCTAGGAACCAGGGGGTCCGATTTAGATCCCATCACACCGGACCGTATTCCACCAAACTTGGGAACGCCGTATGCCCCGGCAATCCCGTTTACGAACAATCGACCATCGAGCGCCCGCAACCTCACCACCGAAATTTGTGGATAAATCCGGTCTTACATCGTTGACCTTTCGGGCGTCGCTCTCCATCATGCCCCGAAAATAAAACGCCAAAAACGCCAGTAGGGCTTTGCGCGCGCTATGCTGGCGAAGGGACCTGAGCGCTGGCAGCAATGGGGGCAAATTCCGTGGAATTTGGCTTTTTTCTTTTTTTTGCAGTCGTTGCCGTCGCCTCGGCGCTAGTGGTCGTCATCGCCAGGAGCCCGGTTCATAGCGCGCTCGCCCTCATGGTCTCCCTGGTCCAGGTGGCCGCGCTGTTCATCCTTCTCGGTTCCCCCTTCCTGGCCGTCATCCAGATCTTCGTTTACGTCGGCGCGGTGATGGTCCTGTTCCTATTCGTGATCATGATGCTCGACGTGCGCAAGGCGGCCCGCGTCAGGTTCCTGCGGGGCCGCACGGTTCCGACCCTGGTCGTGCTCGTCCTTCTCGGCGCCGAGATGCTGATACTTCTGCTCGGCAGCGAGCGCTTTCCCACTTCCGCCGCCGGCGGGGAGGGCGCCTTCGGGACGGGCACCCTCAAGGAACTGAGCACGACGCTGTTCACCGATTACCTTTTCCCCTTCGAGGTCACCTCCGTCATCCTGCTGGTCGCCCTGGTGGGGGCCATCGTTCTGGCCAGGAGCGAAGCCGACTGATGGTCCCCCTGTCCATGTACCTGGCCCTGGGCGCGGCGCTGTTCATCATCGGCGTGGCGGGGGTCCTGCTCAGGCGGAACGTGCTCATCGTGCTGATGTCGTTGGAGCTGATGCTCAATTCGGTGAACGTCAACCTTGTCGCCTTCTCCAGTTACCTGGGCGATTTCCGCGGCCAGATCGTCGCCATTTTCGTCATCGCCATCACCGCGTCCGAGGTCGCCATCGCCCTTGGAATCCTGGTCGCCCTGATGCGCAACAAGGCCACCCTCGACGTGGTTGATGTCACGATCATGAAAGGGTAACGGGTTGGAAGCCGTCACCTCGATCAAACCCGCCCTCGCCTTCGCCGTGCCCCTGCTGGCCGCGGGCGCCATCCTCTGGTTCAACGGCCGCGACAACCTCAGGGACGCCGTCAGCCTGGTGGCGGCCGTAGTCATGTTCCTGATCATCATATCCATGGCGCCCGTGGTGCTTGCCGGGGGGACCGTCGAGATCACCCTGTTCGAGATCCTGCCGGAGGTGGATTTCGCCTTCCGGGTCGATTCGCTGGGCATGGTGTTTGCTACCGTCTCGTCGATGCTGTGGATCGTCGCCGCTCTCTACTGCATCGGCTACATGCGGAGCCTGAAGGAACACGCACAGACCCGGTTCTTCGCCAGTTTCGCCGTCAGCCTGGCGGCGGCCGTCGGCGGGGCGTTCGCCGCCAACCTGTTTACCCTGGTCATCTTCTACGAGGTGCTCAGCCTGGTCACCTATCCCCTGGTCTACCACAAGGAGGACGAGGAATCCTGGCACGGCAGCCGGCGCTACATGGTCTACCTGGTGGGCGCGTCCAAGACCTTCCTGCTGGCCGGGCTGGCGCTTACCTACCAGGTGGCGGGGACCCTCGATTTCAAGCCCACCGGCTTGTTTGACGGCGTCGACGCCTCGGACCTGCTGTTGAGCGCGGTCTATCTCTGTTACCTGGCCGGTTTCGCCAAGGGCGCCATCATGCCCTTCCACGCCTGGCTGCCTGCGGCCATGGTGGCGCCGACGCCGGTGAGCGCGCTGCTGCACGCGGTGGCGGTGGTCAAGATGGGCGTCTTCTGCATTCTGCGCTTGGTCTTCCACGTGATGGGGGTGGACCTGATGGACAAGCTCGGCCTCGGCATCGCCACCGCGTATCTCGTTTCCTTCACCATAATCACGGCCTCGATCTACGCCCTGACCCGGGACGACCTGAAGGCGCGCCTCGCCTATTCGACGATCAGCCAGCTGTCCTATATCGTCCTCGGCGCAGTCATGCTCACGCCCATGGCCATGGTCGGCGGCATCATCCATATCGCCGCCCACGCGCTGTCCAAGATCACGCTCTTTTTCTGCGCCGGGTCCATCTACTGTGCGTCCAGGCGCAAGAAGATCAGCGATCTCGCCGGTATCGGCCGCAAGCTGCCTTGGACCATGGTGGCCTTCTTCATTGGCTCGCTGGGTATGATCGGGGTGCCGCCAACGGGGGGATTCATCAGCAAGTGGTACCTGGTGATAGGCTCCGTCGACGCCGGGGAAATGGTCTTCTTGGCCGTCCTGCTGGTGAGTTCCGTGCTCAACGCCGCCTACTTTTTGCCGGTCACCTACACCGCCTTCTTCGAGAAAGAAAAAGCGAATCCGGCCGGCGATGGGGCGGACGCGGATGCGGTCGCCCCCGATGACATCCGGGAGATTCCCCTGGTCACCATCCCCCTGATGGCGACGGCGATCCTGTCCCTGGTCATGGGAGTGTACCCCGGATACTTCCTGACCCTGGCCGGCGGGGTGGTGCCATGATCGGGCGCGTCGTCAACTTTTTCGGTGACGCCGCCCATGCCAAGGCGCGGCGGCGGCTGCTCTGGGCGACGCTAGTAGTGGTGTTGGCCGCCGACTTCCTGGTTAACCGGGACCACGGGGACTTCTTCTGGGACTTCATCCCCGGGTGGGCGGCAGCGTTCGGCTTCGTCTCCTGCATCGCCATCATCTTCGCCAGCAAGCTGCTCGGCAAACAAGGGCGGGTCATGCGGGACGAGGATTACTATGGTTGAGTGGATCCATCCCGGGCTGCTTTTCGTCTTCGGCGCGGTGCCGATCCCATTTCTCCGCGGTCCCGCGCGCCAGGCTTGGCTGATCGGCATCCCGCTGCTCGCCATCGCCGACGTGGCGTCGATGACGCCCGGAAACTACGGCGCCTTCGATTTCGCCGGCGTCGAACTGCTCATCGGCAAGGTAGACAAGCTGAGCCTGGTGTTCGCCTGGGTGTTCACCATCATGTCCCTGATCGGCTCAGTCTACGCGCTTCACGTGAAGGGGCCGGAACAGCACGTGGCCGCCTACCTGTACATGGGCAGCGCCCTCGGCGTGGTCTTCGCCGGGGATTGGTTCACCCTGCTCGTGTCCTGGGAGATCATGGCGTTTGCGTCCGCCTACCTGATCTTCGCGGCGGGGGGGAAGGCGGCGATCGCCGCCGGGTTCCGCTATCTCATGGTGCATGTCACCGGCGGCGTGCTGCTGTTCGGCGGCATCGTGCTCCTCGGCCTGGAGACCGGGTCCTTCCTGATCGGACCCTTGGCCGGGGAAGGCGGGCTCGCCT
>Ga0207966_1001233_pt1 | contig 14129 bp, 17 predicted proteins | sample Knorr_S23_td_NAD_FD_185611 | JGI IMG/M metagenome (GOLD analysis project Ga0207966, IMG submission 185611) | Marine microbial communities from Southern Atlantic Ocean transect - Knorr_S23_td_NADW_ad_2500m_LV_B (SPAdes) (version 2) | ecosystem: Environmental > Aquatic > Marine > Oceanic | place... | reverse complement strand
GTATAAGATTCCCGTACTATTTCCCGGCCAGCTTTCATTACGATCGAACGTGAAACGGGCACATTTAAACTCGTTTCATAACGGGCCGTCATTTTGGCTACATGACCCAGTATAATAACGCCAGCGACTGTTTCCACCTGGTCCATATCCATAATCCCAGGAACATATAACACCGGTTTCCCCATTTCAGTTGATCTGCCCACTGCTTCTTCTACCGCTTTTAAACCAGGTATGGTACGCAGGTAAAAATCTTCACCGCGTTGAGCAAGACGTATATAATATACCAGCGTGCCAGCCATAATGTTTATAGCAAGAAACATTACTACACGCTCTTCTCTAAACCCGGGATGACCTGCCAACAAAAATACAAGGAATGCCAGCGAGAGACCGCAAGCAACCATCCAGAATTGTCTATCCTTAAGCATGTGTTAGATCATCTTCAAGTTTTTCAATTTCCCGGATCAGCAATTCCACATTTGCCGGCTCTTCGAATAATTCAGCTGCTTTATAATATCCCTCCGTATTGATAAATGCATTAATTATAGGCCCAAAAAATATCATACCATGGCTTCCTATCAAAGCTAATGGTTTGGTTAGTTCCAAAAAAAATATAGCCGGCGTTACCAGTCCCGAGCGATGAATTCGAGCCGCAACTCGACGGATAAAAATAATGTCCCACTCTGATAGATTATTATATACGTTGGAGTCCAAAGTGGTATTCAATGTAAGTTAGGTTGTTTCCACCATTTCCAGGTTGGCTCTGGGAATTACCAGTGATTCCCCCCCGATTTCCACCTCGGCAACGCGGACCATGGTCTCCGACTCCATTTGCTGGAGTTCAGACGGTAAAGACACGACAGTACCTATATCGCCGAAATAAGGTGCCCTGATCACACGCACCAGACTGCCTGCGCTGATTCCTGAAACTGTATCCTTATCTGATCCTGAGCCCATGGAATCATTTGCCGTTAAAGGGATCACTATTTCTGGTCTGATCACACCGGCGCGGATCTGCGTTGCTCCATTTACTGATGTAAATTTTCCATTGTGTTGCTGCAGTAATTTAAAAGATCGATTACCCATAGGAATTCGTCCATATCCTTCGGTGAGAATCAATGATGTACCCAGATCTTCTGATCCTGTTATTGCGACACCCAATGTATAACCAAGAACGTCTTCCAGATCATGGTAATTGAATCCCCCGGCAACTACAGCCGCAGCACCCACACTAATCGCTTTTTTGTAGGCTTCCAGACTGATGAATGAACCGCCCACAATTACTGCGCCTTTTACATCGACTGTTATCATTTCCGGTGTAAGCTCATCATCCCTATTATCAACCAACACCCGCAGTTCACCTCGATTTTCGCCGCCTATACCAAAAATTCCCTGAATAAAAACTGCATTTGCTGTAACAACAACCCCCTCTTCTTCCAAAACAGAGGCTACTTTGCCATTCATGTAGGCATCAATTTCTACGGGTATCGGCGCTTCTCGTAACACTACCTGCCCAGTAACATCAGAAATCGATTCCAGTACACTGTCCACTGGTGAAGCGGCACTGGATTTAAAAAAACCGAATAACCCCTTTGTTTCTGCCAGTAATTCGCCTTCTTTAATTTTGGAACCAATCTTAACCAGCATCACTTCAGCTATGTCCTGAGCATCAATATTTAATAGATTCGCAATGTTCACCATCTGAACATTGCCAGGTAAATGTGTCCTGGCCACAATATCATCTGGCGCTACTGTTTTTCCAGCTTCAACGAGAACCTCTCCCTTAAGGGGCAAACGCCGCTCTTTATCTACGGTTGTTCTTTGTAATACTTTTAATCCCGGCGTATAGGCATGAGCCATGATCAGGCAGCGCTTTCCAGTGGATATTCGTTCATGGCATTACTCCAGGTAGTAAGATCTTCGATCCGCTTATCTTTTTCAACGGGTAGATTAAATGGACGGCCGCGACCGTCAAATACCAGCCCCACAACACCGCCATATATTTTGGTGTTTATCTCTTCACTTTTACCAGCTCCAATATCAAGCCCCTTGGCCGGCCGTAACGCAGCTTTAATCACCTCATAATCAGCTGGTATGGATAATAGTTGACCCTGGTGAAGTTCTACTTGTTGGTTAGATCCATCAGGCATTGTTAATTCCGCAGTTAATATTAATGCACCGGGTTTTGCATTTCCAACCGGTGCTATGCAAGTACCCAAACGAATGAGGCAATCTTTATTGAAAACCTCCAGCGCAGCTTTACGGGCACTCTCAGCAAGTTCTTTCTGATCAATATTTGCCAAAACACCGAGCTGTGGCATCATAAAGATCGAGTCAACAGCTAATTGTGTGATCCCTTCCGGCTGGAATGCATCAATTAACATTCGGGTAGATTGTTCTCTGCGTGGCGCGTGCGATAATACGCCACCTGATCCAACGAGTAAATCAAGGTCCATCATATCTACGAGGGATAAACCAGAAGCAGATTGTTCAAATGCGTCTGAGATTGTACGCTCTTTCTGCACACCCTTAAGGTTTACGGCAAAGGACTTATGCTGAATGAAAGATAACCGTAATGCTTCTCTGGCAATGGCTTGTTCAATTTTTAATTCTTCCATCGATTGCGGCACGGTGGTGGGTCGAATCATTTTATTACCAATACGGTTGGTTAATTCTTTTTCATCGATTTCAAAAGGCACCCAGCGTAACACATTTTCCAGGGTAGCTTCTGCGAGTACATTGCAAATAGAATAGCTCATGCCCAGATTCGCACTAACTGTCCGGTTGAATTGACCTTGAAATACGGAGAAGATATCGGTAGTTGCACCACCAATATCCACGCCTACAACAGTAATATCTTCCTTTGCGGCGATCATTTCAATCAATGATCCTACTGCACCCGGTGTAGGCATAATAGGCGCATCGGTCCAGGTCATTAATTTCTTGTACCCGGGAGCCTGTTGCATGACGTGGTCCATAAACAGATCGTGGATTTTATCACGACTGGGATTGAGATTCTCCCTTTCTAGAACTGGACGAATATTTTCTACAAGTGTGAGATCCATCTGCTTACCGAGTGTTTTATTTATCTCGTCGCTGGCTTTATTATTCCCAGCATAAATAACGGGTAATTTATAATCACTTCCTAACCGTGGTTGAGGATTGGCAGCTTTTAGTATTTCCGCCAGTTCAACGACATGTTTTATCGTACCTCCATCAATACCACCAGAAAGCAATATCATGTCCGGACGAAGTTGACGTATTCGTGTAATTTTTTCGTGAGGTTTGCGTCCATCATTGGAGGCCAGTACATCCATAACAATCGATCCGGCACCAAGCGCTGCCCGTTCAGCGCTTTCTCCGCTCATTGATTTGACAACACCGGCAACCATCATCTGCAATCCGCCACCGGCTGAACTGGTCGAAACATAAATATCCACACCTTTATCGCCCTGTTGGGGAGTGATGATCTGATCACCATCAAGAAGCGTACGATTGGAAAGCTCTTCCACTTCCATCACAGCATTCAATACGCCTCTGGTAACATCCTCAAATGGGGCTTCAACTGTAGTAGGCGCTTCCCCGCGGAAGCGTAATCGATATTCACCGTTTACCAGTTCGATCAAAATCGCTTTGGTCGTAGTACTGCCGCAATCAGTTGCTAAGATCGATTGTAACGTCATTGTTAGAACAATCTTGGGTAATAGATTATAGAAAGATAGGCGTAGGTCAGGGGGCTGGCAAATATGATCGAATCGAATCGATCAAGGACGCCGCCATGCCCCAACAATAATTTTCCGGAATCCTTCACTCCGGCATCCCGTTTAAGCAATGATTCTGCAAAGTCACCGGCCTGGCCAAAAAATCCGGTAATTATGCTGAAGACAGCCACATCTAATAGTGTTAGATCCGGCAATATGCCCTGCACATGCAGGCCATAGTAAACTACGAAGGTAGATACGAGTCCCGCAAGGGAACCAACCCAAGATTTATTGGGGCTAACCCGTGGAAAAATCTTTTTTTGACCCCATTTCATACCAAAAATAAATGCTACCGAATCACAACTCCATATTGCGACAACCATGCTAACTGTAAAATACGTACTGTAAACCGTATCCAGATTTCGTAAGGCAATTACCGAACCCAACAAGACAGGAACGTACATTATACCCAAAATTGTGATCCCCATATTTCTGGTCGGATTTAGTTTATCCCGACCCATTTCTATAAATAAAGTAATAACGATGAAACAGGTCAAAAGTGATAATCCCTGCAATAACGTGATGGCCGGAAGCCAGAAATAATAGGCCGCCATAAGCCCAGTGAATATGTAGCCAGTTAGCTTTACCGGGGTTTGACGTCCAGTGGTATTCATGCGATAAAATTCATCAAGTCCGATCATCATCACGAGAAAAATAAACGAGGCAAATGCCGGTCCTCCCTGCCAAAGCAAGTAAAGAATAGCGGGTATACCAATGACGTTGATCAGTGTACGATTAGTTGAAAGCTGATTCATGAAAAGAATAAAATATCGACATAAAAATACACCCAATTAGACCTTATAACAATAATGATTGGCCGAGGACAAATCTAGTATTTCAGGATCAGGATTTATGTTTCATATATTTGTCATCACCGACCTCTATGATCTCAATCCTGACTTTTGTTGTGCCCTGCGAAAGAAAGTCAAGTTTCTTGGCCGCGCCATAGGAACAATCCAATATCCTACCCTTGACGTAAGGCCCCCGATCATTGATACGTAAGATTAGGGATTTATTATTAGCGAGATTGGTCACACGCACGATTGTATTAAGAGGCAATGTTTTATGTGCAGCCGTAAGACCGTACATATCAAACACTTCACCATTTGCTGTAAGTTTTCCATGAAAATCATTACCATAGAATGAGCTGACTCCAGTAATTACCTTGGGCACACGTTTTGCTGTCTTAAGACTCCTTGGATTTGATTTTTTCCTCGGGCCACTAGCATTGCCATAGCGCGGCGAATTCGTACAATCAGCAAATAATATACACACAGCCAAAAGCAAGTACCTGCTCATGAGCCCAACTGCACTTTTCCAATAAGGTTAAGAATAGAACCCATATTATTTTTATCAAGTAATGTATCCAGTTCTATAATAATGCTGTTTCCTACATCCGGATCCCGGTAATTCGCTGTGCCAACCTGTACAGCGGCTGCACCAGCCAATACATATTCAAGCACATCGTTTGCGCAAGTGATACCGCCAATACCAATCAACGGAATATCTACCGCTTGATATACCTTGTGTACACAAGCCAATCCGACCGGTTTAATAGCTGGACCGGATAAACCACCGAAACCAAAATGAATATTACTTTCCTTATTGGTCGTATCAATACTCATGCCCACCAACGTATTTATTGCTGAAAGCGCATCGGCTCCACCCCTTTCCGCAGCAATACCGATAGCAGCGATATCCGTAACATTGGGACTTAATTTCATGATCAATAGGCGCTCTGTGAGTTTTCGTAGTCGCGATGTAAGCTGCTCCGTCAGATCACAATCCACACCAAATTCCATCCCGCCTGCCTTTACATTAGGACAAGATATATTTATTTCATATCCAGCAATATTTGAGGATGCGGATTCCGTCATTTCTAATATTTCACAATATTCAGCCTCCGTACTCCCCGCAATATTCATGATGATAGGAGTTTTTAGTTCTTCATATAAGGGGATCATTGTTTCGATGTATGCCTCCACACCAATATTTGCCAGTCCGATCGAGTTCAGCATACCGGACGGAGTTTCAACAATCCGTGGGGGTGGATTTCCTTCCCGTGGATAGCGGGTGATGGATTTTGTTACAATCGCACCTAGATCGTTAATATCCGCCAGTTCAGATACTTCCGTACCATAACCATACGTACCCGATGCCACAAATATGGGATTTTCAAAATCTACTGTACCTATCTTGGTCCCTAAATCAGCCAATGATTACCTCCTCTGATTTATATACTGGACCATCAATACATACTAATGAATATTTCTCGTGATAACTGTGCTCACTAACATTTCCGTTAACCCTTTCCACAACGCAGCCCTGGCAGATACCTATACCGCAACCCATGTAGCTTTCTACGCTGAGTTGGGCTGGTATTTCATGGGCAGCGGCAAACTCCTGCACCGCTTTTAGCATCGGTTCTGGACCGCAGGCAAGTATTTCCGGCTTACCAGTATTTTTCAGGCTTATTGCAATGGCTGGAATGACCGTTCCTGTAATACCTGCCGTCCCGTCATCCGTCGCCAGGAAAACGTTATTTTGTGGTTCATGGTCAATGAAATGCTCTGCACCAGTACGGGCACCGATGACCAGGACTGCATTCTGACCTGCTGCTGTACATTCCCCATACATGTTCAGTATTGGCGCCAGACCAACACCACCGCCCACAAGAACCGGCGTGAATTCATCATCTCCCCATCTGAATGTGTTCCCGAGCGGACCCAGAATATCCAGTTCTTCACCAGCTTCTTGCTCAGTCAATATCTGGGTCATTCTGCCGAATACCTTGTAAATAATCACTATTTGATCACCATCTACTGCAGCGATACTCATGGGTCGGCGCAGGGGGTTGCCCCACGATGATTGTACCAAAATCTGAATAAATTGACCCGCACCCTTGTACTGTTCGGCAATCCCAGGCGCTGTCATTTTCATTTTCCAGATATTGCTGGCGATCAACTTATTTTCCAGGACGGTTGCAATTTCAATTTTCAATAGTAGTGTCCTCTACTGCTTCCTGGTTATCCATTTCCACTATTTCCTCAGTCTCAGCAATGATTTTAGTACCACTATCTTTTACCTCCATTGTGTCCACCTGGTTTAATATGGATATCGTTTTTTGCAATTCCTCATAACGATTTATTGTGGCCAGTGCCTGGTCACTTTCGGGCCTATGACTTTGCAACCAGTCATAATAATATATGGCACTGTCCGCCTGGGCAAAATGACGATCGTACATCACCGCTAGGAACATCGCGGAACGAGCAGCTACATCACTATCCTCATCCTGGTGCAGGATTTGTTTGAAAATGTCCAGTGAACCGCCCGGATCAGTTTGCCACCCCAATTCACCCTGCCGAAATAATTGATTTGATGAACCGTCCAGATCTTCCATACCGTAACGCTTTCGCATATAATCAGCAAATTCAGATCGGGGAAATTTATCCAATAGTGTATCACGCAATGCAATTGCCATTGTGGTATCACCCTGTTGCGCAGCTAGATAGGCAGCAGTGAACAATGATTTTACGTACTGTCCGGTGGTTGGTAAACTATCTATAATCTCCATAAAATGAATAATAGCTTCTGTGGGACGATTAAAGTGAAAGGCTTCCAGTTCGCCCATATTGTAATAATGATTAGCGAGCGATTCATAATTGGGTGATAAATCGGCTGTTTGGACCTCATTTGCGGCGCTTGAATCGCTTTTAACAGAATCAGTCTCTGTATTCACGAATGTTTCCAGAAGGGTGGTTATGGAGGTCTGTGAATCCTTGTAGGACTTGATTTGCTTTACCCGGAGGTTTGCTGTAGGCATGTATTGAGATTTTCGGTATTCCCTGGTGACCTGGCTAAATTGTTTTTCCGCCTCGTCCAAATCCCAATCTTCATTAATGGCAATTTCTCCAAGCATATAATATGCTTCTGCGGAATTTTCCGAACGGGCATAATCCTTTATAATTGATTCTAAGCGGTTCTTGGCCATGTCATCTTTGCCCTGCATCTGATACAAGCGGACCAATTCGAGCTCCAGGTTACCATGAATCCTGGTGAAGCGAGCATCGACCAGTATTGATTTTATTTCCGACATGACCACATCCCAATCACCCAATAAACGGTGGATACGTACAATTTGTAGATTGGCTTCTTCAATCCGTTTTTTTGACAAGGCATAGCGGATCACATTTTTATTTGCGCTTAGTGCCATTTCATAATCCTGTTTATCAAAAGCCAGTACGGAAATACGGTAATAGATCTGACCACGTTGGTCCGCGTCGCTGGTGAGTTCTGCTCCCTTGAGCAGGTTTTCCAAGGCTAACTTATCCTCATTTAGTTCCAATTGTATTTCAGCGATGGATAAGTGCACCTGCGCTTTTTGGTCATCACTCAGCGGTTCATCCAGGATACTTGTTAGTGCATTCAAAGCTGCCTGAGATTTACCCTGCCTCCACTTTACCATAGCCTGCCAGTATCCTCTTTCAAATGGATAGGTTTCACCGAACTCATCCTCAAACTGCTGAAACGTCGCTTCTGCTAAACGGTATTCCTGTCGATAAAAATGCGCTTGCCCAATCAATAATAGTGCATTTTTCCGGTATCGGGTATCAGGATATTCTTCCAGCACCCTCCTGGATTTATCGATGACCTTGGAATAAGCATCAATGGCAGATACAGGAATCGATTCACCTGCTTTTTCCATTCGTATTTTTTCCGCTTTCTTGAAGTACTGCTTAGCGTTATAAAACGTATTGAAATACGCACAGGAGAAGAGGCAAATGCCCAGGGATAAGGTGACGAAATGTCTATATTTCAAGTTAATACCAGCAAAATCCGACCGAAAATTCTAATCTACTGGTGGGAATTCCAACCAATTAACTTGTTGAATCACGGACGAACACAGGATAATTTGGACCATGCGCATCGCAAAATTATGTGCCATTATTTTATCATATTCTTTTGCTATTGCGCAGGATATCGATGCAATAGGACCTGACCTGGGCATCTATACCGGTTTCCTGGACATCAAAGCAGATAGTATGGGTGTACCCCTGTTTTTAGATGGTATTTTTATTGGCGAAACCCCGATTGTGAATCCAATCCCCGTTTTACCCGGTTTTCATGAGGTTAGTTATCTACCGCCTGAAGAGACGGAGCGGATCAGGAATCATGTCATGTTTTCCGATGCTGTGAAACGCATCTATGTTCCGCCGGGCGCTGTGAAACAGGTATTTCTATATTACCAAAACCAGTATAGTTATCTAAGGGCAGCGCGGACTGAGGCCAGAGTCGTGCGCTATGTAGGCATCTTCTTTATCATATTCTTCATGGAATTGATCTGGCTATCGATATAAACCGCCAAATTAGGCTGTTATCGCACCAGATTATCTCAGTAAATTTGCAGTGTGGAAGATCATCGTACGCCTGATCCAGCGCTTAAATTCAAACCGGATTACAAATGGCCTGAACCCGGCAATGAACGAAATTGTCCTGTCGATTCAACTATTCCCTGGCAACTCAATGAAGATGATCCTGCCTATTATGGCAAACCCTGGTGGTGTTTTAAATGCCAGTTTCAGTTCTCTGAAGAAGATCTGGCACAAGGGATCACCTGTCCGAACGGCACCGCCAGCAAAGCACCATAACAGCAATTCTGACCACCAGAATTGCCTGCCTTTCATCCGGTATTACGCCTGTATTATTTCTATATTATCATCGATAATATCATCTACGATCCAGCGCACCACTGCCGCATCATCCAGGAAACCTAGTTTTGGTATACTATCTGGTATGTCATCATCCGGATCAATAAAATACTGCAACGCAAAGAGGATCTTTTGCCGCAATTCAATACTCTGCAAAGGGTAGACGGAAAGGAACTGGTATAATTTTGCCACATCCTGAACCAGTTGCAGCTGAGCATTATCTAGGTGCGATAAGCCCATCAGCATCTCCAGCTTATCCGGTATACGTTTCATTACTTCCTGTTCAATTTCAAGATCGACTTGCTCGATCTCTTTTCGATAACGAGCTTTATCTTTTTCAGTAAGTTGTATTTGATTTGGTGTTTCCATTGCTGTATAATTTACATAGCGAATTAAATCAATATTAAATTAAATGAATCTAGCGCATGAAATAAAATCCCGCCTGAAAAAAACCATGGCGATCGATCACCTGACCATACTAGATGATACGGGCAAACATGTGCGGCATCAACATTATGATGGCGGCGCACATTTCCAGATAAAAATTGTATCCAATGCCTTTGAGGGATTATCGTTATTAGATCGACACAAACTCGTTTATCAAGCCTTAGATGGCATGATCAAGAATGAGATCCATGCCTTAGGTCTGAAAACTATAGCCACGAGCGAGTGGACAAATGAAAAGGAAACAGACTCATGTCAGTAAATAATCTCACCCCCCTGGAACTGGTAACCCACTTAATATCCTGCATGCAGGTCGCTGATAATCAGATTGACTGGGAAGAAAAAGAGGTTTGGGCCGATACCCTGACCGAATTATTCCCAGATCATACACCAGACCGGGCCCAAGAAATCCTGCAAGCTGCCTACCAGACTATTCTTCCTCTGGATAATTATGGGCGAAAAAACCATCTGATCGCAGTATGCAAAGAGCTTAAGAACCACTACGACCAGCAAACACTGCAAAGTGACCTGGCACCAAAAATCACGGAACTCATTGACGCGGATGGCATGGTGCTTTCGGCGGAAGTTGAATTGGCAGCAGTTATCGAGAATGAACTAGGGATCCGGATCGAGATTTCTGATGATTAATTCGCACCAAAATCACTATAATTCGGTGTGTACCTTTCACCATTTAAGATCGCGGCCATATCTTCTTCCAACGATTGTATAGGCGACTCGATCACCCGCCCGATTTCACTGCTATTCTTGTAAAGAATTAATGTTGGGACATGGTGAATATTCAGCCCTGCTTCTTCCCCGCCGGGACTGTTCTTTTCCCGATCCACATTGATCAAGGTCAAGCGGGACTCATCGAAATCTGCCGCGTCCAAGATCCGGTAAATACGCGGTACTTCCCGTCTACTGTCCTTGCACCAGGTGCCCATGAACAGCTTAATAGACAGATTTTCACTATCGTTTTTTATCACCTGTACTGCTTCCTTATTTAATGCATAAGCACCGTATTCCTTAGTAAACCACACTGAGAAGGGATCTTGCTGTAGTCCGCCCCTGTTGCTCAAGCCGACCAGCATTTTAGTTTTCAATTGTTTATCATACACTGCTTGATTCATCGTTGTGCTGCAGGAAGTGAAGAAATGACTAACCATTATGACCATAATAAGATTTTTCATATCCTGAAACTAAAAGGATATAGTTATTTCAACAATAGCATCTTGCGGGTCTGGATAAACCCGTTTGATTGGATCTGGTAAAAATATACACCGGCACCCACCGTTTGCCCCTGTTGATTTCGTCCATTCCACTGTGTACTGTAATATCCTGGCCCTCAAAATCAAGAATTGCTACGGTAGGACGGGTTTCTTCCTAGGCGACCAAAAAAGCGCCTAAAATAAAAAATGATAAATAGCGGAAAAACATTAGTCTTTCCATGTAGTACCCAAGGTACCAATTATGCCTAAAAGCAATATTCTGCTGTTTTGAACTCAATTCTTTTCCAATAAGCAAAATGTTAAGATAGTTTTATAAATCAGTGGGTACTGCTGGTACTATAAATACCATAGGGATTCCTCCAGCAAAGTAATATTACAACCACTATCCTTCTAAATTAAATGATATAATAAATATATAACAGTTGTGTACGACAAATCACTCCCCGGATAGGGTTGGCGTATTCATTATATGGGCATATTTGATATTAGGTGACCACAACTGACTGTTTGGGTAAGGTAACCTGCACCAACTCAAATGATGGCTGTAATCCGTTAATCAGGGCTTTTGGGCCACCATCATGATTTCCACCAGGGCATCTCGGGGGATCCTGGCCACTTCTACGACGGCTCTTGCCGGTGGATCATCTTCAAAATATTCGGCGTAGACAGCGTTCATTGCGGCATAATTATTCAAGTCCGATAAATACACCTGGACCTGGACCACGTCATCGAAACTGAATCCGCCGGCTTGGCGATGGTACCCAAAAACTGTCGTCGATCTAATTGCTTCATATGCCATCCTCGAAGCAAATGTAATAATTAATGTGTTAGATTTTAATGCTGGCTTGAACGAATGCCAAATGAGCCTGGGAAAACTTTGTGTGAGAAATGATCACTGAATATCATGCCAATGGCCATGCTCCGGGGACCATACTTTCCCAGGCGGTGTTTCACCCGGCGGTTGTGACTGGGGAAGATTTGACGCAACGCCAGGTACTGGACCCGCAGGAGTGGCCGCGATGTCGTGCCAGTGCCCGTGCTCCGGTGACCATACTTTCCCAGGGGGTGCTTCACCCAGTGGCGGTGCGGCCAATCCGGTACGCGCCTGGGGGATTACGGAGGTTGGTATTGAACTATTCGTTGTTGTGATGGTGCTAGTTCCTGAATCCATAAAAAAGAACAACAAGAATATGACCCCCACAATGACTGCAATAACCCACTGCTGGTTGAAACTTTTGGCGGCTTGGCCGTGGCAAACCTTAAATTTTTTTCCACTCCCGCAGTGACAGGGATCATTGCGACCTTGTTTTATCATCGAATATTTCTCCCAGCTAATTTTACACTAGCTAACTCTAATTAGCTATAAACAATAAACCGCACCAGGACAACATGATCAATACTTAAGAATTAAACTTTCCAGTGAATAATAATAAAACAATTTTAAGACCCGTAATTTTGGTTTTCTATCAAGCTTTTTGGACGCTACTGCCTGCGGCACGTATTGGGTTTCAAACTCGTTTAAAAATTCATTATAGCGACTATAATTCACAAGACTTGGTCCTGGTGAATCAAATATGTTTTCCGGTAGATCTAGCCCAATTACTGTATCAAACTTGCTGAAAGCATCCAGCGGCTTGAAGAAATTATCATAGTGTGCCGGGATATAATAATTCGGCTTTAACTCCTCCAGACAGGTACTGATATTGTTTTCAGCCCTGGTGGTGATAGTTTGAATGAATATATCAACTTGTCCGATCAGTTCCGGATTAATAACAAGCGGTGAATCGGAAAAATAAATACGTAACCCGTTCGTTTCCACCAGGTATCCAATGGACAGATTATTATAAAGCTTGTAATCCCAGTAATTATATGGTGGTTTATCTTTGACAGGTCCTTTGGGCCCGCGCCAGGGAACATAATCATAGCGAGAATGCTGACCCTTAAATGCAGTGATCGTAAAGCGGCCAAATGTACCGACTTCTACCGTAGGATTATCGTTATCCAGATCTAATACGTTTATGCGGCTGTCCGCCAGACCACCGCTGCGATCGACCCAACCTATTCCGCTGCCATGCTTATAGCTCTGAATAATACGGGCTGTGTTTGGATCGCCCACAATAATCGGTCGGTTGTTTGCATCGGGGAACTGGGCCAGAATGAACGGGACATCTTCCAGGTGATCGTAATGGCTGTGTGTTACCAGAATGGCCGCAAGTTTATTTAAATCGACCATTGACAATAAATAATGCTGGACAGCACTTGTATCAATTACAATTGGTTTCAACAGTTCCGCCGGCTTCGGCCGGGTAATAAACGGATCAATCAGGATTGTCGTTTGTGCATCACTAATTTCATAACCGAAGGTCCCTAACCAGCGAATACGCAGGCCGGGCATTGCTTTAACCGCTGATTTAATGTTCGGCTCAGTATTGTCCACACTTGCGGCGGACCATTCAAGAATCTGACCGGCGGCTATATCATAGCCGGGTACACCTGAATAGGATATTTCAGTAACCGGTTTACTATTATACCCAAAAGCCGGGCTGGCGAGGATTAATAGTAACAGGAATTGCTTCAACTGGAATGCGGTTTGCCTACTTGACCAATTGGTCCAGGAACTTTTTGAGTTTGGGTGTTTGGTCCAGTGCTTGTTTCATCCGGGGAGTATCTTCCGCATCCAGGATAAGGGGGGAGCGCTGAAACCGTCCTTCATGATTGTAGTGACAAAAGCGAATTTCGTACCTACCGCGTGCTTGCCCTGCAGTGAACTTGAGCAGTTGGATGGTTGGCAGATGATACTCGCACTGAATTTGCGCTTCCTCTTCAACAATGCCACTCCCCCATAACAAAGAAAACGTTTTTGGTTTATTGCCCATCGTTAGTTCTCCTACATAAAATAGAAATCAATATTACACCCCGTCAGTCCTAATTGTCCATAAACAAAAAACTTCGCTGGGTAATTATGAAATATAAATTAGCATAGGTAAAAA
>Ga0207966_1001232_pt1 | contig 14131 bp, 13 predicted proteins | sample Knorr_S23_td_NAD_FD_185611 | JGI IMG/M metagenome (GOLD analysis project Ga0207966, IMG submission 185611) | Marine microbial communities from Southern Atlantic Ocean transect - Knorr_S23_td_NADW_ad_2500m_LV_B (SPAdes) (version 2) | ecosystem: Environmental > Aquatic > Marine > Oceanic | place... | reverse complement strand
GCTGAGGCCCTCTGCAAAGCCCTGGCCCGCTCCCTCCGCGACGCCCTGGAGCCGGATCCCCGCGCACCGTCATCCGTCCCCAGCACCAAGGGGACGCTTTCGGGGTAGCGAATCTCTGAGAGTCACTGGCGCATCAAAGGCAATTGACAACCGCCAAAACGGCGGATAAGCTGCTGACCATCTGGCTCAGACCGGCCGTCAGGCACGGTCTTTTTAGCGGGATGCCGGATATTTCAAGTCAGTATTTTAAGGAAGAAGATTGGTAGATTTTAGCTACTGTTCGGAGGTCATAATCAACGCATCACCGCAAGCGATCTTCGACATCGTGAGCAACCCGGCGAACCACGCCGCCTTGGTAGGAAGTGAAGAACTGAAAAAGATCACGCAATCACCGACCGGCCCTGTGGGTCTCGGCACGCGCATCATGGCCGAAGAGACCATCATGAGATGGCCGACGGCTCAGGTATGGACCTGACGGCCGACTCCATAGTCGTCACCTTCGACACCCCCAACTCATTCTCCTGGATCGTGAACGCGGCTCTTCCTGAACAGGTCCGCCGGATACAATGGTGGTTCAATATGTCCGCCGATGGCGACAGCACGAAAGTCACCCACGAAGTAGAGGTCGACTGGGGCAATCTCACCCATGAGATGCTGATTGGCCTGCGGGGCAAGTACGAGCAGGTCCGGGCCGGCGTCGTACGGACAGGAATGGACAAGACCGTGGAGAACCTGAAAGCCATGGCTGAGGGTTAGTCGACAGTTTCAACTGAGTGGTTTGAAATTTCAAACGCCCCGATGCGCATCGGGGCGTTTTTTTGCGTAGATGCCTCAAGCGCCTATGGCGCCATCATATTCCCTGCATCGCCGCAACTTTAACCTCAAACACTCTTTCAACCGATTGTGGGCTGAGTTCGGCATGGTTAAATCGGGCCGATACGGCGATGTATTTGTATTCCTCATCAATCGTGGATACGAAAGTAAAGACTTGGTTGACCGTTGGATGGACAAAAAGAAATCCCTTTTTCCCGGTAGGAGCTGAGTTTCAAACACTGGATGAGGGAAATTTAATCTAGCTCGATTTCCTTCCCTCTTCCGCCGTTCTCCTTCATTTTCTAGGCCTTCTTCAATTTTCGGTTGGTCTTCTCCATTTGTCTGTTCGGGTTTTATAGATATCGAGATTTCCTAGTCATGCCTGATTCCCAGGACTCTCAGTCTCAGATCAGTAAAGAATTGGACCGTACGGCCTCCGTTTTTGGCACTGAAGGAGAACTTCTTCAACAAACTGTCCATTTTCCGGCCCCACAATTCGCAATCTACATTTAACTCTATAGCCTTTGTCGTATCCCGCGTAAACCAATTGATTTATGCAATTCCTTGTCTTTGATCCCAGAAATGCCGAGATCTCTTTCCGCTTCGAAATCGAGCCGCTCGCTCTCCATCTGTCTTTCACGCTTACGCAGCGAGATATTGGCCCAAATTCCTAATGCCCCAATAGCAATTGGCGTAAAGAAATCGGCGATTAATCTGGCAATTTCCAAACTGTTCCAGTCGATTACGTGACCCCCATCCTAGCCTTCCCCGCAAGCCGGAAATGGGTTCGCTTTTACGGCCTGCCCTTCCTCGCGATGAACTCGGGAAAAGCATCTTCCACTCCGAACCCTTTGACTACGCTGGTGAATTCCTTTTCGTTCTTCCACATGCCTTCTAGGTCGGCGGTCATGTCCTTGAGCAGTATCTGCTTGATACCCATCACCGAAGCCTGGTTGTTCTTGGCGATCAGGGTCGCCATCTCCATGGTCTTGGCCCGTAATTGGTCCGCCGGAACTAGGTGGTTCAACAGGCCGATCTGGAATGCCTCTTCTGCTTCCACCACCCGCGCGGTGAACAGAAGCTCCTTGGCCTTGGGCCAACCCACCTGGTTGGTCAGGGTCCAGGTGCAATTGATACGGCCATAGGCCACGGCTAGGAACCGGAACTTGGTGTTCTCACAGCCGACACGGATGTCGAGACACGACGCCAGCACCGCGCCGCCGCCGTAGGCCAGGCCGTTCATCATGCCTATGACCGGCTTGGGCGAGGCGGACAGCTCGTACATCCAGCGGGAATGCTCGCCTTGACGGGCGTCGCGCTCTTCTTCAGTGTAGTTGCGTGCGTCTTCCCGCTGTTCGTGGATGTCGCCCCCGGCGGAGAAAGCCTTGTTGCCGGTGCCGGTGATCACGATGCAGCCGATGTCCTCATCGGCGTTGGCTTTGACCACTGCGTCGTGGAGCTCGGTGTTCACGACGTGGTTCATTGCATTCAGTACCTCGGGCCGGTTCATTGTGATGACCGCCACGCCCTCTTCGTTCTCCACCAAGATGCTTTCGTAGGCCATATTTGCTACCGTCCTAACCTTTCCACCTTCCGCGGAAGGATGGGAAAGAATGTTTTGAAATCACGAATTGCTCCCCGATTCTACGGTTAGCGTGGCAGACAGTCAATTTGGGCTCAAATCCGCGTTTCGTATGGTAAACTTCCAACGAACTTCAGGCGAAGCCTAGGCATGACCTGATAAAAGACTAAAAAACCACGGCACCTGGGAGGTAATTGAATTGGTGCAAAAGATGAAAGCCGGCGACGCAGTGATCGAGATGCTGCGGCAGGAAGGAGTCTCCCACATGTTCGGAATCGTGGGGTCGTCCTTCTTGGACATCCTGGACCCTCTTTACGACCGGGATGACCTCCGGTTCATCGGCGTCCGCCATGAGCAGGGCGCGGCCCTGATGGCCGACGGGTACAGCCGGATCTCCGGATCTCCCAGCGTGTGCCTGGTGACCAACGGTCCGGGAGTCCTGAACCTGACCTACGGCATCGGCTCCGCCTACGTAGCCCACTCGCCGGTAGTCGTGTTGGCGCCATCGGCATCCAGGAGCCACCAGAACCGGGACTCCACCCAGGAGTTCGACCAGGTAGCCCTTTTTAAGCCAATCACCAAGGCGGCCTTCGCCATCAATAAGATAGAGGTGCTTCCGGACGCACTTCGCCACGCCTTCCGTGTCGCCACATCGGGCAAGATGGGGCCGGTGATGATCGACATACCCCGGGACCTCCTGCCCGGCGCCGAGATCGAGCTGGACCTCCTGGCGCCCGACTCCTACCGCCCAGGTCAGACCCGTTCCAGGGGTGACCAGAGCCTCATCGACAAGGCTGCCACCGTATTATCCGCCGCCCAGCGCCCGGTCATCTTGGCCGGCGGTGGGGTGCAGTGGAGCAACGCCGGTGACGTAGTCTGCCGCATGGCCGAACTGACCGGCGCCGCCATCGTTACATCCTACGGGAGGGCCGACGCCGTCCCGAACGACCACCCCAATTACCTGGGGCACCTGGGCCGCCTGGGGTCCGCGGAAGGCATCGAAGCGGTGCGCCAATCCGACACTATCTTGGCCGTGGGCACAAGGCTCAGCCAATCGACCACTTTCTACGACAACCGGTTCATCCCCGGAGACGCCAAGATCATCCAGATCGAGATCGACCCAGAGGAGATCGGACGCAACTACCCGGTGACGGTCGGCATCGAAGGCGACGCCAAGGCCGTGATGGAGGGTCTGCTGGAGAAGGTCCGGGAGACCGAGCCCCGGCCGAACCAAAAATGGGTCTCGGAGATCAACGATTGGACCTCTCGCCGGGCATCGAGGCTACAGGACGAAGAGAAATTATCCGGCTTGCCCATCAAGCCCCAGCGTGTCTACGCGGAACTTCGGAAGGTCATGCCCCGGGACGCCATCATTGCCCTGGACGCCGGGTTGGCGCCCAACTACGGTCAGGACCGGCTTAACTACTACGAGCCCCGAAGCCTGATCACCTCCCTGGACCTGGGCGGCCTGGGGTTCAGCTTCCCGGCAGCCATCGGCGCAAAGTTCGCCGCCCCCGACCGGCCGGTGATCAACTTCAACGGCGACGGCGGGTTCTTATTCAACGCCCAGGAGTTCTCCACGGCGGTGCATTACAACCTGCCATTGGTCACAGTCATCATGAACAACGGGATCTGGGGCTCTGAGAAAGCCTACCAGCGCTACGCCTTCGACGAACGCTACGTCGGCGCCGACGTCACCAACCCCCGCTTCGACAAGTACGCGGAGATCTTCGGAGGAGTTGGGTTCTACGTTGAACGGCCCGAGGACATCGGCAATGCTCTGGAAGAAGCGCTGAATTGTGGCAAGCCCAGTATCATCGAGATACCAACCGACCCGGATGAGATGCCTCGACCAGCGCGTTTGGCCGAGGTGAAAGCCCCGCCCCAGGGATAGTACCGGCGGCCAGTCCGCCGTTTAGGGATATACCATGGAACAGATCATTCAGCCCGACGCCATCAACCTGGAGGACGATGCGGTTGTCATCCTGTGGGAAGATGCACACCGCAGCCCCTTTCCCCACCGTTTTCTACGTCTGCGCTGCCCCTGCGCCAACTGCGTAGACGAGATGAGCGGCAAGCGGACACTGGACCCGGATACCGTGCCCCAGGATGTGAAAGCCCTGGACCAGATGCCTGTTGGCAAATACGGGGTCCAATTCCTGTGGAGCGACGCCCACTACACGGGCATCTACACCTTTAAGGTGCTACGAGCGGCCTGTCCCTGCATAATCTGCGGAGAGGCTAGGGCTCAGGCCGGAAATGCGAACGGGGGCTCAAGCGCTGAATAGAGGTTTATTCGGAGCCCTTGGCCGGTTGTCTGTCTCGGTTGCGCATGGGCTTCTCCAGAGACGCCTTGAACTTGGGTGAAGTGAAAGTGTTGGACTTGAAAGCGAAATTCGAAAGCTGCCGTTGGGCCGGCTTGCCGCATTTCTCGCAATTGGCCGGGTCGTCCGACTGCGAAACCGAACGCATGACTTCAAAATCAAAATTGCAATCGGCGCAATAATATTCATAGATGGGCATTGGGACCTCCTGAACTTAAGTCCATTTTAAACCACAAGAAAAATAGGTGCCACGGTCATAAGCAAGAAACAGTCCCTTCTCCCGCGCAAGAGGGAAGGTTAGGTCCGACGAAGTGGAGACTCTCGACGTAGTCGGAGATGGGGGAGCCCTGTCAAAAACTAGACTGGCTCTAAGAAACGAGACCTGTGCCGGGTAGAACGCCCTAACCCTCTCCCGTTGCGACAGGAGAGGGAGCAATAGACTGAATCGGAAGACGTAATTCGGAGAAATCATGGCAGACACCATAGACGTAGCAATCATCGGAGGAGGCGCGGCAGGTTGCGCCGTCGCCTACTACCTAGCCCAGTCAGGGGTGAAATCGACCATCATCGAGCGTGATGGCGTCGGCAACCAGGCATCGGGGAACGCCGCCGGCGGGCTGAACCCTCTGACCGGTATCGGGATTCCGGGGCCCTTGGCCGCCTTTGGCTGGGAATGTTTCCAACTCCACGCCGACCTGTACCAAAACCTCATGGACCAGTCCGGTATCGATTACCAGCACCGCACCGTGGCCAAGATCGACCTGGCGATGGAAGAGTCGGAGATCGACGGCCTTAAAGAGACTGCGGAGCGAATGGATGCCGTGGAAGGTTTCGAAGCACGCTGGCTGGAACCGGAAGACGTCGCCAAGCTTGAGCCAAGGATCGCGCCCGGTATCCTGGGCGGCATGTACGATCACGGGAACACCGGAGTGGACAGCTACAAACTTACCAGCGCATTTGCGGCGGCGGCAACCGAGATGGGCGCCACCGTTCGCGTTGGGAATGTTCAAGGCCTGGAAGGAAACTCCGGGAAGATAGACCGGGTCATTTTGGAAGACGGCGAGATTTCCTGCGGGCAAGTGGTGATGGCCATGGGTCCGTGGTCGCGCCGGGCCGAGTCCTGGCTGAACATCTACATCCCCGTGGACCCGCTGAAGGGTGAGATTCTCCGTCTGGAACTTGAGGGAGACCGGATCAAATACGATATCTCCGGAGGCGGCGCGTCGATCTACCCCAAGCTGGACGGCCTGAACTGGTGCGGCACCACCGAGGACTGGAACGGCTTCGACCGCGAACCATCGGAGATAGTAGCCAAGGAGATTCGAAAGCGGTTGGCGCGGGTGTTCCCAGACCTGGCCGACGCAAAGCTTGCGAAACACACCGCTTGTCTGCGACCAGTCACCCCAGACTGGCTGCCGGTACTGGGGCGGGCCTCCGGCTGGGAGAACGTCTACCTGGCAACCGGCGCGGGCAAGAAGGGCATCTTACTTGCGCCAGGAATCGGCCGTTCAGTAGCCGACCTGATGACCACCGGAGAGACCGCCCTGTCGGTCCACAACTACTCCCCGGAACGCTTCGCAACGCGGATGGACTGAACGGCGATGAACCAACGGCGAATAACGCCCATTCATCGGTCCGTCCGCTCATGGTGAGCTTGTCGAACCACTGCCTGAGCTAAACCTGGTTGTCCACCACAAGCATGACTTATGCGCATCCTTCGACAGGCTCAGGACGAGCGGGAACATCGCCGGGTCTCACCGAGGCAGCCTAGCTCCCGAAATTGGCGGTCAGGCTGGTGTCTCCGGAAACGACGATCAGGCCATCGGCTATCGCTTTTTCGAGACTGCGACGGCCGTAAACCAGTAGGACGAACGTCTGTGTGTCGCATCCGAATATGGCGTCCGGGCGTTTGTCGCTGGCCGACTCCATAATCGCCTTCTGGCCGCCACCGGCAACGATGTCGTAACTACCTGGGACGCTTCCGGTCAGTTCGAACCTGAACCGCGCGGCCGCTGCCATTTTGGCCCCTGGATCGAATAACCTCCCGACCACGAACACGGGAAACATCTCGATGATAGCCGGTAGACTCTCCGCCGACATTTCCGGCGCCGCCTCCAGACTGGACCGGATGTCCCACTCGTGGATTATCAATTCAGTTATCCGCAGGTTCAGGTAGGTCTCGATCGAGATGGTGCCGGCGGCGTGGTAGCAGAGCTTGTCCTTATCCGCCTCCTTCACTTCGGCAAACACCGCATCGAACCTGACCCGGCTGTCGTTGTAGGCGGCCAATATCTCCCCGCCCAAACTCTCTTTGAAATCTATGGCTACCTGGGCGTTCGCCCGCAGCCGGGCCGCCATGTCGCCTACTCCGGCCGGAGGCATGCCCTCCGGAGCCGAGTCATCTCCCGCCAGACCCCTAACGATATTGGGCCCAAACCGATCGACGGCCCCCGTCAGATGGGCCACCACGTCCGAGACCTGCCAGGCGTCACAGGCGCTCTGGATTGCCCAGGCCTCGGGGGACAACGTTTTGAAGTATTCCCCGATGCGCGCCGATTCATCTTTAACTAACTGGACCTTTTCCAAGACCGAACCCATTCGTTCATCTCCTAGGTGGGCGCCGGATATTCACCGGGTATGCTGCTGTAATCCGTTTTGCGTTGGCGGTATTATAATGGCCTTCCAGGTTTATAGAAATAAAAATTCGTGGGGGGAGGCTAACTTTGGCATTAGGTTGGGCAATCATCGGCGCGGGGATGCATCCACACCAGAAACTCGCTCCGGCGATCGGACTGACCCCGGACGCCGAACTCATAGCAGTGCTGAGCCGTGACCAGGGGCGGGCCGACGCTTTCGCCGAGACCCACGGGGCCCAGGCAGGGTATTCCAAAATGGACGACCTGTTGGCCGACTCCCGCATCGACGCTGTATTCGTGGCCTCGCCCAACGCCGCCCACGTGGGACACACCGTTCAGGCCGCCAAGGCCGGGAAGCACGTGCTGTCGGAGAAACCGATGGCCACCTCGGTGGACGACGCCCTGGCCATGGTCCAGACCTGTCGGGCCAACGGAGTGAAGCTGGGTCTGGGCTTCGAACTTCGCTTCCACCCTGCCCACCTGCTGGCCAAGGACCTGGTTTCCCAAGGCAAGTTGGGCCGCATCCGGCTGCTCCAGGGGCATTGGGGACGGGGGGAGCGGGGCGAACCCGAGCACCTGCCACGGTCCGGTCTGCGCGGATGGTGGGAAGACCCCGAGGCCATGGGCGGCGGATCGGTGATAATGGGCCTAGGTGTACACGTGTTCGACTTGGTCCGCTTCGTCATGGGCCAGGAAATCACAGAAGTCACGGCCATGACCGACACACAACCGCTGGAGCACATCGCCAGCATGTCACTGCGCCTGGATGACGGGACCATCGCCAACGTCAGTTGCGGCCGGATGCTGCCCGACACCTTGAACAACTTCACCGTTTACGGCACCGACGGCCGCTTCACCGGCACCGCCACCGTCTGGGAGGCCCGCATGGGCGATGTGGAGGTTGTGAGCGAAACGGTCAACCAGACCGAAAGCTGGGACTACGACTACCTGGCCAACTTCGTAGCCGAATTAACTGATTTCCAGGCCGCTTTGAAAGAAGACCGGGAGCCCGCCGCCACCGGGATCGACGGCCTAAGATCAACCGAGGTCAACTCAGCGGTCATTCAGTCTGCCAAGACCGGGCGGGCGGTTAAGATCGAGCATCGGGCAGTGAAATAGGCTTACCGTTGACCGCAGGTTGACGGTAAGCGGGGCCATTGCTACGATTCCCACGCCTACTACAGTGAAGAATTTAAGGACATTTGATATGACGACCACAGAGCGGGCCCAGGCGCAAGGCGCGTTACGCGGCGTGCAGGTCTTGGACTTCGGCCAATACATCCCCGGACCCATGTTGGGCATGCTGCTGAGCGACCAAGGGGCTGATGTCATCAAGGTTGAACGGCCCGGCGGCGACCCGGCCCGCAATGAACCAGCCTTCGCCACCTGGAACCGGGGCAAGCGGTCGGTGGTCTTGGACCTGAAAACCTCCGAGGGCCAGGCCGCAGCCCAGGCACTGGCCAAGAAAGCCGACATCGTCATAGAGAATTACCGGCCCGGCGTGGCCAACCGCCTCGGCATCGGCTACCAGACCCTGACCAAAGACAACCCCCGGCTGCTGTATGTCTCCATCCCCGGCTTCGGTGAAGACAGCCCCCACCGCAACGAGCGCGGCTGGGAGGGCATCGTATCCGCCGCGACCGGAACCTATCAGCCTTATGACGACACCGAAGAGCCCTTGTTCTTGCCGTTGCCCACGGCCAGCACCTTCGCCGCTATCGTGGCTTCGGTATCGGTGACCATGGCCTTGGTGACCCGTGACCGCAACGGCAAAGGCCAGCGCATCGAAGTGCCCATGCACAGCGCCATGTTCGCGGCCATTGGACGCCATCTGGTCAAGTTATACGACATCAACCCGCCCGACCTGTTCGACCTGCCCCGGAACGTCATGTCCCATCAGTACATGTGTGCCGACGGCCGCTACTTCCAGTCCCACGGCATGTATCAGCGGTTCGTGAGCCAGTTGATGGCCGCCGCCAACCGTCCCGAGTGGATCGAAGACCTGGAAGACCTCTACGGCGCGGAAGTTGCGCCAGAGACAGTCGCAATGTGGAAGGACCGGTTCGAGAAGATGTTCATGGAGCGGACCGCCAAGGAATGGGAGGACGCCATCGCCGAGGCCAACGGTGTCGGCACCATCTGCAAAACCGTCGACGAATGGCTGGTCCACGAGCATGCCATCGCCGGGAAGATGGTCACAGAAGTCGATGACGCCCAATACGGCCGGATGAAACAACCGGGAGTCCAGGTGCGCCTGAGAGGGACACCCGGCGCCATCCAGGGGCGGGCCCCCACGTTGGGCGAGCACACTGCAGAGATCTTGGCGGAAGTTAATGACGGACCGGGACGGACCGGGACCTATCCAGAGGGTCAGGGCGTCGAAAACATCATTAGCGCCTTGGAAGGCATCCGAGTGCTGGACCTCTGCATCGTGTTGGCCGGCCCCACCTGCGGGAGGACCCTGGGTGAGTTCGGCGCGGAGGTCATCAAGATCGACGACCCGTCACGTCCTTACGACATTGCGGGAAACACCGACGTAAACCGCGGCAAGCGCAGCATCAACATAAACCTCAAGACCAAAGAGGGACTGGAAGTCTTCTACAAGCTCCTTGAGACTGCCGACGTGGTGGTAGAGAACAACCGCGCAAGCAGCCTGGCCCGGCTAGGGATCAGCTACGACGAGATGAAGAAGCGCAAGCCGGACATCATCCACGCGTCGCTGAACGCCTTTGGCTACGACGGCCCCTGGGCCGAACGCCCCGGTTGGGAGCAGTTGGCTCAAGCAACCAGTGGCATCCAAGTACGCCGCGGCGGCCGTGATTCTGCCCCCAAGTTGCTGCCTTATCCCATGAATGACTACGGCACCGGGCTGATGGGCGCTTATGCCGTGGCCCTAGCCGTCCACGAGCGCAACCGCACCGGCCAGGGACAGACCGTCAATAGCGGCCTGGCGCTAACCGCCGGACTACTGCAATCGCCCTATTTCCTGGACTACGAAGGTTACCAGCGAGATGAACCGGAGGGATTGGGAGTGCGCGGGTTCTCCGCCAAGTCCCGCCTCTACCGCGCCGCCGACGGGTGGCTGTACTTCCACTGTCCCAGCGACGAGGCGTGGAAACAGCTCACCGCTCTTTCTGATTTTGCCGGGTTGGACAACAGCGGCGATGACACGCTGACGAAATCTCTGGCGGAGGTGTTAGCCAGCAGGCCCCGGGAGGAATGGGAGAAGCTGATCAACCCCACCGGAGTCAGCGTGATTGCAAACCGGCAGGTAGCTGAATTCCGGGACGACGCAGACATCCGCAAAGCCGGTCTGATAGTTGGCCGGGACCATCCCGGTGTGGGCCAAGCCGATCACCTGGGCAGCGTGGCCAAACTCTCCAAGACCCCCATGCGGGTTGGGCGGCCCACTCCTTTGTTGGGAGCGGAGACCGATGAGATACTCATCGAGGCCGGCTATACAGGCGAGGAGATCGAGTCCATGAAGCTGTCCGGAGCAGTGGTCCAGCACAAGGTCTAGGTACATCCCTTCGGAAGATATCTTCACACTCACGGCGCGAGAGGAGATCGAGATAGCCGTCAGGCTGGTACTGGCGGCCCTCTTTGGCGCTGCAGTGGGCTATGGCGGCGAAGCTCCGATAAACCCGCGGGGCTTCGAACATTGCCTCTGGTGGCTGGTGGCTGGTGGCTTTGCGCTTTTCACGATCGTTTCCGCTTTCGGATTCGAGACTGCCGACCAGTCTAGGGTGGCCGCCCAGATCGTCACCGGCGTGGGATTCTTGGGCGCAGGCACCATCCTGCGCAGCGGCACGAGCATCTCAGGACTGACAACCACCGCGACCATCTGGGCTACCGCGACCATCGGTATGGCAGCGGGTTCCGGCCTCTACATCGCCTCCATTGGCGGCACGGCGCTGATGTTAGCCATTCTTTACCTCTTCGCCCCGGCCAGGAACAGCGACGAGTAGGTTGGACACTCTCCGAATTCCCGCGTCCAGGTGAGTAGGCACTCGCAGGGTCCGTAGGGGTGGGTTTCTAACCCACCCTGACTGTGATGCAAAACCCTCCTTGGTTCCAACACGTTAGGACACAGCGTTTACTTGCTATGCCTGCAGCACCATGCGTTTCAAAAAGAATGTGGGCATAGAATAGGGCAGGTTAGAAACTTGCCCCTACGGACGGCTTTTCCACGTTGTTCCTATATCGCTGGTTCGGGAGGTTACAAATCAGTCCAACTTATGGAGTGTCTGTCGGCGTGGCATGGTATATTGTCGCTCAATTTTATGAACTGACATTTCCAGGCCGTTCCCGTACATTCCGATAGTAGACTGGCCGCCATTGAAAATCAGTCTAATTTCTGAAGTAAATTGAGGATCTAAGCATGCAAACATATGGTCAGTTCTGCCCCGTGGCAAAAGCGGCGGAGATCTTCGCCGAGCGCTGGACGCCGCTGATCATCCGGGAGTTGTTGATGGGCAGCAAGAAGTTCGGTGAGCTGGAGATCGGTATGGCCCACATACCCCGGTCTCTATTGACCCAGCACCTGAGAAGCTTCGAAGATGCCGGGGTGCTAACTCGGAAGATCGAAGGAAACAACAAACGGGCTGAATATCATCTGACTGAGGCTGGCGCTGAATTGATGGATGTCGTTAAGGGGTTGGGAGACAAGGGCCAAAAATAGGTGAACCACGACATAACCGCCGATGATGTGGACCCAAAGTTGTTGGTCTGGGACATGCACCGGCGGGTGAACGTAGACCTTCTCCCACCGGAAAGAGTGGTTGTCCAACTAACATTTCACGGCGCCTACAAAGGGGATTTTTGGCTGATGCCGGAGCGCCCTGAACCCTCAGTCTATATGAATAACCCGGGATTCGATGTTGACGTTTTCGTTACCACTGACACCATCGCCATTCACAAAGTTTGGATGGGTGTGGAGTCTTTGGCGGAATGTTTGGATGACGGCCGGATCGAGTTAGACGGCCTAACCGCCCACGTCGACGCCTTTCCCCGATGGCTGAAGCTGAGCGACTTCGCAGGCGTGAAACCTGCCGGGATTTCCGCGTAGGAAGTCCGGTTTAACCGGCATCTCTGGTGGTCGGTGGGAAGATGACCGAGATTTCGTATGGCAGCCGCCGCTGGAACGTGCTAAACTGGCGCAACGCTTCTAGGCGTAACCTCAGGTAGAAGAGGTCCCTTTGCTCCGCATCTACAATACCTTGGCAAAACGGGTCGAAGAGATCCAGCCCACCACGCCAGGGATCATCCAAATGTACACCTGCGGTCCCACTGTGTACCGTGACGCCCATATCGGGAACCTGCGCACCTACCTCATGGCCGATTGGGTCCGCCGTTCGCTGATACACAGCGGCGTGCAGGTAACCCACATCAAGAACATCACCGACGTCGGTCACATGCGCCAAGAACTGGCCGAGACCGGCGGCGACAAGATGATAATGGCCGCTCTGGCCGAGGGCAAGACGATCCAGGAGATCGCTGACGTGTACGCCGGGCGGTTCTTCCGCGACGAAGCCCGCTTGAACATCATGGAAGCGACTGTATTCCCTTGGGCTAGCCACCACATCCCAGAGATGATCGCCATCAATGAAGCCTTAGTTGCCAACGGGCATGCCTATGAGAAGGGTGGCAATCTTTATTTTGATGTTCCTTCGTTTGAAGGCTACGGCAAGCTCTCCAACAACGTCGGTGGAGACCTGTTGGAAGGCGTGCGGTCCGAAGCCGACCCGCTGAAACGCGACCCCAGAGATTTCACCCTCTGGAAGGCCGCCGAGCCGGGCCGGGACGTGAAATGGGATAGTCCCTGGGGTGCCGGATTCCCTGGCTGGCACATCGAATGTTCGGCCATGGCCTCCAAGTACCTGGGAGAGAGTTTCGACATCCACACCGGTGGTGTCGACAACGTCTTCCCACACCACGAAGACGAGATCGCCCAGAGCGAGGCTGCCTTCGGCCACCAGCACGTGAATTACTGGATCCACGCCCAGCATCTACTGGCCGACGGCGCCAAGATGGCCAAATCCGCCGGCAACGTCTTCCTCATAGAAGAGCTGATCGAGCGCGGGTTCTCGCCTCTTTCATTCCGTTACCTTTGCATGACCATCCTCTACCGCCACCGCATGAACTTCACGTTCACATCCCTTAAGGCCGCGGAAAAGGCACTGACCGGTCTGCGGGAGAGGATCTGGCTCTGGAGTAAAGAGCCGGAAACCAACGGACATACGGCGCAGGCCGATGGATACCGTCAACGGTTCTGGGATGCCGTCGAATCGGACCTGGACCTGCCGCGCGCCTTAGCCTTGACTTGGGAGATGGTTCGGTCAGAACTGCCGGGCCGCGCCAAGATGGACCTGCTGCTGGAATTCGACGAGATATTCGGACTGGACCTGGATAAGGCCCCAGGCGAGAACGCGGTAGCCACCGGAATAGCCAAAACGCTGGAGATCCGGGGCGGACACCGAGAACAGTCGGACTACGCCACCGCAGATTCGCTACGCGGCCAGCTAGCCTCGGACGGCTATATCGTGCTCGACACGGCGGATGGCACGCGGGCACGCCCCAAGACTCCCCTGGAACTGCGGCAGGAGAAGTGGACCTCCGTATCGTCATCCAGGGAGGTTGAGTCATTTTTGGACCAGCCATCCAAGCTTGACTTCACATTTGTATTGAACGCCTACGGATATCCCAGCGACGTCAAGCGCTGTATCGAGGGAATGCTGAATCACACCGGCAGCCACTCGGTGGAAGCCATCGTCATC
>Ga0207966_1001230_pt1 | contig 14144 bp, 5 predicted proteins | sample Knorr_S23_td_NAD_FD_185611 | JGI IMG/M metagenome (GOLD analysis project Ga0207966, IMG submission 185611) | Marine microbial communities from Southern Atlantic Ocean transect - Knorr_S23_td_NADW_ad_2500m_LV_B (SPAdes) (version 2) | ecosystem: Environmental > Aquatic > Marine > Oceanic | place... | reverse complement strand
GCTGGATTTTTCACCGCACGTAAATAGAGGAGTAACTTATTGGGAATCAGGCAATGACAAGAGAATATTGTTTACCGCTGGATCACTCCTATTTGCTATTGACGCAATCACAGGTAAACCAGTGGTAAGTTTTGGGACAGAAGGAGTCACATCACTTAAGGCAGGATTGGGTGTCCAAGCAGCGGATCTCTTTGTTATTTCAACATCACCTGGAGTTATTTATAAAAATTTATACATAATTGGCACCCGTGTTTCAGAGAATGCTGATGCAGCCCCAGGTTATATACGTGCTTTTAATGCAAGGACCGGTGCTGTGGAATGGGTGTTCCATACCATACCGAAACCTGGTGAATATGGGTATGAGACGTGGCCCAAAGATGCCTATGGGAAAATAGGTGGCGCTAACGCCTGGGCGGGTATCAGCTTGGACGTAGCGCGGGGAGTGGTGTATGCACCCACTGGATCGGCATCATTTGATTTCTGGGGCGGAAATCGCAAAGGATCCAACCTGTTTGCAAATTGTATCATAGCGATTGATGCAGAGAATGGCCAGCGTTTATGGCACTATCAGACCGTACATCATGATCTCTGGGACCGCGATCTGCCGGCAACGCCAAATCTTGTTACTGTAACACATAATGGGGTAAAGATTGATGCGGTAGCGCAGGTCACAAAATCAGGTTACGTATTTCTTCTTGATCGTGATACAGGAAAACCATTATTTACTATCGAAGAACGGCCTGTAAAAAAATCCGATCTTAAAGGTGAAGAAGCCTGGCCTACACAACCATTTCCTATCAAACCGCCTCCCTTCGCTAGACAACATTTCAGTGAGGAAGAAATTACAGATATTAGTCCTGAAGCTCATGAATATGTAAAAACTATCTGGACAACAACCAGAACAGGTGAACAATTCATTCCACCCAGTACAGAGGGTACCATGTATTTCCCTGGTTTTGACGGTGGTGCTGAATGGGGAGGCGCCTCCTACGATAGCAAAACGGGTGTTTTATACGTGAATGCCAATGAGATGCCCTGGATACAGCATATGGTTGAACTAGATTTGGATATCGGCAATCAATCAGAGCCTAAAACAATGAAAGATATCGGCGAAAAAGTATATAAAACCAATTGTGCTATTTGTCATGGCCAAAGCCGACAAGGAAATACCACCGGCACCTACCCTCCACTTTTGAACCTTAATAAAAGACTTCTTCGAGAAACCACAATGTCTATCATTGAAAAAGGTAAGGGTTTTATGCCGTCATACAATCAATTTTCTAACGAAAAGAAAAACGCACTACTGGCATATTTATACGATTATAACGTTCAAAAAAGCCAAGAAAACAACGGTGATCAAAACTGGTTAGATGACCTCAGCAAAGATTTGCTGGAGTTTGCAATCCCCTATTCGCATACAGGGTACAACCGCTTTTTTGACCAAGAAGGATATCCTGCTGTTAAACCACCTTGGGGGACACTGAATGCTATAGATTTAAATAAAGGCGAAATTTTATGGCAGGTGCCTCTGGGTGAATTTGAAGAACTGACCGAACGCGGAATTCCACAGACGGGTACGGAAAATTATGGTGGCCCTGTGGCAACTGCTGGTGGACTCATTTTTATTGCTGCCTCAAAAGACGAGTACATACGGGCATTTGATAAAGATACGGGGGCAGAATTGTGGAAACATAAACTACCTGCTGGCGGGTATGCTACACCTAGCGTTTTTGCCGTGGATAGACAACAATATGTCGTTATCGCTTGTGGCGGCGGAAAAATGGGAACAGCGCCTGGGGATTATTATGTAGCGTTTACGCTACCTCAAGGTCATTTGGATGCTGAATAGTTACGGATTGCATCCTTAAAGGAATCAGTGGTAACCGTCCTAGTATTATACATATTCATATACTCTATATAATCTGAATCAGTGGGATAAGCATCTCCAAATCCATAGGGGTAGGCGCTCATACCATGAAATGGTAATGGTTCTACGGTTTGTCCATGGGCTGTATTCAAATCACCATCCTTTAACCAGCCATCATTATAAAATAAAAAGTCCCGGCGCCAGTTTTCAGGTAAGTTAGGCAGATCAGAAGCTATAAATTCCAGTGAAATTTCATCACCTGCATTCATAATTACATACTTACTATCTGATTCCAGTAATAACGGTAATACGTCACCATACCTCGTATACGTACCAGTTAGATCTCGCCATTTCTGACCTGTAGTTATATTGTAATAATCCGGTATGTGCGGACTACCAAAATCCTTTCGAGATATCATAGAAAAACCGCGATAGTGAAGATCTGCTGAATCAGGCTGTAATTTGACCACTGCAAGATCATTGTTGGTCACATCTGTAGCCAAAAAAATATGATCCCAATAAATTTGCATATTTGTACGGATACGAACTCGATAATCAGCTACAATAAATCTACTAGTGAGATCAAAAATCATAGTTTTATTTTTTCCTTTTGGAAAACCAAGGTTATCAATTACCGTTTCCCAGTTTCCATCTTGATTTATTACCTGTAGCTGGGGAAAAATGAGACTGGTTACACTGGCTTGAGAAATATTCACATTAATACTGGCATCTGTGGGGAACAACCAGCCCTGCAGGAATAAAAAGATCGAATCAGCGTGGTCTAGATCGCCAAAATCTAAAATCAGATCGTGCAGTTCTGCAATTCCCTGATATGTAGCCGGTGTTAAATGAATCGTGTATTCTTGATCCTGGGCAACCACGGTATTGCGCAAATCATTGCCCAATTGATCCACAGCAGATAGGGGTAAGTATTTGTTGGTCACACTATAAATACGAAATGTCGGGTAGGGCGGTGGTGTGAATGTTTCATTAATATATACATCCACACTGTCAGGGTGATCTAAGACAACCAAATTGATATTATCCAAATAGGGGCTTTCCCACAATTCAGTAGTGAATTGCAGGGTATATTTTCCATCTCTGGCGCGGACCTTCTCTCCGGGCATCCGGAGATATTCATCGGTTGAGTTGGGAAAGGCATATAGAGGTTCACCCGCCATGATACCCAGCGGCATACCCAGTGCACTAGGCCATAATACGTCCGTCACAAAAGCATATTCACTGCCATTCCAGGCATATAAGTATGGGCAGGAACCTTTCAGGATTTGTGTCTCTACAATCGTTTGATTGTTCTGTGGGGTGAAACGGTTCTGAGGAACCCCGTTACTCCATAACACCCTTACAACATCAGCACCAGTTCTATTACCCAGACCAAAGTGGCTGACCGGTTTATCAACATAACGCATCTGGTACAAACCGCCGGATTTCACTTCCACTTTCGAGCCAAATCCAAAATAATTATTTTTACTGCTACCCGTTCGCAACCCGGCAAGTCTTACTTTTAAATAATTGTTAAGATTGCCACCATCATTTCGCATGATACGCACATTGCCACGATCATTTATTATAATAATATCCACATCACCATCATTATCCATATCTGCCGTCTCGACCTGTTCAATTAGTCCCAACTCGGGAGGTAATGAACTGGAAGCATCTGTATATTTACCCTGACCATCATTGTGTAATAATAGTAACCCGGACTGATATTTATCTGTTCCGGTGGGGCTGCCAGCAACTAACAAATCAAGATATCCATCATTGTCCAGATCAGCGAAATCGGCTTGAATAATAACAAAACCAGTTAGTCCATCTATTGCTGATAATGATGGTTCATCTTTTATAAAGGTACCGTCTCCCTTATTTTGAAATATTGCATGCTGTTCTCCCGCAAAATCAGCAATAAAAAGATCTAAATAACCATCATTATTGTAATCACCTGAAACTACAGTGCTGGGCTGGCCCACAAAATTTAAGCCAACGGTTGTGGTAATATCGGCAAAATATCCTTGGCGAAGGTTGTCATAGTACCTGCTAGCACCATCCTGGTTTAATACAAAGATATCCACATCACCATCATCATCAAAATCGCCAAATGTTACATCTCTGCTTGTCAATGAATCGCCGGCTGTACCAGATTTATCAGAGACTTCCGTGAATGTACCATCGGCATTATTCCTGTACATTTGGTTGGTTGATCCTGAGGCAACGTACAAATCCAGGTCACCTTCCAGGTCATAATCGAAAAACCCTGCTTGCATACCATTGCTTGTGAAATCGATGCCTATAGTGGAAGCCATATCAATGAATTTTCCTTTTCCGTCATTTTTATATAATCTTGATTTCTGGTTATTAATGAATAATAGATCCAGAAAACCATCATTATCATAATCAGCAGTCAGGGCGGTGATGTCCCGGCCGTCATGTTTAATGCCAGCTATTACAGATATGTCTTGAAACACTCCGTTATTATTTGTGAACATGGATTGTTTGCTAGATTGATCCTGATCTGACCAATGAGAAATAAACAAATCTTCGTCACCATCGCTATCGTAATCACCTGAAACTACTGTGCTTGCCTGACGAATGCCCCCCAAGCCAATTTTATCGGACACATCAACAAAGTGTACAGTGGCTAATATGTTTTCCTGTTTATCCATAATTGGGATTTTTAGGTTCGTAAAACGGTATATTGGTGAACCTGGAATTGGTCCTGCGTTACCTCGTAACTCTATAGTGCCAGATCTATAATATGTCGTTGATTTCAGCAAATTATGGAACATCAGCGCCTGTACCAGCGATTGATTTGTATTATTCTTACGTAATAATTGAACAGCATTATTAAAAATAGGAACAGCATCAGCTGGCAGGACTGGCAAAATCTGTCTAACAGTTTCCATAGAAAATAGTGCTGCCTTTGGATGATTGTTTTTAATTGATAATTCGATTTGTTTCATCTGCGCGGCGACATTTCCTGGAACAATCTCTACAATTGACAGTAATAATTCTTCAGCTTTTTCGAGATCAAAAGCTGCTGATGGTTGGCGATAATATTCAGATAATTGATAAAGTGTCAATACATGTTCTGGGGATTGTTTTCGTGAATTTTGCAGTACCTCTATTGCTTTATTTTGACGGTTAGTCAGTTCATACATTTTTGCTGCTAGAAAGGCTATATCAGGATTATCCGGACTCAATTTCATAGCGTGTTGTAACATGATCTCTGCTGAATCAAGCTTGCCGGGAGACTGCAAATAAATCCAACCCAGGTTTGCATAGCCAGAAGCTTCTGCGGGTGCTATAACAATGAATGACATAAACTCTCTTGCTCCTTCAGAATACCGTTCTTCCTCCAAATAAGCCAAGCCTAGATTGCGATGGGATATTAACTTATTAAAACTACCAATACTAATATCCTGATCATCCATACAGCCAGAGCTAATAAGGAAGATAATAAAGAGGTTTATATAGAACCTTTTAGATTTCATAAGTACCAACTAATTGAAAAATTTCGATCAACTAATATAATTAAGTGTAAGACTGGGTATACATACAAATCAGTTAAGAAAACCCATAAGAGACCAATGTAGCGTTAATGAGACTGTAAAGTATAGATGGAACTTGGATGTTTTATGCCTAAATAAAAAAAAGCTCCTGTATTAGGAGCTTTTTTTTTATTCGTTAGTTTATTATCTAAAGGGTTTTAGAAAGCGATCTTAATTGAATAGACCATATTATTTTCAAAATAGTCTACAACAGTTCGCTGAGCCATCTCTAAAGAAACGACCATACCTCCGATGGGATAATTAATTCCAGCGCCAAAAGTTGCGCCAAAGTTAGAACCGGTATACTCAGTCCAATCGCCTGAACTAATGTCATCTGGTTGTTCATCGTCTACACTTCCTAAAGCAACGGCACCGCCAACCCAAACGGATGATGTGCCAAAGGCCAAATTATATTCGCCTCCTAAACTTGTCTGGTTGGTTGTAAAGCTGTTATTATTGAAGGAAGCCATGAGAGAAAGATTCGGAATCACTTCATAGCTGACTGACATATTCAATTCAGCTGGCATTTCAAACCCTTCAGAAATGATTTGGAAACTTTCATTCAATGTGCCTTCTCCAGTATCGTCAGGTATATGTTTCTGTTCCAGATCTGATCCGGCATACTGCATTTTTGAACCTAGGTTGCTCAGCATAACACCAATTTTAATAGGTCTATTAGAAAAGCTGTATTGAACACCCATATCCACACCAAAACCAGAAGCTGACGTACTCAAAATACGTTCCTGGACGAATTTCAAATTCACGCCAAAACGCATACGGTCAGCAAGAGCCTTTGACCATGTTGCACCAACCGTCATGAAGTCCGGAGAGAATGTTTCACCCGTCCCTTCTGTATTTTCCGCTGATGTTACCGGAATATCACCAAAATCAAATGATTTGACGCTAAAACCAAACACACCGGCTTTACCGGCATTGCCAACAAGCGCTACATAGTTCACATTAATGCCACCCAAATAAGACATATCTGCAACCACGGTTTCAAATGATTTATCAAAGTTGGAGGCACCCGCAGGGTTAAAATAGAGGGCATCTACGCCACTAACAGTCGCAAGGTTCGCTCCATTCAATGCTATCCCATGTGCTCCCACAGGTACAGACAGTTGAGTCGCACCGGCAGTGCCTCGAGATTTAACTGTCCCAGCAAAGGTTGTGGCAAGTAATGCGCCCGCAACAATTAAACTTGTGTATTTTGTTTTCATTATTATTATCTCCTTTTGCTGTTAATAAACATCTATGCGTTCTTCTGGTTGAACAACACCAATCTTAAGCACATGATCTCCCGCAGCAGTTGTAACATGGGCAATATACATGCCGCTAGCAACGGGTATATTGAAGTTATTGTTTAAATCCCAAACTTCATATTGCGTTCCATCATTATGAAGCAATTTTCTAACCAATTGACCTGCAAGATTGAACACGCGAATTGTAGCTGTTCCAGTTTCTGGAAGATGCGTAAATGTTACACGTCTCTCGAGAGGTGTTCTCTCTTCCGGATTGGTTGCAAAATATGGATTTGGCCATACATTGATCTTTTTAGGATCATATGCGGTAGCTGCTGTCTTATAAGCTGATGTGCTTATTGTAAAAACATCGTTTGCAGTATTTGGTTTTGTTGTAACCATACGAAATATAGTTCCAAGTTCAGGCATATCAGCATCTACCACAAATGGATCAGCTGTCACATCTCCGCCATTCCAATTTGCAAACGTCATATTCATCAATATTGCAGTAGTTATTGAGCCGGCCGCAGAAAGCGGAAATCCCGCTCCGCTTGCCCAAGGGTAATTTCCGCTTGCAGAAGCGTTAGCTGTAAATGCTGCAACCATGGCTTCATATCCCGCTGTACCGGGAGCTCTATCCTTATGTTCCATAACATATATCGCTTCAGTATACGGATCATTTGAACCACCGGAAATAGGACTATCATCCTGATACAGGTTCCACTCGCCATTTCCATCGGAGTCATAGAAGCAAGCCATCAATTGAAAATCATCATCCGGAGTACTTACATCGCCAATATTCCAAATTTCAAGGGGCGTGTCAACCACAAGTTCTGTATTCCACCAATCAAGCATCTTACTTCCGGTTGCAGTAAAACGAAATTCGATATCATCAGGAATTAGATATTTTATACCGCCGTCTGGATTACCATATCCACCACAATAACGGGTTACATAACCGAAAAAATCCTCATAGTTTTTATTAGATCCGTTACTGGTGGTGATGAACCATGTCGAGCCATTGGTCTGTTGGCTACCTATATTGGTTCTGCCCATACCGGGATAGCCATTATAATCAGCTGAAGCACCGGCATAACCATCAATAGCACCAGCAGCATTGTGAGTAGTGTAGAAATCCTTGAATTCTTCGGGTGGACCATTTACCTGCACCTGAAATCCCTCAACTATCGGATTTGCATTTACACCAACCTTCCCCGCTGTTTCCATATCAACTCCGCCCTGTATAGGGTTCCCCGAAACAAGGGTGGTACCATCAGAAGTGTTTTTAACATCCCAAACAAGTGTAGTGCTATCAGCATTAAGGTGAAATGTAATTTGATAATCATCACCTGTAATCGCAAACGGATCAATGACCACTGCAACAGCTGATCCATCTGAAGCACCAGAACCATGTTCGGCGGCAATAGACGATTCACCATATTCTGTCACAGCTTCGCCAGCCGTAGTTCCAATTTGTGGGCGTATAGTCAATATGTTTGTCGGACTTTCCAATGTTTTTGGAATACCGTAGGGATTATACCCATACGAAGTAACAGCGAAGTAATATGCTCGATTGGTCTTCAGCGGAATTCCGGCATTTAAACCGTCATTATCAATTTCAATACTACGTTTGATACCACTGTCTGAACCAAACTGCACCCGGCGATTGATTGTTTCACCAAGAACTGGGTCAAACACATCATCGTAAATTTCAACAACTCCATCAACCAAATCGTAGGTGGCGATTCGTTTTCTTGCTCCTTGTCCAGACGCGGTCTCTAATTGATAAACATTGTACCCCTGGAAAGTAAAGGATGTGTTCTGACCTATATATGTAGTGTCAATTACATCTATGTATTGTAATTCGTAAAGCGTATACCATGTAGCAGTAGCAACATCATAATCAGTGACAGAGTCCAAAAGTGTAACGCCTGTTAACCCAGCGTCGGATAAGAACCATCCAGTTGTATATGTTGTATCAAAGGATACTGGGATAGGCAGTTTATCAATTACATCCACTGCACTATAACTTTCTACCGCATTCACACCATCGTCCCAAGTAAGAATAATAGCATCTCCTTGAGTACTTATAGTAACATCAGGAGTGGTTGGAGAGGCCGGTAGTGCAAACTGAATATCGTATGCAAGTTGGGCCAATTGATCTACCTGTTTCAATGCAGTAATTGAAGAAAGTGCATCGCTCCCGCGGGCGATTAACATACCAAAAACAACTTCCTGAGTATCACCACTCGCAAGAGTAAACGGACCAGCATTCATTAAGAAACGACGGTCGCCTGAGGCATGATCATCAGAATCAACCCAGACACCATCGCCGGCACCTGTATTGTCATTTGGATCATCAGGGTGAACAAACATACTCGCTACACCTGTTTCAGAATTAATAAAAGGAGCGCCATCACGGAGAAAGCCGGACATGTAATTATATGCTTCTTGAGCGTCATTTGGATCCGTATAAACTGGGTCACCATTAATATATTTTACAAAAGAACTCATTTCCAGGTTTTTATATCCGGGGATAGATCTACCAAGAGCAAAAGCTGTATCACCGGCAGATTCTACTATCGGACCCTGGAAAAAGTCATAGCCAATAGCTGGTGCATCTACACCATAATCACTGTCAGCGCCATCGTTATAGCAATAACCTAGACTGAGTAATGTATCACAGCCTACAAAGTCATCACCTGCGTCACCCAGGTCAGGGTCAGCCCACAGTCCAATAATTGTGGAATCTACGTCAACACCACCTTTATTAATTATCAGAGCCTTAACAAACATCATATCGCCAAAAGCGTCCGGTCTGTCATATCCCCAAATTGTCATTTGTATTTCAATACCAATAGGTAATGTATTAAAAATGGAGTGTTGTGACTGTACTCCATCATTCATTACCCACCATATAACCTGATCACCAAGGAATTCAGGATGATCGCTACCAGAGGGCAACGGATTATATGAGCCGTTACCATCTACATCAACATAAGGAGCGCCTAAAGCAGCGGGCCAGTTCTGGAAATCATCACTTGCCAGCGGATCGGCAAGATCACCTTTATTCACAATATAAAGTTGATGTTCAGATGCGTATTGGTCTGAGCCCCAAGGCCCGGCAACAAACTCTGGACCATACTCACCAACTGCGGTACGAATATCACCACCAACTTTACCGGCAATCCAAAGGCCTGATGCAAAGTTAATATATTTATGGGAACCTTTGGGCCATTCCATTCCTGAATGTCCGGTAATCCGATGGGATACAAGCATACCATTGTTTTCCAGGTCATCACTTATTCGATTACCATCAAACTTTCCCGAATCTGCTTTATATCTTATCCCAGGCAATACCTTGCCGCCGCCACTTCTTCTTGCAGCTTCTAATCCTGTGGTTATGATAGATAAGAACAGCACAAAGAACAACGTGTTTCTAATCTGCTTCATTAATAGATACTCTCTCATTATTATTACCTCTATTTTATTTAAATTATAAATTACAGGCTGTATGATAAACCAAATCGAATCATCCTCGGATTATCCCAACGGATGGGGTTTTTCAACCTATCCTCGTAAAATGTTGCGCCCAGAGGATTCCCCTTTGACCATACTTGACCTTCACTAGTTTCGAGCCAACCGTCTTCACCCACATTACCCGTTCCTTCATACACACTGTTTACATTTTCTGTGTTTAAAGCATTCAACACAAGAAGATAAGCTGATACACCTGTTCCAGCGAAATCAGAGAAATTAATTCTTAAATCCATCGTAGACGTCCATGGTTTATATGCCGAATTAACACCAGCAGTGGGCCTATACCATCCTCGGCCAAAAACAGCAGACTGCATCTCGGATGGTGTATAAGCTGCACCACTGCCAACTTGGTATAAAGCATTGACACCCAAATCGAAAAGATTGAAAACTTTACCGGCCTGGTAATCCACCATAACAGAGCCGGTATGGCGCTGATCGAAATCAAGCGGATTCACTGATGTTGGATAATTATCACCAATCCATGCAATATTGAAGTTTGTCGCTGGATCAGATCCAGTGCCGTTTGCCCATTGCATTGTATAGTTCACATCGATCAATACACCGCGCATCCGGCGCATTTTTAAGGCCGCCGATAATCCTTTTACGACACCATAATCTCCGTTCATGTATTGAGACCAACTAAATTCAGCAGCATCTACCATTGAACCTACGCGATTGGACATCATAGTATAATCGCGAATTTCTTTATAATAAGCAGTCAAATCAATCGCCGCAAATCCACCTATTTGTTGTGCAAAACCAATTTCATATTGTGTTGTGCGTTCAGGTTTCAAACCGCCGTTAGGAGATACCGTCATATTTCCTTGAGTCAGGTTTGCAGCAAATTCTGAATCAGATAAGTATAATCTGTTCAAAATTGGGTGTTGAACAAACTTGCCATACTGGGCATGTAACACTGTTTTATCTGTAACAGGAAACGCTACTCCAACTCTCGGAGAAAGATATGTATACGCATCAACTGTAGCATATCCGGATGCAGCATGATCAATACGGCCGTTTTTCATATATATATCATTCCAGGATGTCGGTGCTTCTGAACCAAAATCAAAACTATCATACCGTATACCAATATTTAAAACGAGATCGTCTAGTTCCATTTTATCCTGTACATACACACCTAAAATCACCGGTTCCCCGGGAGCAGTTGCGCCAGTGGTTTCATCATAGCTGTCAGATGTTGCGCCTTGCATATCGTAGCCAATATTATCGGTATATGCATTTCTGTATAGCGTATACAGCCAATCGGCATCTGATGTACTTTGTCCGGATAGTGCTGCTTTAGCATACCCGTCTGCTAATTCCATTGGTTGGCTTAGGGCATAACTCCGAATGGTGTGTTTTCTCCACTCGAAACCTGTTTTAATCTCATGATCACCCATTTGATTCAGGTAATCAGCCCTAGCGCCAACATAGCCGATATCGTTTATCCGATATTCATTATAAACACCACCATAATTACTAAAGTATGCAAAGTCTTCAATAGGAAGTGGATTTCGGCCTACAGAAATAAGTTGTTCGTTACCAGTAACACCCAATTTTCCATAATCCAATACATTTGCTTTATGACGATGATCACCATATTCCCGGCTATAGTTATAAGAACTGAGATTAACCTTTGCAAAAGATGTTGAGCCTAACCGTAGAGTAAAGTTGGCATACATAGATTGGGTTGCCGATTCCCAATAAGGAGTGTTCATAGCATTCAGAAGCGTATATGAATAAGGATAATCTCCTTGACTGTTCATAATACTTTCTCCCAAGTCTCCTCGAGAATCTTTTGATGTAAACGCACCACCAACTTTTACACTGAACGCTTTGGCATCGTAAACCAAATTCCCGGTCATTGCATCACGGGATAACCCGGCATTTTCTTTGGCGCCATATAAACGTTGATACCCGGAATAAACAGTGGCAGTATCTGCAGCGGTATCACCATCCCATTTAACCATATGCCAAGCAGGATCAGTTACTTCAACTAATGCCCCCAGTTCTTCCGCTGCTGCCCCATATGCAGAATCGCCTGTTGCGCGATTCAAAGTGGGATAGTAAGAAGTAGACGGACTTGCATCGTCCATGCTAATTCTCTCAAAACTACCAAAATACCTTAAATTGCCGCCTAACGGGCCACCAACATTAAAACTCATTAGATTGTAACCATAGCTGTGAAGTTCGTCTTTATCTGTTGATGCAGCACCACCGAGATCGGCAACGTATTCTACACCCATGGAAGTTTTATCGCCACCGGTCCGCGTAGTTGTGTTAACAACACCGCCGTTGGAATTACCAAATTGAGCATCGAAACCACCAGACTGGAATGAAATTTGTTCCATTGCATTATTACTAACCACTCCAGTATTACCCAGTGTAAAGGGATTGACCGTGTAAACACCATCGACATAATATGCCATGTCGCCAGCTCTACTGCCGCGAACATATAGTCCGCCACCAACGGCTACGGCGCCTGTTTGTAAAGCCACTATGTTTTCAACCCCTCGAATAACCATATTTTTAATAACATCTTTATCAATTAATCGGGTTGTGTTTGTAGCAGATCTATTTATAATAGGTCTATCTGCAACGATTTCAACAACCTCTCCTTCAAGAGCACTTACTTCTAGAGATAAATTCAAGGTTGTTGTTAAACTTTCTGACACTTTCACATTTTTCACTGTAACGCTCTTATAACCTATATAATCCACGCGGACTATGTGAGTACCAACGGGTACATCTAAAATGTAATATTTACCATCTTCAGCAGAAGCGCCACCATATGATGTTTCTTCAATAATTACATTCGCACCTCCAAGCGGAGCACCTTCTTCATTCAATATCGTTCCGGAAATCTTTCCGCTGGATTGTGATAATAGCATTGTTGGAAAAAGAACAATTGTCATTATTATTACAGCAAGTAGCTTTTTCATAAACTAACCTCTCTTGTTTTTTTATTTAACGATAAATTTTCCCACTTTTCAGTGGTGTATTGATATTTACAATAATAGCTAGCAAATAACCTAATTTAATACTATCTGCTAATTTTGCAGCGCGGAATTTATAATCTACAATCATAAATATACAATAAGTTATTTGGTGCCAAAGTTAAATTATTATTTCTCACTATTATTATCCTAATTATGTCTGTAAATCTATTTTAAAAAGCTTTCAATCAATTAATTCTTGGCGCAACTGTGCGCTGCTGAATTGCTATTTTTAGGCTACCAATTGCCATTAAATGTGAACTTCGCAAATAATTTTGTTAAAAGGCAAGATAAAATTATAATTAATTTATATTACTTACAATTGTAGAGTAGAATACATTCTGTCGAACTTAGGTATAGTATTAACTAAACATGTATTTATATATTTTTATAGTTTTATGACGGGGAATATAACAATTAATATTCAATATATATTTGTATACAATTGCACGTAAACGAATGAGAATAATTGATCGGAGTCTAATAATAAAGGAGGAGGAATTATGGAAACAAGACGAGATTTTCTTAAGAAAACAGCAACAATCGCTGGCGGGTTCGGTGTAATGGGACTTGGAAGCGCATCCCTGTCTGGGTGTAGCAGTAGCAAAGATCCATTATTCAAAATATCACTTGCTGAATGGTCGCTGAATAAATCTATTTTTGGAAAATCACGCCAACTGGGAGCGGAAGAGTGGACTAAGTTACTAACTAATGATCCCGATGCCCTTTTACAAGGCGATATCAAACACCTAGATTTTGCCAAGGTTGCACACCAAGATTTTGGCATAGATGCGGTGGAGTATGTAAATACATTTTTCTTTAATAAGGCAACAATTAAAAACTATTTAAAGGAAATGAAGACCATTGCCGATGGTGAAGGTGTTAATAGTCTTTTGATCATGTGTGATCGAGAGGGCGCTTTAGGTGATCCTGA
>Ga0207966_1001228_pt1 | contig 14158 bp, 11 predicted proteins | sample Knorr_S23_td_NAD_FD_185611 | JGI IMG/M metagenome (GOLD analysis project Ga0207966, IMG submission 185611) | Marine microbial communities from Southern Atlantic Ocean transect - Knorr_S23_td_NADW_ad_2500m_LV_B (SPAdes) (version 2) | ecosystem: Environmental > Aquatic > Marine > Oceanic | place... | reverse complement strand
AAAGTCACTGTCGAACGTCTTTTTTACAATACACCTGCCCGCTTGAAATTTCTCAAAACCACTGCCACAGAACTTCAGCACATTCAGCAGCATCTGGTACAAAAGTCCCTGGCTTATCCGCACATTCATTTCCGTCTAACACATAATCGGCAACTTCTGCTAAATCTTTCCGGAGGACAAGCTCTGGAAACTCGTATCCAGCAGCTTTATGGTGAAGAGTTTAAGGAAATTTTGATGCCGGTTAAACATGAGGAAACATATCTACAGTTTTCCGGTTTCATTTCATTTCCTTCAAAACCACGGACGAGCAGGCGCTGGCAATATATTTTTGTGAATGAGCGGAATGTCAAATCTCCGTCAATCAATCACGGGATTTATGATGGTTATGGAACTTTTTTAGGCAAAGGACAGCATCCGGTTTTTTTCCTAAATTTGAGAATAGACCCGACTGAAATTGATGTGAATGTGCATCCGGCAAAGACAGAAATACGTTTCCGGAACAACCAGCTTGTCCATACAATTTTAACAGATCAAATTTCCCGTGCCCTGAAAGAAGGAGCCAGTCGCCGGTTTTTTGGCCGTGAACATTCACATTCGCAAATGTCACACACAGGTGTTTCAGGACAAATAGATCTGCCGCTGGATGATCCGTTGCCTTTGGGAAATGAGTCTGCAGAAATGTTATTTCCTGTAAACAAAACCCGTACAAAAGAAGCAAGAGATCTCCCGCCGCGAGGCTCGTTGAGGCCGGAAAAATCACATAAACTCACTGCATTTCCACAAGAAAATCGTATTGCTGAAATCCGACCAATACCAAAAAAAACGCAGGATTCCGCTTCAACAACAACTTTGGAAACTCCGGACTCCGCTCCGAGTAATCTTCCGGAAAACGAGATACGTAATCTCTGTCTAATTTCACCTCTGCCGTTGGTTCCAAAAAAAATAAGGGTGCTTGGTCAGTTCCGGAAGACATACATTATTGCGGAAAATGATGCGGGGTTGGTGCTGATTGAACAGCGAGCGCTCCACGAACGTTTGATTTATGATACTTATGTGGAGTCACTGCAAAAAAAAGAGGTGAAGATTCAGACTTTTAAAGTTTCACTTTTATTGGAACTGTCTCCCCAGGAATCAGTGTTGCTGGAACAATCTTTAGTACCATTAGCCCTTTCCGGTTTTGCAGTCAGTCCATTTGGAGGGAGTACTTTTGCAGTAGATTCGATTCCGGAATGCTTGAGTGAAGATCAAGTAGAAAAAGTGGTCAGGGAAATCCTTGATCGACTGGCATTGTTTGGCAAGAGAGGTCAAAACGAAGAAATTTTAAATGACGTATGTCAGGTAGTTGCAGAGCATGGTGCCATGTTTTCAAAGCAGGAGCTTACGAAGTCTGAAATGGATTGTTTACTGGCACAATGGGAAGAATTGGGGAGCCCGATGTTTTCCATCAAGGAAGCCCCCATTATGGTGGAATTTTCTCTACAAGAACTGGAAAAAAGGTTGAGGCGTTGATCGGGGTTATTTGCTTATTTGGAATTGACTTGAAACTGCCGGATGTTCAAATGGTAAAATAACATGATATTAACAACCAAAACTAAAATGGAAAAAACCCACCACAAACTAATAATTTTAGGCTCCGGTCCTGCGGGATTGACTGCGGCAATTTATGCGGCAAGAGCCAACTTAAATCCTGTTGTCGTCTCTGGACGAGAGGCAGGAGGACAATTGATGATCACTACAGACGTTGAAAATTATCCTGGTTTTCCAGAAGGAATTCAAGGTCCGGAAATGATGGATCTCCTGAAAGCCCAGGCCGCTCGTTTTGACACAGAATTTTTTTCCGGTGATGTGGTAGAAGTTGATTTGTCACAGCGACCATTTAAACTTACGTTGGAAAACAAAGATACGTTGACCTGCGATTCACTGATTATTTCGTCTGGAGCCTCCGCGAGATGGCTTGGAATGGATTCAGAAAAAGAATACAGCGGCAGGGGGGTTTCTGCCTGTGCAACCTGCGACGGGTTTTTCTTTCGTGACCAGGATGTGGCCGTTGTAGGCGGAGGTGATACTGCGCTGGAAGAAGCTCTGTATTTGGCAAATATCTGTAAAAGTGTGACAATGATTCATCGACGCGATGAATTCCGAGGCAGCAAAATTATGCAGAAACGTGCTTTTGATCACAAGAAAATCTCAATATTATGGGATACTGTTGTTGAAAAAGTAGTGGGTAACTCCAAGGACGGAATGACGTCCCTGAAAGTGAGGAACGTTAAAACGGATAAAGTTAAAGAACATCCTATCACAGGATTGTTCATTGCGATTGGACACACTCCAAATACAAATTTATTCAAAGATCAGTTGATTATGGACAAAAACGGTTATCTGAAAGTCACGCCTGGCACGACATATACGTCTGTCGAAGGCGTTTTTGCTTCAGGAGATGTTCAGGATCATGTTTATCGGCAAGCCGTTACTGCTGCAGGAACCGGATGTATGGCGGCCATTGATGCAGAGCGTTGGCTGGCTGAACAAATATGCTGAACATAATTACCACTGCAGGAAACTAAATAACAAAATTGCCTGTAGTGGATATTTTATAAAAAAACAAATGAAAATATTAAAACAAAATGAACAACAAATCTTTGCCTGCAATTGTTGCAGTTCAAACTACTGTGATGCTGGGACTGCTGTATTACTTATGGAATCAGGAAACAAACGAAATATTAAATGAAAAAAACTTTCTTTTTTTAGCAATTCTTTCTATCTCATGCCTATTACTGGCGATAGTTCTACATTTCAAAAAGCCAATCACCTATGAAGAAGGTACTCGCCGAGATGGGACAGTTAAATGGTTTAATTCAAATAAAGGTTTTGGCTTCATAGAACAGGACACTGGAGACGACCTTTTTGTCCATCAGTCTGAAATTCGGCAGGCCGGTTTTCGTTTCCTCAACCAAGGGGATCGTGTTGAGTTTGAAGTCGGAACAGGAAAAAAAGGACCGGTTGCTCTAAAAGTAACTCGTACTCAGGCGGCAGATCCAGAGAAATATCCCAATTTTAACGAAGAGCCTGAAGAGGCTCTGATTAATAAAATTTCTGAAACAAAATTAAACTAAAAATGAACAAGGAAAAACTCGTATTGGCTTATTCCGGTGGTCTGGATACTTCCGTTCTTGTCCATTGGCTTGCTCAACAAGGATATGAAGTAATTGCACTATGTCTTGATTTAGGGCAGAAAGTTGAAGATTTGGATGCCATCCTCGAAAAAGGTAAAAAAGCTGGTGCAGCAAAAGTTCTGATCGAAAATGTTGAAGAAGAATTTGTACAGGATTACGTTTTCCCTTCCATTCATTGGAATGCGCTTTATGAAGGAACTTATTTGCTGGGGACTTCATTAGCACGGCCTTTGATTTCCAAAAAACAGATAGAAGTTGCAGGGCGGGAAGGTGCTGTTGCTGTAGCACATGGCGCAACCGGAAAAGGTAATGATCAGGTCCGTTTTGAGTTAAGCTATTATGCACTCAATCCTAATATTCGTGTAGTAGCACCATGGAAAATTCCTGAGTTTTACAAAAAATATCCCGGTCGTACAGAATTATTAGCCTATGCGGAAAAATACGGTATTCCGGTCAAGGCTTCCAAAGAACAACCCTGGAGTTCAGATGAAAATCTTATGCACATCAGTTTTGAATCTGGTATGTTGGAGGACCCCTGGCAAGCTCCACTACCGGAAATGTTCGAATTGTCACAGTCGCCGAAAGAGGCTCCAGTTGAGTCTCAGGAGATTCTGATTGAATTTCTAAAAGGGAATCCGGTCGCGGTTGAGGGGAAAAATTTTTCTCCGGCAAAATTGTTGACATATCTAAATGAATTGGGCGGGAGACATGGAATTGGCCGGATTGATATGGTAGAGTCCCGTTTTGTCGGCATGAAAAACAGGGGGGTGTATGAAACACCAGGTGGTACTATTTTACACATTGCACATCGGGCAATGGAGTCAATTACCTTGAACCGTGGTGTAATTAATCTCAAGGATTCACTAATGCCGCGCTTTGCGCAACTGACCTACGATGGCTTTTGGTTTTCACCTGAAATGGAAATTTTGCTGGAAATGGTGAAAAAAACTCAGGAACCGGTTAATGGTACAGTCCGTCTGGAACTTTACAAAGGCAACTGCATGGTGACTGGCCGTAAATCACCAAACAGCCTCTATGATGAGGATATGGCAACAATGGAAGCGGACCAGGGTACTTATGATCCACAGGATGCCATTGGTTTTATCAAACTTCATGCCCTGCCGTTACGTATTCAAGCAGGTTTGAAAGCTAATTCTAAAACTTAGAGCCGGACTTTACTCAAACTATTTTCCAACCTGGTAAGAAGAATGAAGCTGCAAAAATTATTTCCTCTACTCACTGTGGTATTTTTTCTTTCCACCTGCATTTTGCTGTATCTCCTTTATTTTTCTGTTCCACAAACTTTACCAATCTCACAGTCGGCCCAGATCGAAATTACTGTTCCAGAACAAACAGTGATTTCTCCTGAAAATCCTCAAATTTCAGAGGAGGAAATTCAACGTTTACTGGATATTGAAAACGAACAAAAAGAACTTGTATTACTCTTTGAACGTGTTTCTGCTGATCTGAAAGAAGCCACTGGTTCCAAACAAATTCTGAATCAACTTTCCTTGGGACGTTTTATTTTGCGGGATTTCGAAAAACGTTTTTTGAACAATAAGCTTTTCCGCAAAGCTGGAGGGTTTTTAAGTTTCATGAGGGAAAAAACAAAATCTTATTTGAGCTCAGGAAAACTTGCTGTAAATCCTGCTGGAATCAAAAAGAAAGATTTGCTTAACTTCCGCAGGGAACTCACCAGTTGGCTCTTGACGCGCAGCAACGAAGAAATTGAGGCTGTGGCGAGGTTTTTGAGTTTTTTCTATGCAGAAACACTTTATGATATTCCAATGACGATGTTGGCTTCCAGGTTGACTCCTGAACTGGAGGAAATTAATTTTAGTACACCGGTGCTTCTGCAAAAAGTTCTAACTACTGCAAGCAGAGATGTCAACGGTGAAATGAATGAAAAAAGGCCTACTGATGTTGCAGAATATTCGATGGCACAGCAGTTCTTTTTTCGCAGGGGTCCGAAAATATCCGCAAAGGCAGTTGTCTTTTTGAAGGCATACCTCAGTTACACCGATCTGTAATCCATTTGAATGAGTCTGTTGAGAACTTGGTTCTCTTGTCTAAATCCAACGCCGGAATAGTGTCATCTTCAGTTTCACTCTAATTATCAATGGCCCAACAAAATGGAAATTCGGGTTCTCAGTAGTGATGATGTTCAAAAAGCCCTTCCGATGGCAGAAGCAATCGAGGGCATGAAGCGTGCGTATAGCCGGCTTTCGTCCGGACGGGTTGAGATGCCTCTCCGCAGCCGTGTCCATGTTCCTGAGCAGGAGGGAGTGCTCCTGACAATGCCTGCCGCGCTTCCGGACGACAGTGAAATGGCTGTAAAACTGGTAACTGTTTTTGGCAAAAATCCAGCCCGTGGATTTCCCCTGATTCATGCTGCCGTGCTTGTGTTGGACACCGAAAACGGTCAAATCAAAGCCCTGATGGATGGAGAAGTTTTGACTGCAGTTCGTACCGGAGCTGGAGTCGGAGCCGCTACAGAATTGCTTGCGTCTACGGATGCGGTTTCTGTCGCAATAATCGGCAGCGGAAAACAGGCCTGTTCACAACTGGATGCTGTTTGTACTGTTCGCAGTATTCGGCAAGCGTGGGTTTATAGTCCAAACCCTGAACATGCACAAAATTTTGTGGAAGAAATGTCCGGAGTTGGTCCAATTCCAAAGGATGTTCAAGCAGTTACTTCTTCTGCAGAAGCCGTAAAAAATGCAGACATTGTCTGTACTGCCACCACTTCCTCTACTCCTGTTATTTCCTTTAAGAACCTCAAACAGGGGGCTCATTTAAATGCAGTTGGTTCTTTTCAGCCATCAATGCAGGAAATCGATTCAGATACTATTCAAAATGCTCTTGTCTTCGTTGATTCCCGTGAATCTGCACTGATCGAAACTGGAGATATAGTCACTCCGCTTAAACAAGGTTTGATCACAGCAGACAAAATTGTTGCAGAAATAGGAGAACTCATCAATGGAACAAAATCCGGACGAACCTCACCTGAACAACTGACATTTTTTAAATCCTGTGGAGTAGCCGTACAGGATGCCGTCTCTGCCGGGATTGCTTTGAAAAACGCAGAGCGTGAAAATCTCGGAACAATTGTCTCTATATAAAAAATGTCCAGACTGCCAAAAACTGCCTCGGTAGTAATTCTCGGAGGTGGAGTCATGGGTGCAAGCACTGTTTACCACTTGGCAAGCCGCGGCTACAAAGACGTTTTGCTTCTGGAACGCGAAAAGTTTTTCGGTACCGGCGCAACCGGACGTTGTGCCGGAGGAATTCGTTATCAGTTCAATACTGAAGTCAACATCCGGCTTTCCCAAAAAAGTCTTCCCATGATTGATGCTTTTGAGGAAGAAACCGGACAATCGGTGTTGGTGCAAAAATGTGGATATTTGTTTGCACTGACTCGGGAAAAAGATGTAGAGGTGTTCCGGAAAACGGTTGAACTTCAACGTTCCCTCGGCGTTCAAACCGAATGGCTTACCGGAGATGAAGTACGCAGTATTGCCGCTCCCTGCGACTTCCCGGATGCACTTGCTGGAAGCTTTAACGCGGAAGACGGACTGGCAGACCCCAACAGTATCGTGATGGGTTACATCAATGCTGCGCGTCGGCATGGAGCAGTCTGCATTACTGATTGTTCTGCAATCGGTATTGATGTAAAAAATAATCAAATTCGGAAAGTTCAAACATCTCTTGGAACCATTGAAACTAAAACTGTAGTCAATGCCTGTGGACCATGGAGCGCAAGCCTTGGAAAAGAGATTAGTCTCGAAATTTCAGTATTTCCTCTGCGGCGTCAGTGGTTTGTCACTGAAGCAATTCAGGAACTTCCGGAAGACTTCCCGTTTGTCATTGATTTTGCGCAAAGTCTCTATTTTCACCGGGAAGGTTCCGGACTGCTTACGGGCATGTCGAATCCCAACGAAAAAATTGGAGATGATCAAAGAATTGATTCCGAGTGGGAATTGAAACACATCGAATCTGCAATACAGCGAATGCCCTTGCTGGGAAACTCCGGAATCCAGGCACGACAAGCTGGACTGTACGAAATGACTCCGGATGCACACCCCATCATCGGCCCTACACCGGTGGAAGGATTTTACTTGCTTAGCGGATTTTCAGGACACGGATTCATGCAGGGCCCAATTTGTGGGAAATTGATGGCCGAAATTCTCATAGACGGTGAAGCCACCACCGTTGACATCAGCAAGTTGGATTACAACCGATTTGCTGAGAAGCGCTTGATTCCGGAATACAACGTAGTTTGATTAACGTTTCCGGATTGCACCACTGTCAATTATGCTTTAAAATGATTGATCAAAACTGTTATATTATTTAAAGTTACTCGAAACAACCTTTCCCGGGAAAAACTATGCTCAACGAAAACACGGTTGCAAAAATTTTGGAGTATGGACTTCAGCAGGGGGCAGACTTTACTGAAGTTTTTGTAGAGGACTCTGTTGCTTCTTCTATCAATCTGCTTGATCAGAAAATTGAAGAAATCAATTCCTCAAACTCATTTGGAATAGGGGTGCGTCTTCTTTACGGCAACGAAGCCTATTACGGTTACAGCAGTGATCCTGACGAAGCCAATTTGCTGAAACTCACCGGCAATTTAGGGCAATCCCAGAAAGAAGGGCAGTCCGGAGATATGCAATCCCTTCAGCCTCAGTCCATCGAAGACATTCACCATATAGCCGTAAATCCAGAAACGGTGAGCAAGTCTGAGCGCGTTGAACTGCTAAGGGAACTGGATAACAAAACCCGTAATCACGGTGACGATATTCAACAGGTCACGGTCAACATGTCTGAAAAAAAACGCTCGGTAGTTATAGCCAACAGTGAGGGTTTATGGGCCGAGGACTCACGAAATTATTCCAGGATGCGTCTTTCTGCAGTTGCAGAAAAAGGCGATGGACCCCAAACTGCGGCTGAAAGTCCAGGAGTTTTGGGTGGTTATGAATTTTTTCAGGATTTGAATTTGGAGGAACTTGCAGAAAATGCGGCACAATCTGCGTTGCGTATGGCCGCTGCAGGATACATCGATGGAGGAAAAATGCCTGTGATTTTGGGTAATGGATTCGGCGGTGTTATTTTCCACGAGGCTTGCGGTCACCCATTGGAAACAGAAGCGATCCGAAAAAACGCATCTCCTTTTTGCGAAAAAATAGGAAAGCGTGTCGGCCAGTCGATTCTTACTGCAATAGACGATGGAACTATTGCAAACAAATGGGGTTCGTGTAATGTGGACGACGAAGGTACGCCGACGCAAAAAACCGTACTAATCGAAAACGGAATACTCAATAATTACCTCAGTGACCGTATCGGTGCAGGTCAAGTCGGTATTTCCCGTACCGGTTCTGCACGACGCGAATCGTACAAATTTGCTCCGGTTTCCCGTATGCGCAACACCTTTATTGCTCCCGGACCGCACGAGATTGAAGAAATGCTGCGTTCCATTAAATTTGGCCTGTATGCAAAAAAAATGGGTGGCGGATCTGTCAATCCGGGGACTGGTGAATTCAATTTTGCAGTGCAGGAAGGTTATGCTATCCGCAATGGCAAAATCGCTGAACCAGTGCGCGGAGCAACGCTGATCGGCAAGGGGTTCGATGTCCTGTCGCAAATTTCGATGATTGCCGATGATCTGGATTTGGCGGCAGGAATGTGCGGAGCGGCCAGCGGCTGGGTTCCGACAACTGTTGGTCAGCCCACTTTGAAAATTGACTCAATTCTTGTCGGCGGACGGTAATTTTTTTTGTAATTGTTTCCACTTCCGTAGAGCAACAAACAGATAAGAAACACTTAATGCGATTTTTCGAGCAGTCAGTAGAAACCATGCCCCGCGAAGCATTGGAATTACTACAAATCGAAAAGTTGTATTCCATGCTGGAAAAAATTTATGGGAGCAACCGTTTTTATACGGGAAAGCTGGAAGCCGCGGGAATTCATCCGGAAGCGATACAAACTTTAAGTGATTTGGCGAGTTTACCGCTGACTACCAAAGCGGAGTTAGTACAAGCCCAGGAGGATGCTTTGCCTTTTGGAACCAATGCGACTTTCCCGGAATCCGCTTACTCTCGTTTTCACCAGACATCCGGAACCACCGCAACTCCACTGCGAGTTTTAGACACGCCGGAAAGTTGGGAATGGTGGGGGCGTTGCTGGGGTTATGTTTTGGCTGGAGCAGGTTTGACGGAAAATGATCGTTTGTTTGTACCATTTTCTTTTGGACCATTCATTGGTTTTTGGGCAGCAGTCGAGGGTGCAAAAGGAATTAAAGCCTTGATGATTCCTGGCGGAGGGCGGGATTCATTGCAGCGGTTGCATTTGATGAAAGAACTTGGTGCGACGGCCATGTGCTGTACTCCAACTTATGCTTTGCGTTTGGCGGAAGTGGCTCGGGATTCCGGATTTGATTTGTGTGAAATTCCATTGAAAACTCTGATTCATGCCGGAGAACCTGGAGCCAATATTCCGGCAACTAAAGCCCGTATTGAATCTGTTTGGAACACAAAATGTTACGATCACGCGGGGGCTTCAGAAGTAGGGGCACACAGTTTTGAATGCGAAATTCAACCAAACGGAACACATGCCATCGAAAGTGAATTCATAGTTGAGGTTTTGAATCCGGAAACTCTGGAACCGGTTCCGGCAGGAGAACAAGGCGAACTGGTTATCACCAATTTGGGGCGCATCGGTTATCCGGTAATCCGTTACCGTTCCGGAGATCTTGTACGGCTTAATCCGGAGTCTTGCGAATGCGGGCGCACTTTTGTTCGTTTCGAAGGCGGGGTTCTGGGACGGTCAGATGACATGGTGGTTGTGCGTGGAATCAATGTTTTTCCCAGCGCAGTGGAAAATTTAGTTCGTCAATGTGAGGCAGTTGAAGAATTCCGGATCACGGTTTCAACTGAACGGGAAATGGCACATTTGACGATTGATTTGGAAATAAGCAAAAACGCTGACGAAGAAACTTCTCGACATACTGTGGACCAAGCAATACAGAACGAATTGAGTTTACGCCCGGAAATAAAAGTTGTGCCTTCCGGAACTCTGCCCCGTTTTGAAATGAAGGCCAAACGCTTTCATGTGGAAAAATAAGTTAGCCACAGACAACACGGATAAAAACGGATAGAAAAATATCCGTGACTATCTGCGCAAATCTGTGGCTGATAACAAAAAGAAAATTAATATGAAACAACTCTTAACTCTCAAAATCAACGGCGAAACTCACGAGGTTTGGACTTCGACTCACAAAACTTTGCTGGAAGTTTTGCGTGAAGATTTGTACCTCACCGGAACCAAACACGGTTGTGAGTTGGGTGAGTGCGGAGCCTGTTCGGTGTTGATTGACGGAGAACCGGTTTTGGCCTGTCTTATTTTGCCTGTTGAGGTGCAGGGACAGGAGATCCAAACCATTGAAGGTTTAGCAAAAAATGGGGTTCCGCATCCACTGCAAACCGCTTTTGCAGAACAAGGCGCATCGCAATGCGGTTACTGTTCTCCGGCAATGTTGATGACCGCCAAAGCCCTGCTTGAAATAAATTCAAATCCGGATTCAAATACTATTCGAGAAGCCCTGTCCGGAACTTTGTGTCGCTGTACCGGGTACTCAAAAATCATAGAAGCCGTAGAGCAAGCTGCTGGAGAATTAGCAGTGATGCGGCAAAATTCATAAATGTTCGAAGTAGAGTCACTATGAAGATTAAAATCCGTTTTTTCAGAATCATAACAGGTATTGGGACCACAATTTTAGTGTCCTCCTGTTCGGTTAGCACTTTCGGAAAATTTCAGGCAGATGAAGGAATTCCGTCTTTCATCCAAGTTGGAAAGACAACGAGAGAAGAAATCATGACCACTTTGGGAGAACCTCTGGTTCATCGCTTCGTGGTCGGCAAAGAAACGCTCATTTACAATCATGAACGGGGAGAATACTTTTTTCTCTATGGAACTTATGAAGGAAATGAATTGGTGATTCGTCTTACAGATCAAATCGTTTCTGAAGTGAAACTTGAAAAAACTGGCAGTGGATGGGGATTTTTTGCTCCGGCAACTTCCAACAATCCCGGTACAAGAAGAAGCGCAAGGTAATCGTATGACGAAATTTTACTTTTTATTGCCGATCACCGGCATCTTACTTTTCATGTTGCTGGTTGGATGTTCCAAAACTCAAATTGGAAAAGTGGAATTATCCGATGAAAAACTGCCAAATTTTCTCAAAGTAGGAACAACGAGGGCACAAGAAGTTTTGGAACAGATTGGAGAACCTTTCGGCTACCGAGAACAAGAGAATCGTTCGGCAATGATCTTCCTCGATTTTCAGGAAGATTATGTCAATTTATTGATCACAGAGATTCGGCTGGAAAAGGCATATCGGCTGGATTTGGTTTTTCAAGATGATATTTTGCAAAAAGCAGAAATCAAAAAAGAAGGATGGGGATTTGGTGCAAATATGGATCCTCAACTTTTACAATTGCTGGCCAGATAAAACACTGTTTTTTCATTTTTTCAAGCATCAAATAGTTTATGAGTGAAAACAAAGATTTCCAAGCGGGCCTTACATGGATTGGTAAATCTTGGGCTCAAGTAGACGGTTTGGCCAAAGCCAAAGGTGAGACCGTTTATGCTGATGACATGTTTTTACCGCGAATGCTCTTTGCCAAAATGTTGCGCAGTCCTCACCCGCACGCTCGGATCAAAAGCATTGATTTGACACAGGCTTTGAAACGACCCGGAGTCGTGGCGGCCATGACGGGCAAAGATTTGCCGATTCCTTTTGGGATTTTGCCGGTGAGTCAGGACGAGGAATCGTTGTGTGTGGACAAAGTGCGCATGATTGGCGATCCGGTGGCGGCAGTGGCGGCCATTGACGAAGAAACAGCAGAGTCTGCACTCGAAGATATAGTCGTCGAATATGAGCTTTTGCCGTCTGTTTTGACCATTGAAGACGGTTTAAAATCCTTGGAAGAAACTGAAATTTCAAAAACGCAAATTCACGAATATGCCGATTCCGGAAATATTCACAAACAAGTGGCTCTCGAATTTGGCGACATCGAAACCGGATTTGCAGAAGCAGACCATATTCGCGAAGAACTTTATTATTACGAAGGCAACACGCATTTGCCGATTGAACAACACTCTGCCGTCGCTCAACACGGAGCCGATGGACGGATCACGCTTTGGTCTTCCACGCAAACTCCGCACTATGTTCACCGTGCTTTGGCCAAAGTTTTGGAAATGCCGGCCAGTCAAATTCGTGTAATTGCGACTCCGGTTGGTGGAGGATTTGGCGGAAAAACGGATCCGTTTCAACATGAAATGGTTGTGTGCAAACTGGCCATGATGACAGGTCGTCCGGTAAAATTGACTTTGACCCGCGAAGAAGTTTTTTACACACATCGTGGACGTCATCCGGTATTGATGTGGGTCAAAGCCGGAATGAAGTCAGACGGTTCAATCACAGCTTTGCATTTTCGTAATTTTCTGGATGGCGGAGCATACGGAAGTTACGGTGTTGCCAGTACCTATTACACCGGTGCTTTGCAGACAGTGACGTATCCGATTGCAAATTACAAATTTGAAGCGATGCGGGTTTTCACCAATAAAGCTCCATGCGGTCCCAAACGAGGACACGGCACGCCGCAGCCCCGTTTTGCGCTGGAAGTTTTGCTTGACAAATTTGCTGAGGATTTGGAACTGGATCCGGCAGAATTACGCTTGCGACATTTGATACCGGACAACAGCAAAACCGTGAACCACCTCACAGTGACCACCAACGGTTTGGGTGAGTGCATCCGCAAAGTCACGGAGGCTTCCAGATTCCAGCAGCAGCGAACGGGATCGTCTCTGGGCAAAGGTTTTGGGCTGGGATGCGGTTCTTATTTGAGCGGTGCGGGCCTGCCTGTTTACTGGAACAAAATGCCGCATTCCGGAGTGCAAATCAAAATCGACCGCGGTGGCGGCGTAACTGTTTTTTGCGGAAGCACGGACATCGGTCAAGGATCAAATTCTGTGCTGGCCGGAATTGTGGCCGAGGAACTGGGAATCGACATTGGGAATATTATTGTGGTCACAGCGGATACAGATTTAACTCCGGTCGATTTGGGAAGTTATTCCAGTCGTGTAACACTGATGACCGGAAATGCGGCCATTGACGCGGCTCGCCCTTTACGTGAAAAAATATTGTCTGCCGCATCCGAAGTTTTGAAAATTCCAGCAGAAAAATTAATGCTCCGGAATAGTTCTGTTTTATCAAAAAATGGTTCAGGAGAACCTGTTTCCTTTGTGGATGCCGTTCAATGGGCAGAAACAAAATACGGTATGCTGGGTTCCGTCGGCAGTTATACACCACCTAGTCACGGGGGAAAATACAAAGGCGCAGGTGTGGGGCCGTCCCCGAATTACAGCTATTCCGCTTGTGTTGCCGAAGTCACTTGTGATCCGGAAAGTGGAATTTATCGTGTGGACAAACTCTGGATGGCACACGATATCGGACAAGCGATCAACGAAAAATTGGTCATCGGACAAGTCGAAGGCAGTGCGTACATGGGTTTGAGTGAGGCCATGATGGAAGAACAAATTTATCGCACCGGAAAAGACAACCCCGGAGGTTTGCACAAAACTCCGTCGATGTTGGATTACAAAAGTTTGACCGCACTCGATATGCCGGAAATCGAAACATTTTTAGTAGAAACGCATGATCCGGAAGGGCCGTACGGTGCCAAAGAAGCCGGCCAAGGGCCATTACTGCCGATCATGCCCGCCATCGCCAATGCGATTTACAATGCGGTCGGTGTGCGTGTCGATGAAGTGCCGATTACTCCGGAAAAAATTTATCAAGGTTTAAAAGAGCTAAAATCCGGAAAGCCCGGAGGGTCCGGGGTTATTGGAAGAGTCGGCCCAAAGAAATTTCCAAAAATCACATTTCCGGAAGCCATCAAAGTGAAATCGGTTGACAGTTGACGGTT
>Ga0207966_1001226_pt1 | contig 14174 bp, 12 predicted proteins | sample Knorr_S23_td_NAD_FD_185611 | JGI IMG/M metagenome (GOLD analysis project Ga0207966, IMG submission 185611) | Marine microbial communities from Southern Atlantic Ocean transect - Knorr_S23_td_NADW_ad_2500m_LV_B (SPAdes) (version 2) | ecosystem: Environmental > Aquatic > Marine > Oceanic | place... | reverse complement strand
GTGCTCTGGTTGCGCCGCATGCCGCAACCCGCCGCGTAGCGAGCGTTAGCCCGAGTGGCATCTGAACGTAGGTTTGATCGTGTGATCGCGATCAATCCTGACACGCTATTAGGGAGAAATAAGTATACTGTCCCCGTTTTTGACTGATCGCCAAACCGAACGGGCCGGGGAGGAAAGGAAGAAAACGCCGATGGTTAAATCCAGCGTCACTTACGTTATTTTCGACGTCTATGGGACCGTTGTCGACTGGCGGTCCAGCGTCATCGCCGAGGCCCAAGCGCTTGGGGAACGTAAAGGTATCAAAGGCGTCGACTGGGAGGCGTTCACCGACGCCTGGAAGGCCGCCTACCGGCCGTCCATGGACGAGGTCAACGCAGGCCGGCGGTCATGGACCACCAACGACATCCTGCAACGCCAACGCCTGGACGTGATCGCCGGGGAATTCGGACTCCAAGGATTATCCGAAGCCGACAAGGACGGCCTCAACCGCGCCTGGCACCGGCTTGCGCCCTGGCCCGATGCGAACCCCGGGCTGCTCCGCATCAAGGCCAAGCACCCGATCGGCACGTTTTCCAACGGCAGCTTCCATCTGCTCACCAACATGGCCCGGCACGCCGGCCTGCCCTGGGACTTCATCATCTCGGCCGACAACTTCCGCCGTTACAAGCCGGCCCCGGAGATTTACCTGGGCACCATCGAGCTGCTCGGCGGCGAGGCGGAGCGCATCTTGCTGGTTGCCGCGCACAACTACGACCTGGCCCAGGCCCGCAAACACGGCATCAAAACCGCTTACGTCTGCCGCAAGACCATGTTCGGGCCGAACCAGGACCGGGACCTGGAAGCCGAGGACGATTGGGACATCGTCACCGATTCCATCGAAGGCGCCGCCGATGCCTTATGTGTTTGAGGGTGGGGCGTTTGAAGACCTGTTGTTTAAAGGCCGGTTAAAGCAAGCCGCTGTCGCCGCCGTCGCCGCCTTCGAAGGGTTCCTCGCCGTCGCCGAACAGGTCCTCGACCATGTCGAATTCCTTCCGCAGCCCGCGCCAGTCCAACAGCTTCTTCTGCGCCCCTTCGGGGAAATCGGTGAACATGATCACCTTCTTGTCGATCAGCACCTCGATCAAGTCCTCGATGACACGGACCAGGCCGAGGTCCGACCTAGCCCAATCGTCGTCGGGGTCGGTGGAAGGGATGTTATCGTGGATGAAGGCCCCCAACGCCGGATTGTTGGGCGCCACCTCCTAGGCGCCTTGCACCGGTTCGGTATAGACGGCGAGAATCTTGCCTTTGGCGTCCCTGTGCACGAACGGCATGGGTGCGGTCCCCCGAATGGTTGCGGCCTAATGATTAGTGTAAACCGGGGACTAAAGGGTTGGTTAACAAAAATTCGGAATTTCGCTGGCCATTTCGTCGGCAAAGAAAACTCCCCAGAGAGTCGGCCGGGAAGATTGACCGCAGTCATGGTCGCCGCCGCCTTGGTTATGGTCCTCTTGGTGATCCCCTTGGGGGGCTGTCAGGCGCCACCGTTAACCACCCCCGTGTCATCGCCTGGGCAAGCCATCACCGACGTCCGGGCTTACCAAGCGCCGCCGCTTCTCGGCGTCGACGCCCTGATCCGCCGCCACGGCCTTTCCGGTGCCCGGGTCGGCTATGCGCTCCTGGATCTCGAAAGCGGCGACCTGTTCGCCGGCCGCAATGAAAACGCGCTTTTCATTCCCGCCTCGACGGCCAAGGTGCCGACCACGGTGGCGGCGCTCGGTATCCTCGGCCCCGGCTACCGTTTCCAGACCCGGGTGCTGGTCACCGGCAAGGTGGCGAAAGGCGGCGGGGGCGGCGGGGGCCAGGGGGGCATATTAGAAGGCAATCTCACCCTGCAAGGCGGCGGCGATCCGCTGCTTACAATCCAGGACCTGATGGGCCTGGCCCAGAAGCTCAAGGACGCGGGCGTTTCCGGCGTCTCGGGTAAGTTTTTTTACGACCAATCGTTGCTCAAGACGACGGCCCAGATCGACGCCCGGCAACCGGAAAACGCGCGCTACAACCCGGGCTTAAGCGCCTTGTCACTAGATTTCAACCACACACTGCTGAATTGGCGGCCGACGCTTGAGCCGGGGGGCGAGGCGGGCGTGGTGCGAGCTTTCGAGACCCCGGTTCTCGGCAACCCGCGGCCGGGGCTCAACTCCGCCGATCCCGGCCCCGGACGTAATGTGGTTCTTGGGCGGGATGGGCGTTGGCTGTTGTCGCCTTCGGCGGCCATCGAAGGGGCCGAGTTCTTGCCGGTCAAACGCCCGGGGCTTCGCACCGCCCGGGTGTTCCGGCGCGTGGCCCGAATGCTCGGGGTGACGCTGCCCGAACCGCGGGCCGGGACGGCGCCTCCCGAAGCCCGCCCGATGGTCCGCATCCGGGGCCTGGCGTTGGCCGATGTGGTCCGGCTGGCGCTCGAGCATTCAAACAACATGGTCGCCGAACTGATCGGCCAGGTGGCGGCCCGCCATCTCGACGGCGAGGCGAAGGAATTGGCCGAGGGAGCCGAATCGTTGAGCCGCTGGTTGCGAAAACGCCTGCCCGATACCGCCTGGGACGGCTTTCGCCTGGCCAACCATTCCGGGCTGTCATCGAAAGCCCGCGTCACGCCCCGCCAAATGGCGGCGATTGTCCGCCTGGCCGCCTACCGGCGTCATGGCGGCGGCAGCTATCTTTCCCTGTTGCCGGCCTCGGGGCTCAGGAATTCGATGCGCGGACGTTTCCGCGACCCGACTACGGCGCTCAAAATTTGGGCCAAGACGGGGACGCTCAAATACGCCAAGGGGCTGGTCGGCGTCTTTTTCGCCGCCAGCGGCCGGCCGGTGGCGTTCGCGCTGTTTGTCACCGATTTCGCCAAGCGCCGCGTCTATGACGCCGCCGCCAACGCTCAGTCGCCCGCCGTCGCCGATCCGGCGGAGGACTGGATCCGCCGCGCCGAAGCGCTGGAGGAGGACCTGCTCCGGGAATGGATTCTCGGAATTTGACGGCCGACAAAAAACCCCCGGCGGTTTCTACCGCCGGGGGAGCAATGAACGATAGGGGCTTAGCGTTTTAGCGCGACGGTCCCATCATTTGATCCGCGGTTTGGATAACCTTGGAGTTCATTTCATAGGCCCGTTGGGCCGCGATCAGGGCGGCGATTTCGTCAATCGGGTTGACGTTGGAGGCCTCGACGAAGCCCTGCAGCAATGACCCGAAGCCCGCCTGCGAAGGGTTATTGACGTTCGCCGGGCCCGAGGCGGCCGTTTCCCTGAACAGGTTGTCGCCAAGAGCCTCGAGGCCGCCCTGGTTGGGGAAAGTGGCGATCTGGATGGTGCCGACGTTGGCCGGTTCGTCTTCGCCCGCCAATGTCGCCAGCACCTCGCCCGAGGAGTTGATCGTGACGTCGATGGCTTCGAGCGGAACGTTGATCCCCGGCTGCACCGCGAAGCCGTCATGGGTGACCACTTGGCCCTGGCCATTGAGCTGGAAGGTCCCGTCCCGGGTATAGGCCGTGTCGCCGTTCGGCAGCAACACCTGGAAGTAACCCTCGCCCTGGATCGCCAGGTCGAGGGTGTTTTCGGTGGCCCTCAGGCTTCCCTGCTCGATGATGCGGTAGATCGAAGCCACCTGCACGCCTTGGCCGCTGACCATGCCCGCCGGCACGGTCTCTCCGGCCCTTGATGACGCCGATGGTTTGCGTTCCGCAACAATGTAGAGAAGATCAGAGAATTCCGTCCGGCGGCGCTGGTATCCGGTGGTGTTCATGTTGGCGAGGTTGTTCGCCACCACCTCGGTCTTACGCTGCTGGGCGATCATTCCCAATGCCGCGATTTGCAGTGCTTTCATTGGTCCCGTCCTTTTCTTGTTCCCGTCTTTGTGTCTTCTTCAGGCCCCGTCGCCGCCTTACAGCCGCGGTTGTTTCGGGCCTTCTTGCGGCAAAGAACTGCAGGATGCGTGCCAAACTGGAAAACTTATTTAAATCAATTGATTGACAGGCGTTGACGGGATTAATGCCGGTTTAACGGGCCTTTCCGGCAGGCCCTGCCCGGCAACTATTACCAGGACCTTAAGTCATTGAAAAACTTAGATCAATTGTAAAAAAGGCAAAAGGAGCGGAAACGCCTCCGGCTTCCCCTGAAAACCCCTTAAAAGCCCTCAAATCTCGACGATCTTGCCGTCCTCGGCGGTCTCGAAATCGAGGCTTTTGATGCGCTCCAGCATGTCTTCGCTCATGTGAGTCAGGATCAGGCGCTTGGGCGCGATGTCGCCTAAGTGTTCGGTCAGGGTTTCCAGGTTCATGTGGTAGGAGATTTTCTTGTCGTAGTAATAGCACTCGGCGATGAACAGGTCCGCCCCCCGGGCCGCCGCCGCCAAACCGTCGGACCACCCACCGTCGCCGGAATAGGTCACGGTCTTGCCGTCGACGGTAATCCGAAGCGCCAGGGCCGGCCCCTCGCCGGCGCTGTGGGCGGCCTGATGGGAAACCACGGAAACCGGGCCCGATCGCCATTCCTTTTCGATCTCGAACTCCTGGAAATCGAGATCGAATCGCCACCGGTTTTTTGACGATCCCGGATAGAGGCATTCCAGGGCTTCCATCACGCGGCGTTCCGTCGTCTCAGGCCCGGCGATAACCAGCGGCCGGTCGCGTTTTGATGCCGAATGGGCGTGCACCAGCAGGAACGGCACGCCGCCGTAGTGATCGCCGTGCAGATGGGTCAGCAATATCTTGTCGATGGTATTTGGATCGACGCCGAGGCGGTTCATGGCGACCAGGGACGTCGCCCCGCAGTCGATCAAAAACCGCGTATCGGCGGCATCGACCATAAAACAGGTGTTGAACCGCCCGCCGGCACCGAAGGCGTCCCCACATCCCAGGAATTGTATTTTCATCGTCTGTCCTTTTCCCCCAACCGGGTCATGGTAATCCGAGGCACTACACTTCGGGACAAAACACCTAACGCCCTTCCCGGTACCAGGCCATCATCATGCCGCCCATCACCAAAATCAAAACCAAAAACCCGGGCAGCAGCGGCACCTGGGCCAAGCCGGAAACGACGAAGGACTTGTTGGCGATAAAGCCGATCCAGCCGTGGCCGGCGGAATCCCGCCCGGGCCGCGTGCGCCGGAGCTCGGGCACGCCGTTGGCGATCCAGTGGATACCGCCGCCTGAAGCCTTGACCACCCCAAGGACGCGATCGGCGCTGGCGCGCAGGTCCTGAAGTTCCAACGGGTTGAGGGCGCCTTTGGTGGCCAGGGCCGTCTGGGTGCCGTCGGTGACCTTATAAAGGCCCGTTTCCTTGACATCCAACACCGCCCGGGTGGCGCCGCCGTCTTTTTCGAGGGGCAATGTCCGCGTCATCCCGGACGGCGTGGTGACGGTGATTTCCGGCGTTTCCTCTTCGAGGCTTCGGCGAATGACAATCAGGCGGCCGTCGCGGATTTCGGCCTTCAGGCCCTCCTCCTCCAGATCTGGTTCCTTCATCAGCCAGTGGGCGAGGCGGCGCAGCAGCTCCGCCTGGGGCCCACCGCCCTCGAAACCGCGGGCCCAAAGCCAGATATGATCGCTGAGGATCTGCGCCACCCGGCCTTTGCCGATGCGATCCAAAAGCAACAGCGGTTTGCCGTCCAGGCCCTGCATCAATACCCGGCCGGTCTTGGGCACCGCCTCGATCTGGCGGAACCAGCGTCCCCACTCAGGCGTCTCGGTGCCGTTTCTGGGCAGGCCCGCGGTCACCGGATGACGATAGCCGATATCGGTGAGCCGCGGCCGGAACCCCCGTTCCAGCACTTTTCCGGTCGGCGCTGCCGGCATCACCTTGCCCAAGGGCGTCTGGTAAAGCGACCTGAGCGACGCGAATTCGGGCCCCACCGCCAACAACAACGCCCCGCCTTCCTTGACGAAGTTAACGATATTGCGCAAGTACGACGGCGGCAGCACGTCGCGGACCACGTAGCGGTCGAAAACGATGAGGTCGAATTCCTGGAGCTTGGTCTCGAACAGTTCCTGGATGGGAAAAGCGATCAACGCCAGCTCCCGAAGCGGCGTGAAGTCGTCCTTTTCCGGCGGCCTCAGGATGGTGAAATGAATCAAGTCCACGGACGGGTCGGATTTGAGCAGATTACGCCATGTTCGTTCGCCGGCGTGGGGTTGTCCCGAAACCAACAACACCCGAAGCCGGTCTCGGACCCCGTTAATGTTGACCAGGGTCCGGTTGTTGAGGGTCGAAAGTTCCCCCGCGGCGGTATCAACCTCAAGCTCGACCACCGTCGGCCCGGCATGATCGAGGGTAAAAGTGAACTGCTCGCTTTTGCCGACCGGGGTTTGGGCGATTTTTTCCTGGTTATCGTCGTAGCGCATCCGCACCCGTGCCAGGTTGGCCCCGAACCCCTTCGTTTTTTCGGCCCGGCGGTCCTCAACCCGGTAACGAATGGTGACTTCCTTGCCGACGATTCCGTAACCGGGCGCCTGTTCGATGACCAGCCGGCGATCCGATTCCCCGGGCTTGCCGGTCAGCAACACATGAACGGGCCCCGGCACCGGGGTCGGTGCCGGTACGTCGTGGATTTGTCCGTCGGTGATCAGGACGGCACCGGCAAAACGCTGGCGGGGGATTTCACCTGCCGCCTGGGCCAGGGCCCCGAATAGCCGCGTGCCTTTGTCGCCGGCGCCGTCGTCCGTGATCTCGATGGTGCGGACCTCCAGGTCCTCGAACCGCGCCAGTCCTTCGCCGATAGATTTAAGCGCCGCCGCCGTTTCCGCCCGCCGCTCGCCGACCCCCTGGCTGGATGTCCGGTCGACGACGATCAGGGCAACGTCGCGCAGGGGTTCGTGCTCTTCGCGAACCGCCAGCGGATTGGCCAGCGCCGCCACCAGAACCACCAACGCCAGGGCGCGAAGCGCCCATCCGCTGCCGCCCTTGACCATCGCCACCCCGGCAAGACCGAGGCCCACGGCAGCCAGCACTGCGATAAAAGCGGCCGGAACCATCGGGGCCAGGGAAAGGCTGTCAGCCATGGTTTAGGCCCCCAGGGACATAAGCGGAGGCATAAGCGGGGACATCAACAGAGTCATTTGCCCAGCCTCTTGAGGATCGCCGGCAGGTGAACCTGGTCGGCTTTGTAGTTCCCGGTCAGCGTGTACATGATCAGGTTGACCCCAAACCGGAACGCCATTTCCCGTTGCCGTTCGCCGCCCGGCACCACCGGGTAAAGGGGGCGCCCGGCGTCGTCCATGGCCCAGGCGGCGGCCCAGTCATGGCTACCGGCAATCACTGGCGAAACCCCGTCATTGATCCGCTCGCCGGCCCGCTCGACCCAAAGGGTGCCGCCGGTCCAGCGGCCGGGGAATTCCTGGATCAAGTAAAAAGAACGGGTCAATACATGGTCGGGCGATACCGGCACCAACGGCGGAATGTCCAGCCCCCGCGCCAAACGCCGAAGCGCCGAGACATCGGCGCCGCCGGCGGCGTTCTGGGTGTCGAACAGGATGGTACCACCGTTCTTCAGGTATTCGTTGACCCGGGCCTTGGCGGCCTCGGTGGCGAGGACGCTGTCGACCGTCACCGGCCAATACAAAAGCGGAAAGAACGCCAGTTCGTCGCGGCCCGGGTCGACCCCTTGCGGCGGACCCAATTCGGCCGCGGTTCGGCGTTTGAGGATGGTGTTGAGCCCGGTCAGGCCGGCGCGGCTGGTGTTGTCGACCTCGCTGTTTCCGGTTATGACATAGGCGAGCCGGGTTTCCAGAGAGTTGCTCAAAGCGAAGGAATCGGCGCCAGCATGGTTTCCGGACCAGGCCACGCCAGCCACACCCGGCATCATCGCCAGTGCCAGCCCCGTCACCGGGCCGGCCCAGGGACGGAAAAGCAACAGCCCCCGAAGGCTCAGGCTGGCGGCGAAATCAATCAGCGCCAGCACCAAGGCCAAGGTCAACAACCCGGGCCGGAGATCGATTTCCTGGGTCTTGCCGTATTCGGCCCGGGAAACACCGCTGGGCAGCGGCCCGATGGGGATGGGCGATGTCAAACCCGCCGACAGGTTGAGCGCCCTTCGGGCCGTTTTCGATCCATAATAGCCGGGCGGGTGCGTCTTCGATACCCGGGCTTTCCCGAATGCCTCGGCGGGGATGGACCGGGCGCTGGCGATGGCCGGCCCCAATCGCCCAAAACCGTCGAGAGTGGAAAGAGGGTCCAGTGGCGGACCGGCGGCCTTGGTGACGACGCCCTGGCTGAGTGCCACCAGGCGCCGCAACATGTCAACGAACAGACCGGAAAGCGGCAGGTTCGACCACTGGGCGTTGGCGGTGGTGTGGACCAGCACTAGCCAGCCCTTGCCGCGCCGTTCCCCGGTCACCAAAGGCGTGCCGTCATCGAGGCGGGCCCAGGTTTTCTCCGCCAGGTCGAGGGCCGGCTGGGCCAGCACCTGACGTTTGACGGTCACGTCGTCCGGAACGGCAAGGCCGTGGAAGGGGCTGGCGGCCTCGAACGACGCCAGCTTCGCCGGCTCGCTCCACGACATGGCGCCGCCGATGACCCGGTCCCCCTGGCGCAAGCGCACCGGCAACAATGGGCCCCCTCCATCCATGGCTCCGTCCCTAGCCCCTTCCCTGTCCCCGTCGTCGCCGGTTTCCTTGGCCAACAAAGGCCCGGCGAACCTGACGGCGGTGCCCCCGGCCCGGATCCAGTTTTCCAAGGCCTGGCGCACGGTTTTTCCCAACTGCCCGGGATCGGCCAACACGGCGACCGCCAGCGGCCGTTTCAAAAGGTCTTCCAGGCTGCCGTGGCGGACTTCGGTGAACGGGTTAAGGGCGCGCTCCAGGTAATAAAGGTCGCTCAACAGCGGCTGATCCCCGGTGGCGCCGGTCCCGGAAACCAACCCCACCGGACGGCGGCGCCAACGCTCGTCGGTCAGAACCACGGCCCCGGCGGTACCGGCGTCTTCGATCTCGAGGCGTTGCAGCCGGTTCAACAACTCCGTCGGCAGCGTCAAGCCGATCTCGGCACTGGTTTTGCCGGCGGCGAAGGCAAGCGGTTCACGGGCCAACAGCCGCCCGTCCTCGCCAAGAGCCCGGACCCAGACCGTCGCCACGCCCTCAGGCGACGCCCTTTCGGCAATCAGGTTCAAGGTTCCTCTCTCGGCGCGGGGCGGGCGCAGCACCGGGGCCAAACGGGGCAGGGGATCGCTGACGACGGTGACCCCGCCCAACCGCTGCAAGGGCTGAACAAGGTCGGCCATGGTCTTGTCACCGGAGGCTTCCCGTAGGCCGTCGCTCAGCCATACCACGTCTCCCGGCCGGGCATCAGCAAGCCCGCCAGGCTTCGACCCCGGTTTCGACAGGGCATCCAACAACGGTTTCAGCGCCTTTTGCCGGTCCGTGGGCCAGGGTTTGGGCTGCAGGGAATGGAACAGCCGCCGGGCATCGGCGGCGGCCATCATCCGGACCGCCCCTGGCGCCGCTTCGTTTTCCACCGGCGCCGTGCTCACCACCACCACCGGCCGGGAGTCGCGTTCCGCCTGATCGGCGAGGCCACCCAGCATCGCCCGGCGTTGCGGCCAATGGGCGGCCGCCGCCCAACTGTCGTCGATAATGACGATCAACGGCCCCTTGCCGGTCAACCGGGCGCCAGCATTCAACAACGGGTGCGACACCGCAAGGATGATCACCGCCGCCAGAACCAAGCGCAGGATCAGAAGCCACAGGGGGGTTTTGGCGGAACTTTCCTGCCGCGTCTTTAAACCCAACAGCAGGCGGACCGGGGGAAACCGGATCGTCATCGGGATCGGCGGCGTCAGCCTCAAGAACCACCAGATCACCGGCAACGTTACAAGCGCCGCAAGGGCAAAGGGGGCGGCAAAGGATATGGCGCCGACGCTCAGCACCGCTCAGTCACCCGTCTTTTCTGACAGCACCAGGTAAAGAGCCAGCAGCGACGTTTCCGGCGAGTGGTCCGTATGATGGATGGCGTAACTCCAGCCGAACGATTTGGCCAGCGCCTCCAGGCCCTGGTTGTGGCGGTTGAACGCTTGAAGATAGTCGTCGCGCATGGATTCCACCCGGCCGATCAAAACGTCGCCTTCGTCCTCCATGCCGTCGAACCGGACGCGGCCGGAAAACGGCAGCGTTTCTTCCGCCGGGTCCAGCACCTGGAGCAAATGCCCGCGGACGCCCTGGTTGGCGAAAATCCCTATCGCTTCCCTGATCTCGTCCAGGGGCGACAGGAAATCGCCGATCAACACGACGCGGGCGTAACGGGGAAGCGACTCGAAAGCCGGCAGGCTTTCATGAGAGGTTTCGGCCTTTTTGTCCTGGGCCTCGATCATAGACCACAACCGGATCAGCATGCCGCGCCCCGTCGCCGGCGGCATGCCGGTGCCCAGGATCGCCACGTGTTCCCCGCCCCGGATCAAAAGCGACGCCAGGGCCAGCAAAAGCATGTCGGCGCGTTCGATCTTGCTGCGCAGGCGGTCGGATGAGCGATACGACATGGACGGCGATCCGTCCCGCCACAGCCAGACGCTTTGCGCCGCTTCCCATTCTGTCTCGCGGACGTAGACCGGCTGCGACTTGGCCGATTGCCGCCAGTCGATCAACTGCGTCGAGTCGCCGAATTGATAGCGCCGGAACTGCCAAAAGGTTTCCCCCTGGCCGACGCGGCGCCGCCCGTGAACGCCTTGTGAAACGGTCGCCGCCACCCGTTCGGCGGCGACCAGCAACGGCGGCAGGTGAGCGGCCAGTTCCTCCGCCCTGTGGTGGAGGTCCGAAGAATGATGGGTAAGCGAACCGCGCGCGGTCATGATGCTTTTCCAACCTCGGCCGGAACCGCCGTCGCCGGGAATCTATCAGGCAATCCGGTCACAAAGCCGGTCGATGATGCTGCGAAGCGTGACCCCTTCCGCCCGGGCGGAGAAGGTCAAGGCCATGCGGTGGCGAAGGATCGGATGCACCAACGCCAGCACGTCGTCGATGCTGGGGGCCAGGCGGCCCTCGATCACCGATCGGGCACGCACGCCCAGCATCAACGCCTGGGTGGCCCGGGGTCCTGGTCCCCAGGAAACGTTTTTTTTCACGTCTTCAATGTCGGAGGTTTCCGGTCGCCCGGCGCGAACCAGCTCGAGGATCGCCTCGGCCACGCTTTCGCCGACAGGAACGTGGCGGACGAGGCCTTGCGCCTCGATCAGGGCCTTGGCGTCCATCACCTGGACCGGCTCGGGCACGATGGTGCCGGTGGTGTTGACGATGATCTGGCGTTCGCCTTCCAAATCCGGGTAATCCACGTCCACCTGCATGAAAAAGCGGTCAAGCTGCGCTTCCGGCAATGGATAGGTGCCTTCCAGCTCCAGCGGGTTCTGGGTCGCCAGTACATGGAACGGCTCCGGCAGGTCATAGTATTTACCGGCCACCGACACCCGGTGCTCCTGCATCGCCTGCAGGAGCGCCGATTGGGTGCGCGGGCTGGCGCGGTTGATCTCGTCGGCCATCAACAACTGGCAGAACACCGGGCCCTTGATGAAACGGAACGTGCGGCGGCCTCTTTCCGATTCCTCCAGCACCTCTGAACCGAGGATGTCGGCGGGCATCAGGTCGGGCGTGAACTGCACGCGCCGATCATCGAGGCCGAAAACGGTGCCGAGCGTTTCCACCAGCAGCGTCTTGCCCAGGCCCGGCACCCCGATCAACAGAAGATGGCCGCCGGCGAGGAACGTGATCAGGGTTTCCTCGACCACCCGGGACTGGCCATAGATGATACGGCCGATGCCGTCCCGGGCGGCGGCGATATCACGCCCCAGTTGATCTATGGCGTCGATAAGCTGGTTTGAATTGTCTAGTATCGTCTTATCTTTGTTTTTGGCTGTTGCTGTCACGGCAACGTCTCCCTGGTTACAGCCGGTCGTAATAATATGGGCAAAAACGCGCACGAACCCAACAGTTTGTCACCCCTCCCCGGGACCCCGCCCAGGACCCCGGCGGAAGCCCCTGCCGATGGCCCGGCCCGGGGGCCGAAAGGGTTCCGGCTCAAGCCGGGGCAGGCCCTCTGCGGCGACCTGGATATGCGCATCGACCGCAACGGTGTCTGGTACCATCACGGCTCCCCGATTGGCCGCAAAGAACTGGTGCGCCTGTTTTCCACCGTGCTGCGCCGCGACGAGGCCGGCGATTACTGGCTGATCACCCCGGCCGAGGTCGGCCGCATCAAGGTCGAGGACGCGCCGTTCATGGCCGTAGAACTTACCACGTCTGGCGCCGGTGCCGATCAAATCCTTCGTCTACGGACCAATGTTGACAAAATTGTGACCATCGACGCAGACCACCCGATCCGCTGCGATATCGACCCCGAAACCGGCGAACCGTCGCCCACCCTGGTCATGGACGGCGGCGTCGAGGCCCGCATCGCGCGCGCCGTCTATTACGAGCTGGTGGCCCTGGGCGCGGAGGAAAAGCATGACGGCGAAACCTCCTTCGGGGTCCGGAGCAGTGGCGTCTTTTTCCCGCTCGGCAAACTGGACGGCAACTGATGACCGGCGCCACGCCATCCCTAAGCCCTGAACAGGTCATCGAACGCCTGCGGAGGCCGCCGACCGAAGGCGCGCCGGCGCGGGGTGACCATGACCTCAACCCGGGCATGGAGCTGGCCCAGTCCCTGACTCCGGCCGCCGTCCTGGTGCCGTTGGTGACCCACCCGGACGGCCTGACAGCGATGTTCACCCAGCGCACGGACCACCTGCTTCATCACGCCGGCCAGATCAGCTTTCCCGGCGGACATATGGACCCCGGCGACGACACGCCGGAGGAAACGGCATTGCGCGAGACCGAGGAGGAGGTCGGGCTCGACCGCCGGCATGTCGAAATCGTTGGCCGCCTCGACCAGTACGTGACCCGGACCGGTTTTTCCATTACCCCCGTCGTCGCCCTGGTGACGCCGCCTTTCGAGACCAACCCCGACCCCGAAGAGGTCGACGAGGTGTTCGAGGTGCCGCTTTCGTTTTTCCTCGATCCGGCCAACCACCAGCGCCATAGCCGCGAGTTCGAGAGCCGGACCCGGGAATTCCATGCCATGCCCTTCGGGGACTATTATATCTGGGGCGCCACCGCCGGCATGCTGATCAATCTTTACGAGGTCTTGAGTGACGGGCCATGAGGATATTTCTGACATACGTTCTCCCCTTGGTGCTGCCGACCCTGGTCTACATCGCCTGGGTGGGGTATGCGCGCAAGAAACACGTGGGCGCGGGCGACGGCGACTTGCCGGGGCTGCGCCTTAGGCCTTTGTTTTGGAGCCTGGTCACCGGTTTCGTGTTGTTGCTGGGCGGCCTGGCCACCATTGCCCTGATGTCGGGTGCGCCCCCCGACAGCGGCGAATACCAATCACCCCGTTTGCAGGACGGCAAGATCGTGCCGCCGCATTTTAAAAAGAACTAACGATCCACAGGCAACTCCCCGAGGTAACTCATGGTGTCCGTGTACGCCATCTCTAGCCCGACCGGCAAGATATCGCCCCAGCCGTGGTTGACGGCCCCCGAAACTCGGACCGTCGTCGAGGCGCTGACGGCCGATGGCGCCGAGGTCCGTTTCGTCGGTGGCTGTGTGCGCGACGCCATGGCTCACCGGCCGGTCACCGACGTCGATATCGGCACCCCGGACAAGCCCGAGACCGTCATCGGGCTGCTGGAAAAGGCCGGCATCAAGGCCGTTCCCACCGGCATCGAGCACGGCACCGTCACAGCCGTCGTCGGCGACAGGAAGTTCGAGATCACGACGCTGCGCCGCGATGTGGAAACCGACGGCCGGCGGGCCAAAGTCACCTTCACCGACGACTGGATGATCGATTCCGAACGCCGGGATTTAACCATCAACGCGCTGTCGGCGACACCGGATGGCGACGTCTACGACCCCCATGACGGCATCAGCGATTTGGCGTACGGCAATATCCGCTTCGTCGGTCTGGCCGCCGACAGGATAGAGGAGGACGTGCTTCGGCTGCTCCGGTTTTTCCGCTTCTACGGCCTTTTTGGTCAGCCGCCCCCCGACCCGGACGCCATGGCCGCCTGCCGCAACCATGCCGACAAGCTGCCCGGCCTTTCCGGCGAGCGCATCCGCGACGAGATGTTCAAGATCCTGCTGGTGCCGGAACCCGCCAACATCGCCGTGCTGATGCGCGGCCTCGACATTT
>Ga0207966_1001224_pt1 | contig 14188 bp, 17 predicted proteins | sample Knorr_S23_td_NAD_FD_185611 | JGI IMG/M metagenome (GOLD analysis project Ga0207966, IMG submission 185611) | Marine microbial communities from Southern Atlantic Ocean transect - Knorr_S23_td_NADW_ad_2500m_LV_B (SPAdes) (version 2) | ecosystem: Environmental > Aquatic > Marine > Oceanic | place... | reverse complement strand
ATGCTTCGCTCGGAGTCTCAACGGCAAAGGCCGTCGCCAGCCAAGGATTTGCCAGGGCATGCGACGCCGCTCACCACGTCCACGCCGGCATCGGAGCTGACCTGGAGTACGGCCTGACTCAGTACACCAAACGCGCCCGCACCCTCCAGCACTACCTGGGAGACCACACATATCACAAAGCCCGCATGGCTAAAATGATGAATCTGGCGAATCAAAGTTAAGCTGGGCAGACCAAGAAAATTCCCACATACTTGGTCGAGCCTCCAGAGTTCCAACAGCGCATGGCGCTAATGGACGCTCTGGAGGACGCAGGCATCGACTACACTCGCGAGCCTGAAGGCTACGTAATTTACCTTCGCGACTCCCAGACTGAGGTCTGGGAGTCGTTGTGCGTTCGATTCAATTTGCGCGTTGTGGAAGAAGACCCGCCGTTCATTGCGGGGTCGTAGCGATTTTGTGATGCATGATATTCCGGGCCGCTATGAGTTCAATCCAACAATTATCACTGTCGAAGATGAGGAGACGACCGCCCTCCTGAGAAGGGCCGAAGGCTCCAATGCCGCGATGCTTTGGGCCGGGGCCTTGTTCGAAGAAAAGCAGATTCACCCAATGGCGTTGGATGTCGCCAACTCTCTGGCTTCAGAGGGTGTAACCTCCCTCCTGCTCAAATACAGAAAACCCTATGAGTTGCCCGCCTCTATTCGAGACACCCAGGCCGCGGCCACTCACCTGATCAACCAGAGATTCGAGCGTATCGCTCTGGTGGGGCACTCTTTCAGTGGGGCCGTCGTAATATCCGCAGGCACAAAATACGATGCCGTGGTCGCTGTGGCGGCTCTTGCCAGCCAGACCTTTGGCGCTGTGACGGCGGGCCACCTTGCGCCCCGCTCTCTCCTGTTGATACATGGCACCGAAGACACCCGGCTTTCCCCTTACTGCTCGGAGCAGATATACTCTTGGGCCAAGAGACCAAAGGAGCTTCGCTTCATCGACGGCGCGTCCCACGGACTCTCCGAACACAGATCAGAAGTCTCCCAAATTTTGACCATGTGGCTATTGAAAAATCTGAAGACAGACCACTGAAATCTGCCCCCGGAGGAACCCTTTATGACTGTGATCCTCGACTGGCTGGGATGCGCCACCTTCAGGTTGACCGTGGATGATCTGGTGATTTTTCTCGACGCATACATAGACCGGGTCCCGTCGGCGCCGCCAGTGGGAATCGCCGCCGCTGAGGTCGACCGCGCAGATTACGTGTTCATAGGTCACAGCCACTTTGACCACATCGCCGGAGCCGAGGTCATCGCCGCCAACACGGGCGCGAAGGTCATCGGGTCCAACGAGACCGCAAGAGTTCTGATCGAATCGGGGATTCCTAACGACCAGTTGTTGCGCGCTCAAGGCGGCGAGCATTTCAGGTTATCCGACGATGTGACCGTGCGAGTGTATCCAAGCCTGCACTCGTGCATCTGGTCCACGGCATCAAGCATCCCAAAAGAGGTGGTGCTGGGTGACTACGGATTGACCGAGGACCAGCGCTGGTCGTCTCCACGAGTGCGGCCTCAGCCATCCAGCGACGACCCGCAGGAGGTTCGAGAGATGGCCGAGCATCTGAACTCCTGTATCGGCAGCAGCGACACTGGCGGCGCGTTGGCCTACGTCATCGAAACTCCGCAGGGGTCGATCTTCTATCACGACACGTCGGGTTGCTGGACGCGCGTGATCTCTGACCTCCGTCCCGACGTTGCGATAGTCGCGATGGCAGGCCGTCCCAACATCGACGGCGAGCCGATTCAAGGCTCGCTGACGCAGTTCGTCGGGCGGATGGCTTCTATGCTCCGCCCTAAGCACATGTACTTGGGACACCATGACGACTGGATGCCTCCCAGCACCCGAGATATGTCTTCCGAGGAAGCTCTGGCTCCTGTCCGAGATGAGCTTGCCAGAGTCGAGCCTCGCGTGTCGCTGGTCAGTGTGGGATACATGGAAGGCACACAACTACTGGAATAATCTTGCTTGTCGTGCGGTGCAACATTAACCATCTGAAACTCTGGTCTACGAGGAATCATGCCTTCTCAAACAAAACGACATATCACCGCCGAAGACCTGTACTGCATCCAGCAAATATCCGGCCCCGAAATCTCTCCCGACGGCAAACACGTCGTGTACAGCCTGTCGAGGGTGGACAGCAAAACCGAGAAGAAATACGCGGACCTATGGATAGTCCCGACGGACGGTGGGCGCGAGCGGCAGTTCACCTACGGAGACCAGACCGACACCCAGCCCCACTGGTCACCCGACGGACAGGAAATCTCGTTCCTCTCCAATCGAGGCGATTCGAGCCAACCTCAGATCCACCTTATCCCTTTCCTCGGCGGCGAGGCTCGACCTCTGACCAGCTTAAAGGGCAAGTTCGGGACCGTCGAGTGGTCTCCTGATGGGCGCCATCTGCTGTGCGAGTTCCAGAAGAAGGACGCCGACGCCATAGAGCGCGATGAGGACGAGGACAAGAGCCGCCTCGGCATCGTCTATCGTCACATCACCCGCGTGAATTACAAGACCGACGGCGTTGGATTCCTGCCCGATGAACGATGGCATATCTGGACGGTCAACGCTCGCAATGGCAGAGCAACCCAAACTACGGACAGCGAAGTGTTCGACGAACGAGAGCCTCGCTGGACACCCGATGGCGAGTCAATAGTTTTCAAGTCTAACCGCAGCGACGACCCGGACTTCAACCCTGACACCATCGACCTATGGGTTGTTCCAGCCGAAGGCGGCGACCTGCGGCGCATAACTTCTAACATAAGCCGAAAGAGCAGCGTCAGCGTGTCTCCCGACGGCAAATGGGTCTCCTACGTAGGCAAGGATAAACGATCTGACTGGTGGCAGAACGAGAATCTTTTCGTGGCGCCTTTTGGCGGCAATGGCGGACCCCGAAACCTCACTGGAGAGTTCGACGTCGAGGTCTCTAACGCCGGAATGAGCGACCTGGGCGGCGCAGACACTGTGCCTCCCAGGTGGAGCGCCGACAGCCAGACACTGTACTTTCAGGTCAGCCGCCACGGGGACGTCACTCTGAATTCACTGCGTCTAAATGGAGGCAAGCTTGAGGCAATTATTGACGAACCCGGTGTCGTTGGCACCTGGAGCCTGGATTCGGCGGGCGAGAGGGTCGCGTATTTCCACGGCGATTTCACAGATATCGGCCAGGTCTGGGCGCAAGACATCGACAACGGACGCCCGCGCAAACTCACCCGCGCAAATCAGGACCTTCTGAAGTCCATAGAATTAGGCGAGATCGAGGAAGTATGGTTCGAGGGGGCGGCAGGCAACGACCTGCAGGGCTGGATATTGAAGCCTCCCGACTTCGACCCATCGAAAAAATACCCGTCGATCCTCGAGATACACGGCGGACCGAGAGGCCAGTACGGCAATATGTTCATGCACGAGTTCTACTACCTGGCTGCCCACGACTACGTGGTCTATTTCTCCAACCCGCGCGGCGGCTCCGGGTACGGGGAGGAACACGCCAAAGCCATTTGGAACGCGGCGGGCACCGCCGATTATGCCGATGTGATGGCGTGGGCCGACTTCGTTGAGAACCAACCCTACATCGACGCCGACCGCATGGGCGTCACCGGCGGAAGTTACGGCGGTTTCCTAGTCAATTGGATCATCGGGCACACCGACAGATTCAAGGCCACGGTGTCTCTGCGGAGCATCATCAATCGGTTCAGCAACTACGGCACCAGCGACTTGAACTGGATACGCGAAGAGCCTTTCGGCGACGAGCCGCCGTGGATCAACCCTGACAACTACCTGAGCCAGTCTCCGCTCAAGGCCATCGGCAACGCCAAAACTCCAACGCTGGTCATCCACAGCGAGAACGACATGCGCTGTCCTATTGAACAAGGCGAGCAGGTCTTTGTCGCGCTGAAACGCCTGGGAGTGGACACAGAATTTATCCGCTTTCCCGAAGAGTCCCATGGCCTCTCGCGTGGCGGAAGAACAGATCGTCGCGTGGCCAGACTCGGCCACATTCTTCGCTGGTTTGACCGTTATCTTTAGCGGCTGAACGAGGTATCACTATGGAACAGAACCCAGCGCCTGTTCCCCGGGAAATCCTCGCGCGTTACGCGGATTATGATGAGCAGAGCCGACTATCAAATACACGCTCTGTCGGTTTCGAATTTCTGCGGTCCCAGGAGCTTATATTACGGCACATGCAACCCCCGCCTCAAAAAGTGTTGGACGTGGGAGGCAGCCCAGGCGTTTACTCTCTATGGCTGGCATCTTTAGAACACGAAGTTCATCTGATAGACCCAGTGCAAAACACGTCCTTCAGGCGATGGATGCTTCCAGGAACCAACCCGGAAATCCCATCGCATCAATCAACATCGGTGACGCACGTTCGTTGACACAAGGGGACGCATCTTTTAACACGGTGTTGTTGATGGGGCCGCTATACCACCTGAGTGAACGAAGCGACCGGATTATCGCCCTCCAAAAAGCTCGTAGGGTTCTGCGTCCAGATGGCCTGATATTCGTGTCGGTGGTTTGCAGATTCGTCACTCTGATGGACGGCCTTACCGATGGAACAATCGACGATCCGTACTTCGTAAATATCCTCCGAGGGACTCCAACAATGGCCAGCACCGCAACCCCAGGGGCGTGCCCGATTACTTCACGACGTCTTTCATGCACACTACTGACCAGTTGGAAGCTGAAATCGCAGACAGCGGGTTTGACCTGATCGAAATGGCTGCGATTCAGGGACCTAGATGGCTCGCCAACGATTTCGAGAGCCGATGGGCCAACCCGGAACGCCGAACGCTGCTGTTGGAACTCGTCCGCTCCGTGGAACACGAGTGCTCAATGATGTGCGTCAGCCCTCACATCATGGCTATCGGCAGAAAACGTGAATAGTTGGATCAAACACGACTATCTCGCCGAAGGCACGGCCTCCAACGCCGGCATCACCTTCTCAGCGAACAGCCTCATTGATTCCTGCACTCGCTCGCTGGGGATGCGGGCTCGGCGGTTGAATTCCAGGATGCACTCGTACATGGTGGGCATGCGCTCCTGAAGCTCCTGTAATCGCTCGATACAGCCTGACACGTCATCATAGATGCAGACCTCTTTGGCGCGCTCGAAGTTCCATGTTTGCCAACCCACCGCGCCAGTGGCAAAGTCCGTTCGGGAGGGATCGACGCCCATTCGCTTCATCAGCGCCAGCCCGTCCTGCAAGTCGCTTTCTAGCCAGTTCTGATTGGTGAGGCGATGGGCCTCTTCACGGGTTTCGGCCACGAACAGCGAGACCATGACGTAGGCATTCTGCGGGTTCGGAGCCTCCGGGATTTTCGACGCCTCGAACTCGGCGAGGCGGTCAACCAGCCGAAAATCGGGTTGGCTTAGGTGTGTTCCTATTACGCCTAGACCTAACTTGGCAGCATACGGGAAAGTGTCGTTGCTATTCGCGGCCAACTGCACGGGGACGTGGGGCTGTTGCACGGGTTTCGGTAAAACGGCCAGATTCTCTGCGCTCCAGTATTCGCCCTGAAAATTAACAGCTTCCTCCGTCCACGCCAGCTTGATAAGCTCGATGGCCTCGGCGACGCGGTCGCGACTCTCCTGGCCCAACACCTCTGAGGGATTGCCCAGCGGCACTCCGGCAGGCGCGCCCCAGCGTCCGCCGAGACACAGGTCGAGTCGACCATTGGTCAGTATGTCGCATGTCGCGGCCTGAGTTGCCATGTGGAAGGGATGATGCAGCGGAGCCTGAGCCGCCAGCGTGCCGAATCGGATGCGTTCGGTTTTTTGAGCGGCGGCAATCGCCACCATCAGAGGGTTGGACATGGGTCGCGTCGGGTAGAACACCGACTCCGCCAGCCACGCCGTCTCGAAACCCAGTTCTTCTCCCAGCACGACCTCTTCAACCGTCTCCCAATGCCGTCGGGCCACAGAAGAACCTTCATATCCGGGCGTTTGCGAAAAGATGCCAAATCTCACCGAGCGTTACTCCTTGGGCCGTCCGTTAGCTTAGTTGTCCTACATTATGGCGGTTCGTGCCCGAAACGCAACCCGCGTCTCGCCGCTCACGCAGATTGCATCGCAAGCCGGTTAACTTCGGACTCTGGCAACGAATGATTCCTGTAATTATTGACGGCCTGATCCGTAGAAGTCATCCGATTCTCTTGTAGGTTAAAATCCGATCGCAATCATCCGTAACATTCTAGTTAACCAGGCATTGCAACTCCTATCGTTAATTCGTAAGCAATACGCTCGCCAATTCGAGTCGTTAATAGTATTATTGGCGCAAGTGGCCGATCTGTGTGAGCGTGGCCTGCCGAGACTTCAATGACAGGAGCCAAGAATGCCGGTGTTCGACCTAATCCCTATGCAGGAAGCAGTGATCCGGTGCGCCCTGACTGGAAAACGTGGCGAGATCATGGAGGAATATTTCGGGTACGTCAGTCAATTGAAGCCAGGCAAAGCAGGGAAACTGAGCCTGGTGGAAGGCGACACTTCAGCCGCCGTCAAACGGCGTCTGGGAACAGCCGCAAAATTGAAAGGCAAACAGCTTGTCGTCAAGCGGGCAGATGATGACATTTACTTCTGGGAAGCTGAAACGCAAAAACGGCGGGGCAGACCGCGCAAAAGCTAGCCAAGCAGGCTACAGACATTGAATTGCCAACCCAGTTCTTCGGACGGATTGTCACATACTGGTTTCAGCCCGCGTTATTAGCGCTGCATTGCCTGGCATGACGACCTTCATATTGTGAGCTCCAAATTTCCGCGTGCGTGCTTTCTCGAATCGGGCCGATCGGTGGTAAAATCTGAGCGTGACTCGATCCAGAATAAACCGGCGCAGGCATCCAATGGGCATCAACGAACATCCTCGTACCAAAAGACTCGCCAACCTGATGGGCCGATACCCGGTCTCGTGGCTGCGGATAGACCGTGGGTACATACCCGCCGAGTGGTGGGTCGTGAGATTCGATGACGGTTCGTCGGCCTTCGCCAAGATCGGGACGACCCTCGACACATCGGAATGGCTGCGTTTCAAACATCGTATGTACTCGCAAACCACTGCGTCGTGGCTCCCCAAACTCCTGGGATGGGACGACGATGGCGACACTCCGATACCGGCGCTGGAAGACCTGAAGTGGGGCGCACTGGCCTTCGCCTTGGGGCAGGCATCATATCTAAGCAGTCCTTGCGGCGCTCTCACGAATCAAAAAAACATTACCGCCGGTTGGCACGCCGAAGTTGGAAGAGTCTCAAATGGCCGGGTGGTTTGATGTCGCCGCCAGCCCGACACCGTTTCTGGGCCTAGGGCCATGCTCTAGAGACTGGCTTGATCACGCCCTACCCGCCTTGCTAAACGCGGAAAAATCCGCCCCAATGGCAGGCAATGATTTCCTGCGTCAGGACATCCGAAGCGACAACCTGTAACATTCCCTCGCGACGACCCCAACTGTAGCCTTCGACAGGAGACCTCCGATGACGTATGGCGAGTATTCAGCCCTTCTGGTGGATCAACAGGACGCGGTTCTGAAGGTGACGGTCAACCGCCCTCACGTTCTCAACGCCCAGAGCCGGATCATGCGTGAGGAACTGGACGTCGTTCTGGACATCGCCGTTGACGACGATAGCGTGCGAGTGGTCATCATCGCTGGAGCGGGAGAACATTTCTCAGCTGGTCACGACCTGGGAAGCGCCGAGGAGATGGAAGACCGCAAAGAACGGCCCATTCAACCAGGATATGCCGGAGCCTACAAGAGGTCTTGGGAGTTGAACGTCGCCAACACGCTGCGATGGAGGAACTTCCCCAAGCCGACCATCGCTCAGGTGCAGGGTTATTGCATCATGGGCGGCCTGATTCTCGCCACCGCCTGCGATCTCATAGTCGCATCTGACGACGCCCGATTCTCCGACCGCACCGTTCGTTGGGGCGGCCCTCACGTCCAGTACGCGAGCCTACCGTGGGAGATCGGTTTTCGGCGAGCTAAAGAATACCTGTTCACCGGCGACTGGATTTCAGCCGACGAAGCCCAGAGAATCGGTCTCGTCAACAGGGTCGTCTCGCGGGCTGATCTGGAATCGGAAACAATGGCGCTGGCAGAGCGTATCGCGCTCCAAGACCCGATGGCCGTCAGGCTGGCCAAAATGTCGATCAATATGGCGCAGGACGAGGCTGGATTCCATAACGGCATCATGAGCTCCTTCCACGTCTATAGCTCAGCCACCGGATACCGTAGGGAGATGAACAAAGAGGAAGATGGCCCCACAGGAATCGCTCGCGCCCGCGAACGCGACGCCCGATTCGGAGACAACCCCAGCGCATGACGGCGTTCTCCGACGTTCGAGTCATTGACCTGTCCACAGGCATTGCTGGGCCGTTCTGCTCCAAACTGTTCGCCGATTTCGGGGCTGACGTGATCAAGGTCGAACCTCCAACAGGAGACGAATCAAGACGCCTCGGCCCATTTCCCGACGATGAAGACGACCCCGAAGCCAGCGGCATTTTTCAGTACCTGAACACCAACAAACGGTGCGTCACGCTGGACGCAACGACGCCAGCAGGCCGGAGCCTGTTGCGAGAACTGATCCCCGAAGCGGGCATCATTGTTGAGAACTACCCTCCCGACGCCCTGCGCCAGATGGGCTTCGGGTATTCCGAGATTCAGAAGCTACGAGACGACGCCATCCTGGTCTCGATCACCCCCTTCGGTCAAACCGGCCCGTGGCGTGACTATCAGGCAACGGACATCGTTCAGTACGCAGCATCCGGGATCGGCTATGTTAACGGCACTCCAGACCTAGAGCCGCTGAAAGAGCCGGGCAATCAGAGCCATTTCCACGCCGGGACATGCGCCTTTTTGGGAGCTGCCACGGCTCTAATTTACCGAGACATCAGCGGCGTCGGACAGCAAGTGGATGTTTCGACGCTGGAGGCAGTGACCGCCGCTTTCGCCCCTCAGCTACTGGCATCTCAACATACCGGCGTTTCACAAAAACGGCGGTTTCCTGGACTCCCTTCAGGACTTCTGCCCTGCAAGGACGGCTACGTGGCGTTGAACGTGCGGCACCAGCCGACATGGGCACATCTGTGGCTGTTTTTCGAAGAGCCGGAAATAGCCGACGACCCGCGATTCGCCACGCCAGAGGATCGTCGGGCCAATACTGCCGAGTTGGCCGAACTCATCACTCCCCGGCTCGAACGCTTCACCATGCAGGAGCTTTATCACGGCCTCAGCCCTCTTCGCATCAACGTGGGCATGACTCTGGACATCGAACAGCTAGTAAACGACGAACATATGATAAAACGCGGTTTTTTCGTCCCCATAAGCCAGTCATCCCAGAACGGCAAAAGTGAGACACAAAAAATGCCGGGAGCGCCGTTCAAGATGTCTGCGACCCCCTGGGAGATCAGGACTTACGCTCCAAGCCTCGGCCAGCACAACTCAGAAGTATTCGGGCAGATGCTTGGGCACAGCGACCAACAACTTGACCAGTGGCGAAACGAGGGCGTGATTTGAGCGCAAAACTGCCTCTCGACCGCCTCCGCGCCGTCGTCTTGACCCAGGCCTGGTCAGGAGCGCTGACCACCCAACTCCTCGCGAACATGGGAGCTGAGGTCATTCAGGTCGAGGCGCTCAGCAGGCCCGACGTCTGGCGCGGCGGATACCCACCTCACAACCGGGGCCAGTATCCCAACGGAGAGCCGGGAACGCGGCCCTACGATCGCAACGCGCTGTTCAATGCCGTAAACACATCAAAACTGGGAATCACTCTGGATCTGAACTCGGAGGAAGGCAAAAGCCTTTTTCTGGACCTGGTCTCAACATCCGACCTCTTGGCAGAGAACTACTCGGCCCGCGTCATCCCCAATTTCGGGCTAGAATATCCGACGCTGAGGCAGATCAACCCCACCATTATCATGATGCGTATGCCGTCATTCGGGGCGTCCGGTCCCTACGCTATGTACCCCGGCAACGGCGGGACGACTGAGCCAATGTCGGGCATATCGTCCCTGCTGGGCTACCCAGACGGCCAACCAATGAACTCCGGGACCATGCACACAGACGCAATATCCGGCATGATGGGTTTCGCGGCCCTGCTAATCGCGATTCGACATCGAGCGCGCACCGGAAAAGGCCAGTACATCGACCTCTCCCAACAGGAGACCGCCACAACTTACATCACCGATCAGATTTTGGAGCACACAGTAGGTGGGCGCGTCCCGCAACGGATGGGCAATCGGGACAGACGCATGGCTCCTCACGGATTCTATCGGTGCCGAGGCGAGGATTCCTGGGTTGCGATAGCAGTGCGTTCGGACTCCGAATGGGAAAGGCTCTGCGAGGTCATGGGTCGGCCCGAACTGGCTTCAGATGTTCATTTCGCCACCGCCGAAGACCGTCTTCAGCATACCGAAAAGCTCGATTCCATCGTCCAATCCTGGACTCTGAATCGAGACTCGACGAAAACAGCAGAGGTATTGCAGGCGCAAAAAATCCCCTCGTCAGCCGTGATGAAGGCATTGGAGGTTCCAGAACACCCTCAACACAAAGCTAGAGGATTCTTCGAGACAGTTGACCACCCGGCGACAGGTCCCTACTCTATTGCGGGTGTGCCATTCAGCCTGTCGGAAACACCAGGCCGCATCCACAGGCCAGCCCCGACTCTAGGACAGCACAGCGAGGCGGTCCTGAAACAACATCTTGGCGTCAGCGATTCTGAGTACGCCAGCCTAGAGAGCCAGGGTGTCACTGGAGATGACCCCGGCGACGATTGAGTATCTGCTGCCCTAACCTTTCAAATATTCCCACACCTGCCGGAAATCCTGAGAATTGTTGTTGAACCGATTGCTAGACATTTCGCGTGTCGAGACAGTGCACACCATACTGTCTTGATTTGCTGAAGGTGTTTTCCCGAACCGCGTAGTTCTCGGACGGATCATCGCCTATCGGCGATGGAGACCACCACAGCCTGACGCCGCACAGATTGCCTCTGATTTCGTTAGCCTCGATTGTATTGTTGCACCCGTGCTCGATGGCCACACCGTCAGTCCTGTTGGAGATAACGCGATTGTCCCTGACCGTCGTGTTTCGAGAATAACCTAGCCAGAATCCGTAATTGGAAAACGAAGCCTGGTTATCCTCGAAAACATTGCCCTCCGAGAATGTGGCCTCGAAGGCGTTGTTAGGAGAGAAACTGCCATCGTTTCGAGCGATAAAATTGTCATTGCTGGGGTGTCGATTGTTGGCCCTAATGAAGAAACCGTCGCCGCCGGATCGCAGACTGTTGCCCACTATCCGATTGCGATGGGAAAACTCCTCCAGCAAGATGCCTGCCGAGTCCGCAGTGTCGTTCCAGAAACGCCCAGCAAAACGAATGCAGTGGTCGGCTCGGTTGTCCTCGATAATGTTGTCGCAGGACGCTAACAGGTGGAGTCCAACGTTGCCGCTGTTTGAGGCATCGTTTCCTCGCACAGTCACTCTCTCACAGCGCACGAGGTCGAGTCCATTGAAGTTGTTAGTCGTCGTGTTGCCTTCGATGAGACTATCCGTGACGTGCGACAGATGTATTCCGCCCCCGAAACCGTCCTCGCTCGGGTTCGCTGTGTCCGCTAGCCAACCGGCGTCCACAGGGTTGTGATTATCCGAAACGACGCAGTTCTCAATCGTGACTCTCTGACAATTCTCAATCTGCAAGCCCTGGTAGAAACCTCGGATCATTCCGTTTCGGATCGTAACGTCAGACCGCCCGCGCACGAGAATCCCGACCCCTGAGAAATCTTCGCCATCCAGAACTGCTCCAGCCATGTCCAACACGACGCCATCAGCTTCAACCTCGATGATCGGGAGTTCAGGGCTGTGGTTCCCTGCTCTGGTATAGCGACCAGGGGTGAGGATTGTTGATTCAGTAATCTTCATGATTCTGTCGGTCTCTCACTACGAACAATTCGATTCTCGCGTTAGGCCTGGTTTTCATTCAATCCTGAAAATTGGAATAATTCAGGTTGATTATACCCAGAGGCGGCGTTATAATCTCCGCAACAGGCGCGAACCGCGCCACAACGCTGAGAAAAGGAGGCACTATACATGTCACGTTCTGTGCGGAATACACAGTTTGGTACGTGTCGCATTGCCTGCCGCAGTCTCAGCGGGCGGAGACACTAACCCAGGTTCAACTTACATATCATTTGAATTTGGTTAGTCACACTCCATACCGGATGAGTCATGAGCAGCAAAGCGCGCAGCTCATGGCTTTTTGGTTACAGGGACTTTCTCTCCCAAGCCCCGACATCGAATTATCCGTTGGTCGAGCAGGGAGGAAGAACCGACAAGGCCTATAAGTCCGTGAGATTCGTGGTTTTCATTGTTGGGCACGTGTTACTAACCGTTGGTCGAATGTGAACACTGATGACCAACCATCCGGCACGAAGGAATCAAAATTGACGTCCGAGAATAATCTGCCTCCTGAACATGCCAGGAGGGTCGAACAACACCATGTTAACGTGGCCGAATCAGACCGGAGAAAGCAACTGGCCAAAGAAAGCGAAGCAAGCAAACGATTCAGGACCGGCGGAAAGGGCAGGCGCAGGCGTGTCCGGCGCAAGGACTGGACCGACGAAGCGTTCCGAGGTGAGGACGAGTTGGACTACGACCCGTTGGAGCGAGTGATGTCCCGAGACGAGCACGACCGACGCCGTGAGGTCGAGAAAGCCGTGCTACAGACTGACGCCCGGCAGCGCGAACAGGCCGTTTCAGTCGCGAAAACCGCGACAGGACAGCAGGCGCTTGTGATCGCCGCAGGTGGGTTGCGGGCCCGCGCGCTGATGGACGGTAAAGAGTTCAACTGCACCGTGCGCGGCATTCTGACCGAGATCGAGACAGGCTTCATTAACCCCGTGGCCGTGGGGGACCAGGTGATGGTGACCGAGGACGGCGCCAACGGTTTGGTGATTGAAGAAGTCCTGCCTCGACAGACGATTCTTGCCCGCCCAGACCAGTTTCTCGCGCCTAAACAGCAAGTGATCGCCGCCAATGTTGACCTTCTGCTGATCGTGTCCGCGTGGTGGAACCCGACTATATGGCTGGAATTGATTGACCGCTATCTGGTCGTTGCCCAACGCACTGGAATCGAGCCGCTCATCTGCATCAACAAGGTCGACCTTATGACCGAGGACGACGATTACGAGGCTACCGTCCAACCTTACTACGACCTGGGGAAACGGGTCCTTCGCACCAGCGCCACCGAGGGCGTCGGCGTGGACGAACTCCGAGAAGCCCTGCGAGACCGCACCACTGCTGTTGTGGGGATGTCAGGAACAGGCAAAAGCTCCCTTCTTTCGGCCGTCCAGCCAGAGCTGAAACTACGCACCAAAGCGGTCAGCGAGGTCAACGGACAGGGCCAGCACACGACCACCCAATCAACCTTGCTGAAGCTGGATGTTGGCGGCTACGTGGCCGACACACCGGGCATCAAGGAGTTTGGTCTCGGAGGGTTGACGCGAATCGAGCTTCAGGACTACTTCCCGGATATTCTGGCCTTTGCGCCTGGCTGTCGGTTCAGCAACTGCTCTCATATCACAGAGCCGGACTGCGCGGTCCAGGCCGCCGAGGAAGCCGGCCTGATCCCCGAGTCCCGCGCACACAGCTACGGCCTCATCTGGGAGGAGCTTCCGGAGTAAATTCTGTAAACGGCGCAGACAGACCTTTGGCTTCTGGGTCCCAACAACGCTTCTAGCGCCACTTGCATGGCGCCTGTGGATATCCCTTTCAGGCACAGCCAGGGCAATACTTCCTCGCCTGTGAATTCATCGACCTGTCCATCCTCCAGGGCTTCGGCAAGCAGAGCGTTGGGTGCCGTGGCGTCGGCGGACACCAGAACGTCGCCCACGCCCACCAGCGTCAGATTGTAGGCGGTCTTTCGATTGGATGAAGGGTCCGCGGGAGTCAGGCACATAACATTGTCTGGCGTCAGCAGTTCTCGAAGCCTGCCGGAATTGGAGATGTGGACCAGCGCTCGCTGTCCGTCGCAGTTCATCACGGCGGCAAAGGGGAAATCAGTCCGATCTGTAACTCTTCTAGGCGTCCCATTTACTATTCCGATAGCGCCTTCGGATTCTTCCTTCTCAATACTTGGAATCCAGAATTCCTAGTCTGCAATGGGT
>Ga0207966_1001222_pt1 | contig 14199 bp, 7 predicted proteins | sample Knorr_S23_td_NAD_FD_185611 | JGI IMG/M metagenome (GOLD analysis project Ga0207966, IMG submission 185611) | Marine microbial communities from Southern Atlantic Ocean transect - Knorr_S23_td_NADW_ad_2500m_LV_B (SPAdes) (version 2) | ecosystem: Environmental > Aquatic > Marine > Oceanic | place... | reverse complement strand
GACCACGACAACGACGGCATCCCCGACAACATCGACATGGACATCGACAACGATGGAATCGACAACCGGAATGACCTCTACGAGAACGGCAGCAGTGCAGCTCGCGACCACGACAACGATGGACTCAACGACGGCGTCGATGACGACGACGACAATGACGGAATCCTAGACGTGGACGAGTTCGATGGCGCTACGGGAACGTGGCGCTACGATCACGACAACGATGGGCTCGACGACAAGACGGACACCGACGACGATAACGACGGTCTGTCCGACTGGTACGAGTCTAACGATGGCAACGATCTGACCGGTCAGTTCGACCATGACAACGACGGTATCGAGGACCACCTGGACCCCGACGATGATAACGACGGGATTCTGGACGAATTCGAGAACTGAAGTCTGTCAAGGTGAGAACCTGCTCTGAGATCCCACCCGCTTGCGGGTGGTGCCAGGCACCTCCGGGGGCGCTGCCCCCGGGGGGCCGCCAATAGGCGGCAGCCGACGGATAGCCAGGCCTGTCACAGGCCGACACCGCAGGAATCCCTCGCTCGAGGGAACCTCCCGACAGAATACCCGGGCCAGCCTGGGCTCTATCGGAAAGAGGGAACAGCGGGTACCCTGAGAAAATGAGATGAGAACGGAATGAAACAAGAAACAAGAACAGAAGAGAACAGAATGAAGCAGATCGCGACAGCAGTCGCGATGATACTGTTGCTGACGCCGTTGGCGATGGCTGAGGGAAGTGACCCTCTCGACCCATCGGACGGTGGTGCGGATTGGGACGGAGACGGCCTGACCAACGCCGAAGAGCAGCAACACGGAACGGACATGACGAACGCGGACACCGACGGGGACGGTCTCCCAGATGGTTGGGAGGTACGTCACGGGCTGGATCCCAACTCCAGCGGTGATGCCAACGGTGATCCTGACGGCGATGGGCTGACCAACGCCGAAGAGTACGCCAAGGGCACGGACCCTCGAGACTCGGATACCGACGACGATGGCATATCAGATGCTGACGACGCGTTTCCGAACGACCCGAACAACGGACAGTATTCTGATTCGGACGGCGACGGCATTCCCGACGCCTACGACCCGGACTACGAGGAAGCTGAGGAAGGGCCGGGCGATGGCAATCCGGGAGGCGGTGGGGGCACTAACGACCCAGACCCCACTCCGGAACCTGGACCCGGGGAACCGGGGCCACCCGGACCACCTGGACCACCTGGACCACCTGGACCACCTGGACCACCTGGACCACCTGGACCACCTGGACCACCCGGTCCACCAGGGCCGCCTACACCGCCGGGACCACCTGACAACGACACCAACCCTGAACCCCCGGTGGACCCTCTGGACCCCTATCAGCCACCGCAGTACCCGGATGACCCGGACGACCCTGACGTGCCTCGGGACCCAGACAGCCCGCAGGACAGGGGCGATCAACCGGTTCAGAGAGAGCACCAGTATGACCCGGACGACCCCGACGAGTACTATCCGCTGCCAGAGAACAAGCAGAAAGAGTGGCTGGACCGACAACGCGACAACGGGGACAACGACAACGATGGCGACGGTATTCCGGACGACCTCGACCCTGATGACGACAACGACGGCATCATCGACGAGCTGGACAGCAGCCCGGAGGACCACGACGACGATGGCATCGACGATGCCGACGACGACGACGACGACGGCGATGGTATTCCCGACGCCCAAGAAGTGCTCGACGGCTGGAAGGTGACCAACATCTACGACCACGACAACGACGGAATCCCCGACTGGCGCGACCTGGACATCGACAACGACGGCATCCTGAACTGGTACGACGTCTACGACAACGGCACGAGCGCCATGCGCGACCACGACAACGACGGTCTCAACGACGCCCCGGACATCGATGACGACAACGACAACATCCACGACAGCGACGAGGTCTACGGAATGTGGGGCCCCTATCGCTACGACCACGACAACGATGGCGACTGGGATGCCAGCGACCTCGATGACGACAACGACGGCTTGGTCGATTGGTACGAGAACAGGGATGGTAACGACCTGACCGGTCAGTTCGACCACGACAACGACGGCATCGATGATCACCTGGACCCCGATGACGACAACGACGGCGTCCTCGATGAGTTCGAGAGCTGAGGTCGAGGTCAACTGAACAACAGAGATCCCATCTGAACAGATGGTGCCAGGCACCTCCGGGGGCGCTGCCCCCGGGGGGCCGCAGATTCTTCTGCACCGCAGGTGTGAATGATACGCGCATCACTACGTGATACCGCGCGGCGCATACACGCCGAGTCGTTGATATATCGGCCGAGAGTGGCGGGTCGCTTCGGCAGGTGAAAGAATGAGTTTCTTGAATGAAATTGATGCAGAACGACAGATGACCCAGCGGCGAGTACCAGCCCTCTGGATGGTCGCCCTGATGCTCTTGATGAGCATCTCGAGCAGCGCGGCTTACGCGGGCGTGGGCGAGAGTGAACTGGAGGAGGAAGCGCCGGGTTCGGTAGGAGAGAGGACACCGATCCAGACGACCGACCAGAACTGGCGTGGGAATCATGCCGATGAAGGTCGCGGTTCGATGCCGGGCCGCATGCCGCATCCAGCGTTGCTGGATCCACAGTATGGAGATCCAGCGGTGATGTACGGGAAGGTCGCGGACGAGAGCCTGCTGCGTCTGCACGGACCCGGATTCATGCTGGAAGAGACGAACACCGAGGACCACGACAACGACGGCATCAACGACCTCGACGACCTCGACGACGACAACGACGGCATCTACGACCTCATCGAGCGCTTCGATGGGTGCTTCTCCACCGACCCGTTCGACCACGACAACGACGGCATGCTCGACCACGTCGACTGGGATGATGACAACGATGGCATCCTCGAAGGGCCGATCGACTACACCCAGGGCAACGACCCAATCAACGTCTCGGGAGACCGCTACGTCGAGCCCTCCACTGTCCACCCTTGGACCGGCACGGCAGTGGGAGTGGGCTACAAGATCGACCAGAACCTGTGGGACCACGACAACGACGGAGTTCCCGACGAGGACATGGATGGCTCTGGCCGCGTGAGTTACGACGAGGACGACGACAACGACGCCCGCATCGACCAGTTCACCTGGCCGTGCGACAACGACGGTGACGGCGCACAGGATTACTTCGACGACGATGACGACGGCGACGGTGTGCTCGACTGGGAAGACGCCAACCCGTACGACGCTTCCATCTCGGATCAGATGTCTTCCTCAGGCGCGATGTTTGACGCCGCCGTGCAGTGGCAGTTCAGCCAGTACCAGCAGTACAGCGCAGGCCTCAACTTCGTCATCCTCGAAGCCAGTTTCCACCCGGGAAACCCCACCTTCACCACCATCTGGGATGGTGACCTGGATGGTGACGGCATCCCCAACTTCCTCGATGCTGACGGCGACAACGACGGGAACCCGAACAACATCGATGCCGATGACGACAACGACGGCCTGCTCGACATGTGGGACCCCGACGACGACAATGACGGCATCCGCGATGTCTGCTGGGATATCGATGTCAACGGAGATGGCCTGAACGACTACACCCAAACGAACACCGCCCCCTACCAGACTCCCGGTGCGGACACCGACGGAATTCCCGGAATAGACTGCGAACTCGACTACGACTGGGATTCGGACAACGACCGCTGGCGCCCGTTCGACTTCGACTACGACCATGTGTGGGACTGGTTCGATGTCGACCTCGGTGGCACCCCTGTGCCCGACAACCCCCTGGGCGACCCTTCGTGGAACACCAGCGACAGGGCGTGGGACCTCGACAACGACAACATCGAGAACGAGAACGACTCCTACCCGATGGTCCACCAGACCGTGGTCGACGGATGGAACTGCGAGTGGAATACGAACTACGATCCGGCCAATCCCTCGGACCCGAAGTGCCTCACCGAGCGCGCCTCGTACACTGGCAACAATGACTGGGATGGTGATGGTGTGAGCAACTGGGATGATATCGACGACGACAACGACGGCATCCCCGACTACCTCGACATCGACTGGGACTGCGATCTGGACAATGACAATGACATCCATCAGTTGAACGGCTCGCGCTACCGAGATGACGGGCCCAACGACATCGACACCGACATCGACGGTGACGGGTTGCCGAACGATGAGGACTGGGACGACGACAACGACGGCATCCCAGACCTGTTCGACCCGGATGATGGGAACTGCGGAGAGGTGGACTCCGATCCGACAGACTCCTTCTATCGTCCGTGGTACCCGCTCGACGACACTGACGACCTCGACGGCAGCATGGACAGCCAGCGCTACACTGACAACGTGACAGACCATTGGAACATCACCTTCCTCGTGAACCCGTTCGAGGCGAGCAACATCGTGCTCAACTACAACGGATACGACGCCACCACCAACCCACCCAGAAGCGGAACAGTGCCGGAGTTCTGGTGGATCTATCTGTCGCGCTGGAGTTCGTGGAACGGAGACAACAAGTGGGACATCGATGGCGACGGCGACGCGCTGCAGAACGGCCTCGACGTCGATCAGGACGGTGACGGAATGCCCGACTGGTGGGATCAGGACGAGGGTAACGACGGAATCCTCGATGTTGACGACCCGAAGATGGGTGGCACATTGGACTCCAATACCTGTGGCTATGTCGCGCAGCCCTCCAACGCCAACGGCCAGGCTCCCACTGGATTGGTTTGTGGACTCGCCTACGCGATGCAATATGGCTACCCGCTGAACGGGTTCTCGAACGGGTGGGGTCTACCGTTCGCGAGCAGGCCGGATTCATCCTACACCGATGGCCCATACGATGGCGGCAACTCCGCCCAGAACTGGCAATGCAGCTCACAATGTTACCACTTCGAGTTCGGGGGTAGTGTGTGGGCTTCGTCGAACTACAGCGCGCTGATCAACAACCGCGATCTGTACATCGCGTGGGTGGGCATGAAGATCCAGTACCCGGGATGGTCGTGGAACTTCGACCTCAACGGGAATTACTTCCCCGACGAGTTCGGTGACCACCTCTCCAACGACGTCGACCCCGACGATGACTGTGCCGCCAAGTTGGCTGGCATCAACACCCAGACCGGCCTGCCGTTCACTGACCCGACCTGCATGTTCAACGACACAGCAGACCTCGATGACGATTTCGATTCGGTCTACGACCACTTCGACGCCGATGACGACAACGACGGCCTGTGGGACTTCTTCGAGGTCGACACCAACAGCGACTGGGACGACGACGCCGGCACGGAGCCACCTGGCGCCTTCTTCGTGGGCATCAACTGCGTGGACGGAGACGACGACGGAACCGACACCGACCCAGATGCGGACGGCTGGTACCAGGCAGTATGGGATCAAGGCAGACTTGGACAGGGATTGCTGTTTCCGCGCTTTTACGACGTGGACAACGACAACGACGGCGTGCCGGACGGAGAGGACTGGGACGATGACAACGACGGCATCTCGGATGTCATACAGGAGACGGTGGCAGGCTGTTTCTGGGGCGAGGAGCAGTCTATCTGGGATCATGACGACGATGGGATCGTGGACTGGATGGACGATGACTGGGACGCTGATGGCAGGTCGAACGCTGCCGAGCTGGCCACCGCCACCCCGTTCGTCTCACCGTGGGATCACGACAATGACGGCATCCGTGATGACGAGGATCTTGACGATGACGAGGATGGGATGATGGACGAGGACGAGATCATGCTCTGGCCTACTCGCTATGGTCGCAACTCGACCAATCCATGGGACCACGACGACTACGGAAACGGCGAGGGCCTGTACAACTCGATGGACCCCTCCACCGGCCCGGACGTGCTTGACAACGATGACGACAACGACACCCGCGACGACCTCGATTATGACATCCTCGAGGAGGGCCACACGAGCGACCCATGCTACAACGGCAGCGCTTCGAGCGATTGGGACCATGACAACGACTGCATCCCGGACAAAGACGACAAGATACCCACGCACATCAACATCACAGTGCCGCAGGTGCTGTGGATAGACGCCAAGAGTCCGGCGATCTTCCGCGGCTACGTCGAATGGCTGAACATGTCTTCACTCGCCTTCGAGCCGGCGCCCAACCTCCCGGTGCAGGTGCACATCGAATGGACGCAGAACGGCACCACGGCCATCGAGACGATCGATGTGCTGACTGACGCTTGGGGGGGCTACACAGTCGGGCAGTTCCTCTACCCAGAATCGATTCACGTGGGTGACAACAGCACCTACACCGTATATGCCCAAGTAACCGAGATGTTCGTCCATGACAGCAGCGAATCGATGTATCATCAGGTGGCGGTGCACGCCAACCTGACGCTGGACTACGTTTCGTGGACTTACTTCCGCTCTGACGAGCAGCCACTCTGGCTCGACTTCAAGGCGCACTACTCTGCTGATTGGGACCGTGGCATCTACGATGCGCGCGTCGTGCATGCGCCGATGACCTTCTCGGTCTCCGGTGGCCCGTTCGGCAACCGCTCAGCACCCACCAACTTCACCGGTTACGGCTTCGGCTTCCGCGCCGACTCTTCGGGCTGGTGCTCGCTCACGTTCGTGCAAGCCGGTGGCATTCAGGGCAACTGGATGCAGGTTCGCTGGAATTCGACGATGGACAATGGACCTGGCATACTGCAGGGTGGCTATGAGGAGATCATCTGGGACAACGCCAGCAAGTCACACAATGTGATCGGACGCTACAATTACACCACCACGTCGTTACCTGTCGGGGATTACGAATTCGTTGGCAGAGTTGACCCGCCTTTGGCTTCGGAATGGCCGTTCCCGTACCTCGTCGGTGATGAGACGGATCCGTTCATGATCCGGGCGATGCACCGCATGTACGTCGAAGCGGACATCATCGTATCTGGGAAGAATGCTGTCTATTACTGGGATTCCACGCAGTTCACCGGCTCGACCACCTTCGGTGCATGGAGAGCGCTGTTCCTCGAGCCTGGACTCGCGGCGGCGAACATGTCGTACTCCGAGGCGAGTCTGGGCAAGCCGTGGGCACAGAGTTGGGACGGCAACCCTTCCACGCTGCTGGGTGAGGCAGCGCGCTTGAGGCCGTTCCTGCGCCACAATGGAACGCACTGGTACATCGCCATGCAGAACGGCGGCGACTTCGACGTGCCGCCGTGTGGCCCGGTCGACCCGATCAACCCAGGAGCAGACGTGCGCTGCGAGATCATCCCCGAGATGAACACGGGAGAATCGTTCCGCATCATAGGCAACGTCACCAATCGCACAATGACACCGTGGCCGCACGATCCGATGGCGCTGCAGGTCGACATTGACCACAACGGCATCTTCCAAGGTGCTCAGGAGACCGGTTTCGCCCGCAAGCCGGTGATGATCGCCAACGAGGCGGTGTTCGATTACAACTGGTCATGGTACAGCCAGTACGCCTCGGGAACCTACGGTGTGCGCGTCGATTTCACCAACTCGAACTACTACTTCACTGGCAACCAGACAACCGTGCTGGCGCCGACGGGCGCGTACGTCAACGTGACCGTGGTGGGAACCACGGACTTCCAGTTGAACTCCGTGCCACGTCTGTATCGCAACATGAACGCCACAGTGGAGGCCAGGCTGGTCGACAACGCGCTGCAGCCGGTGTCCGGCGTGGCGGTGAACTGGTCATGGTCGGCCTCGGGAATGCAGAACGCCTCGACGACCGACACCAATGGCGTGTTCAAGATCCCACTGAACATCACCTCGGACCATGAACTGGGCAACTTCACGATGACCTTCGAGTTCCCTGGCACACCACTGCTCAAGGGGAGCCGTGTCGTCCAGGATTTCTGGGTGGTGTCGCGCACGCACATCAACCTCGTGCACGCGGAGTGCACGGAGGTGAACGTGTGTGAGAGTGGAGACTTGTGGGAGTTCACCGCGCAGGTGACCGACGACAATCGGACTCCAGTGATCAAGGACATCGGGTCCGCGCTCGACGGAGCGGGGGAGAACGGCGGCAAGGTGCAGGTCATCTTCGAGGGCATCGACTTCGACAACGTCTTCCATCGTCAGGTGGTAGCCGAACTCAACCCCAACGCCGGCATCATCCACTACGATCGGGTGCTCAACCCGCAACTGCTGATCGATGACCCTGCCTCCTTCCTGCCAGATGGATTCGGACCGGTGAACATCATTCTCAGGTTCGAGGAGAACCTGCCCCACGAAGGCTGTCCAGTGCTCGAGGACTTCCAACTGTCCCTACAGGGTGCTTGGGACCCGTGCATCGCCATACCGGCCAACGACCACTTCCGCCGCGTGCTCAACCACAATGTGGACGGCTTCAGCCTCATCGGGCGCACATCCCTGCTCGTCGACGAGCAGATCGTCTACACATCGGAGATCGACCAGAACACCGGCGCCGTGATCGAGAAGCCGATGGTGATCACCGGACAACTGCGTGACGAGCTTGACAACATCCTGTTCAACCGGCAGATTCGCGTGTTCTACGAGATGCAGGGCTCCAGCCAGGGACCTGTGTCGTGTGATCCGGGCACCTCGAACTTCGAGGGGAACTTCTCCATCGTCTGCCCACTTTCAGGTGTGCTCGCCGGTCAGGCGCGCGTCACCGTGGAGTACAACGCGTGGGAGAACAATGACCGCTTCCGCTACAAGAACGCCAGCGTCACTCACCTGTTCCCGGTGTTCTCCAACTCGACGCTCGAGATCACTGAGGCCGGACCGTTCAAGACCGACGTGGACCGCTTCACGTTCGCCAACGGGACCAGTTTCTCGGTGCTCTACCTGAAGGAATCGTTCCACATCGAGGCGATGCTGAAGCAGAGCAACGGCCAGCCGCTGGGTGGCAAGTGCGTCAACATCTACCTCAACCCACTGGAGAACACTCGCCCGATCGCCACCGCATGGACGAGCGACGAGGATGGCTCGATCCATTGGTTCTCAGGTGATCCGGAGCAGAATCCCAGTCGCAAGGGCGTTGAGCCGATCGGCAACGAACTCGAGGGTTTCAGGACCCTGCGAGTCGCATACGAGCCGGCGCGCGAGGTGTCCAAGGGATGCGACCAGGAGACTTCGGCTGTTGTCAACGGTTCGTACATGGATCTGCTCGTGCTGGTGCGCAGCAAGGTCGACCTGTCCATCGACGATGGCTGGGAGAAGCCGCTCGGCTACCAGCCGGGCGAGGAGGTGACCGGAGGAGTCGCGGTCATTCGCAATCGCATCGAGGCTGCAGTCGCGGGGCAGCAGGTGCACTTCCTGCGTCAGTACTGGAACGGCACGGTCTGGGTCAATGAGTCGTTGGACATCGTCACCACCAACGACCGCGGCATCGCCAACTTCAGCTACCAATACACCGGTAAGCAGTGTGGTGACGAGACTTGTGACGGCACCTGGAGGGTGATCGCCCATTTCCCCGAGACATCCCTGTTCGCCGGTGGCGACGACATCGTGGGATTGGTTGTTCTCGGCCAGCCACCCGGGGACATGAATGCCGCAGCCTGGTGGACGCAACCGAACGTGGTGCTGCCGATCATAATCGCGATGCTGTTCGCGATGATCATCAGTGCGGTGATGTACAAGCGCTACGCCGAGCGGCGGCGCATCGAGATTTTGCGCGGCATCCTGATGGACACGATGATGCAGCTGCAGGCGGCCAACGAGTACATCCAGGTCATCTTCAACTGCTACAAGGATCTGGTGCGCTTCTTCCGTTCCCACGGATTCATGAAGAAGGTGTATGAGACCACCCGCGAGTTCGAGTGGGCGGTCCGCGAAGCGCTCACGGGCATCGCAACGACGGACCAGCTTGCCGACTTCCTCTCGATTTTCGAGGAGGCGCGCTACTCTGACCACACGATCACAGTGACCCACCGCGACGGTGCCATCCACACGCTGCAGGCGATCACGACCAGCATCGACATGGCGCTCGGTGACCAGATGTTCACCCGCACCGCGGAACACGATGCGGCCATCCACACCACGATGGTGAAGGCGGGTCAGTTCGTCACTGCCGAGGGTGAGATGCGCCAGGCGGGTATCGACGAGGATGCCGAGGAACTCAACTTCAGCCTCTGAACGAGACAGCTGGAACCAGCGCCCGGAGTTGGGCAGGAACGAGCGGGTCGGCAGGCTCAGTATCAGTCGTCGAGAAGTTCGCCCTTGGCATCGAGAAGTTCCACGGTGAGTCCGATCTCCTTGGCATCAGCGAGGATCTGCTCATGCATATCGTCGCTGAACTTGTCGAGTTCCGGAAGTTGCGACACCGAACTCGGGTCGCGCAGGCGGTCGATGATGTGGTTGAGCACGCATGAGACTCCGTAGGCCTGCCCGGTGCGGAAGGCGTGGTCCAGCGATCCGGCTTCGGCACCTTCGGCGCGCATGCGGGCCAGCACCTGATTGGAATAGGCGGACATCGCCCCGTAGACCGTCTCCATCATGTGTGACGGCTCGGTCCATGAGTCGTTCAAGCGCCCCTGCGCCTCGGCAATCGCCGCCTCTGCCGCGGCCGTGAACAGCCGGTGCGCCTCGAGGCTGTCGCGGTCGTCCAATTTCAACGCCTCATCGATGAGTTCTCGCCAGTCAGCCATGGTCCCGAAGCGGCCAGTCAGCGCGCCGGTATCAAGGATTTGCCGAACCTCCGGTCGTCACCGTTCCGGTGGTCATGGGGTGTGGATTTCGTGCATGATCGCGGACATCCAGAGGTCCAGTCATGCGCTTCGGGCCCTAAAGGGCCCTCAGTGTCCACGGTGGGTTCATAACAGGGGGGAGGGTCGGCGGGGCGCATACGTCGAGGGACTCCCATGAGCAAGCGCAACGTGAAGACCAACGCCGCTCTGGTGGAACTCATCGACGATCTCAAGAGCCAGTCTCGGGAGACCGGCAGCGCGCTCTGGCGGGATGTGGCGCAGAGGCTGGAGAGCAGCAGGAAGAACTGGGCTGAGCCCAACCTGAGTCGCCTCTCTAGACACGCTGGCGATGCATCAGTGGTGCTGGTGCCCGGGAAGTTACTCGGCAGCGGTGAGGTGGTCGGCAAGCCGACGGTAGCCGCATACAGGGTCAGCGAAGGAGCGCGCAGCAAGATCGAGGCCGCTGGCGGAAAGGTGCTCAGCATCCCTGAGTTGATGCAGGAGAATCCGAATGGAAAGGGGGTGTTCATCCTTGGATGAGGAACAGGAGACCACCACATGGGTGTACGACGCCACCGACCAGATCCTCGGCCGCTTGTCGAGCCATGTGGCGAAGGTGCTGCTGTCCGCCAAGCGAGAGGGTCGTGATGAGCGGGTCATCGTGGTGAACGCCGGGCAGGCGGTCATCTCTGGCTCGCGTGCCTCAGTGCTCGCTATCTACCGCAAGAAGGTCGAGTTGAACCACCCGCGCAGGGGTCCGTTCTACCCCAGGATGTCCGACCAGATCCTCAAGCGCACCGTGCGTGGCATGCTCCCTTACCAGAAGAACTCCACCGGACGAGCTGCCTTTCGTAACCTGCGGGTCCTACAAGGATGTCCCGCTCACCTCTCTGGTGATGAACTGCCGGAAGGTGTGCTGCTCGGTGACCCCTCGGGGTTCGCCCGCCCGCTGCCTGAACGCTTCATGCGACTGGCTGACATCAGCGAGTCGCTCGGTGCTCCGCAACGAGTCGTGACCGGTGGTGATGCTTGATGGCAGCGCGCAAGAAGAAGAAGCAGGCGAAGGTCGTGAACATGAGCGGCAAGCGCAAGACCGCTGTCGCCCGCGCCACTGTCAAGAAAGGCAAGGGACGGGTCCGCGTCAACAGCCAGCCGATTGAGATCCTGCAGCCTGAACTCGCTCGGCGCAAGGCGCTCGAGCCTCTGATCATCGCCGGGGCGATGGATCGGATGGAAGACGTGGACATAAACGTCAACGTCCATGGTGGAGGTGTGATGGGTCAGATGGATGCCATCAGGACAGCCATCGCCCGTGGCCTCGTGCAGTATAACGGCGGCGCTGAAGGCATCGATAAGGTTCTCGAAGACGAGTACCGAAGATTCGATCGTTCATTACTAGTGAACGACCCGCGTCGCAAGGAACCGAAGCACCAGCTCGGTCGCGGGGCGCGCAAGAAATGGCAGAAGAGCTATCGATGAGGTGAAAGAAGATGTTGATTCCAGTGAGATGTTTCAGTTGTGGAGCGGTGATCGGCCAGCATTGGCAGGCCTACAAGGACGCGATCGATGCCGGTCGCGAATCCGCGGAGGTGCTCGACGAGTTGAAGGTGGTTCGCTACTGCTGCCGCCGGATGTTCGTGTCCCACGTCGATCTGATCGATGATGTGGCACCGTCCACCGTCCCTCACCCCCCGTGAGCCTGAGTGAGCGTCCAAAGGACATATCACCGGTCGGTGATGAGCCAGCATTCACAGGGCCCGTGGGTTAGCTTGGCCTATACTTGACGGCTGGGGGCCGTTAGACTCCGGTTCAAATCCGGACGGGCCCATATGGTGAACACCGACGTGACGGGTTCGGGTTGGCGTTATTAGTCAAAGTCGCTCATGGGTTGCCCATGAGCGTGAGCGTAGGCCGCGGGTTCGTCCTCCTTCTCCTCCTGCTCGCTTCCCTGTCCCCGCTGGTTCAGGTGAGCGAGGCTGTTGGCGGCACGATAAGCCAGGATGAAGTCTGGTCAGGCGCGGTCGTGTTGGACTCGGATGTGAGTGTAAACAGCGGCGTCACACTCACCATCTCCGCCGGGACGGATGTCAAAGTGCCGGATGACTACACCATCCGGGTCACGGGCAACATCGTCATCGAAGGTACCTCCGCGTCACCGGTGACCATCTGGAGCAACAGAACGGCGGTCGGAGGCACGAGCGTCTCCGGTGTGTGGGGTGGCATCACTGTGCTCGGGGGGGGCAGCGTCACAGCATCCCACGTCTCTGTCAGCAGGGCCCGCGGTGCGTTCGATGTCTACGGAAGCGGGACTCTCGATGATGTCACGGTGTACGATTCATTCGTCGGCATGCGTCTCTGGGGTTCTGCCACGATCACTAATTTCGCATGCGAGCGCATCGACTTCACCTGTCTGGAGGTCCGCGGCAGCGCCAGCGCCGATGGGGTGAGCACGAGAGATGCGGGACTCGGCGTCGACCACATCGGCTCTCTCGACTTGACCGACTTGACGGTCACGGACAGTGGTTTGGGAATCCAGTACGCCGACGGAAGCAGCGGCAGCACTCAGGTGGTGAACCTGACCAACCTGCAGACCGGCTTGGTGGTGCGCGGTGCCACCAGTGTCTCCGCTTCGCAGGTCAGGGGCTCAGGCCTCGGACTGCTGGTGGATGCGGTCTCGACTTCCGGATTCACCCTCTCCGATGCCAACGTCAGCGACATCGAGGTGCTCCTGCTCGGCACCGACGTGCTCGACCTCACTTTCTCGGCCATCACCGTCTCCAGCGCCCCATCGGGCGGTTCGACCACCTCTCCTTGGGCGGTGGACGTGCGTAACGAGGGGTCGTTCAGACTGCAGGACTCGAACCTCTCCGGGTTCAGCGGCGGCATCCGCCTCACTGGCTCGGGTTCACACATTCTCGATGGCGTCGACCTCGACCTGTCGGGGGCGTTCATCGATGCCAGCGGAACGGGCTCGCTGCTCGTGGAGAACGGCACCTGGGTGACCAGCGGCGACGGCTTCGGCCATCTGTCGTCGCTCACCAGTGAGTGGGGTCAGTTGTCGATGAGTGGAGGTACGGCAGTGGAGTCGGGCCTTGAAATCACAGGTGGGCAGCACTCGTTCACCACGGTTGAAGTGGCCAGGCAGTACCAGTCGGCCGATCAGCAGTCGGTCGGCATGGATGTGCTGTGGGCGGACATCACTGCCAACGGGCTGACACTCTCGGGATGGAACACGGGTGTGGATTGCGGCCAGGACTGCTCCATCACAGGCGATTCTCTCACCGCGGGACAGGGTGGCGTGAACGGCGGCTCCGGAATGTTGGTCGATGGCGGAGAGGTGACGCTGGCGGGGCTTGCAACGCTCGACTCCGACGTGGGAGTGGAGTTGGTGGATGGCGATCTCCATGTCGAGACATGGGGTGCTGCGAACCACGGCTCGACGACTCTGCAGGTGGATGACGAGGGCTCGGCGATCATCCGTTCATTCCCCGCTGGCAGTTCGGTTGGGCTGTTCGATGCCATGGGCGGAGGCAGTCTTCTATGGGGTTCTAG
>Ga0207966_1001219_pt1 | contig 14208 bp, 16 predicted proteins | sample Knorr_S23_td_NAD_FD_185611 | JGI IMG/M metagenome (GOLD analysis project Ga0207966, IMG submission 185611) | Marine microbial communities from Southern Atlantic Ocean transect - Knorr_S23_td_NADW_ad_2500m_LV_B (SPAdes) (version 2) | ecosystem: Environmental > Aquatic > Marine > Oceanic | place... | reverse complement strand
TTTGAGTATTGCATTCCTTTAAGACATGAAGCATTGCATTAACAAGCTCAGGTCCTGTTCCATCACCCTTGATGACTGCTGCTTTTTTTGTCATGTAATAGTTCTAATTTTTAATTATTTATTCCTACCTTGAAGTTTCTTACTTTGTTGAATTTGTATTACACTAACTGTTTAAACATATGAGATTAATTTTTTAAAATGTGGAAATAGTCCAATTATCAGATATTCATATCGGTTCACAATTTCGGGAAAAAGTTTTTGAAAAAGCTATTGACGAAATCAATTCGTTAAAACCAGAAGCTGTTGTAATCACTGGAGATCTTACTAATGAGGGATTAATTGAGCAATATCAGAAATGTAAAAAAATGGTTTCCGAGATTAATGTTGAAAAAATAATCGCAATTAGTGGTAACCATGATTACAGAAACACAGGATATTTACTATTCAAGAAATATTTTCCATTTAAAACAGAAAATGAATTAGGTGATGATGTAATACTTGTAACGCTTGGTTCAGCCAGACCAGATCGTGATGAAGGTGAAGTTGGTCACCATCAAAATGTATGGCTTGAGCGTACATTAAAAAAATATGAGGATAAATTAAAGATAGTAGCTATGCATCATCACTTGATAGGAATTCCAGATACTGGTTCTGATAGGCTAACTGCTATTGATGCAGGTGATGTATTGCGCACTATTCTAGATTCTAATGTTAGTCTAGTTTTATGTGGACATAAACACAGACCATGGATTTGGGATTTTAATACATTATCTATTGCAAATGCAGGTACTGTTTCTTCAGAAAGGGTACGCGGTTTCTTTGAAAACTCGTATAATATAGTAAACATTGAGAATGGAACTTTTCGTATTGATCTAAAAATTGTTGGAGGTAAAAGAATGCAATTGCGAGATATTGCAAAAACCCATACCCAATCTACAGGAAATTGAATTTGCTTTTTTTGGATAGTTATGAATTAAAAATTTTAGATTTTTTATTTACTATTTGATCATCCACGTTATACTAATTAACTGAATTAAATTATCATCCATAGGCGGGGATCGCCTAGCTTGGTAGGGCGTAGGATTGCTAATCCTATGTTCGCAAGAACTCGTGGGTTCAAATCCCTCTCCCCGCGCTTTTTTTTAAGTAAACTTAAAAAGTACGAATTGTGCATTTTTTTTATGGGACGAAGAAAAACTCAAAAAATTATCAAGACTGGTCCAAAAAATATTACAACTGGATTGTGTCCGGAATGCAAAACTATCGGAAGAATATCTATCATTGGTCAAGTAGGTCAGGAAAGAGCAAAATGTTCTTCTTGTAATCAGGAATTTGACCTATAACTAGAATAGCAATTTGCCCATAACTTTTTTAAGGCGTTTTCTATTTTTTATTACATGTCAAAAAAATTAGATGAAGCTGAGACAATTTATGAAAGAGTAGCAAAACTGGAAGATGAAGTAGCTGCGTTAAGAGATGAAATAGATTTTCTAAAACATGCATTACGAAACGAATTAGCACGCCACGAAATCAAAATGGTAAGAAAGGGAAATGACGTCTCTTCAATCATCGATTAGTTTTTTCCCTTACACTTTTAATTAATTCTAAAATAAAATCTGCATCTTCCGCCTCAGGCTCTAATTCTAGATATTTATTTAGTAATGGTAACGCTTCATTATAATGCAAAAGCCGTTCTTCTAGAATACCCTTATCCCGTATTTCTTCAGGAGATTCTGGTCGTATTCCCAAAATCATATCAGTGCATCTCATGGCTTTATCATATGCATATGATTGTGTGTACGCATTTTTTAGATTTCTTAATAATCTAGTCAAAATTTGATCCGTAGTTGCAGTGTTTAGATATTCAGGAATAAATTCTACACCATCACCAAAGTTTCTATACAAAATTTCTTCCAAGTCATTAATCGTAAGTAATCTTCCACTGTAAAATGGATCGATAATCATTTCTTCTTCGTATTTTACAACTACATGTCCCGGAAATCCCACGATCTTAAGATCAAGACCGATATACTTTGCAACTTCAGAGTATATGATGGAAAGAGTGATAGGAATACCAGTCTTTTTGTCAATAACTGCATTTAAAAAATTATTTCTTGGATCGTAATAATCTTCATCATCACCTTGAAACCCATATTTTTCAAAAACATGTTCATTAAGCATTGAAATAAGATACGTAGAGTTTTTAACATATTTTATTTTCAACTTTAACGAATTACCAATTTCATTTATCTTTTCGATGTATTTTGATATATTTAGATCAGGGTATTCCAAGATTTGTGCCAGTTTAAGGGATTTTTCAATTAAATTATGCTTTGAATTTTTCGAAAAAGAAACCCATTCTGAAACAAATGGATCAAATTTTTCTGCCGACAATAAATTAAATATTATTTTATTCTATTTAGATATATTTGTGGATTTTTTAATTCTTTTGTGTTAGGTGGGTTCATTATGAGTTTTTCGAACGTGCTTTTACCAAATTTAGCAAATATGAATTCAGTGAATTCTTTACCTATGCTTTTTTTTACACTATATGCAGAGTAATCAGTACCTGCAAACGTAGTAAGATAATTTTGAAAATTTGTATCATCCTTCAATATTTGCTGTACTACAAATTCTGCCATGCCTTCCATAGTAGTAAATATTGCATGTTGAGACTGTATAGGTTTTAACCATCTCTGGTAAATCTCTTGCAAGATTGGTAAAAATTCCGTAATCTTTGGATCAATTTCAACTTTGGTGTATGTCATTACATCTGGTCCCATAACATTGGTGATAAAATTATCTGGGTTTAGCATAAAAAACAAATTAGCTCTTTTTGCAAGCTTGAATTCTTCTGGCACAAGTTGTAATTGTAAATATTCAGTTAACTGAGTAACTATTTTATCATCTAATGCTAAGATGGTTTTTGCTAATTCTTCGTTTATAGCATTAACCTGAATAACAGCTTGCATGTTTAATTTTTGTAGGTTAGTTTGTACTGAATGAACAATTTCCTCTAAAATAGTCATTTTTAACGCTCCAAGGTATCCTGATTTTACAGATTCGGATCTTACCTCATAAGGAGGACCCTGTTTATACAGAATTATTTTTGGATAGTCCCCCAAGATAAACATGTTAAGGTAGATCTTAGAATCAAGATAATCACCGTATGTAGTAGATATTTTTGAAATGTACGATTTTACATATGTAGAATAAACTAAGAATTTGGCAACATCTTCATTAATAATTTCTGAAATTTTTTTTAGATCGTTTTTTGTAACAGCATCAAATAATTCATCTACAAATTTTCGTGCTGTGTCTGTGAATACTTTTTTACCCTTCAACCTTTTGAATCCATCCAATCCCAAGTATTCTATAGACAAATCATTAGAAACTTCTAATCCTGTATAACTACTAACTTTCTGTACTAAATCCGGGAATATCTTCTGTGATATGTTTTCAACACTATCAAATTCCACTGCAAAGTTTCTATCTTCGTTAATCTTTTTTGCAAGTTGATCTATTTCTTTTTCTTCATTAATTTCAACTGAAAGCTGAGCCATCAATGCTTCAGCGAATTCATCTAACTCTGACAAGACACTTACACCATCTTAAATTATGGTAATTCTTCTTCAATATCAGAGCAAAATTTGTGAACCCAATCGCCTTTAGAATTTTTTACTATTTCTTTACCTACCTTAATTGGCCCATTGCATTCTACACATTTTCCGTTAAATCTAGCTTTCAAGTTAATTATCTGTAAATGATATTTACCCTTAAAAAACGTAAGCTGAGCTGCTCATAATGTAATGCCGGGGGTGGGTTTCGAACCCACGACCTCCAGATTATGAGTTTTGCCTTCCTTTGGAGAGACTGGCACTCTAGGCCAGGCTGAGCTACCCCGGCATAAATACGCGTAAATTTTTAATGCAATTAAATGATTCTGAATCTAGTAATGCTTTGAAACTTCATTCCACTTTGAATCAATGTTTTTAACCCAAAGGAATTTTTTTTGTAATGCAGAAGTGTAGAGTTTTTCCCATTCAGCCCCAATCTCATCAGCCCAAGTTTTGAAAATCCTTGGATCAATATAATTTCGAAGTGACGTTCCTAAATTATAATCTCTTGTTTTTTGTGTAAGATCTATCTGAAGTTGTAGTTTTTCAATTCGATCCACATGATTTACTTTTTTCTTTTTTATCACAGTCTTTATTTTTTTGATCTGTTTCCTCTGCATTTTTTTCTGTTTTTCCGTTTTTGTAATCTTATCTTGTGTTTTTTTTAGTGATTCCTCAGACTTTTTCCATGGTTTTGTTTTTTCTACATTATGAAGAGTATCTTTTTTCTTTTGTAATGTCTGATCAAAATTCTTTGGAATGGTTCGTTTATGATTACACATTTTGGCAGCGTTTAGATTTGCTAGTTTTGCATGAAATAATTTTTTCATATTAGATTCCAATTTAATATTATCATGATTACGAAGATATTTTGAAACCACACTTGATGCCAGGTAGGTTCTAAAGACCTTTGCAGTAAGACCCTTGACTATAGTTGAATAATATGCATTCACATGTCTTGACGTTATACCATCAAAAATTTCTTGGTCGTTCCTTTTGTTTGAAATTAGCTCTTTAAGATTATCGTGAAATTGTTTATCCTGCCCTTCTGCTGGGATGGTTTCTTTCCACCTCACGCAATCCTTTCCAAGAAAATCAAATTCGATTGTGTTTCCAGAAAGTTTTACGTGTTCTTTTCGTAAAGTTGTGGCTCCAACAGTATCAGCTTCATCAGGATCTTTCTCGTCTCCAACCCTCATTGCAGTACGATAAATCAAATAACAGGCAGTAGATATTCTCCTACTTTTTGGATCCGTGTTTTTCATATCCTTGCTAATCTGTGCCTTGACACTTTCAATTTCTTTGGATAGTTTTTTTGCCTTGTCATATTTCGCTTGATCCCTTTCTTGCTTGATTCCAGCTGTGTCTGCTAGCCAAACATATTTTCGTTTTTGAGTCAAGATATCCATCCAGTTTGCTATCCACATTGAATCCTTATCATGTACAATTTTACCCCATTCACCTTCTGGAATTTTTGCTTCTTTGCCAAGATTTAATGTAACATCTTTGGCTGTAACACGTGGCTTGTACCGTCCACGCATCGGATGCTCACCTCTACCCATGAAAACTCCTGGAGGTTCAGCCATGTAGTTTGCAACATCAACCTCTTTTGCATCCATGATTGCCTTTCCATAACCAACCTTCAACTCCTCCCGGATTTTTTTTCGTTTTGCAGCAAGTGCCTTTTTTTCTTCTTTTGTCATCAGTTCCTTGGTTTCCTTTTCCTTATCAACAAGTTTGTACGGCTGTGTGAAATCTATATCGACATATTTTATACCCTTAAATTTTCCATTGAAGGTTTTAGTAAAATCTGAAACAAAATTTTTCTGAAATACAGGATCCTCAATATATTTTTCTGTAGTTCCAGGTTTTGGCGCATCTTTCTTTTTTGCCCATTGGTAAATCATTTCTTCCTGATCTAATGTGAGATCTATGTTTTGTCCATTAATCTTAATTTTGATTCCAAGTGATTCATACTTTGGGGGGAATAATATCCCGTTATGCTGTAATGTTTTCCATTTCATATTATTCACACGTACAAATTGTTGACTTTGATAAAAATCAGTTAAAACAGTATATCAACCTAACCACGGAAATATTTTTAAAAACAGATCAAGCTGAAAAAATGAATTAACAAGTTACATGAATAGATGTTATGAAATGGCCAATTATCATGATTGCTAGCGGTATTGGTGGCTTGGCAATTTTGATGCTACTAGTATATTTGGCAACTCCAGAGCCTTTGATTGAATACTGCCCAGTTGGACAGAATGAATGTTAATCTAATTTGATACTAATAGAGCTCTTTTTTCAAGTAATTTTCAAACTCGATGTCTGTTTTATTCTTTTTTGCCTCCAAGAACATTGCCGCATCGTTTCCAACGATATACCTTGGCAGTGGTTTTTTGTCCTTGATAGCTTTAACAATCGTACTTGCTACTTCTTTTGGATGGGTTCCCATTTCTGTCATCATCTTGACACCAGAAACTACCTTAGTGGTGATGTCTTTGTATACTGTATCTAATTCGGATTTTTTGGCCATTTTCATATTTTTCATAAAGTTTGTCTTTATCACTCCCGGTTCAATTATGATAACGTCTACACCAAAGGGCGCAAATTCAAACCTCAAAGATTCACTTAATCCCTCTAACGCAAACTTGGAGCTGATGTATGCAGGCGATGCTGGAAATCCAATACGACCTACAACCGAACTAATGTTTACGATTGTTCCAGACCCCTGGTTTCTCATTGTAGGTCCAACCTCCTGAATCAATCTTATAATTGAGAAGAAGTTTGTCTCAAACTGTGTTTTGAATTCGTCAACAGACACGTCCTCAACACATCCCCAGAGCGCCCATCCTGCATTGTTCACAAGAACGTCTATTCTTTGCTTTTGATCAAGAATATGTTTTATTGCTGTTTTGGCAGAATTCTCGTTATCCACGTCTAATTCCAACACATCAATTTTCAAACTTTCCTTACTAGATAATTCCTTGAGTTTGTCGCCCTTTGCGGTGTTTCTCATTGTGGCATACGTATAATATCCATCTCTTGCAAGCGCTAAAGCAGTCTCAAAGCCTATTCCACTGGAGGTCCCTGTAACAACTGCAACCTTTTCCATATAGGTTTCAAATAATAACTATCTAATAGTTTTATGATCGTTTCGTGCACTTGATATCTAATAGAGGTCATATGTAGCAGCCCACTTAATATATTGATAATAATTCGAAACGGTTATCTAGAATCTTGATCAACAAAATACATGGTAAGTTATGCAAGTGAAGTAGCATCAATCCACAAACAATTCAATGTAGCATTAAAAAGGGCAAAATCAAGGCAGGCAGTTTTAAACTGCTATTGGAAACATAAAGCCCAGCATGAAAGACTACTAAAAAAACATCTTAAGGAAGAAATCGCTCAAGTTAACAAAATAAAAGCTAGGATCAAATACAAATAAACTAATAGTTTTCATCAATATGTTTATTTGATAAGTTTGGCTTGATCCGTGTTTTTTTAATTAATTATATGTAACATATGATTACATTTTTTGTAATTGAAAAAATCCGTTGTGAATAAAATCTACAATAAAGATTGTATCATTGGTATGAAAACAATTCCAGACGAAACAATAGATTTGGTTGTTACTGATCCCCCATTTGCGATTAATTTCAAAGCTAAAAAGGCAAACTATAACAGAACTGCTTCAAGAGTTTTGTCTGGTTACAATGAAATTAATGTTGAAGATTATTATAAATTTACAAATAATTGGATGCGCCAAGTAAAGCGTGTTTTAAAAAAATCCGGTAGTATGTACGTATTTTCAGGATGGAATAACCTTAAAGATATTCTAACTGCATTAGATGTTAATGGGTTTACAACCATTAACCACATAATCTGGAAGTACCAATTTGGTGTAGTTACGGCAAAAAAATTTGTTACTTCCCACTACCACTGTCTTTTTGTATGTAAAAATGATAAAATGCGAAAATTTTTTCCTTATTCAAGATTTAAAAAAAATGCCAAAACATCTGATGGAAAAAGCCTTCACTATCGTGACAAAGAAGACGTTTGGATTATAAAACGTGAATATTGGACTGGAGATGATAAAACTCCAACAAAACTTCCTGCTGAAATAATTAAAAAAATTCTCCAATATTCTAGTGAAAAAAATGATCTAATACTGGATCCTTTTCTTGGCTCTGGTCAGGTAGCAGTGATAAGCAAGATGCTTGGAAGAAAATATTTAGGATTTGAAATCATAAAGTCATATTATAATTTTGCGTATGAACGCCTTGAAAAAAATGTTTATCGACTAAAAAAAGAAATAAAGACTTGATTATTTTTTGGTTTTCATCTCGTTTTGTGATTGACCCATCTTCGCATCTATTATTTTTTTTAACTCATCATCAGTCTTACTCTTAAAATCTATTCTCAGGGTATTTGCCATTGTCTCAAGCTTTTTTCTTTCATCTTTTACAGGACCAGAAATTTCAAAATTTTCCTTTGTAATATCTTTCATTTCGTTTTGAATCTGGTTTTTTGCATTGTTATATTCTCCTACTACTTTTCCTATTTTTTTTGCTATCTCAGGAAAACGGTTTGTACCCAAAAGCAGTATTACAGCAATAAAAATAATTATTATCCATTCGCTTCCTATGATATTCAACGAATGTTGTAGCATAAATTTGTCATGTCTCTTACAAAATTAAATATTTGTATTCATTTTGTGTTTTGTTTATTTGTGTGCAATAACCATAATTGCACCACCCATTAGTTCCTTCTCAAATTCAATACTAGAAAATTTCTCAAGGAGCATAGATTCAAGCTTTTTGTTTTGTGGCCAAAGTTTGTATGTTTCATACAATGCAGCAAATTTTAACCCGAGTCTTCCAGCCGCTAAATATGCCACAATTGGTAAAATTATTTTAAGATAAAATGAAACACCAAATCTTGCAATCGGCTCATCGGGTTTTCCTAAGTCAACAATAACCCATTTACCATCTTTTTTTAGCACTCTATGAATCTCTGAAATAGCTATCTTGAGACTTATTGCATCGCGTAATGAATATCCAGAAAGGACCACATCAAACTGTTCATCACTAAACGGTACATGTTCAAACACTCCACAAGCTGCCTCTGGCTTTTCTTCAAAAAGTCTATCAGTATTTTTTATCATGGGTAAAAGAGGATCATAGAGTACAGCGTGGGCATCCCCATTGACAAGATCTAATGCAGTTTTTGCCATGTTACCAAATCCTGAACCAGCATCAAGTATTCTGTCGCCTTTTTTTACTCTGCCCTTAATTGCTTTGGTACGATGTTCAGAATCCTTTCCAAGTGAAATATACGAATTAACCTTATCATAAACAGGAATAATTTCTTGAAGTACATCAAGTACTTCACCCCAATAACTACCTAAACCCATAGGAAAGCTATATCATTTGATATTATAATCTGTACCCTATTCTTTTTTTACGCTTTTGTCTTCTGTAGTACGTGCATGTTTTTCGAGTTCTGCATCAGGTACTCGTTCTAAGAGTTTTGTATTTGATCTGATCGTTGACATTTTGATATGTTTGACACCTTTCTCATCACTTTTGAGATTTATTGAAGCAATTGCCAACGATATGGCTTCTTCAACTGATATATCTTCTTTGTAATTCTTTTCCAAATAGTCAGTAACTTCCTCTGAATTACCACCTATTGCAACTGCAGAATATAGAACAAATGTTCCACTTGGATCAGTTACAAAAATTCTGTTACCATGTTTGTCTACCCCTGCAATAATGAGTGCAACACCAAATGGACGTACACCAGAATATTGTGTAAATTGATGAGATTGATCTGCTAAATGTTTTGCAACTGTTTCTACTTCAACAGGTTCGTCGTAAGTTAATTTGTTACTTTGCGCAAAAAATCGTGCACTATCTACTTGAACACGAGCATCTGGAATATAACCTGCAGCAGCAACCCCAATATGATCATCCACCTGAAAAATTTTTTGTGTTGATTCTGGAACCTGAAGATCCCGAGCTTTTTCTTCAACAGCTATCACAACGCCATCTTTGGCTTGTATTCCAATAGCAAGTGTACCCCTTTTTACCGTCTCGATGGCATACTCAACCTGATAAATTCTACCATCAGGAGAATACATTGTGGGCGTCATATCATAACCACGTGATGCCATCATAACATCACGATTTGATTACTAGTTAATTTAAGGGTTAGTTATTTTTAAATTCATAATTCTTATTGATCCAATCTTAAATGAATTAAAATATTATAACAACTCTTCCTAAAATATGGAAGACAAATTATCATTGTTCTTAGATCAAAAATATGTCAATCTTGAAACATACAAGAAAGACGGAACCCCGGTTAGAACACCTGTTTGGTTTATGATTGATAATGATATTATCTATGTTATAACTAGAGAAAAAACTGGTAAAGTTAAGAGACTTAAAAATAATCAAAACATCAGAATCGTTCCTTGTTCATTTACAGGCAAGTCTAAAAGTGAATGGATAAAGGGTATAGCACAAAAAATTACAGGCGAAATGGCGGAAAAGGCAATTAAACTTCGTAAGAAAAAATATGGATTCTCTGTAGGATTAGCTGGTTTGTTTTCCTCACAAAAGGGTAATCCTATAGTATATTCTATAGAATTTAACGATTAAATTTTTTACAAACAACAACCCAATCAAAAAATTTCATTTTTCCAGAGACATTTAAATATAATTTACAATTAAATTTGATCCATCTTGGCTCAACCAGATCCATTTGAAAGTGCAACAAAACAGGTCAACGACGCATGTGATGTTTTAGGAATCACAGACCAAGGCATAAGAGATTATTTGATTATGCCAAATAGATTTCTTCGACTCAAGGTTCCGGTAAAAATGGATAATGGCGCGATTCGAGTATTTACTGGATTTAGATGTCAGCATAACAACGACAGAGGCCCATACAAGGGTGGTATAAGATACTTTGATCCTGAGGGCGGCGTTAAATATATGGAACGAGAAGTAATGGCTCTTTCTTCTTGGATGACATGGAAGTGTGCTGTTGTTGATATTCCACTAGGTGGCGCTAAGGGAGGAGTTTTTGTCAATCCAAAGAAAGAAAAACTTAGTGACGGTGAACTTGAAAGATTAACTCGACAATTTGCTTCAAAAATTGCCGAGGTTATAGGTCCCCAAAAGGATATTCCAGCTCCGGATATTTACACAACTGGAAAAGAAATGACACAGATTATGGATACAATTACCAAAATGAGTGGAAATAATTATTCCCCTGGTACTATCACTGGAAAACCAATTCCTATGGGTGGATCTCTTGCAAGAAACGTTGCTACTGGATTAGGAAATGCTTACTGTATAAGAGAGGCAGCAAAGATTTTGAATATTGAACTTAAAGGTACTAAAGTTGTATTGCAAGGATTTGGAAACGCATCAACATTTTCTGGTGAATATTTGGAAAAAATGGGGGCTAAATGCATTGCAGCTAGTGATTCTAAAGGATCAATTCTTGTTCCTGATGGGTTTAAAGTTCAGGAATTAATTGATTGGAAGCAAAAGGAAGGATCTGTTGTTGGTTATCCAGGTAGCAAAGAAATTTCGACGGAAGAATTACTAACAACAGAATGTGACATCTTGGTTCCAGGTGCACTAGAAAATCAAATTACTGCAGCAATTGCAGAGAAATTACAATGTAAAATTATTGGTGAGGCTGCAAATGGTCCTACTTTACCCGAGGCTGATCCAATTCTTTACAAGAAAGGAATTTTTGTTATACCAGACATTTTGGCAAATTCTGGTGGTGTATGTATCTCTTATCTGGAGTGGGTGCAAAACAACATGGGTTACTACTGGACATTTGAGGAAGTTGCAAGTAAGATGGAGGTTAAAATTGTTAAAGGCTTGAAAGACACGTACGAACTTTCTAAAAAACATAACATTGACAATAGAAAGGCTGCAATGGTTTTGGCTGTTGGTCGTGTCTTAGAGGCATTTAACCATAAAGGTATTTGGCCTTAAATTTTAAACTACATAAGGTTCGTAACACACCAACTGTTCAATAAACCGTATTTTGCCTTTTGTAATTGAAATTAGTTTTTTCTTAAATGAAAGATCAATTTTTGTGCGATGCTCCAACAGCTTGATAATTCTTTTTGTCAAATACCTGCCTTTCCTATCACCGTCTAAAAGCAGAATAATATTTTTGTATTTTGCAACAGAATCAGAAAATATTACGATTCCCTTAAAACTATGAAATTCTAGGATTTTCCCTGAAAAACCCAATTTCCTTAACGCAATTGAATCACATTTCCCTTCCACTATGACTACGCTGTCATTTTTAGAATTGAGATGTTTCACAAATTTTTTCATCTCCTCTATTTCTTTTTCTGAAAATTTCATTAGATATTAACAACTAACATATAATGAAATTTAAAAAATTTGGAATATGGGTAATGTGCTGGTAATTCAGAACGCAAGCTCAGAAGGACTAGGGCTTTTACGGCATCTCCTAGAGTCTGATGGTTATGCAATCGAAACTATTCAGGCAAAACAAGAAAAAATCCCCTCTAAAATGTACTCATTATTAATTATTTTAGGCGCACCTGAAAGTGTAAACGATAACCTGGAATATCTTTCTGACGAAATGCATTTGATACAAAATTATGTGCATAATAGCACACCAGTACTTGGTATATGCCTTGGTTCGCAGTTAATCGCAAAGACATTTGGTGCCAATGTATGTCATGGTCCAAAAAAGGAAATTGGTTTTTTTCACGATTTAAGACCTGAGAACAAAAATTTGTCAGATCTTTTTACTGGATTTAAGAACCCATTTACAGTATTTCACTGGCATGAGGAAACTTTTACCCTTCCACAAAATGCAATTGGATTAGCACACTCAAACGATTATCCAAACCAGGCATTTAAAATCGAAACTGCGGTTGGACTGCAATTTCATTTAGAAGTTGATGAATCAATGATCAATTCATGGCTTAATCACACACATTATATTTCCCGTAACGAGAAGGAGAAAATTCTTAATGATGCTGAAAAAAATTTTTCCATATTGAAACAAAACATGAGCATTTTTTACAAGAATTTTAAAAATGAATTTTCCATCTGACCAAAGTTTAATATATCAAGAAATTTTTTAATCGATCTATTATGAATTCAATAACGAAAATTTTTGATGATACGATAAACACTGACCATAAAATAATCACTGAGGAAACAGCCAAATCAATTCTCAAAAAATATAAAATTTCAGTTCCTGGATATTCATTAGCAACATCAGTAGAACAAGCAGCTAAGGATGCAAAAAAACTTGGTTTTCCTCTAGTAATGAAGGTGGTATCACCACAAATTCTTCACAAAACTGATGTTGGTGGTGTTAAGGTTGGCATTGATAATCTTACTGATGTAAAGAAGACATTTAATGACATGCATGGTCGACTTTCCAAAAAGAAAGGCGTCAACCTAAAAGGTATTCTACTTGAAAAAATGGTTCCAAAGGGAGTTGAGCTAATTGTTGGAATACAAAACGATCCACAGTTTGGTCCTGTTATCATGGTCGGGATAGGCGGTGTTCTCACTGAAATTTTTAAAGACGTTGCGTTTAGAATGCTTCCCATAACTACATCAGATGCAAAATCAATGCTAAACGAGCTCAAGGGGTCTAAAATCCTGAAAGGATTCCGTGGAGATAAGCCTATAGACTTGAATATGCTTGCAAAGGCACTTGTCCAGATTGGAAAAATCGGTGTTGATAATGCAGATTACATTAACAGCATTGACTTTAACCCGATAGTGGTTTATCCAAAGTCATACAACGTTGTGGATGCCAAAATTATTCTCAATAAAGAAATTAAAAAGAATTCAATCTCACGTGCTAAACCAAATATAACATACATGGAGAAATTCTTTACACCAGAATCTGTTGCATTGGTTGGTGCTTCGTCAAAGCCGGGAAAGATAGGAAACTCGGTATTAGATGCACTCGGTAAACAGGATTTCAAAGGAAAAGTTTATCCAATAAATCCAAAGGAGAAATCAATTCTTGGAATCAAATGTTTCCCATCATTAGAATCAATCAAGGCAAAGGTTGATCTGGTTGTTGTTTGTATTGATCTTGCGCACTGTGGTCCTCTTATGAAGACATGCGCAAAGAAAGGAATTCATAACGTTGTAATTGTTTCAGGCGGCGGTAAGGAGCTTGGTGGCGATAGAGCAGCAATGGAAGCTGAGGTAAAACGTCTGTCATTAAAGCACAAGATACGAGTTATCGGTCCAAACTGCATTGGAATGTTCAACGCTGCAAACCGCCTTGATTGTGCATTTCAGGGTCAAGCAAGGATGGTTCGCGCAAGACTTGGCAATGTCGCATTCTTCTCACAAAGTGGAACAATGGGAATTTGCATGTTGGAGACTGCTGATTCTTTCGGCCTTTCAAAGATGATTAGCTATGGAAACAGGTCTGATGTTGATGAGGCAGATATGATTTCGTATGCGGGAAGTGATCCTCAAACCAAAGTTATCTGTCTTTATGTGGAAGGATTTGGTGATGGTAGAAAGTT
>Ga0207966_1001218_pt1 | contig 14212 bp, 9 predicted proteins | sample Knorr_S23_td_NAD_FD_185611 | JGI IMG/M metagenome (GOLD analysis project Ga0207966, IMG submission 185611) | Marine microbial communities from Southern Atlantic Ocean transect - Knorr_S23_td_NADW_ad_2500m_LV_B (SPAdes) (version 2) | ecosystem: Environmental > Aquatic > Marine > Oceanic | place... | reverse complement strand
GGAATCAAGAAGTTTTAAAAGCTAGAGAATATCAAATCAAAATTTTAAATTAACCAACCACCTCGAAACCAGAGGCGGGATAAATGAAAAAACTTTTAGGATCTTGGTTCTGGGTTTGTTGTTAAGCAACAATGTGTATAGTTTGATAAGAAATTTATGAAAGACCCCGAGTCGGAAGAACAATTAGCCAAGCCATAAGAACATACGTTGAACGCCGTCACCGTATAAAAATAAATTCACCTCAAATTCACACCAGAGAGTTCTACTTCCTTCCATTCTATAGTCTTATTCAATGTTTTTTATTTTAGAAAAATTAAAGTAATTTTTTGTATTTATTGGAAATAAATGAGATTTTGATGGTGCCCCCGCACGGATTCGAACCGCGGACCTATTGATTACAAATCAATTGCTCTACCAGCTGAGCTACAAGGGCTTGAATAATGTTTATTAACAATTTTTAAACTAATCAAGATCTTTTTTTCTCTTCATAACATAATGGAATACAATGGCCGAACTATTTGAAATATTTAAACTATCTATTTTTTTGTTTATTTCGATTCTTACCAAAAAATCTGTGTATTTTTCTGTGTGTTTTTTCATACCAAACCCTTCAGAACCAAATAACAGTATGTTATTTCCAGTCCAATTAATTTCGGTTAGATCTTTATCACCTTTTGCATCAAATCCATAAACCCAAAAATTTTTTTCTCTTAAAAATTTTAAAGTTGCATTAATATTTGAAACCTTGAATATATTAATATGTTCTAAACTACCACTTGCAGACTTATACATGATTTTACTTTCATCAGGAAAATGTCTGTCCTTTACAATTAAACCATCTATTTTAAAAGATGCTGCACTTCTGATTATAGAACCAATATTTCTTGGATCTGTAACTTCATCTAAACAAGCAAAAGTAAGATTATTATTATTTTTAATAAATTCTTTAAGAATAGGATTTTCAAGATGTTCAATTTCAGCAACATACCCTTGATGAAGAATTTGATCATTTTTACAGTATTTATCTAATTCCTTTTTTGTTTTAAAATAGACTTTCACATTATTTAGTAAATTTTGATTTGGACTATCTCGATGAATATTTTTTTTGCTTTCTTCAGTCAAAAAAATTCTCAATACCTTCCTTCTAGGATTTTTTAAAGCCTCTATAACCGCATGTTTTCCCACAATAAAAAATGATGATTTATTCATAAATATAGCGCTGTTTTGCACTTATTTTATGTTTTTTTCAATTAAATCTCGTGTTGCAATTGTACAGAAAAAATATATAAAACGCATGTTGTTTAAAGCTTTATTGAACAAGGGGACGCTTCCCCTGCGAATATTAGGAGGGGTACCAAAGCGGTCAAATGGGGCGGGCTGTAAACCCGTTGACTCCGGTCTTCGAAGGTTCGAATCCTTCCCCCTCCACCATTCATAAAATTTTATTCAATATTGGAGTGTTATACTTGGGTGTTGCGGGTGTAGTTCAACGGTAGAACGCTAGCCTTCCAAGCTGGATGTAAGGGTTCGATTCCCTTTACCCGCTCCAATGATTAAAATAAAAAGAAATTATATAAAGGTAAAAAGAAATGGCTGAGAAAAAAAAATTTGAGAGAACAAAACCGCATGCTAACGTAGGCACAATTGGTCACGTGGACCATGGAAAAACAACATTAACAGTAGCTATAACAAAAGTTCTATCTGAAAAGGGTGGAGCAGATTTTGTTCCTTATGATCAAATTGATAAAGCTCCAGAAGAAAAAGAGCGAGGCATAACTATTGCAACAGCTCACGTTGAATATGAAACTGATAAAAGACATTATGCTCACGTAGACTGCCCAGGCCACGCTGACTATGTAAAAAATATGATTACAGGGGCAGCTCAAATGGATGGAGCTATTCTTGTAGTTAATGCAGCTGACGGACCTATGCCTCAAACAAGGGAGCATATACTTTTAGCTAAACAAGTTGGAGTTCCTGCTCTTGTTGTTTATTTAAACAAAATTGATCAAGTTAAAGATAAAGAACTTGTAGATTTAGTAGTTGAGGAAATACGCGAACTTTTAACATCTTATAAATTTCCTGGAGATAAAATTCCAATCATTAAAGGATCTGCTTTAAATGCTGTTGAAGGCAAGGACGATGCTACTGGTAAAAATTCTATTTTAGAATTACTGAAAGCTATTGATGATCATATACCTCAACCAACAAGACCAAAAGATAAACCATTCTTAATGCCTGTTGAAGATGTATTTACAATATCTGGCCGTGGAACTGTTGTAACTGGACGTGTTGAACAAGGTGTTGTTAAAACTGGTGAAGAAGTTGAAATAGTTGGAATAAGAGAAACAAAAAAATCTGTTTGTACTGGTGTTGAAATGTTTAGAAAAATTTTGGATGCAGGTGAGGCTGGAGACAATATTGGAGTTCTTTTAAGAGGTATAGAAAGAACTGACGTTGAAAGAGGTCAAGTTCTTTGTAAACCTGGATCGGTAACACCGCATACAAAATTTGAGGCTCAAGCTTATGTACTTAAAAAAGAAGAGGGAGGAAGACATACTCCTTTCTTTACTAAATATAGACCACAATTCTATTTTAGAACAACTGATGTAACAGGTGAAGTTGAATTACCATCAGGTACAGAAATGGTAATGCCAGGTGATGATGCAAAATTTACTGTTAAATTAATCACACCAATAGCTATGAATGAAAAATTGAATTTCGCAATTCGTGAAGGTGGAAAAACTGTAGGAGCTGGTGTAGTAACTAAAATTCTAGAGTAAACTCCCTTTAGGAGTGTAGCTCAATTGGTAGAGCGCCGGTCTCCAAAACCGGAGGTTGGGGGTTCGATTCCCTCCGCTCCTGCCAATTAAAAGAGAGAAAAAAATGAAAAACCCTTTGAAATTTATTCAAGAAGTAAAGCAGGAAGCTTTTAAAGTATCTTGGCCAACTAGAAAAGAAACTTTACAAGGAACTTTAATGGTTGTGGCAATGGCGATCTTAGCTTCAATATTCTTTTTACTTTTGGATCAAGTTTTGAAATTTTTTTTAGAGTTAATTCTTAAAGTGGGCATGTAATCATGAAAAATTGGTATATTATCCAATCTCATTCAAGTTTTGAAAATAAAGTTGCAAAGTTAATTAAAGAGGAATCTGAAAAGGCAAAAATATCCGACAAAATTGAAGAAATAATTGTTCCAACTCATGATATTACTGAAGTTAAAAGAGGAAAAAGAGTGCAAAGAAAAAAAAAATACTTTCCTGGATATGTTTTAATTAAAAGTGAGATGGATAATAATATTTATCACATGATCAAGAATATAAAAAAAGTAAGTGGATTTTTAGGCTCCAAAGGAACACCGGTGCCTGTATCTGATAAAGAAATAGAAAAAATTTTAGGTCAAATAAAAGATGGCATAGCTCAACCAAAATCTGCTGTAGAGTATTCTATTGGAGAAAAAGTTCAGGTTATAGATGGACCATTTGCATCTTTTAACGGACTTGTAGAGGATGTAGATGAAGATAAAGGTAGACTTAAAGTTGCTGTTTCTATATTCGGCAGACCTACGCCTGTGGATTTAGAATATAATCAAGTGGAGAAAAGTAGCTAATGGCAAAAAAAGAAATTAGTGGATACGTAAAATTACAAATTAAAGGTGGTCAAGCAAACCCAGCTCCTCCTGTTGGTCCTGCTCTTGGACAAAGAGGAATTAATATAATGGAATTTTGTAAAGCATTTAATGAAAAAACAAAAAACTTTATGGGAAAACCTGTGCCAGTAGTTATTACAGTTTATAAGGATAAAAAATTTGATTTTATTATAAAATCTCCTCCAGCTTCACATTTTATAAAAGAGGCAATTAAATTAAAAAGAGGCTCAAAAGAACCAGGAAGAAATATAATTGCATCAATAACTAAGAAGCAATTAGAAGAAATTGCGAAGAAAAAAATGGATGATTTAAATGCTAATGATCTAGAAGAGGCTTCAAAAATTATAGCTGGCTCTGCAAGATCGATGGGAATTGAGGTAAAAGAATAATGGCTTCAAAGAGATATAAAAAATTACCTAAAAAAACAAATGAACTGGCTCCTAACTTAGTTGAAAAATTAATTCCAGAAATTAAAAAAAATTGTACTACAAAGTTTGATGAGTCAATTGACTTAAGTCTACAAATTTACAACAAACAAAAGAAAAACGAAGTTAATTTAAGAACCGTTGTTAATATGCCATCAGGAACGGGAAAAAAAATAAAAATAGCAGTAGTTTGTGAGGAAACAAAATCTCAAATAGCCAAAGATGCGGGTGCCGACATAGTTGGTGGCGATGATCTTATTGAAAAAATTAGAGGTGGAGATTTAAATTTTGAAAAATTAATTTGTACTTCATCAATGATGGTTAAACTTTCTAAATTAGGAAAAGTACTGGGACCCAAGGGTTTAATGCCAAATCCAAAACTTGGCACAGTAACAGATGAGTTAGAAAAAGCCGTAGCAGATGCTAAATTGGGACAAGTAGAAATTAAGAATGATAAAAATGGAAATATAAGTTTAAGCTTAGGAAAAAAATCGTTTTCTGATAATAAATTAATTCAAAACTTTAATGCAGTTTTAGATGTGCTTGAAAAAGAAAAATCTAAAAACATTTTAAAAGGTAATTTAATTAAAAATATTTATATTACTTCTACAATGGGAGCTGCTTACAAAATAAAATTACCTAAAAATATTTAGTTATGATGAATAAAGAAAAAAAAATGAATTATATTAAAACAATGACAACTCAGTTTGATAAATCTGAAGCAGTTATTGTAACTCATTATCAAGGACTAACAGTAAAACAACTTGATGAATTAAGAAAAATAATGAGAAAACATGGAATTATATTTAAGATCACTAAAAACAGAATTACTAAACTTGCTTTGGAGAAAACAAAATGTAAGAAATTATCTGATTTATTTAGTGGACCAACCGCTGTAGCACTTTCAAATGATGTAATCGCTTCAGCTAAAATATTAACGAATTTTTCTAAAGATAATAAAAACTTAAAAATCTTAGGTGGAATCATGGGGAACGACATTTTGGACGTTGCCGGAGTGAAAAATTTTGCTACCTTACCATCTTTAGAGGAAGCAAGGGCTAAAATTGTAGGTATTTTGAGATCACCAGCGCAAAAAATTGCAAGTATTTTACTTGCACCAGCCTCAAAAATCGCTATTTTAGCGCTCGAAAAATCAAAAAAATAACCTAGGGACTAAAATTTATGGCTGATCTAAATAAAATTATAGATGACTTGTCAAGTTTAACCGTTGTAGAAGCAGCAGAACTTTCAAAACAACTTGAGGAAAAATGGGGCGTTACAGCAGCAGCTGTTGCAGCAGCACCAGTAGCTGCAGTTGCAACACCAGCTGAAGAAAAAGATGAATTCACCGTTGTGTTAGTTGCATCGGGTGACAAAAAAATTAATGTAATTAAAGAAGTAAGAGCCCTTACTTCTTTAGGTTTAAAAGAAGCAAAAGACTTAGTTGAAGAAGCTCCTAAAGAAATTAAATCAGGTGTAAACAAAAAAGAGGCTGAAGAAATTAAGCAAAAGCTAGAAGCAGCTGGCGCAAAAGTAGAACTTAAATAACAATTAACTGAATTAACTACTGATTAATAAAAATCAGTGTTACGAATGCAATTATCTTTTACTGAAAAGAAAAATATAAGAAAAAATTTTGGTAAACTTAAAGAAAGTTTATCAATACCAAATCTTATTGAGGTTCAAAAAAATTCATATAAAGAACTTACAGAGTATAAACCAGATGCGGAACAACATCTTATAAAAGGATTTAACAGAGTATTTAAAAGTATTTTTCCAATCGAAGATTTAAATGACAAAGCCACTCTAGAATATATTTCTTATAGACTAGAGAAACCAAAGTTTGATGTAGAAGAATGTATCTCTAGAGGTTTAACTTATTCAGCAGCTTTAAAATGTATTTTAAGACTGGTAGTTTATGAAATAGATCAAGAGAATAACACTAAAGATATTTTATCTGCAAAAGAACAAGAAGTTTACATGGGAGAAGTTCCTATGATGACTAATAGTGCTACATTTATTACAAATGGTGTCCAAAGAGTCGTTGTTAATCAAATGCATAGGAGCCCAGGCGTGTTCTTTGATCATGATAAAGGAAAATCTCATGCTAGTGGTAAATTACTTTTTAATTGTAGAGTAATTCCAAACAGAGGTTCCTGGTTAGATTTTGAATTTGATGTAAAAGATTTTTTATATTTTAAAATAGATAGAAAAAAGAAAATATTAGTTACTACATTGCTGCAAGCTTTAGGTTATTCTAAAAATGATATTGTAAATGAATTTTATAAAAAAGAAAATTATGTTTACGATACTAAAATACAAAAATGGAAAACTAAATTTGATCCAGAAAATTATAAAGCAAAAAATTTTTCTGAAGAAATTATTAACGCAAAAAATAATAAAGTTGTAGTTAAAATTGGCGAAAAAATAAATTTTTTAAATGCAAAAAAATTAGCTAATGAAGGTTTAAAAGAAATATATGTTTCAAATGAATCAATTTATGGCATGTATTTACACAAAGACATTGTAATTGGAGAAGAAAAATTTAAAATTGGTACTGAGCTAAATGAATCCATCTTACAGAAATTTATAGAATCAAATATCTTAACATTAGAAATTTCAATTACAAATTCAATCAGTAAAGGGCCATATCTTCTTCAAACTTTATTAAATGATAGGAATGAAAATAAAAGTGATGCGATTACCGAAATATATAAAGTATTAAGACCAGGCGAACCACCAACAATGGAAATTGCTTCTCTAATTTTCAATAACTTATTTTTTACCTCAGAGAGATACGATCTTTCAGATGTTGGGAGAGTAAAAATGAATTCAAGACTAAATTTAAACTGCTCTGACAAAATTACTATTCTTAGAAATGATGATATTATAGCTATTGTTAAGAAAATGTTGGAATTAAGAGATGGAAAAGATGAAGTTGATGACATTGATCATTTAGGAAATAGAAGAGTTAGATCTGTTGGAGAATTGGTTGAAAATCAAGCTCGTATTGGCGTTTATAGAATGGAAAGAGCGATCAAAGAAAAAATGACCACATTAGATGTTGAATCAGCAATGCCACAAGATTTAATTAATGCTAAACCTTTAACTGTTGCTTTGAAAGATTTTTTCGCCACTTCTCAATTATCTCAATTTATGGATCAAACAAATCCATTGTCAGAAATTACACACAAAAGAAGAGTTTCAGCATTAGGCCCTGGTGGTTTAACAAGAGAAAGAGCTGGATTTGAGGTTAGAGACGTTCATCCAACTCATTATGGAAGAATTTGTCCAATAGAAACTCCTGAAGGACCAAACATTGGGTTAATAAATAGTTTAGCAACATATTCAAAAATTAATAAATATGGATTTATCGAGAGTCCATATAAGAAAGTTAAAGATGCTGTTGTCCAAGATATAATTGAATATTTGTCAGCAATGGAAGAAACAAAATATACAATTGCACAAGCTAACTCTGTTATAGATAAAAATGGGAAATTTGAAGAAGAACTAGTTTCTTGTAGACAAAATTTAAACTTTATTTTATCTAAACCTGAAAATATTGATTATATAGACGTTTCACCAAAACAATTGGTATCGGTTGCTGCTTCATTAATTCCATTCTTAGAAAACGATGATGCCAATAGAGCTTTAATGGGTTCAAATATGATGAGACAAGCAGTTCCACTATTAAAACCTGAAGCGCCATTAGTTGGAACTGGAATTGAAAGCGATGTTGCTTTAGATTCCGGAGTTACTATCGTTGCGAAAAGAGCTGGTATTGTAGATAAAATTGATGGAAAAAGAATTGTTATAAAAGCAACAGATGAAAAAGATTTTACAAGATCAGGTGTAGATATTTACAATTTACAAAAATTTAAAAGATCAAATCAAAATACTTGCATTAATCAAAAGCCACTAGTTAGAGTAGGTGATAATGTTAAAACTGGAGATATTATAGCTGATGGACCTGCTACGAAAATTGGAGAATTGGCTTTAGGCAAGAATGTAACTGTAGCGTTTATGCCCTGGCAAGGTTATAATTTTGAAGATTCAATATTGATATCTGAAAGATGTGTTACAGATGATGTTTTTACTTCTATTCATATAGTGGAATATGAGGTAATGGCAAGAGATACCAAACTTGGTGAAGAAGATATAACTAGAGATATACCCAATGTTAATGAAGAAGCTTTAAGAAATTTAGATGAGTCAGGCGTTGTTTATATAGGGGCAGAAGTTAAACCAGGAGATATTTTAGTTGGAAAAGTAACACCAAAAGGCGACTCAGCTTCAGGACCAGAGGAAAAATTATTAAGATCAATTTTTGGAGAAAAAGCTATTGATGTAACTGATACATCTTTAAAAATGCCAAGTGGTAGTAGAGGTATAGTTACTGATGTAAGAGTATTTAATAGACACGGAATTGAAAAAGACGAAAGATCAATCACTATTGAAAGATCTGAAATAGAAAGTGTACAAGAAGACAAAAATGTTGAAGAAGAAATACTAGAAAGAAATATAAAACAAAGAGCATCATTAATACTCAAAGGAAGTTCTATAAATAATAAATTAAAAGATTTAAATATAGGTGAAAAATTAGAAGAAGAAAAAATAAGTAAATTAATTATATCTGATTTATTTAAAATATCAGTAAACGATAACAAAAAACTAGAAGCGCTTTCACAATTAAAAGATCAATATAATTCAGCCAAAAAAGATATCCAAGAAAGATTTGAGGATAAAGTATTAAAAATTAGACAAGGTGACGATTTATTACCAAGTGTAATGAAAATGGTAAAAGTCTTTGTTGCTATTAAGAGAAGACTAAGACCTGGAGATAAAATGTCAGGCAGACATGGAAATAAGGGGGTTGTGAGTAAAATTGTACCCGTTGAAGATATGCCTTATCAAGAAAATGGCAAGCCGGTTGATATTGTATTAAATCCTTTAGGAGTGCCAAGTCGTATGAATGTAGGTCAAATTTTAGAAACTCATTTAGGATGGGCATGTACTGAGTTAGGTGAAACATTGAAGAAATTAATTAATGAAAATCAAAAAATAATAAAGAAAACAGAAAAAATTTCTTCGTTTTTAAAATCAGTATACGGAAAAGAAGTGTTTGAGGAAAAAGTAGAAAAACTTTCTTCATCAGAATTTGTAGATTTATGTGAAAATATTAAAAATGGAATTCCAATTGCCACTCCTGTTTTTGATGGGGCGAAAGAGCAGAATGTAACTAAAATGTTAGACCTAGCAAACTTACCAAATTCTGGGCAAACCTTTTTATGGGATGGAACATCAGGTAAAAAATTTGACAGACCTGTTACAATAGGAACTATTTATATGTTGAAATTACATCACTTAGTAGAAGACAAAATTCATGCTAGATCTACTGGTCCTTACAGTTTGGTTACTCAGCAGCCTCTTGGTGGAAAAGCTCAATTAGGTGGTCAAAGATTTGGCGAAATGGAAGTTTGGGCTCTTGAAGCTTATGGAGCATCATACACTCTTCAAGAAATACTTACTGTAAAATCTGATGATGTAGCGGGTAGAGTTAAAGTTTATGAAACTATTGTTAAAGGTGAAGAAAATTTTGAGTCTGGAATACCAGAGTCATTCAACGTATTAGTTAAAGAAATTAAATCATTAGCACTGAATATAGAGCTAAATTAAATATGAAAAAAGAATTAACAAATTTGTTTAAAAGTTCTGAGATTTCAGAAGCTCAAAATTTTGATAGTATTAAAATAACATTGGCTAGTCCTGAAAAAATTAAATCTTGGACCTATGGAGAGATAAAAAAACCAGAAACAATTAATTACAGAACTTTTAGACCAGAAAAAGACGGTTTATTTTGCGCTAGAATTTTTGGCCCAATTAAAGATTATGAATGTTTATGCGGGAAATATAAACGAATGAAATTTAGAGGAATTATTTGTGAAAAATGTGGTGTTGAAATTACAAAATCAAATGTTCGTAGAGAAAGAATGGGACATATTAACCTAGCTACACCAGTTGCTCATATTTGGTTTTTAAAATCTTTACCAAGCAGAATTTCTTTAGCAATAGATATGAAATTAAAGGAGGTAGAAAGAATCTTATATTTTGAAAGTTTTATAGTTATAGAACCTGGTTTAACTGGACTTAAGAAAAATCAAACATTAACGGAAGAAGAATTAATTAAATATCAAGACGAATTCGGCGAAGAAGCATTTACTGTTGGCATAGGTGCTGAGGCAGTTCTAGAAATTTTAAAATCAATGAATTTAGAAGAAGAAAGAGCAATTTTAATTAGAACAATAAATGAAACTAAGTCTAAAGTTGCTGAAGAAAGAGCTATTAAAAGATTAAAGTTAATAGAGTCATTTATTGAAAGTGGAAATAAACCTGAATGGATGATTTTGACAGTTATACCAGTTATTCCACCCGAACTAAGACCTTTAGTACCACTTGATGGAGGAAGATTTGCAACATCAGATCTTAATGATTTATATCGAAGAGTGATTAATAGAAATAACCGATTAAGAAGATTAATTGATTTAAAAGCTCCGGATATTATTGTTCGTAATGAAAAAAGAATGTTACAGGAGTCCGTTGATGCACTATTTGATAACGGACGAAGAGGAAGAGTAATTACTGGAACAGGGAAAAGACCACTAAAATCTTTAGCTGAAATGCTTAAAGGTAAACAAGGAAGATTTAGACAAAACTTATTAGGAAAACGTGTCGATTATTCTGGAAGATCTGTAATAGTTGTGGGGCCTGATCTAAAGTTACATGAGTGTGGTTTACCAAAAAAGATGGCCTTAGAATTATTTAAACCATTTTTATATGCAAGATTAAATAAATTAGGATTAGCGACTACAATTAAGCAAGCAAAAAAATTAGTTGAAACAGAAAGAGATGAGGTTTGGGAAGCTTTAGAATTAATTGTTAGGGAACATCCAGTACTATTAAATAGAGCTCCAACACTACATAGATTAGGTGTCCAAGCATTTGAACCAAAATTAATTGAAGGAGATGCAATTGAACTTCATCCTTTAACGTGTGCTGCATTTAATGCAGATTTTGATGGAGATCAAATGGCAGTACATATTCCATTAAGTTTAGAAGCTCAATTAGAAGCTAGAGTTTTAATGATGTCAACAAATAATATTTTAAGTCCATCAAATGGAAAACCAATAATAGTTCCAAGTCAGGATATGATTCTTGGCATTTATTATCTCTCTCAAGCACCTTACCAAACAGATAAAGTAGAAGGATTCTTTGTAAATAATTCTGAAATTGAATTCGCTCTTGAAAGTGATCAAATTAAAGTTCATTCGAGAATTGTTTCAAGATTTGAAACAGTAGATGAAAAAGGAAATATTAAATTTGAAAAATATACAAGTACAGCAGGAAGATTTATGTTAGCAAATCTTTTGCCAAAAAATGTTAACAACAAATTTTTTTTAGTTGATAGACTTTTACCAAAAAAAATAGTTTCAGAGATTATTGACCATGTGTTTAGATTTAGCGGACAAAAAGCTACTGTTATTTTTTGCGATAAATTGAAAGATCTAGGATTTAAACATGCTTTTAAAGCTGGAATTTCTTTTGGTAAAGATGATCTAGTTATTCCTGAAAACAAACAACAACTAATTGATGAAACTAAAAAATTGATATCTGGCTATGAAGATCAATATGCAGAAGGTCTTATTACAAGAGGTGAAAAATATAATAAAGTTGTAGACGCATGGTCAAAATGTACTGATCGAGTAGCTACAGAAATGATGAAAGGAATTTCTGCAACTGAAGTTACTAAAGATGGGTTAAAAATTAACTCTGTATTTATGATGGCTGATAGTGGCGCAAGAGGATCTGCTGCCCAAATGAAACAATTAGCAGGAATGAGAGGTTTAATAGCTAAACCTTCTGGTGAAATTATAGAGTCACCAATCACATCAAATTTCAAAGAAGGTCTAACAGCCTTGGAATATTTTAATTCAACACATGGAGCAAGAAAAGGTTTGGCTGATACTGCTTTAAAAACAGCTAATTCAGGATATTTAACAAGACGACTTTGTGATGTTGCTCAAGATTTAACAATTGCTAAGCAAAAATGTGACAAACCAGGTAACATCAAACTATCGGAAATTATTGAAGGAGGGAATGTTATTGTCAGTCTATCAGAAAGAGTATTAGGCAGAGTTACAGCTACAGATATTAAAAATCCTATAACAGGCGAATCAATTCTAAATAAAGATGAAATCATAGACGAAGCAGTATGTGAAAAAATTGATGCTGCAGGAGTTAAATTAATAAATGTGTATTCAGTAATTACATGTAGCTTGAAAGAAGGAGTGTGCGCGACATGTTATGGTAGAGATTTATCAAGAGGTAGAATGGTACATGTTGGGGAAGCAATAGGAATGATTTCAGCGCAGTCTATAGGTGAACCTGGAACACAGTTAACAATGAGAACATTCCACATTGGAGGAACTGCCTCAATTAAACAAGAATCTCAAATTGTTACAAAATCTGAGGGAACTTTAAAAATTATTAATACAAATTTATTAGAAGACTCTAAGAAAAATTTGGTTGTTATGGGAAGGAATACACAGCTATCAATAGAAGATGATAATGGTTTACAAATAGCAGTGTATAAAATTCCATATGGTTCAAAATTAATTTTCCAAAATGGAGACAAAATTAAAAAGAATACTAAAATTTGTGAATGGGATCCTTATACAACACCTGTGATTGCAGAAAAAAGTGGGATTGTAAATTATGTTGATTTAATCAATGGTGTTTCTTTAGCTGAAACTTTAGATGATGCTACAGGAATATCAACAAAAGCAGTTGTTGATTGGAAAATACAATCTAAAAATACAGATCTAAAACCAAGAATAACATTACGTGATGAAAAAGGTAATGTAATTAAAAAAGCTGATGATAACGAAGCTAGATATTATTTAGTTCCTGATTCTATTTTATCTGTTCAAGATGGACAAAAAATATTTGCTGGCGATGTTATAGCAAGATTACCTAAAGAAACTTCTAAAACAAAAGATATTACTGGAGGGCTACCAAGAGTTGCTGAATTATTTGAAGCTAGAAAAGCAAAAGATAGCGCTATCATCGCCGAAAATGATGGAAAAGTAGTTTTCGGTAAAGAAGTAAGAGGCAAACAAAGAATTTCAATTGTTTCTGAGAATGACGTGTCATCAAATTATTTAATACCTAAAGGCAAACATATTAATTTTAACCAAGGTGAAAAAATTAAAAAAGGTGAATATCTATTAGATGGTCAACCTTTACCTCATGATATTTTAAGAATTTTAGGTATCAAAGAATTAACAGATTATTTTGTTAATCAAGTGCAAGAAGTTTATAGATTACAAGGAGTAATTATTAATGATAAGCATATTGAGGTAATTTTAAGACAAATGTTGAAAAAAATTGAAGTTAAAGAATCGGGAGACTCAAGTTTGTTGCCAGGGGAAATTATAGATAGAATAAAATTTGAAAATATAAATGAAAAATTAAAATCTGAAAGTAAAAAACCAGCAAAAGGCGAGAGAGTTTTAATGGGTATAACAAAAGCTTCTTTACAAACAGAGTCTTTTATATCAGCTGCTTCTTTCCAAGAAACTACAAGAGTGTTAACGGATGCTGCAATAAAAGGCAAAGTAGATAAATTAGTAGGTTTAAAAGAGAACGTTATAGTGGGAAGATTAGTTCCTGCTGGCACAGGTGCAGTTAAGAACAATTGGAATAAAAAAGCCTTAGAAGATGACAATAAATTTATAACTGAGCAGGAAAAATTAGAGTCTCCGGAAACTCAAGTAAATCAATAAAAAAAAGCTTTTTTTTAAGGTCTTTTAATTTGACAAAATAGATTTCTATAGTATTTTGGCGATGTTTTTGGTTGGAATGTAGTACTTGAGTACTAAACGCTGCCACACGTCATTACTGTCAGTTATTTTCATCAAAATATTAGATTAATTAAATAAAATTATGCCAACAATTAACCAGTTAGTAAAAAAAAAGAGAATTAGACCTAAATCAAGAGATAAAGTACCTGCTCTTGAAAAATCTCCTCAAAAAAGAGGGGTTTGTATTAAAGTTTATACAACTACACCAAAAAAACCA
>Ga0207966_1001217_pt1 | contig 14218 bp, 9 predicted proteins | sample Knorr_S23_td_NAD_FD_185611 | JGI IMG/M metagenome (GOLD analysis project Ga0207966, IMG submission 185611) | Marine microbial communities from Southern Atlantic Ocean transect - Knorr_S23_td_NADW_ad_2500m_LV_B (SPAdes) (version 2) | ecosystem: Environmental > Aquatic > Marine > Oceanic | place... | reverse complement strand
TTTAATTGGTAGATAACGCTTCATACATATCCCAAATTGGCAGGAAGATGGCCAACGCCAATGTCAGGATAAAAACACCCATGATGACAGTGATGAGGGGTTCAAGTGTGGCGGTCAATTTTAAGACACGATCCTGAACTTCTGCGTCGGTCATATCACCGATCTCTTTAAGCATATCATCCATTGCACCGGCATCCTCACCTACTTGGATCATTTTTAAAACGTGAGGCGGAAAAATATCGTGGGTGTGTCGCTGGATGGAAAGAGCCACCTTTTTCCCAACTTCTACATCTGCATGAACTTTTGCTAAGCGATCCTCTACAAATGTATTTCCCGCAGTTCTCCCCGAAATATCCAATGCTTCCAGAATAGGAACTCCGGTGCGATCCAGAGTATCCAGCACATGGCAAAAACGTGAAATAGCCATCTTTTGCGCCAGAGGGCCAAAGATGGGGAGGCCTAATATAAATTTATCCCATTGATATAGTCCTGCTTTTGTCCGTAAAGCTCGCCAGAATACAAGAATAAAAAACAAACTAAAAAAAATGATTCCGATCCAATTATCCTTCATGAACTGATCAATCCCGAGCAAAATTCGTGTTGGCAATGGAAGCGCGATCCGGGTATTGGCGAATAACGTGGAAAACCTGGGCAAAATGTAAGTCACTGCGAACACACCCACCATCAAAGTAATTCCGATTACAATGGACGGGTAACGAATGGCTGCTTTGATTCCCATTGTCAATTTCAGATCATGTGCAATAAAATCTGCCAACTGGAACAAAACCTGGTCTAATACGCCGGCCCTTTCACCTGCTTTCACAATATTCACAAACATATTATTAAACACTTTAGGGTGTTTGCTCATGGATTTGGAAAGAGACATTCCGCCGGAAACATCATCAATAACTGCATCAATAGTTTTATTGAGCAAAGGATTTGTTTGGTCTGAATGAACAGAATCCAATGCATCTACCAGGGGAACACCAGCTTTCAGCATTACCGATAATTGTCGGGTGAAATTATAAATATCAGTGGGTGGAACTTTTTCGAAAAAAGTTAAATTCATATCCAAAATGGATTCTTTTTTCTTCGATACAGAAACGGGTGCAAGTCCCATTCGTTCTAATTGAACTAGTACATTTTCTTCGCCTACAGCTCTTAATTCTCCTCGAACAACGCCACTCTCAGCATTCGTAGCTATATAAGAGAAGATTGATAATTTTTTAGTCTTTTTTTCGGAGGCCATGCTGATCCAATTTTCGATAAAGTGTCATACGGCTGATCCCAAGTTGTTGCGCAGTGAGAGTCATGTTCCAATTGGTTCTTGAAAGTCCTGCCTGGATCACCTCATATTCTAATTCTTTTAAGGTTTTTATTGCCGACGTATTTACGGAATGAATTTGCTCTTCTGACGATGAAATGCTGATTTCAGCTGGAGCTGATGACACGGAAGGAGTACTAGTCGTTGGGGAAGTGTGCTTATCGTGGAATTGGAATGATTCATCCAAGATAGGCATTATTTCTTCTTTAGTGATAATCGGTATATCATTAATAAGCACAGTTCGTTCCAGGGTATTTTCTAGCTCCCGGACATTCCCAGGCCAATCATAGGATTGAAGGGCCTGCATCCCATCGTGAGATATACAGCTTGTAACAATATTATGTTTTTTCTTCAAACCTTTTAAAATAATCATTGCTGTTGCTGGTATGTCTTCTTTTCGATCCCTGAGCGGAGCAATCCTCATTGGAAATACATTGATCCGGTGAAACAGATCTTGGCGGAACTTTCCCTCTTTAATTCTCTGTTCCAGGTCTTGGTTGGTCGCAGAAATAATTCTTACGTCAACTTTAATAGTTTCTGCCCCGCCCACACGCTCAATTTCACCGCTTTCTAATACTCTTAGTATTTTGGCCTGGAGCGATGGGCTCATATCTCCTATCTCATCAAGAAAAATAGTACCTGAATTCGCAATTAAAAATTTCCCGTCTTTTCTTTCAATGGCTCCCGTAAAAGCGCCTTTTTCATGTCCGAAGAGTTCACTCTCTAAAAGCTCGGAAGGAATTGCGGGACAATTGACCGAAATATTGGGCCGATCCCTACGAAGGCTTATCTGGTGAAGTGTCTTTGCAATAAGATTCTTACCTGTCCCACTTTCACCATATAAAAGGGTAGTTACATTTTTACTCTTAATTTGGTTTAGTAGATGATAAAGATCTAACATAGGCTCCGACACACCTACAATATTTTTAAATCCAATGGATGAAAAGTGCCGCCTAGATATTTTTGGCACATTTTTTAGAAAATCATGAAACTGTTTAGCTAAATTTAAGAGTTTCAGTACTTCTTCATTGCTATAACTCTCTGGCTCTATACATCCAAAAAGCCCTACCCCAAAATTATTAAGCAGATTCATACTTGCTTCCTCACTGCGAGTGATACCTATAACTGGCACAGTGGAATCGATTGAAATCAGTTCCTTGATTAAACGCATAGGAGTCATTAAAGGCAATTGATCTTCAATGATGATAATATCAAATTCTTGGGTTTGGGCTGCGCTCAGGGCAATCATACCATTTTGGACATAATCTACATGAATATCAGTCCCGGATAGTTGAGGAATACCCCGTTTATTCCCACCTACATATAATACTTTAATCATTCAATAATCCTTGTGGTTCCCAACGTTTCATAGACCTCGGATAATGTTGTGTCTCCACGTTTGATCTTTACGACTCCATCTTCCAATAAGGTAATCATCCCGTTTTTTCGAGCCAATTCCCGAATCTGGTACCCGGGTGCATTTTCTAAAACAAGGTTTGAAATATCACGATCCACCAGCAACAATTCAAAAATCCCGATTCGCCCTTTATATCCGGTATTCCGACATGCAAGACACCCCTTTCCCCTAAATCCTTCCAAGGACTCATTTGGGTCCAGTCCTGCTAACTTCAATTCGTCTGGAGTTGAAGAATAGGGTACACGACATTCCTTACAGATCCGACGTACCAGACGTTGCGCTAATATACCCTTCACTGTGGAAGCAATAAGAAATGGCTCCACGCCCCAATTCAATAATCGCGTAAACCCGGAAGCGGCATCATTGGTGTGGATGGTGCTGAATACCATATGTCCGGTCAATGCCGCACGAATGGCTAATTCCACCGTTTCCTCGTCCCGAACCTCACCTACCATGATGATATCCGGATCCTGTCGTAAAATGGACCGCAAGGCAGACGCAAATGAAACGCCCGATTTAGTATTCACTTGGGCTTGGTTAATATTTGCCAGATCATATTCAATGGGATCTTCTACCGTAACAATATTCACATCCGGACACTCTAATTTATTTAGGGTGGAATAGAGAGTTGTTGTTTTACCACTACCTGTGGGGCCGGAAACCAGAATGATCCCTTCGCCGCCGACCAGCATGTTGCTGAATTTTTTTTCGGAACTCTCCTCAAACCCTAGATCTATTAATGAATGGAGTGCTTCCGAAATATTCAACAAACGAAGTACTGTTTTTTCTCCGTAAAGCGTTGGATAAGTGGAAATACGAAGATCTAATCGGCCATTGGAAGAGTTGAATAAAATACGTCCGTCCTGAGGTCGCCGAGTTTCAGCAATATCCATATTTGACATAATCTTGAGCCGGGATACAAGAGCAGTATGAATATCTCTGGGCAAGGTTTGGAAATCCTGCAAGCGGCCATCAATTCTAAATCGTACCCGGATATCATTTTCCCGCGGCTCTACATGAATATCTGAACAACGGTACCGTTGGCTTTGGGTAATAATACTGTCCACCAATTCAACAATTCTTGTTTCATCAAACAAATCAGAAATATCTGTCACTTCATCATCCGATGAACTCACATCCACAAAACCGGAAATACCGTAAAAAAGATCAATGGCATTTTCAATTTCTGTTTCTGTCACGATCACAGGCTCTATTTTAAGCCCGGTTTCATCCCGGGCAGCATTGATAGGTGACGCATCCAGTGGATCGGATACAGCAATATTTAACGTATTATTCAACCTGAATAAGGGGAGAAATTTTTTGGAGCGAATGGTACGTTCTGGGATAAGACCCATAATAGTTTTATCTACATCATAGTGTCCCAAAGATAGATAGGGGATTTTTAATTGCTGACTGATATACCTATTCAACTCTCGCTCATCCAAGTATCCCAATTCCCTGAAAATAACACCAATATACACGTCCTTTTCTTTTTGGATGGTCAACGCTTTCTGGAGTTGATCTTCATCAATCTTTCCAGCCTGAATGAGTAATTGCCCGAGGGAATGTTTTCCGGTAATTGCCATCAAAACATGGTGGAGAAATACCAGTCGAGGATGTAATTCCCGCCGGTGGGTGTGGTGGTCAAAATCGATAAAAGTGTGCCGCCGGCCAAATAGGGGCCGAATGGAATTTTCTGGCTTTTGGAGATCATTTTGGATCCCAGCATGATAAATACGAAAATGGCAGAAATTGCAAAACTTAAATACAAGGCCAGCACTGAATACTCAACACCAAGATATCCTCCCAGAACCAGTCCGAGCTTAATATCTCCAAATCCGATACTCTCTTTTTTCAGGATAAATTGACCAATCAATCCAATAGCAAATAAAAATCCTGCAAAAACAAATGCCCCCGATACTCCATCTTCCCAATCTATTGGGAGCCAGCCCATAGGAAGCCCTACAATTAACACTGCGAGACCAAAGAGCACAAATCCATTTGGGATGATAAAATGATCTATATCAACAAAGGTGATGGCGATCAAAAGATATGTTAAAATAAGATACATGAAGAATTTTTCGTTGATGCCAAAAATAATAAAAAGCCAAACAGTCAAGCCAGCCGTGAGTCCCTCTACTATAGCATAGCGGCTTGAGAAAGAGTTTCCACACTTACGGCATTTACCTCCCAAAATGAAATAACTCAAAATGGGAATATTATCAAAGGGTTTAATGGGTGTTTTACAAGAGTCGCAATGGGATGCAGGTTTGATCAAACTCATTTTTCCCGGCACTCGATAAATCACAACATTCAAAAAACTACCAAAGGAAGCGCCTAAAATAATTAGGAAAAAGTAGGCCAGGGGATCTGGAATTGTGGTCATGCTGTTTCAACCCCTTCCATTATTTCCATTAGGTCACGAAATCGAAATGGTTTTCCTAATATTTGGTCTGCACCGCTTGCTTTAAATAAATCCTGAACCGAGTCCACATTGTTACTGGTGATGAGAATGAGTGGAGTGTCTCTAAACCGTTCATCAAATTTCAAAAGCCGAGCAACGCGAAAACCATTCATGCTAGGTAGAAGTGTCTCAGATACGATCAAATCAGGTGATTCCTTGCAGGCACGGGTATAGCCTTCATACCCGTCTTTTGCAGTTATGACCAACATGTCCTTTTGTTTGAACCTGTTGGACAAACTGCTCAAGATTGCATCATCATTCTCAATGATGAGCACAGATTTTTGTTTATTCTCTGACATAGTTAAAAAATGGGGAAACGCCAGAGTTTAGCCAGCGATTCCCTTACCTCGAATTATTCAAACTTAAACATAAAATTTAAAAGTGTCACATATTATTACAATGTTGACCAAAAGGTGTGTTTCATAGTGTTACAGTCAGTCATAAATCTAAATAAAAAGTATAAATTGAATATTTTTTACTTTTTGGATGGATCATTTATATTAATTTTAACTTCATGACTTCTGTTTTTTCAACCAATCCACCTAAGTTTTCCATACAAGATATAGTGAAATATCTATTAATTAATTTTGACTTATCTGGAAAAGTAACAAACCTATATAGTGATCGGGATCAGAATTTTCTTATCCAATCTGAATCAAATCAAAAATTTATTTTAAAGATATCTAATCCTGCTGAGCAACCTGAAATCCTGGAATTACAAAATAAGGCGACCCTATATATTAGATCACGAGAACCGAATCTGGGCATTCCTCTACAAATTGGTGAAATAAAAGAGTTTAATGAGGGTGGAAAAACTTACTTTGTTCGCTTGGTAGAATACTTAGACGGACAATTTTTAAAAGATTCATTAATGGGTAATGCCGCCCATGAAAAGTTGGGGATATTTTTAGGAACGTTAAGCCATTCACTGGCTGGTTTTTTTCATTCAGCCGCAGATCGTGAATTTGAATGGGATGTCCGAGCCACAGAATTAATAAATTCCAGATTAGACTATTTGAAATCAAAATCTGATAAAAAAACAGTAACTCATTTTTTAAACGAATATGAAAATAATGTACTGCCTATAGCCATTGAGTTAAAAATGGCTGTGATCCATAATGATGGGAATGATCATAATATCCTGGTGGACGAAAATGGAGAGACCACAGGCATCATCGATTTTGGAGATATGGTTTACTCTTATCAGGTCGCAGAACCAGCTGTGTGCATGGCATACCTAGGATTAGAAAAGGAAGACGCATTTACGCCAATGGCCCAAGTTTTGAAGGGCTATCATTCTTGTTTCTCATTAAACAATTCAGAATTAAAATCTGTCATATATTTAGTCTGTATCCGGCTTTGTATTTCAGTTACCATGTCCGCATGGCGAATGAAATTATTTCCGGAGAATAAGTATTTATCAGTATCTCAAAAACCTGCCTGGGATTTGTTGCGAAAATTGGAAAATGAAGATTTAAAAAATTGGTCAAACAGATTAATGGATTTCATAGAGTGTTAAATGAAACTTTCTAAAGTACAACCACTAATAAATTATTTTCCATTATTTGATTTGTTAGATGATTCATCTCCTTCTCCAATGAAGTTTACTTCATTAATTGTTATTCTAGTTCAAAATGCTAGATAAAAAAACAATTCAAGCCCTTCGAGAAATGCATCTCGCGCCCTCATTGAGTTTGTCTTACGGTAAACCGCTCTATATTGTAAAAGGAGAAGCACAGTATCTCTATGATGCGAATGGATGTCAATATCTAGATGCGGTAAACAATATCCATCATGTGGGCCATTGCCATCCAAAAGTGGTGGCAGCCGCCCAACTCCAATATGAAAAACTGAATACCAATACGCGGTACTTGGATGAAACTATAGTCAATTATGCACAGGAGCTCACGGATAAAATGCCTGCTGGGCTTGATGTATGCTTTTTTACCAATTCTGGCAGCGAAGCAAATGATCTGGCTCTTCGGATCGCTCGTCATGTCACCCAAAGCAAAGAAACAATCGTCCTGGATGCTGCTTATCATGGCAATCTGTCTTCCTTAATCGAAATCAGCCCCTATAAACATAATGGAAAGGGTGGAAGCGGTGTCCCTGATTTTGTTCACACGGTTCCAATGCCAGATCCATTTCGTGGAAAATATCGGGGAAAAGATTCCGGAACAGCGTATGCAAATGAAGTTCAAATTATACTTGATAAAATTCAAGAATCTGGAAAACGAGTTTCTGTATTTATTTCTGAATCACTCATGGGTTGCGGTGGACAATTAGTACCACCACAAGGTTTTTTGAAAGAATCATTCCAGAAAGTTAGAAAGGCTGGCGGGCTCTGTATTGCCGATGAAGTGCAGATAGGGTTTGGAAGAATGGGCGATCATTTTTGGGGATTTGAGACTCATGGTATTATTCCAGATATTGTGACTATGGGAAAACCCATGGGCAATGGTCATCCACTTTCTGCGGTAGTTACCAGCAAAGCCATTGCGGAAGAATTCAATAACGGCATGGAATATTTCAATTCATTTGGTGGGAATCCTGTTTCCTGTGCTGTGGGACATGCGGTCTTGAATGTGATAGAAGAGGAAGGGCTACAGCAAAATGCGAAAGATGTTGGTAAATATTTGAAATCATTATTAAATGAATTAAAAGAAAAATATTCCATGATTGGCGATGTGAGAGGACATGGATTATTCCTAGGGATAGAATTGGTTCGCGATCTAGAATCTTTAGATCCAGCAGATAAAGAAGCCGACCAAATTGAGAATGCCATGAAAGAAAAAGGAATCCTGATCAGCACCGATGGGCCGGATCACAATATTTTAAAAATAAAACCGCCGTTAGTTTTTAACCGGGAAAATGCTCTTTTCTTGACCGAAACATTGGACGAAATTCTATCTTGGGATAAGGACAGATTATACACATGAATAAACCAATATTAGTTGGGGGACTGCTCATAATTTTTATTATTGCAATGATTATTTTGAATAAAGCAACAGATATGAAAGTGAAAAAATACTGGGAAGATCCTACCGTTTTTCAAGTAAACCGAGAAAAACCCCGTGCTCACTTTTTTCCATTTGAATCGGAAGAACTGGCTTTTGAAAATAATCCAGTAAAGTCAAAATATTTTCAATCCCTAAACGGGATATGGAAATTCCATTTTGCAAAAAGTCCTGACAAAAAACCGAAAGGGTTTCATCAATCAAGTTACAGTGTGAAAAACTGGGACGACATTACAGTTCCTGGCCATTGGGAAATGCAGGGCTATTCTGTTCCCATTTATCTCGATGAAGAGTATCCCTTTAAACCGGATCCACCAAAAGTTCCATTTCATTATAATGCGGTAGGCTCATACGTAAAAACGTTTGAATTGGACCAAACGTGGAATGGCCGGGATATTTTTATTCGTTTCGGTGGCGTTCGTTCTGCTTTTTATGTTTGGTTAAATGGGAATTTTATTGGCTACAGCCAAGGGTCAAAAACACCTGCAGAATTCAACATCACTAATTTGGTCCAAAATGGTGAAAATAAACTTGCTGTGGAAGTTTACCGTTTTTCGGATGGCTCTTATTTAGAGGGGCAAGACACTTGGCGGGTCAGCGGATTAGAAAGAGATGTTTACCTTTATGCTGCACCCAAAACACGCATTTCAGATTTCTTTGTTTATGCCCATCTGAATAAAGATGGCCGTTCTGCCAATTTTTCCGTCAAGGTTGACCTTTTTAATCCAGAACGATTTACGGGTAAATATAAAATTGATGCGGTCTTGAAAGGGAAACGTGTTCTTTATAAGATGGATTACACCGTAGCTATCGATTCAACAAATTCGGTTGAATTTCAGGCAACTTTTTCCAAAGTGAAACCATGGTCTGCCGAAACGCCTTACCTTTATGATTTAAAAATTATGCTCACTGACCCACAAGGAAATTTGGTGGAATCTTTTACACAAAAAGTGGGATTTAAGCGGGTAGAAGTGAAAAATGGAAATCTATTGGTAAATGGAAAAGCTGTCATGTTTCGTGGCGTCAATCGCCATGAATGGGATCCGGTTGTGGGGCGCTCTATCACAGAAGAAACTATGATCCGTGATATCCAACTCATGAAGCAGCATAATATCAATGCCGTTCGAACAAGTCACTATCCAAATCAAGAACGATGGTACGAACTCTGCAATCAATACGGATTGTATGTAATTGATGAAGCCAATATTGAATCTCACGGCATGCAGTTCCACGAAGGGAGTTATGGACATATTGCGAATGATCCTGCATGGACAGCCCAATGGATTGACCGTGGAAAACGAATGGTGGAACGGGACAAAAACCAGCCGTCAATTATTACCTGGTCTATGGGTAACGAAGCTGGCGATGGAGAAAATTTTGTAAAATTATACGATTGGATCAAATCACGGGATAAATCCCGGCCCGTTGTCTACCAGCCAGCCTGGTATGAGCGCCACACGGATGTGGTTTTCCCCATGTATAAATCCATTGAATTCATTTCGGATTACGCAGAAAAGAAAACGGATAAGCCACTCATTCTTTGTGAATTTGCCCATGCCATGGGAAATAGTGTAGGTAATCTCCAGGACTATTGGGATACCTTTGAAAAATATGACGCACTCCAAGGTGGCTTTATTTGGGACTGGGTAGATCAAACAATCCTGAAAACAGATGAGAATGGGACAGACTATTGGGCTTATGGTGGTGATTTTGGAAATGAGTTTCTTGAAAATGATTCCAACTTTTGTGCCAATGGATTGGTGGCCGCAGACCGATCATTGAATCCCCATATCCTTGAAGTAAAAAAAGTATATCAACCGGTCAGATTCACCAATGTCTCGAAAAAATCATCTATTACAAAAGTTGAAATAAAGAACAGATATGATTTTATTGATTTAACTCATTTGGATTTTTCGTGGATGATTGAAGAAGATGGAAAGCAGATCCAAAAAGGCAACTTGGGAAAAATAAAATTAGCACCCGGGGAAACAGAGAATTTCAATTTCAACCATCAATCAATATTACCCAAACCGGAATCAGAATATTTTCTTACAATTCGAGCAAATACAAATTCAAGGTCAACAATGATTCCTAAAGGTCATTTAGTTGCGTGGGGGCAATTCAAATTGCAGATTGAAAGTACCGTTATGCCTTCTCCGGTTAGCAAATATCCTGAATTAGCAATGATGGAAAATGATAAGTTGATTGAAATATCTGGCGCTGAATTCAAAATTACATTTGATCGCGAAAAAGGAAATTTGTCCCAATATCATTATAAAGGAGTTGACCTTTTAAAACATAGCCTGCAATCCAATTTCTGGCGGGCGCCCAATGACAATGATCTCGGAAATGCCATGCAAAAACGAACAGGCATTTGGCGAAATGCCAATACGGAATTGGAGACCACAGAGTTCAAAAGTCTTATAAACAATAATGTAACACATATTCAGGTTCTATCTTCCCATGATACTACAGGGACAGATTTGGAAACAAACTATTTTGTGTATGGAAATGGTGCTGTGAAAGTAACCCATAAAATAATAAAGACCACATCGGATAATCCGGAGATTCCAAGATTCGGATTAAAAATGTCCTTAACAGGAGATTTCACTGAACTCAGTTGGTTTGGCCGTGGACCTCATGAATCCTACTGGGATAAAAAAACTTCTGCTGCAATTGGACTTTATAATGGATCTGTTTGGGATCAAACTTTTCAATATGTTCGCCCCCAGGAAACAGGGAATAAAACAGATGTAAGATGGATGGCTGTGTCCAATGGAAAGGTTGGGCTTATGGCGAAAGGTGATCCTACTTTTGATGGTAGTGTACACCAATATCCATACAATGACCTGGATCATGTTCGCCATGGACAAAAACATGGAAAACTGGATATCCAGCCCAAGGACCAAGTCGATTGGCTCATTGATTATAAACAGATGGGGGTGGGCGGTGATAATAGTTGGGGCGCTCGTCCGCACGACCAATATACCCTTAATCCAAAACCCTATTCTTTCTCCTTTATGTTGATTCCATTTGAATCAACGGATGACTTAATAAAACTTTCAAAATTAGAGGTAAGATAAATGAACACAATTTCAATCATTTCATTTATTGTGGCGACAGGTGCTGTCGCCTTTTTTACAGTTCGAATTGTCCGGGGGATGAAAAAATCTGACAATGCCACAGAAGAATATTTTACTGGTGGACGGGCATTGGCATGGCCGGTTGTGGCCGGCTCGCTTCTTCTTACAAATTTATCCACGGAACAATTGGTTGGCCTTAATGGTGCTGTTTTTGGAGATAAAGCATTGGTAGGCATCGCTTGGGAAGCGTTGGCAGCCTTTGCCATGATTGCCACAGCGCTCATTTTCTTACCAAAATATTTAGCCAGTGGATTTACCACCACGCCGGCATTTCTTGAAAAGCGTTTTGATAAAACTACCCGTTCTATGGTGTCCGGATTATTCCTATTTGGTTATGTGACTGTTTTACTTCCAGTTGTTCTTTACACAGGCTCCCTGGCAATGATCGGAATGTTTGATTTGAATATTCCTCTTTGGCTTGTTGTGGCAACGATTGGATCCCTCGGAAGTGCATATGCTATTTTTGGCGGGTTAAAATCTGTGGCTGTCAGTGATACCATCAATGGCGTTGGACTTTTGGTTGGTGGTTTAGCAATTCCAGTATTGGCTTTGGTTGCTTTAGGTAATGGCTCATTTTTGCTAGGATTGAGCACATTATTTAATACAAATCCTGAATATCTTGCTGTCATGACTCAAACCAATGTGGATGGGAATGTGGTATCGGTTCCATGGCCAACCTTATTAACGGGGATGATGTTCATTCAGGTCTTTTATTGGTCCACGAACCAGGTGATTGTTCAGCGCGCCATGGCGGCAAAAAGTTTGGCCGAAGGCCAAAAAGGTGTATTGTTTGCATCTGCCATGAAATTGGTAGGGCCACTTATGCTTTGTTTGCCGGGAATTATTGCACTCCATATGACAGATCTTACAATTGATAAGCAAGACCAAGTCTATGGAGCAATTGTTCGGCATGTACTGCCCGATTGGTCACTAGGATTATTTGCAGCTGTTTTGATGGGCTCCATTTTAAGTTCTTTCAACAGTGCCTTAAATAGCGCTTCTACTTTGTTTTCACTCCAGTTTTATAGCGGTTACATTAATAAAAATGCATCTGGAGAACAGATTGTAAGAATTGGAAAATATTTTGGCATTGGACTAGCGGTTGCATCCATTATGATTGCACCAATATTAGATCAGATGCAGTCTATTTTTGAATATCTCCAAAAAGTGAATGGTTTATACAGTGTACCCATCATTGGGATTTTTATGTTGGGGATTGGCACAAAACATGTCCCCGCCATCGCAGCTAAAATTGGGATGATTGTAGGTATGGCATTTTATGCATTTTTCACTTTTGTGAATATTAAAGATGTTCCAGTATTTTTTGCCAATGGCGATGGAGATCTTCATTGGCTTCATGGATATTTTATTAGTTTTATTTCATCGGTTGTTGTGATGTTGGTCATTGGTTACATAAAACCAAAATCTGTTGAGGAAATCGCTATCAGTGATCAGCGGGTTCCAGCACCAGTCGATATGACGCCATGGCACCAAGCGAAGAATGCTTCCTATGCCATCATGGGGACCACGGTTTTAATCTATTTGTTTTTGACTTGGGCTTCAGTTTAAGAAATGAATAAATATTGAAATGATTTAAAAGTGGTTCCAAATATTAGTAGTCGCTTTAATTATTTTACCTCATTGAATAATTTGTTTCAAAACTCATGAATATCAATTTTAAAAAACGAGAAAGGAAAATGTTTATAACCCTTTTAATTTTTTTGTCAATTGGTTTCGCTCAACAATCTAGTCACCAGTATATTGAATATCAGCGAATCCAAAACAGACTCCAACAAGGATGGAATACCTGGAACACGTCCAGCGTCCTCCAGCAAGTATTACTCCCACAAGGGTTTGCCATCAACCTTGCTTTCAAACAGCACTATTTTTTAGAAGAACAATATCTTTCAAGCGCTCTAATTGGTCGGCGGGGAGATTTTTCAGAAACCGTTCGCCCCGGCCCCCACGCTTATGATGGGAGTTACACACAGTTGGAAATCCAATGGGAAGGTCTGGATGCAAGAATTGAAACCGCACATGCTGGAAAAGATTTGATTATTTTAATTTCTCCAAATTCAATTCCTGAGGATCGTATGAAAGTCATTATTGAATCTGGAATGCTGTGGAATCGACAGGGAAACCTTTCTCGTAAAATTAATCAATTGAAAGCAGTGTGTCCCGGAAAAACCATCAAAGTATTTACCACTTCAGTGCCTGTGGATGATGACCCGTATATTGATGTTAAAACGCCTTATCTCGCTGTTTGGCTGGATGGAGAGATAGGTATCTCCACTGGAAAAAAACGAACACTTTTAGAAATAAAAAAAGCCATTGAAATCCAAAAAGTTAGTTTTCAATCAGAAGCAGAAAAATTTGGTGAATTGGCAGAACCATATATTGCAGTCCAGGCAGGTATTGCATGGAATCTCATTTATGAACCTAAGTTTGATCGTGTTGTTTCCACGGTCGGTCGGTTATGGAATGAAGAATATGGTGGTTTCTGCACATTCGGTTGGGATAATTTTTTCCTGGCTTATATGACAGGACTTGCCAGCCGAGATCTTGCTTTTTCCAATGTGATCGAACATCTCCGTGGCAAAACAGAACAGGGATTTATTCCTAATGATAATCGCGGAAACGGCAGTAAATCATTTGATCGATCGCAACCGCCGGTGGGTGGGATCATGGTCAAGGAAATTTACAAAACTTATCCTGAAGATTGGTTTTTGAAAGCTACGTTTGATGACCTTTTGGACTGGAATCGCTGGTGGCATCGCTCGAGGAATAATGAGGGATTGTTGAGTTATGGCTCATCGCCTGCAGATAATCCATTTAATGAACCTGTATTCGAAA
>Ga0207966_1001214_pt1 | contig 14235 bp, 9 predicted proteins | sample Knorr_S23_td_NAD_FD_185611 | JGI IMG/M metagenome (GOLD analysis project Ga0207966, IMG submission 185611) | Marine microbial communities from Southern Atlantic Ocean transect - Knorr_S23_td_NADW_ad_2500m_LV_B (SPAdes) (version 2) | ecosystem: Environmental > Aquatic > Marine > Oceanic | place... | reverse complement strand
TGGTGGAGGTGAGGGGAATCGAACCCCTGGCCCCCTGCATGCAAAGCAGGTGCTCTCCCGCTGAGCTACACCCCCACGATTGGGCCACCTAGAAATTCTAGCATAGCATTGGGTCCTATCAATGCTCGTCCCCGCTTCGTTTACGAAAGTTACACGTTCCCGGGTAGGAACATTGGAAAATGCTTCAGTAGATGCGCTGGGCACTAGTGCCTCTCCGTCCAGCAGCCACTGGCCAGCTGAGGACGCGCCAACGAGCCGTACGGACTCATTCACAATCAGACCCAAGACCTCATCCGTATCGTGGGCCGCAGCAACCTTCCTGGAGACCTCTTGAAGCGCGATAGAGCGTTTCCTCTCCTGCTCCAATTCTCACAGTAGCTGGTTCTTGGTTTTTCGCTGGTCGTTCATGCGGTATCTACCTAGAAGATTGCCGGATTATGGAATGATTCGGTAATTCAACGCACCGAACCAAGCCGATCGGCCTCCCTTGTTCCTTGATCTTAAACCGTGTGGTAGGCTGGGCGATGCAATACCACCAGGAGCTATACCCATGATTATCGACACCCATACCCACGTAGTTAGCAGCGACAAGGTCAAGCACCCACTGGATCTGGGCGCGCGGGGCTGGTCCACCGAGGTCAGCAACGACGTCGAGGACTTGATCGCAGAGATGGACGATGCCGGAGTCGAGTGCGCTACGCTGGTGCAGCCCAATGCCACCTACGCACTGGACAACACCTACCAATGCGACAGCGCCAACCAGTACGCCCCGCGTACCGTGTCTGTGGGGATACTGGACCCGGCCGCGCCCGACGCCGCCGACAAGCTCTTTTACTGGGTGAACGAGCATGGCATGTTGGGCGTACGGCTCCAGAGTCAGGCCGAGCCTGACGACCCAAGCTGCGACGCGATCTGGCAGCGTGCCGAAGAACTGGGGGTGCCGGTATCCATCGGCGGGGGCGGCCAGCCGGACAAAGTTAACCGGATGCGGAACATTGGGGCCCGGCATCCCAACGTGCTCTTTGCCCCGGACCACTTCGCGGGCTGGAGCGGCTCTGACGACAAACCCGCCATGACCGCCGCTTTGGAGGAGATGGCCAAACTGCCCAACGCCCACCTCCGTGTTTCCAGCACCAGCCTGGGTCCGTACATCGACCTAAGCGATTCCGAGAAAGACCTATTCAGGCGGGTAATCGTGGCCTTCACACCGCAGCGGGTCATGTGGGGCTCCAACTTCCCGTCCTCCAGAGACGGCGGTTACATCGGCCAGTTGGTGATCGCCCAGAATGCGCTGGACTGGCTATCAGAGGAAGACCGCGATTGGATCATGGGGGGATCGGCCCACAAGCTCTGGCCGATGCTGCAGGCCGCATAGAAGGTCAGTCCCCGCGTTATTCCCGCAGAAACTGTTCCTGCAATTGGATGAATTCGTCGGTGCGGTTGACCCTTCGCAGCAACGCCGCATCGGCTTCGCGGGGCGCCAGGTCCTCGACTGCACCGCCGTCCTTCAAGTGCTTGAAACTGTCGTAGATCGCCTGTATCGCCATCCCGAAAGCCGGGTTCCCGGCCATCAATATGCTGACCCCGTTGGCGGCCAGGAACTCTCGGTCGTTGGCCATGCCGTCCGGCGGGCTCAAGACAGTGAGCGGCAGCGGAGTAGCCTTGTGCACCGCTTCTAACTGGTCCCTGGTCTTCAGACCCGCCAGCCGGATGGCGTCCACCCCGGTCTTTGAATAAGCCTTGATCCGTTCAAGGGCCTCGTCCAGCGGGAATTGGGCCAGAGCCGTTGTCCGGGCTACTACGGCGGTCATGGGGTCGGTGCGGGCCGCTACGGCCGCCTCCAATTTGCCCACCTGTTCCTCTTGGGAAAAGAGTCCAAGATCTCCTTGGTTGAAGCGCGTGGGAGGGATGGCGTCTTCGATCTCGATGGCCGAAACGCCTGCAGCTTCCAACTCCTTTACGGACCGGACCACGTTCACCGCGTTGCCAAATCCGTCTTCCCCGTCGTGCATCAAGCTCACATCGGCGATGCGGGTGATGCGCCGGCAGACGTCAACCAGGTCCGACATGTTGACCAGGACGATATCAGGCACGGCCAGGTTGGCTACCTTGTGGACCGAGCCGGACAGAAAGCAGACTTCGTAGTCCAGCATGTGGGCTATGCGGGCCGACAATGGATCAAAGATATTGGCGGCCAGTGTGCAATCGGAACGGGAAAGTACGGTGCGAAACCGCTCGCGGACAAGAGACATATTGGTCTCCTTTTTTGTGACCGAAAAGTTCACGGTATTATCACATTAATCAGCGTGGCCGCGCGACGTAAAACGCCTCGGCCAAGTTGGCCAAGGCGTTTTAATATAGCTTCGGGTCGACGACGGGGTATCTTGGTTTTTTAGGGCAGCCCTTGCAGCTCCAGAGCTTTAACCACCCGATCCACGGCGATGGAGAACGCGGCGGCGCGGTAGGTGGTCTTGTCCTTTGCAACCGTGTCCCTCACCTCGCGGTAGGCCCGGACCAATCTCTCTTCCAACGCACCGTTGACTCGGTCCAGGTCCCACGGGAATCGCTGGATGTTCTGCACCCATTCGAAGTAAGAAACAGTCACACCACCGGCATTGACCAGCAAGTCGGGCAGGCAAGGAACGCCTCGGTCATTCAAGATCGCTTCGCCGCCTGGGGTCACTGGGTTATTGGCGCCTTCCACGACCATGCGAGCCCTGATCTTAGCGGCGTTGCCAATGTGGATGGCGCCGCCCAAGGCCGCCGGAACGAGAAAATCGCACTCCATCTCCAGCAGCTCGTCGTTGGTGATATCTTCAGCGCCCTTGAACCCGATAACAGTGCCGGTGCTGTCCATGTGAGTTTTTAGTTGCGCCAAGTCCAGTCCCTGGGAGTTGTGTACCCCGCCGTTGACGTCGCTGACGGCAACCACGTTACAGCCACCTTGGTCCAGGAAATGGGCCGCCCAAGAGCCCACGTTGCCGTAACCCTGGACCACGATCTTGGAATGGTCCATTTCGATATTCAGGTCTTTGGCCACTTCCTTGATCATCAGAGACACGCCGCGCCCGGTGGCCTGCTCACGGCCCGCCGAGCCGCCCAACTCTAGGGGTTTGCCGGTGACGACGCCGGGAGTGTAGCCATTCTCTTCGGCGTAGGCGGACATCATCCAGGCCATGGTCTGGGAGTCCGTCCCGACGTCTGGCGCCGGGATATCCCGGTTCACGCCGATTATCTGGCTGATGGAGCGGGTGAAGCGCCGTGTCAGGGCTTGAAGCTCGCGGGCGCTCATCTTCCGGGGGTCGCATTGAACCCCGCCTTTTGCTCCGCCGAATGGTATGTCCACCAGAGCCGTCTTCCAAGTCATCAAAGCGGCCAGCGCCCGGATTTCTTCTTCATCCGCTTCGGGGTGGTAACGGACGCCGCCCTTGTATGGGCCTCTGGACCCGTTGTGCTGAATCCGGTATCCGATGAAGACCTCCAGATCACCGTTATCCATACGGACCGGAATCTCCACCCGCATCTCCCGATCCGGGGTGCATATCAGGTTTCTCACCTCATCCCGCACGCCGAGTTGGTCGCAAGCCTGGTCAAAGTAGCGGGTCACCGCCTGGAACGGGGTCATCTCTGCGATATTGGCCATGTAATCACCGGTATCTTGTTATCGTCGTTCTTCTCAGATCACCTATTGTAATTCTTTAGATACCATATTGCCCCGCCGGGATGAATGTGCGTACCTGGCGCCGGAGCAAAATATGGCGAAGCCGGTCAATCTTCCCCGAAGAACCGCCGCCGGATAGGTTCGTCGATGGGATGGTCTGGTCCGCTGGCGAAGGTGTCCAAGCGCCGAGTGGGGTCTTCCGCCCATAGCGGCAACACATGGGCGCGGCGGGCGTCGGCCTCCGGTCCAGTCTCAACCAGCACTTTTTCATTCCAGGATTGAACGGTGTTACAGACGGTGAAATACCGGTCATGCTCCTGTGCATAAGCGTGACCAGCCTCATCCCAGTCATCGTGGCTGATCAACTGGTCGCGCAACACCCTTACGTCCCGCAGGGTGAGCGATAGGCCCTGCCCCCACATGGGGTCGGTGGCTCCGGCGGCATCTCCGACCAGCGCCACGCCACCGCGGTACGGGTGTTCTGCCCAGGTTGACGCTGAATTGAAAGAGGCCAGAGGGCCCGCCGGGACTGCGTCTGCGAAAAACTCAGCGGGGGTCCCCGCCTCTACAGACCAATCAATGAAACGCTGTATGTCTTTGGCGGCGCTCAACTGCTCACCCCAGGTGGTCGGGTAACAGAGGTAGGCCCGGACTTTCCCGCTGCGCTGCGGGAACAGCAGTGCGTTCAAGCTCTTGTGGAAGACCCGGAAGTTGTGGGTAGTGTCGTCCGGCGCCGCCATCTCATCGAGCAGCAGGCCCGCGCAGAAGGTTTGATCGGGGTTTTCGCTGGTCTGGAATCCGCCCCAACCCCGGGTCCTCGAGTATCGTCCGTCCGCTCCCACAACCAAACGGGCGGTGAATTCTTGTTCTGACCCGTCAACGGTCGCGAGCACGGAACGGGAACCCTGCGTTCCTAAACCGCTGACCCTGGCGCCTCGTTTGACGGTTGCGCCGGCATCCGAAGCGCCTTGAAACAGGACCTCTTGAACGTCCGGGTGAAAGAAGTTGAACCTTGGCGCGCTCGGCTCGGTCGTAGTTCTGAGATGACGCCGGACGGGTGCGTTATTTCCGAAGGCCGCCTCAAGGTATTCGATGTCCCATCCACCGGCGTCCTTGAGATTCTCATAGATACCGAGTTCCATGGCCTCGCAGACACCCCAACTAACCATGGCCTCGCCCCGAACACGGTCTCTGAACCGGCTCTCCGATTCCAGCACCAACACCCGCGCCCCGTAGTCTGCCATGACCTTGGCCAGCGCCGCACCGCCCAAGCCCCCTCCGATGGTGATGATGTCGTAGCTGTCGACGGCCATTTAATGGATTACAGATGGAGAATCTGAGTCGCGTTGTGAGTGCCTTCTATTGAAGCAGGAAACCTTCGTAGCCGTTGGCCGCCACCTCATCGCGCTTGGCCCGCATCACCGGGGCGGTGTCCGGCGCGGTGAGCAATCCCCGTGCCTTGCCGGGAATATTGGCTCCTACGAACCAGGAGTCAGCCTGGGAGCGGAGGATCTTGGCGCCGGCATCTGCGACGTGCTGGGTCCATTCCTCTTCGGCCTGGGGCGAAGCTGAGATCAGCGAGTATTCATTGTCACGAACATAGGCCATGGCTTCGGTCACCCAGTCAACTAGCGGCTCGGCCGCCCGGACAAAGTTACCCACCGATGCCTGATTGATGGTGAAGAGATTCGGGAATCCGGCGCTCTGAACACCCATGTAGGTGCGCGGGCCGTTGGCGAATTTGTCCTTCAAAGTCTGCCCGCCTTCACCTCGGATATAGACCCGGTTCAATGACCCGGTCACGGCGTCAAATCCAGTGGCAAAGACGATAACGTCCAAATCGTATTCGGCATCTTTCGTCTTGATACCGGCAGGGGTTATGCGCTCGATCGGCGCCTCTCGAACGTCGACCAGCAGGACATTGTCTTGGTTGAACACCTCGTAATATCCGCTCTCGCAGGGCAGGCGCTTGGAGCCAAACATGTGGGTCTTGGGCACCAGCATCTCCGCCACCACCGGGTCATTGACCCGCTCGCGAATTTTGTTGCGGAAGAATTCCGCGTAGTCCTCGTTGGCCTCCCCAGGCATCATGACGTCGTAGAAGTTGGACAGCCATTTCGCGAAGCCGGATTTCTGCCACAGTCTTTCGTACTGCTCCAGCCGTTCTTCCGGTGTGACCGACATTGCTGACCGGGGGTCGAATTCGTGGACGAACGACCCAGGTGTCTCCAGACATTTCTTGAAGATCTCCGGGAAGCTCTCCTTGATCTCACGCTGGGTCTCATCGTCGATGGGGCTATTACGGAGCGGAGCGCAGAAATTGGCCGTGCGCTGGAATACGGTCAGGTGCGAGACCTCTTTGGCGATCTCCGTAATGAGCTGCACGCCGGATGCGCCGGTGCCGATGACCCCAACCCGCTTTCCGGCGAGGTCGACGCCTTCCTGCGGCCATCGGCCAGTGTGGCAGGACACGCCCTTGAAGCTATCTTTCCCCTCGAATTCCGGCACGTAGCCGGCGGAAAGGATGCCAACCGAAGTGACCAAGAACTGACCCCGGGCCCGGTTGCCGTCCTCCATGACGACTTCCCAGCAGTTTTCGTTCTCGTCGAATACCGCTGACATGACACGAGAGTTCAGCCGGATGTCCCGGCGGAGATCGAACTTGTCGGCTACGTAATTAAGGTAGCGCTCATTTTCGGGCTGACCGGAATAATGTTCTTTCCAGTCCCACTCCTGCAGCAGTTCCTCGGAGAACGAATAGCCATAGGTATAGCTCTCAGAGTCGAACCGGCATCCCGGATAGCGGTTCCAGAACCAGGTGCCGCCAACGCCACTGCCTTCTTCGAACGAATGCGCTGAGAATCCAAGCTGCCTGAGACGCCACAATGCGTAGAGTCCAGTGACGCCGGCGCCGATGATAATCACGTCGTATTGTTCAATCTCTTCGGCGGTCTGGGATTGTTGTTGTGTACTCGTCATCAATCACTCCCTTGATTGGTCGAATCATTGATCGATCCGATCATTCCCGCAGGACTGGACGGGTCTGCTCCGCACATGCAACGGGTTCAGTGAGTGTATTATGGCTGAACGTATTTGCCTTTACAATAGTGCGGTTGCACAAATATCACAGACACTGCAAGCAGAGCGCCCGAATGTGTTGGCAGCCAGCAAAAGTGGGACACTTTTGTTAAGGGAAGATCAAGGAGATGTGGCAGTGTTGTAGGACTCCCTAAGCAGGTGGTTGTAGCGTTTGCAGCTGGCCAGGGTCTGAGTTTTCACCTTCCGTCTCTTGATCAGGATCCCTTTCTGCGGGCCGGGGGAGATTACCTTTCTACCTAGCTGTCCCGTAGCGCCTTATAAACCCGGTCAGCGGTGATGGGGAGTTCGAAGACACGGCAGCCCACGGCGTCGGCCACGGCGTTGGCGATGGCGGCCGCGGTGGCGTTGTTGGCCAGCTCGCCAATGGCCTTCGCCTCGTAGGGGCCCGCTCCTCCTCCGGTCTGGATGAGCACTGTCTCCAGCGCAGGAATGTCAGCCATCGTTGGCAGTTTGTAGTCTCCCATGTTGCCGTTCACCACCTGGCCGCCGTCGGTGACGAATTCCTCGGTGACACCCAGGCCGAACCCGGTGATGACCCCACCGTCGATCTGTCCCTGGTGGGCCAAGGGGTGAATGATGGTGCCCACATCATGGGACGTGATCAGCCGCAGCACCTGGACCTGTCCGGTCTCGCGGTCGACGTGGACCTCAGCTACCTGGGCGCTGAAGTAGGTTATGTCGTCCCGCTCTTCGGCGTCGTGCTCGACAGTAACGGTGAGGGGCCGCGCCGCGCCGTCGGAGATGGCCTGTTTCATCTGGTCGCAGGCTTTCATGATCGCCCCGCCCTCGGTGTAGGTCACGCGGCTCGCTCGCGGTCCCTCGTCGTAGGGCACGCTATCCGTATCGCCAACACGCACCCGGACCTGATCGACCGAAACACCCATCTCGGTGGCTACCATCTGTTTCTCGATGGTATGGGTGCCTGTGCCTATGTCCACCGTTGGACTTATGACCGAGAACGAACCGTCCGCCTCGGCCGTCAGCACCGCACCGGCGACACCGCCGCCGATCTGGCGGCCGAACAGCGCGACACCCCGGCCATGGTCCGGCCTGTCCTCGGGGTTGTCCCATCCGGCGGCTGCCAGGGCAGCGTCCATAACCTCTCGGATATTGAGAGTATCTATGGGCCGGCCAAGTCCGTCTTCGTCGCCGGGATTCATCAGGTTTACCCTTCTGAACTCAGCTGGATCCATACCCAATTCACGGGCCAATAGGTCGGTGTGGCACTCCAAGGCAAAGGTGTATTGGTGGGCGCCCGGCGCGCGGAAGTACCCGCCGGGCACGGTGTTGGTGTAGACCTGCAGAAACTCGAATAAGGTGTTGGGTATCCGGTACCCCCCGCCAACGTAGTGATGGGTCGAGAGATAGGCTCTGGGCTTCAAAGCCCCGTAGGCCCCGCTGGCGTGCACCGTGCGAACCTCACGGGCGGTCAATCGGCCGGCGCGAGTCACGCCCGATTTTACGGTGACGAATGTCGGGTGGGTCGGGTTGCTGGCGGTGAGTTCTTCCACGGAGCTCATCACGATCTTCACCGGCCGGTCGGCCATCTTGGCCAGAAGATAGGCGATGGGCAGGTCGCGGGTGTCGCCCTTGCCGCCGAAATCGCCGCCGATGGACGTCACATTGACCCGGATCAGCTCTTCGTCCAGTCCAAGGGCCTGCGCCATTTGCCGGCGGGCTCGAAACGGCGCCTTGCTGGCGCACCAGGCCTGGATTCGCCCATCATCGTCGATGTCGATAATGCTGGCGAAGGGCTCGAGGTAGCCCTGGTGCCGGCTGGGGATGGCGAACGAGTGCTCAAGAACAACGTCTGCTTCCGCGAAACCCTTTTCGAGGTCGCCCTTGGTCCAAAAAAGCCGCGTCTGGCCGTTGTGGATGTCCGGCGCCAGAAAGTCCTTTGGTGCGCCCTCGTAGGCAGACATATCATCGTGGAGCAACGGGGCGCCGGGTTCCATGGCCTCCATGGGGTCAAAAACCGCCGGGAGGATCTCGTAATCGACATCTATAAGAAGAAGCGCTTCGTCTGCGGCTTCCGGTGTCTCCGCGGCCACCGCGGCCACGCGGTCGCCGATGTAGCGGACCTTGTCCCAGCAGAGTACGGGCAGATCGCGCAGGACTTTCCCCTGGAGAAAGCCACGAGCGTCTTCTCCGGTGACGATCGCCTTGACTCCGGGAACGGCCCAGGCTGCTGTGGTGTCGAAGCCCCGGATGCGGGCGTGGGGGTGGGGACTGCGCAGTATCTTGCCGGTCAGCATACCGGGCAGGGCAACGTCGGCTGTGTAAACCGTCTCGCCGGTTACTTTGTCTGGACCGTCGATGCGGCTGATCGACTGGCCAATGATTTCAGACTGGAAGACCATTTGCTTTTCCCTTAGAGATTACTGCTTATTCTGCAGTCGGCGCCTCCAACAAGTATAAGGTGGGCGGGGAGTGCGCCTTTAGCTTGGGTTATAAGATCGGAACGTATGATATACCACGCACCTGAGGCGAATTGATGATGTCCCACATAGCACTATGCATCGAATGAAAACATGACTTAATCATGTCGCTATTGTCCCAATAGATTGGTTGACCCACTTCGAAGAGATAATCTTTTCCCTGGTATCGCTTAGTCACGTCACCCCCGCTCCTCGGCAAATATTTGCCATTCGTATGCTGGGCGTTTCTAACCAAACGAACTATATCGAATCGATCTATCCCAGGAGCCTTTAACTACCCGCCAGCCAAAGACCCCATGGGGTCCCAGGCGGGCAGGACGATGGGCTCAAGGTCCAGCGCTTTCTGCAATTCGGGGGGCAGGTATTCCTTGGGAACGGCGATCTCAAACATGTACTCCGCGAACCAGGAGTCATTCATCAGGAAGAAGCCTTTGTTGCCGACCTTGTCGTCCCAACTATTCTCAACCCGCCAGCGGCGAGGCACGCCGTCCACCACGTCGACCCCGGTGAACATCATGGCGTGGGTCATGGCCGTCTGGTGGTACTCCAGCCGAGTCGCTTTATCCATGGAGAAATCGGCCCCGTAGACGCTGGCATAGTCGAAAAGATCGGCGTCCCACAGGCCTAGGTCACGGTGCATCTGCTTACCGGTGTCACATCCCATCCAGACGGGTTTACCGTCCTCCAGCATCTTCAGGGTGATGTCCTTCATGAGCTGGATATCGACGTTTAGATACCTGATTGCCGGGGCGTCCACCACGTTACCCAGGTATTCCACCGTAAATGTTGCGCCTTCCGGGCTGGTCTCCCTCGGGTCATGGACTAGACTGACGTAGTCATGGATGTCGGTCTGCAGGTATTCACCAGCGAACTGCAGCGGCGTGAGCTTTCCCGACCGGGTGAACTCGCCGTCTTTGTCCTTCCACTGCCAATCGACTTCCGTGGGCGGAGTGCCGAGGTGGATGCACAAAACGTCGTAGATGACTTTCAGCGTTCTGTCTTTGATGGCGCGCAGTTCGTCCAGACCCGATTCGCCGGCGTAAGCGTCTCTGATGCGTTTGGCGCCCTGCCGCGTCTGATAGTTGAGGCTGGAATTCATGCGCGATGAATTGGCCGAACTCTCGGTCTCGGGCATAGAAGTCTTGGGGACGACGCCGTGTTTGGCCACCAAAGCCGTAAACATATCCCATTGGCCGCCGTCTGATATGGGGTTCCGTAGCAAGAAAGCAACGGTACGGTCATCGGCAGGCCGGCCGGCGGTCTCGATGATCGCTTCCAAGATGAAATTGGCCCGCTCCAGCTTGTCCCAGAACATCAGATAGTTCTGGCTGAATTCGAACTCCTTCACGTTGAGGACGTTTCTGGTGTCGACCCGGCACAGGTTCAGACCGGCGAACATCCAGCAGCGGCCGGACCGGGCCTGGTTTGTCACGCCCCAATCGTCCAGCACGATGGAGAAGGAATGCGGCGATTCAGTGACGATGAACCGGCTGAGGGCCACATCGTTCACGTCGTGCTGGGTCACAACGTTCTGCACCAGCCGCTTGGAAGGGTCGGCATCAAAGCTTTCCCGATAGCCGCTGACAGCCTCGTAGGTCAGGGCTCCGGGGCCGTTGGGCTGGGTTTCATTACTCATTTTGCATCACCTGGTCCTGAATCGTGTTAGAAATAATTTACTACTCGTCGCGCTGGTCCCGGCCTTGATGTAGTCTACTTATTGGCGACCCAGGCGGCTACACGTTCCCCAATCATGATCGTCGTCGCGTTGGTATTGGCGCGGATGACGTCGGGCATGATCGAAGCGTCCGCCACCCGGAGGCCCTGGATGCCGTGCACCCGGCCGTACTGATCGACCACTGCCATCGGGTCGGAATCCGGTCCCATCTTGCAAGTGCCGGAAAGGTGCTGGCCGATCCAAACGTTTTCCAACATCCACTGGTCAAGGGTCTCATCCGACGCCAGGTCTGATTCAACCGGTGAGATCAACTCTTCCACTATATCTTTAAACGACTCGTGTTCCATCATGTCAATTATGATCCGCACGCCCTCCCTCAATCTCTCGCGGTCTCTGGGCGCTTCTAGATAGCGGCAATCGATGAAAGGCTGCTCCTTAGGGTCAGCGGAATTGAGCTGCAGTTCACCGGCGCTTTCTGCCAACTCGAGCATACAGGTGAAGCGGATGCCCTCCTCGGCCAGCGGGTCGCCGCCCAGCGGGGTCGAGAATGACGAAGGGAAAATCTGCATGTCATTTCGGTTTTCAGAGCCGCCAGCCGTGTACCGGAGAACCGTTTGCAGACGGGGCGCGTCCGGGTCCAGCGGGAAATCGTCTTTGGTCTTAACCCGCACCGCCACCAGCGGATGGTCGCGCAGGTTTTTTCCAACGCCCGGAAGGTCTGCCACGATTGTGATGCCTTTCTCCTGAAGATGCTTCGCCGGCCCGATTCCGGACAACATGAGGATCTGAGGGGATGCGATGGCCCCGGCGGAGAGAATGATCTGCCCGGCTTCCATCTGGAATATCTCGCCGCCGCTCTCCACTTCCAGTCCCGTGGCCCGCCCATCTTCAACGAGAATCCTGCGCACGAGAACGTTGGGGCGGATGGTCAAGTTGAGGCGGTGGCGGTTGGGGTTTATGTAGGAGAGGGCCGTGCTCATCCGCACCCCATTAGGATTATTCATGGGGAACGGGCCAAACCCTGTGGCGTCCGGGTTGTTGTGATCGTAGATCTCGGCGTATCCCTGGTCCAGGCAGGACGCCTTAAAAGCATGCTGCAGGGGCAGCCAGTTTTCGGGTTTGTGGCGCACAACCGGGACCGGACCGTCCGAACCATGAAAGTCATCTTGGACGTCTGTATCGGTCTCTAATTTCCGGAAGTAGGGGAGGAGATTGATGTAGCTCCATTCTTCGTTGCCCCAAGACGCCCACCGGTCATAGTCTTCCGGTACACCCCGGAGGAAAACTTGACCGTTTATGGCGGAGGTGCCTCCCATCACTTTTCCTCGGGGCACCGCGATCTCGTTCGGCTGGGCCGGGGTCGCGGTCCCGACGAAGGACCAATTGTGGGGCGCTCCCATCTCAGAGGCGGTGGGGCTGTAGCCATATTTGACGTCATCTGGAAGTGTGTCGAAGTCGGGGTAATCGGGACCGGCCTCCAACAACAACACCGACCGGCCAGGGTCCTCGGACAGTCGGGTTGCCATGGTGCCACCTGCGGACCCCGCTCCGACGACAATTACGTCGTATTTCATCGTCTCTCCTGGATTTCAAAAATTGCCTGAACGGTATTCTCTGTGCCGGATTCGCCGGTTATTAGAAGATGCGGCGGCTGGTGCTCAGTTCTTGTAGGAAAAGATCCAATCGTTGTTGGAACTCTGCGTCAGCGGTTAGGGTGTCTTCATCATCACGGGTGAGGGCTTCGGCCTCCTCTAAGGACGCCGCCGAGTAGTAGGCGGGCGGTATGCGGAATTCGGACTCCCCGGCCAGCACAACGGTTCCAAGGGTGGCGGCCTCCAACTCCAGCCGCTCGGAGCTGCCCAATTTCTCCCTAAGGTCGCTGACGCCGGCCATCCCGTGGTTCAAGTAGACTTCCGAGAGCAGGTCCCGCTGTTTCTGGCTGGTTAGGGTCTTCATCACCACCGAGATTCCGATGCGGCGGCGGCGAATCCTCGTCGTGAGGAATGAATAAGTCACAACTGTGGCGGCAAACAGACCCAATATCACGGCGGCGCCCATCAGGAACAAGATGGCCCGCACCAACTGCACCGCCCAGTTACCGCCAAAGAGGTCCGAAATGAACCCAGGTCCTTCGACCGCCACCGGCACCCGCGTCACGACGATCTCATCGATGCCAGCGATCTTGCCCAGAGCAAATATCTCGGGGGTTACATCCTTCGCGTGAACCACCAGCATATTGAAGGCGAAGAACTGCCCCTTCTCGACGATTGCCTGGTCGAACTGGACGATATTTTCTCCTAGGACCCGTGGGTTGGTTTTGTCGTTCAGATAGCTGGAGCTTGCCTCGATGGGTCTTGCTTCGATCACCCGGCCGCCGATCACTTGGAGGCCCCAGGCCTGGTCCTGGTCGAACTGGGTCTGCAGGATATCGACTTCCCCGTTATTGATCACGCGCATAGCGTAGATGCGTAGATTGAGTTTCTCGCCTTGGATATCTTCGTTCTGGAAGGTAATCTTGAGATCTTCCACCGGGGTCCGTACGTCCAGCACGTCAGTCTCCCGGACGATCTCGTAGGTCAATCTTGGGTCTGGCTCACTTAGATTGGAGAGCCCGAAGAAAAGGGCCAGCGAGACCGAGACAGCAAACGTCAGACCGGCAAAGGCGCCGCTGCGGTGGTCGTTGATCCACCGTCCGGAGTTCTTTATCCTGTCGGCGATCTTGGATTCAGGAAGGGTGGCCATATACCAAACTCAGCCTAGCGCACAAATTCAGAGGCCAGATTGCTGATGTCAATGTTCTCCACGTCAGGAAGGGCCACCCTGATCTCTTGCATCTCGCCCGCGTCGTAACCAGCGGTCAACTCTTTCAGGCGGGGATAGACTTCCTCGCTGAAGAGCCTCATTGACGCCAGGGTCTCGTCGAAGGTCATGAAACCGGCCTGGCTCATCATCATCAGGTTGCCGAAGCCGCCACAGTAATCGTAGAAGTTTTTGATCTGGTCGTAGACTTGGTCCGGCGTTCCGGCAAAGACATTGCCCCGGGCCATCTGCTCGGCAAGGTTGGTAGACGTGGGGAGACCCGTGCCGGAATTATTGCCGCGCATCATGGCTGCCGCCATGGCCGGAGCATGATAGCCCGGCGGGTTGGCGAACTGGGGTGGGACCTTGTTAGAGCTCATGTACCAGAGCAGTTTCTCCGCGCCTTCCAGTCCCTCTTTCTCGGTCTTGCCCACATGGATCAGGGCGCAATAAGCCAGGCGGTCGATCGGCGCGTCGCTTCCGTGGGCGTCCAGATAACCCTTCCGGTAGCCGTCGAAAATGCTCCGTATCTTGGGATACCCGGCTAGGAACACCCCGCCCAC
>Ga0207966_1001213_pt1 | contig 14236 bp, 11 predicted proteins | sample Knorr_S23_td_NAD_FD_185611 | JGI IMG/M metagenome (GOLD analysis project Ga0207966, IMG submission 185611) | Marine microbial communities from Southern Atlantic Ocean transect - Knorr_S23_td_NADW_ad_2500m_LV_B (SPAdes) (version 2) | ecosystem: Environmental > Aquatic > Marine > Oceanic | place... | reverse complement strand
GCGCCGGGTGTCCTACAATACTGCCACATCCCCCTGATCTCTCCTTAACAAAAGTGTCCCACTTTTGCTGGTTGCCAACAAGTTGAAGTTCTGAATCTTGTGGTTCACCACCCAGTATTTTCGAGACCAGTTGAGATACGGGTTGGCGGTCCCTTCGAGAATAAGGTCTCCCATCTCTTGGACGAGAGCCCTACGCTTGTCCTGGTCCGATTCCCGTTGTTGCGCTTCGTAGACGTCGTCAATCCCCGGCGGCACAAACCTGGTGCCTCTGCCTCCTCCGGTCCATTGCATGGTCGTGCCACGAATGTGCCGGCTACCGACGGCGTCCGGGTCGGAACTCCAGATATTCCCTCCCTGGACCGCGAACTGGAAGTCCCCGGCCCAGTAGGCGTCGAACCCGGCGCCGCTCTCCATGGTCTTGATGGTAATATCCCAGCCAAAGGCTTTCTCCAATTGCTGCTTGAGCCAACGCGTTATGCCTATCGTTTCCCGTTCAGCCCCAGGCTTTCCAGGTGCTGGCTGAACAGGTCGATAGCCTTTTGCTCAGGCACTCCCATAAAGAAACGGAGGCTTTGGATATGCTCCAGTACGTCCTTGGGAAGCATCAGCAGGTCGTCCCGCGGGCCGGACATGCGGTACAGGTTGTCCAGCCAGTCCTCCTGCCCAACGAACAGGGCATCCTCCAGGATGGCCGCGTCCGGACGCTCCATTCCGGTGCGCACCATCCAACGGAAGAAAACTAAGGGTAAGCCGGTCCACTCCCGCCACTCTTCCGCCAAGTCGTACCGGTGGGGGAAGCCCCGTACGCCCCGCCGCCGGCGTAACGCCTGGTTACCCGCCAGGAGGAGGGCGTCATGGGACTGCTCAGAGTCCTGGGAGTCCAAGAAGTAAACGGGGTCGACCCCATGTTTTAGGGTCAACAACATTCTCAATAAGGTTCGGTCCTGGGATGATTCATCAGGGATAGAAATACTCGAGCCTCTCAGATCCGCGATGGGCGCCTTGGAGTGAAGAACGATGGCGCCCGAGTGGCTGACGGCTGTGATGCAGAACCCTGACAACGGCTGAAACCCTTCATTCAAGAGAACGCAGTCGGTTATAGGGACCGGTCCGGAATCGACTTCACCATTGAGAAGGGCCGACGCGATCATGGCGGGCGCTATGTTCCGCACCTCAATGCCGCGGCGTTCCATGTCGTAGTAGAAGGGCTCGCATCCCAGATAAGGGATGCGGGCAACCGTTGTGGCCATGCTTTATCGAGCCCCACTGTCGATTGACAGGGGCATCTCCCAGTTAAGATTGGTACGGTGACTAGGTAAAGGTGAGTGATGTTTTACTGGAATCTGTTGTGTGGCCGGCCCCCCATCCCAAGATTCCTCGCCGCCCTTCAGCGGAAGGGCTGGTGTCGGAATAACGAAGTGTGCGGCCGCAGGTTGGCAAATCTATTTTCGGAGCAATGATCGGTTCACAGAAACGGACTACAGACTAAAGAAGGCCCACCAGCATCCGTCCGAGCCGCCGGTGGGCCTTCATCGATTCTTAGCTACCGGGATTGTCTACAGCCGGGGCCCCGCAAAGGTTGGGGACTGCTTGCGGTATACCTGGATGCGGTTGCGAGGGCTTTCGCAGACGAAAACGTTGTTGTCGTCATCGACCGTGATGCCTGAAGGAGCCCAGAACAGCCTCTCTCGTTCTAGACCCTCGGCCCGGTCACGTTCTCCCCACATCTCCGCATTCGCGTCCAGCTTGTCCTTGCCCCACTTGGAGACGGTGGCGTCTCCGGTTCGCAGGGTGACGAAGTTACCTTCCGTGTCGAACACCTGGATCCGGTCGTTCATCCAGTCGGCGACGTAGATGACGCCGTCATTGTCCACGGCCACATCGGTGGGCCGGTTTAACTGTCCTTCACCGGAACCCGACGAACCGATCTTCATCAGGAATTTGCCATCAGGAGTGAACTTCTGGATCCGGTCGTTGCGCCAATCGGCGATATACACGTTTCCTTGGGCGTCAAGGTCGATACCCCAAGGCATGTTGAACTCGCCGTCGCCACTCCCTTCGGTGCCCCACTTTGACAGGAACTTACCATCTTTGGAGAATTTCTGGATCCGGTGATTCAAGCTGTCCACCAGATAGAGATTGTCGTCTTTGTCGAAGGCCAAGCCGGATGGGCGGTTGATCTCGCCATCTCCGGCGCCCTCGCTCATGTCCCATTTCCTAAGGTAGTCGCCGTCCTTGTTATAGACGGAGATTCGGTTCAGCCACTCGTCAGACACATAAACGTTTTGTTCACTGTCTAAAGCGACGCAGGTGGGCCAGACCAGAGAGCCATCTTCGAAGTTGTATTCGTGGGGTCCTTGGTGGTTGACGCCCCGGGCGAAGACGTTTATGTATTCTTCGCCGGCGGTGCATACAACAATGCGAGTGCCCTCCGGCCGGTACTCAGGCGAGCGGCATAGCACATACATCATGTCGCCTTCGCCCTTGGCCATCTGAACGGGATAGGTAAATCCGGGCCCGAACTGCTCGCCCCGGCCGATGGTGTGGCTGTATTGCAGATTTATATGGGAAATCTGGGTGATAGTAGTCATTTAAGCCTCTCAGTAAGTTTGGTTCCTACAGACTCAGATCGTTTAAAGATAGGCCATCTGCTCGAAGGAGCCGTTGATTATGGGTTTGGAATCCAGACCCATCCACTTTTCCAACAGCGTGGCGTAAAGTCCACGGAAGTCGTTGTTGAATGCAAGGTCGCCCTCGTTCAGTTTGTTCGCTTCCAGAGACGGGTACTCGCCATACAGGCCGCCCTTAACGGCATCGCCGATGACGAAGGCAACGCCGCCCGCGCCGTGGTCAGTCCCGGAGCCGTTGTCGTGGACCCGGCGTCCGAACTCGGTGAATACCAGCAGTACCACATTGTCACCGGCGTTGTGCTCTTTTAAGTCATCGTAGAAATCGGCCACGGCGTTGGAAGTCTCGGACCACAACTTGGTGTGATTCGCCAACTCCCCGGCGTGTGTGTCGAAGCTGTTGTATGGGGCCGTGGTGTACATGACCCGTGTCCCCAGGTTGGCTAGATGCACCTGGGCGATGTTTCTCATGTATTGAGCGACCGAGTCAGAGCCGTATTCTATGGTGGACGAGTAGGACTCGGGCGCGGTGCTGAGGATATCGGCGCCCTTCAACGCGTCCAGGCCGGTGTGGGCGAAGTAGTCCAGCACCGGCCCTTGACCGATCATTGGGGAATAGACCCGGGAGAACACGTCAAGAGCCTTGGCGCGCTGTTCTTCGATCTCAATGCCCGTGAGAACGCCGTAAGACTCCAGGTTGCCCACCGAGGCCACTGGGACGCCGGGAGCCACCATGGCACGGGGAAGACCGCGCCCGAAGTTCACTCCGGTCAGCACGTTCTCTTTGGTTGGGTCAAGTTCTGATATCGCCCGGCCCAGCCAGCCCTCATCGCCCACCTTTTCCGGCTCACAGGTGTGCCAGATATCCATGGAGCGGAAGTGGGAACGGCTGGGGGATGGATAGCCTATACCTTGAATGATGGCTAATTTACCCTCGTCGTACAGGCGTTTCATCGGCGCCATCGCCGGATTGAAACCGACGGTGTCATTTATCTGTAGGACTTGGTCATCCGGTACCCGGACGGCGGGCCGGTTGTCGTTATAAAGGGGGTTGGTGTAAGGGATGATTGTATTCAACCCATCATTGCCACCAGACAACTGGAGCACCACCAACACCGGATCTTTCTTGGTGGACGTCATTATTTCTCCTCTCTACTACCGTTTCCTTCCCCCTTGATGGGGGAAGGTCAGGATGGGGGTGATACCCCTCACCTCAATCCTCTCCCACAAGGGGAGAGGAGGTTTCTATGCGAATAGATACTCTGTGGTGGCTACGATGGATTGGAGCATCTGGCCCACCCGGTCCTCGAACTCCTTGGATCCGGTCCGGATCTCGCCCTCGGATCTGGCCAACGAGAGCATCTCGTTCCGGGTCACGTCAGCGAGTTCGTAAGCCCCCAACATATCTAGACACCCATCCACTAACTGCTCCGGTGTGATGGTCGGGCCTTGTGAGCCCAGACGCCGGATGATGGCTTGGATCCCAGGGTGGCTGGTATTCCCCACCGCATCCGCAGTGAAGTTGATCCGTTCCACCAATGTGCCGCTATCGATCCATTCCCGTCCGGTATGCCAGCCCTCTACCGTGGGCGGGTTCATCAGGTCCTGGCCCATGTAGCGGATGTTAAGCGCCATGGCATTCATGCCGGGTTTGGGGACGCTAAAATCGCCCACCAATCGCATGGTGCCCACCACCGTCTCGGTGGGGCTCTTCACCTTGCTGAAGCGAGCGTTTTTGAATGCATCGGAGTTAAACAGCACCCGCAACATGGAGCGGATGTCGTAGTTGGTCCGGAAATATTCGTCTTCCAGCAACTTGATCGTTGCCGGGTCTCCAGGCGCAGTGTCCTGCCAGGCGGGAACCTGGGGCTCGTCGGCCACGAAGAAGTTATAGAGGTGCCGTGAGATGAACCTGGCAGTGCCAGGTTGCTTGGCGACGATGTTTATAATGTCCTCGCCGTTCCAGTTTCCGGTCTCACCCAAGAATGTCTTCTCGCCGAAGTCATGGTCGCCCGAGTCGTAGATGAACTTCGCCTCGTATTTGCCGTAGGGATACCTGGGTATGGAGTTGGTCACGGTCCACCCGGTGAAAGCCCGGGCGCACTCTTTAACATCGTCCTCGGTGTAGTTGATCTGGCCGTCCATGCCGACGCCCATGGAAAACAGCTCCAGGAGCTCACGGCCCCAGTTCTCATTGATGGCGTCTTTGTGGCTCATGCAATTGTCCAGGTAGAACACCATGGCCGGGTCTTTGGCCAAACCCTGCAGGAGATTGTCGAATTTGCCCAGGCCGTCGCGCCGGAACATGTCAAACTCGATCGTTTGCTGCTTGGGGTACTCGCACTTGGCATGGCCCGTGACGAAGATTTGATGCCAGAACAAGGCAATCTTTTCTTCCAGCGGACGCTTGGTGTTGATCATGCGGTAGGTCCATTCTTCCTGCTGACCTTCTAGGCCGGCTTGGGAGACCCACTGGGGCTGATACCGCATCATCAGGTCTCGCTCTAACTCCGGCTGGCCTTCGGGATCGAGCAACTCGTCAACCGTCGCTTCGTAGCCCTTGACGGAGCGGGTCTCCAACTCCTCGAAGGTGGCCCCGAAGCCAGCACGGCGCATCAGGTGTGCCATCAACGCTATCTCTTTATCTGCCATCCTTACTCTCCTTTGAATCGTTATAAAGTAATAGTGGTTTTACCATAGCGGCTGCCGCGTGTCAAGTGTCGACTATGGCAATCCTTTATCGGTCATCTTGTGAAACCGTCTGGCGACCCGCGGTGATCCCGCTTCCCCATTCCAATAGACCAGCAGATAGGCACGGCGAAATCCAGTTTCACTAGGGTGACGGTATCATGTTATTCTGCGCGATGTCTCACGTCAACATTGTTAATGATGTCACAATCGAGACGGGGGTTATGGTGAGGTAAAGTCGTTCAATCTTTGAATCACCATGACGGGTCATGCCAAGTATACTGTTCGCGTTGAGCGTCCAAGACGCTCCCGGAGGTGGATATTCATGGCCGGAAACCAAATACGTCTCGAGATCGAACGGAGAGAACCATTTGCCGGTGGCGGATCTTTTGGCGACACCGGGCCATACGAGCGCCTGTTCGGAAAGGTCCACTTCGCCATTGATCCGGACGAGCAGGGACTGCCGAACATCGTCGACCTGGAGCTAGCCCCGCGCAATTCCCAAGGGCTGGTCGAGTTTTCGGGGACATTGGACATTATCAAGCCCGTTGACCTGGACCGGGGGAACCAGCGCATCTTCTATGAGTTCTCCAACCGGGGCAACCGGGGCCTATTGGGCTTCAACTACGGTGTCGGCACAGACATGTCCAAGCCCGAGTACGCCGGTGACGGTTTCCTGATGCGCCAGGGATACACTCTGGTGTGGTCCGGGTGGCAGGGTGACCTCATCGACCGGGGCGGCAACATCGTCGCCAACCTGCCCTTGGCGCTGCAAGACGGCAAGCCGCTGCAAGGCAGGGTAAGGCAGGAATTCAACCCCATGGCCAATGGCATCCTCTCGGTGGGTGTCAGCGCCGGCGCGGAACGCGGCCCCGATGTCCAACCCTATCCCGTTCTAGACCGGGCCACCGCCACCCTAACCATGCGGCAGAACGAAACTGACCCTCGGATTCCCATAGCGGACTCGGAGTGGGAATTAGCCAAGGCAGAGACCAAGGACGGGGAGGTGGCGCTGACACCGTCGATCAACGACCTATACATCAACGGCGGCTTCAAGACGGGTTGGATCTACGAATTTATCTATGATACCGAAGGGTCACGGGTGATGAACCTGGGCTTCTTGGGTATCCGAGACCTGCTTTCCATGCTTAAGAACGAAACCCACGACCACGCCGGGAACGCCAATCCGTTGGCAGGCCACGTGGAGAAGATCTACGGCACCGGGGGCTCTCTAAGCGGGCGGGTCATTCGCGAATTCGTTTACGAAGGCTGGAACGAAGACGCCGCCGGACGGGCAGTCTTCGACGCCGTCCATACCCACACCGGCAGCGGCCGCCTGTTCCAGAACCAGCGCTTTGCCCAGGTCGGGCGTTATCCCCGCCAGCATGAAGAGCATTCCTGGCCGGCGGAGTGCTATCCTTTCACCTTTGCCGCCGTACCCGACCCTTTCACGGAGCGCAACGAGGGACTGTGGCAGCGTCCGGGAACCGACCCGCTGGTGATCCATCTCCACACCGAGGGCGATTACTGGGTGCGCCACGTATCGCCCACCCACACCAACCCCACCGACGCCAGCGACGTTGAGATTCCCGCCAACGCACGCATGTACCATCTCACCGGCGCGCCCCACATGGTGCGGGCCTTGGACGACCCAGATTGGATCGGTCAGTTAACACCCAACGCCATCTCCGCCATCCCCTTTAGGAGAGCCATCATGGTCCTCCTGGACCGGTGGGCAACCGACGGAACGCCCCCACCGCCGTCACTCTTACCCAGCACCGCGGACGGCACTCTGGTAAAGGCTGAGGAGGTTCTCGCGAGGTATCCCGCGATCCCCGGCGTCAACCTCCCCAAAGGACCTAGCCGCCTGATGCGCTATAACTACGGCCCCAAGTTCGAGACTCACGGCATCATGAGCATCTTTCCGCCAGAGCCGGTTCCCGCCGAAGAATATCCCTTGCGGGTACCCCAGATCGATACTGACGGCAATACCATCGCCGGTTTGCGCTATCCGGACATCGAGGTTCCTCTGGGCACCTGCAACGGCTGGTCCCTGCGCAAGGCCGGCTATGCCGAGGGGGAGCAGTGGATGAACACGGGAAGCTTCGTCCCCTTCGCCCGAACCAAGTCAGAGCGGGAGGCCAAGGGCGATCCCCGCCCGTCCATCGAAGAACGTTACCCCAGCCACGAGGCCTATATAGCAGCAGTGACTAGAGTGTGCGAAGAACGTCTGAGCGAGGACCTGATGCTGCAGGAAGACGCCGACCGCTTCATCGCCTCAGCCAATGCCAGGAATCCGCTGGACCCTTCGGTCCGGCTGGAACCATTGATTCAATCGGGCGCCTTCAGGGGCGTTTAGCCGCCTGGCTAACCAGTTTGTTCAGTGGTGTTCCATCTGTGGGGCCGGTCGGAACGAGAAACCGACCGGCCTCAGATTTGTCTGCGGCTAACCCTTTCTAAGCGCGGCGAGGCGGTCCGAAATCAGTCCGGTCAACCAAAGGCTGAACCGCTCTTTATGCCGCTCTACTAGGGCGATCAGGGCGAGAACTGATAGACCCGCAACCAACAGGATGCCCCTGAGTGGACGAGGCCGGTACTCCATGCGGACAGTGTGATCGCCGGGGACAAGCTTTACTCCTATGTAGCTGGGCATCAACATCACCGCAAGAAGGCCGGCTCTGCTTCCCCGGATTCCCCTTAGAACTTGATTTATGAGTGTTGCTTCACACCGGGTAGCCCGCTGGCCAGCCAAGTGGAAGCCGCCGGATAAAAAAAGATAGGCCTTCCCGATGGAATTCAACCATGCATCGGTAAAACCGGTCCCAAAGTCCAGGGCTATAGTAGGCCGATCGACGGTGGCAAGTTGAAGCGCCCGATCGTTAAGATCAGGCACCTGGCTCCAACTTCGGGGTAAAAGCTGTAGACGTCATATCCGAGGGCAAAGAGCGCCATCGCCAAAGGGATCAGAGCTACTAAACGGTTAACGGGTTTCTCTGGCGGGTCTCCGTCGTTTCAGAAGTCGCGAAAGGCCAAATTGTCACCGATCGGTCCGGGATAGGCTAATACCACACACCGGACTTGGAGTTCGTTGCGGCTGTAGAGAATGGCCGAATCATACTACATGACCGGCCAAAGGACCGGCGCCCCAATCTCCATCATCCCATTCGTCACACCACCGCCACACCCCTGTTGGTTCCATCCGGGCTAACCCATTTTTCACCCCACAATCACTAAAAAGGGTGATTCTGCAATGATTCCATGAGCGCACAATTCGATGTATTCGAATGGGCGGGTCTGGCCACCCGCGGGATCGGGTTTTTATGGTTAGCACTTTGAAATACCTAAAGGCTGGCGCCAGGGTTGTACCACCCTCGATGGGCCGGGCTTGTGCCCGGTTAGTGGCCTTTCGGCGAAGAGCTGAAGGATTTACTCTTGTCGAACTTCTGGCTGTGATGGCCATCATAGGTATCTTGGCCGGAATCACCGCCGGCGCTGTGACCGGCCTAGGCGGGCAAGGTATAAACGCCCAGATCCTCAGCGACGCCAGTGCCATGGAGACCGCCGCCGACCGATTCTTGAATGCCTCATTTCCTGAAACTTTTCCGGTATCAGCCTTGCCCAGCGGAGAAGACGAATTAGGTGTAAGGGAGATCGACTTCGATGCCAAGTTGCCCCAAGACCCTACCAAAACCTTCGTCCCCGACTTCCTCAAGAAAATTCCCGATTCGGCGGCTTTGGTGAGTTTTCGGATCGACACCGGGACCGGGAGGATCTTCATCGCGGACGACGGAGCCGCGTTCGCCCCACCTTCAGACAGCCGATTTGACGCCTCATTCAGCAACACGATTCCCTTGGGCAATCCGGTTGTCACCTTCACTTTGAAAATGGGGAAAAATAGGGCGGCGTTGAAGAAGCTTCGGGTCATCGGCCCTAGGGGATTCGGCCTTGGAGGCCGGACGTTACCGGCCGGAAGCAAAGTTGGAACACTTCAAATCACATTTGGAACCGACAACATTTGGCGGTCCGGCCATGAGATCAGCGTGGATACCGATATCATCGCGACTGGCAGAGCCCATGAATGGGAGATGACGCCGATCTATGGCGCAGCCGTCAGCGACGCCGACAACAGCCCCATCAGTGGAGTAAAAGAGGGCGTCACGTCCCTTACCCACAGCTTCACCATCGGCGCCTCCGGCACTGCCGGTGTGCCCGGCAAACTTTTCATAGACATGGACCGAACCGGTCTCACCAAGGCCCATAACGAGGCTAGCGAAACCTGGATAATAACCATATTCGACAAAGCCCAGGACGCCGCCGGAGTCGTTATAATTCCGGAGGAGAGTCTCATCACCAATCCGTCGGTCAGCAAGGTATACCGCTGGCTTACGGAAGAGCATTCGACGATCCAAGTCGTGGATATTTTCTCGCCCGTTGCCGGACGGCTGGCAGTTGTGATCAAGAACCCGTCCGTCTCCGCGACGAGCACCCCTGTGCCCACACCTACCACACCTTCACCGTCGTCGACACCATTTGTTACGCCGACGCCAACACCCACCAACTCTCCGCCGTTGGCGACAATACTATCGGCTATTCTAATCGGCAATACCATCGACTTTACCGGTCTTGGTTTGGACGCCGAGGACGGCACTATCCCAGCCGCCGACATGGATTGGGTGATGGTACGCACGTCCAACTTGGGGAATGTATTGCAAACCGCAACTGGGGTAAGCAGCGGCACTTTCGTCTCTCTCCGCATCTGACGAGTTCCGTATCACCCTCACGGTCACCGACAGCGGAGGTGCGACCGGTACCGCCTCAGTGGATGTGAGCACCCCTGCCGCCAACACCGCGCCGTTGGTGACCGTGACGGGACCCACTACCGGGACGACCGCCGGAACACCCAACTTGGTCTTTATCGCCGCAGTTACCGACGACAATGACAACAGTGGCACCCTACTGGTTGCCATAAAGTGGTACATCGACGGGAACCCGGTCGGGGTGACCGGGCCTACGATGAATGTTCCTGGGAACGTCATCGGTGCGGTTGGCAACCACACCATCGAGGCGCGGTCCGAGGATAGCGGTGGCCTTACCGGCGTAGGTACTTTGACAATCAAGCTAACCACACCATAATCGCTCTAAAAAGATCATGCCGAAGGCGGCCACGGGAAGGAATTTCCCGTGGCCGCCTTTCTTGGCTGATGACCGATCACCATCCCACCGATATACTTCAGTGGCTCCGGAAGCTGAGCCCTTCGCCCGCCAGTTCCACTCCTTTCTGTATTCCGGTTGGACGCTTCCGTGGAAACCTGCCTTGCCCAGGCGGGGCTTGTTTTAATGAGACGGGGGAACCCCCAAGCATCCCAAGCCGGCAACGGTCTCGTTAATCATTATTGGGGTAACATGTCTGTCAGACGTTAGTTGCCCTGGCTGATGCCGGGTTTAATCAAGACCAGACGACACCGGAGGCCACATGCCAAATCTAGACCTCAACATTGCCTGCTGGGATTATGACCGAACCCGGCCATTGACCGACGGACGTGTTCAACCTGAAGGGATCAATCTCGACATCACTGTGTTGCGTCCCAGGGAGATTTTCCCACGCATGCTCCAAGACCAGGAGTTCCACGCGTCGGAGATGTCTTTGGCGTCTTATGTCATCCTAAAAGCTCGAGATCAGTGCCCTTTCGTGGCGATTCCGGTGATGCTCTCTAAGATATTCCGCCACGACTGCATCTACGTCCGCCACGATGCCGGCATCAACGAGCCTGCGGATCTGCGGGGCAAACGGATAGGCTTGCCCCAATACAGTTCCACCGCCGGAGTATTCATCAAAGGGCTGATGCAACACGAGTACGGAGTTTCGCCTCACGAGATGACTTGGTTCATGGGCGGACAGGATACACCCGCGCCCGCGCCTTTAGTTCCCCTGGACCTGCCAGCCGATATTCATCTGGAGTTCATACCCGAAGATAAGACCTTGGAGGGAATGCTGGCAGATGGCGAACTGGACGCTCTATTCGCCACCTACATCCCCAACCTGTTCTTGAACGGCTCTCCGACGATCGCCCGCCTGTTTCCCAACTTCAAGGAGGTGGAGCAGGACTACTACCGGCGAACCGGGATTTTCCCCATCATGCACACCGTGGTAATCCGGGAAGACGTCCACCGGGAACATCCATGGGTTGCAGCAAGTTTGTACGATGCATTTTCCCAGGCCAAGGACCTGGCGGTCGGAGGGTTGTACGACACCGACGCTTTGGCGTTAACCTTGCCGTTCCTCATCGACCATTTGGAGGAAAGCCGGCGGATCTTCGGATCAGACTACTGGTCCTACGGCGTTGAGTCCAACCGGCCCGCCTTAGAGGGACTCTCCCAGTATGTGGTGGACCAGGGCCTGGCGCCCCGTGTAGTCAGCATTGAGGAGCTTTTTCCAGCAATCACACCATGATCGCTTCACCGTGTTGGCCCGGGAATTCTCGAGATCGTCCCGCTCTTGCCCCCCGTGCGTGACGGGGTGGGCTGCCCATCTGGTGACGGTGTTGACACCCTTTTTGATAATTTCCTCTAGCCGCAGACTAAGTTAGCAAAGGCGCGACTGGCAGGCGGCGCATTTTGGCCCAATCCCGTTCGCGGAATGCAACGGGAGTGCCGGGGCATTCGCATATACTGGCCCCAGTCTAAATACGCCGTTGTCTGGTTGGAAATGCCGATCAAGGCAGCTAAGCGCCGAGGAAAGCGTCAATGTCGCTATCTGATCTAATCACGGTAGAACACCCGCACATGTGCCGAACTTGCGGAAACCAGTACATCTGTACCTGTCTAGCCTGTAGTGAAGGCGGCAGCGGCAGCCACAACCACACCGAGTGTCCCAAATGCGCCCCTTCCCTATCCTCTTGGCCCGACCCATACTGCTTGGGGTTGAAATTCGTCCGCTGGCACGCTTCCGGCTGATCTAACTTTCGGGCGCCCGGCCGGCTTCCCCGTTCCGGCGAATTGGGCTGGATAGCAGCCACTTTAGTAACTTGTTAAAGTCATTTGCCGTTGGAATTGTCAGGGTTTTCGGCCGGGGTTTGTACTAGGGGCGTTTCGTAGGGCTCCAGCATGTCTTCGGAGAACCAGCCCCGGAACTCGCCGGTGTCCGCTTCGTCCAAGTTATAGGCCGGCTGTCCTTCAAAGTAGCCCCGGCGCGCTACTATCAGTTTGTGAGGGGTTGTCGCGAAAGCGGCTGATGCCCGCTCTCTCAACTCCTGCCCCATGATGTATTTGAAATGAGTGACAGCCAAGTAATCTCCAAGCCTCGTTTGCTCCAGCTTCCAGATCTATAAAACCAATGACGCGTCGTCGTTGCCTCTCCTGCAGTGACTTGCCACGTACCAGATCCGTTTGATGGCGCAACCAACTTCCTCTTTGGGTCTGCCACGTCCCAAAGTAAGCACCATAATAACGAGGTAAAGGGGAATGAGGAGAGCCAAGAGCGCGGGAAAAACGATCAGCATGAAGATGGCGCAAAGGGCGAGATTCCGTGCGTGAAACACGGGCGCAAAACAGACCTCTCGCTCCTCAAACCTCATTCAGCCGCCAAATCTTTGATGTATATTCGCGATGGTGACGGTACTATTGGGAGCCTTTGCTCCGTCGATCTGATGATATAGGTTCAGTCACTGATGTCAAGGCGAACGGCGATTCTGGCTTGAATTCAGGGCCGATATACCGTACAGAGATCCCGAAAATAAGAGCCTCCGGAAACTGTTCCGGAGGCTCTGAATCCATTAACGATCATGTGTTGATCGATCAGTCTTAGGTCCTGCTTACGAGATTCCCAACTCCTCCCGCAATGTCCGGATCGTCTCGGCCCGGCTACGGGATGGCCGGCGAGTGCGCTGGCCGATGGGCTCGTTCTCTACTTCCGGCACGATCTTCATCGCCACGAACACCGGCCCGGTTTCCTGCATGATTTTTCCGATGTTGGTGGCGAAGTCCTCAATGTTGTCAAAGGAGTAGGCCGCAGCGTAGCCGGCCTCTTTGGCCATGCCGGCATAGTTGATATCCTGAGCGTTGGGGACGGGCTGCCCACCGGTGGTGGCATAACATTCGTTATCCATCAGCAAGTGCACGAAATTCTTGGGCGCCTGCCCGGCGATGGTAGCGATGATGCCCAGATTCATCAGTAGAGCGCCTTCGGAATCGAACAGCACCACTTTCTCGTCCGGCAAACCCAGCGCCAACCCCAGAGCGGCCGGAGTCGTGTGACCCATAGCCCCACCCATATTAAGGTCGCGGTTCTGCTTGGTGGTGTGATCTACCCAGTGCTTCCCTGCGGTTCCGGTTACTATAACCAATGCATCTTCCCGAAGTGGTTGAAACGTCCGGAACATATCATCCGCGTTAATCAAAATCTGCCTCCGATGATTTCAAGATTACTTGATTGATTCTTTAAGACCGTGCCGGGTCATATTCTGTTAAAGCCGTGGTATTCATCTCCCACCAAGATTGCCACTGGACGATTGTTGGTCTTGGCCTCTTCGTATGCGATGGAGATACGTTCCGCATCTTCGTCGGTCTCAACCAAGTAGTAATTAACCCCCATGGCGTTCAGGAAGGGCTCGGTGTACCGCGCCGCCGTATCGGTTATAACTCCGTGGCGGTTCCAGCCCCGGTACCCGACAACCATGAGCAAGGGGAAACCGGCGTCCAGCGCCATTCCCCGGATCGAATCGCCAGATTCCATCATGCCGGTATTTTGGATCAGGCAAACCGGCACCTTCCCGCCTACCGAGAGGCCGAGGGCGATGGCAAAGGTTTCCCCCTCGCGAGAGGCGGGGACAACACTGAGCCAGTCCTGTTCCTGCATCAATTCGTAAAGATAGTTGGTTTCGCTATCCGGTATGGTGACGATATGAGTCACCCCAATCTTTTTG
>Ga0207966_1001194_pt1 | contig 14329 bp, 14 predicted proteins | sample Knorr_S23_td_NAD_FD_185611 | JGI IMG/M metagenome (GOLD analysis project Ga0207966, IMG submission 185611) | Marine microbial communities from Southern Atlantic Ocean transect - Knorr_S23_td_NADW_ad_2500m_LV_B (SPAdes) (version 2) | ecosystem: Environmental > Aquatic > Marine > Oceanic | place... | reverse complement strand
TGGAAGCAAAAGCAAATGTAACACGACGATTGGTTTGCCTGGAAATGACGGAACGTGCTATACCACGTCAAGGATGCACCATCTTGATAAATGATGAAATTGTGGGAATAATTACTAGTGGAACTATGAGTCCATCACTTGAAACTGGAATAGGTATTGGGTATGTAAATAGGCCATTCGATAAATCCGGGACAGAATTGCTTGTTGATATTCGGGGTAGAATGAAATCAGCAGTTGTGGTTAAACCACCATTTTATAAGAATGGATCTTTGATGGATTAAAGTATCACGACTATCTTTGGTCGTGGATTCATAAATTTAGATCACACAATCGTAATGGTAAAACAGTTAATCCTCACTATTATTGGTCCCACAGCCAGTGGAAAAACATCCTTAACCATTGAGTTGGCAAAGCGTATCGATGGTGAGATCATTGGCTTGGATTCCCGGCAGATCTACGAAGGAATGCCCATTGGTACCGCGCAACCCACAGATGATGAGATGGATGGGATTCCCCATCATTTATTTGGATTCAGGAATTCAGCTAAACCGATCTCATCTGGTGAATATGCCAAAATGGTGAAAGAGAAGGTTGTTGAGATTCGTGGTTTTGGTAAAACCCCAATTATTTGTGGCGGCGCCGGGCTTTATTACCGCGCGTTGAAAACAGGAATCTTTGAAGGTAGTGTTTCGGATTTACCAACCCGAGATCGTTTAGACCAGGCTTACGAAGATGACCCTGTAGCGCTCTTGGATTTGCTGAGATCCATTGACCCTGAATATGCAGAGATTGTTCATATAAACAACAAGAAACGACTCATGCGTGCTTTAGAGATATATGAAACAACAGGGAAGACGCCGACGGAGCATTTTAAAGATCAAAAGAAACATCCGGTTGAAACAATGAATCTTTTTACCGTTTTATTAAATTGGGATAGAAAAATAATTATCCAACGGATTGAACAGAGGACTGATGAAATGTTGGAAAATGGATGGGTAGAAGAGGTACAAGAATTATTAATAAAACAATCTGAGTCCAAAAAGGTCTATCCTGCGTTGAATTCTATTGGGTATCGGCAGATTCAGTCTTATTTAAACAATGAAATGACTTATGATGAAATGAGAGATGATATTGTCATCCGTACTCGCCAATTTGCCCGACGACAGGTCCAATGGTTTAAAAAAGAGAAAATTGATTTAATTGTTGAAATGGATCATCTGAATCAGGAGGCAACTCCCGATGTTATTTTTGATCTAATCTCTGGAAATTAATACAGGTGCACAACTGGATAATCCCAAAACAGTGATTGCTTTAAGGAAATTTCGCCTGGAAATATGACCGCTATCCGAGAGCATTATTCTATTTTATTAGTGAATGTTTCATTGATTCGGATGAATTGAAACTCATTTAGGGATTCTATTCAAGTTTTATCCATCACTAGACTGATAATTTATAATTGATTTAAACGTTCTCAATCATCACTTACTGTTGTAAATTGACGGGCTGTACAACCCCTTTAAATTGGTCCAGAGAGGCCGATAAGGGCAGGGTAAGACCTCCGCGCGAGTTATTAAAAACCTCTGTCCGGAGGTTTTTTTTTGGAAAAAAATGGAGATTGAATGAGTAACAAAATTTTAATGGATTCAGATTCAATCGGTCGTTCAATCACCCGGTTGAGTTATGAAATCCTTGAGAAAAACTCTAACTCTCAAGATATTGTATTAATTGGGATTCATAATCGTGGCGTTCCATTGGCTGCACGAATTCAAAACAAGATTTGTGATATTAGTGGTGTCTCCTTAAACCAGGGATCCTTGGATATCACATTTCATAGAGATGATTATAGAGAGCGATTGGTGATTCCTCAAGTAAAAGGGACCGATATCTCCTTTTCATTAGATGGAAAAACCGTCATTTTAGTCGATGATGTGCTTTATACCGGCAGAACGATACGAGCTGCCATGGATGAATTAAATTCTTTTGGACGTGCTGCCAAAGTTCAATTGGCAGTGCTGGTTGACAGGGGACACCGTGAATTGCCAATCAAGGCAGATTATGTTGGCAAAAACATCCCAACCCATGAGGGGGAACATGTAAATGTGACTTTAACTGAAACGGATGAGGTAGACAGTGTTTACTTGATAAGGAGTGCGGGATAATGCTGGAGCAAAGACATTTACTCGGACTGGAAGGATATCCCAGCGAAGATATTCAAACCATTATTGATACTGGATTCAAATTCCGTGAAGTTCTGGATCGGCCAATTAAAAAAGTGCCGTCGCTTCAAGGTGTAACAATTGTAAACCTGTTTTTTGAAAATTCCACTCGAACACGAATTAGTTTTGAATTAGCCCAAAAACGATTGAGTGCTGATACGGTGAATTTTTCTGTATCTTCCAGTAGTTTGAAAAAGGGAGAGAGTTTTAAAGATACAGCACAAAATATTGAAGCCATGAAGATCGATGCCGTGGTCATGCGTCATCCAACTCCGGGTGCACCAAAACACTTAACAGAATTTATTGATGCAGTCATTATCAATGCGGGAGATGGGACCCATGAACATCCGACACAAGCCATCCTTGATATGATGAGCCTTCATGAAAAATTCGGAAAACTAAAAGGGCTCAAAGTTGGAATTATAGGTGATATCTCCCATAGTCGTGTGGCACTGAGTAATATTTATGGGCTTCTCATAATGGGAGCTGATGTCACATTGTGTGGTCCACCAAACCTTATACCGCCTTTTATAAAGGATTTGGGGGTAAATATTAATTATAATGTGGACGAAGTCATTGAATGGGCGGATGCACTCAATATACTTCGGATCCAAAGAGAAAGAATGGGATTGGGACTTGTCCCATCTGTTCGGGAGTATCGAGCTATGTTTGGGATTACTCAGGAAAGGTTAGAGTCGCATAAAAAAGAGATAGTTATCATGCACCCGGGTCCTATGAATCGTGGTGTTGAAATTGATGGGACGGTCGCTGATGGAGATCAGGCCATCATTTTAGATCAAGTATTAAACGGAGTTGCTTCACGAATGGCGATCCTGTACCTGCTTTGTGGCGGAAAATCCAGCGAGGAAGAGGAATCATGAAAATTGAAAAGATTGCCAAAAATCTTATCCTGAAGAATGGAACAATAATGGATCCATTTCATGGAAAAACTATTTCTGGGGATATATGGTTAAAGGACGGAAAGATCGCAGGTGTTGGAAAGGTAGATGCACCCAAAAATTCACTCACAATCGATTGCAGTGGAAAAGTAATTACACACGGATTTTGTGATATTCATGTTCATTTTCGTGAACCGGGAAGAGAAGATAAAGAAACACTTATAACAGGATCACATTCTGCCATGGCTGGTGGATTTACACGTGTTTGTGTTATGCCCAATACAAATCCACCCTTGGACACTCCGGAATCCATCAATTTTATCCGTGAGAAAGCAGAAGAGTGTCCCATTTATATTCACCCAATTGGTGCTGTCACAAAATCACAAAACGGCAATGATCTCACAGAAATGGGGCTCATGCATAATGAAGGCGCAGTGGCCTTTAGTGATGATGGTTTACCCATTCAGAATGGTGCCATGATGAGAATAGCGTTAGAATATACAACAATGATGGATGTACCAGTCATTAATCATGCGGAAGATGAATGCCTTAGAGCAGAAGGTGTGATGCATGAAGGGAAAATCTCGACTCAATTGGGCCTCCCCGGTAATCCTGATCTGGCAGAATCTGCCATGGTTTACCGTGATCTGGAACTTGCTCAATTTACTGGGGCTAGATTGCATATTCCCCATGTGAGCTCAATGAAAGCGGTTCATCATATCCGTGAGATGAAATCAAAAAATGAAAAAGTCACTGCAGAAGTCACACCGCATCATTTATTCTTTAATGATGAAGCACTTACATCTTATAATACCAATCTAAAGGTTGCACCGCCCATACGAACAGAAAGTGATCGTAAAGCATTAATTGAGGCATTGAAAGACGAAACCATTGATTGTATTGCAACAGACCATGCACCTCACACGATTGAAGATAAAGAAACTACTTTTGATCTGGCTTCTTTTGGTATGATTGGGCTCGAATCCTGCTTTGGTGCAGTAAATAAGGTTCTCGTGCATGAGGAAGGGCTTGAGCTGGGCAATGTACTAAAATTATTAACATCTAATCCTAGGGCCATAATGGGATTTGAGCAGGACTTATTTTCAGAAGGGACAAATGCAGAAATTACCATTCTAGATCCGGATGTGGAATGGACCTTCGAAAAGGTACATGTGCAATCCCGGTCAATTAATTCTCCTTATTATGGAGAGATATTAAAAGGGAAGGTTGAGTACACAATTTCACGCGGACAAATCATGATTCAATTATCTTAAGTTTTTTTTAGATTATTTATTGCCCAAGGCAGTAAATATTGTCTAATTTTGTGGGCTTTATTCGAAGTGAAAATGAAAACAATATCAATAAAACAATCAGAAATCGAAAAAAATTGGTGGATCGCTGACGCCGAAGGACAAACCCTTGGCCGATTCGCCTCAAATATTGCCCAAATCCTTCGTGGAAAACACAAAGTGAATTTTACCCCACATATGGATATGGGCGACTGCGTCGTGGTTGTTAATGCAGAAAAGATCCAAGTGACTGGATCCAAAGAAACTGATAAAACCTATTTCCGCCATTCCGGTTTTCCGGGAGGTGGTAAGGAAACATCTGTTGCAGAAATGCGCCGAAAACATCCGGAAAGGATTGTAGAAAATGCGATCAAAGGAATGTTGCCACACAATCGCTTGGGAAGAAGTATCTTGTCTCATTTGAAAGTGTACGTTGGTTCAGATCATCCACACGCAGCTCAACAACCACAAACTTTAGAAATTTAAAATTATGTCAGAAGCTACTTATTACGGAACTGGCCGCAGGAAGAGATCAATAGCACGAGTTTTTGTGTCTCCAGGAAAAGGAGATATCCAAGTGAATGGTCAACCTTTCAGGGATTATCTATGTCGGGAAACTTTAGCAACGGTTGTCATGCAGCCCCTCGTAGCATTAGAAAGCGAAAAAGCCTACAATATTAATGTTAATGTAAATGGCGGTGGACTAACCGGTCAAGCGGGAGCTATTCGACTGGGGATCTCACGTGCGCTTTTAGGGGTGAATGATGACTATCGTGCCATCCTGAAAGAGAAAGGATTCCTGACCCGTGATGCGCGGAAAGTTGAGCGGAAGAAACCCGGTCAGCCTGGCGCCCGTAAAAACTTTCAATTCTCAAAACGTTAATTATTATCTATGCCTGAAGTCAAATTTGAAGATCTTCTGGGTTCCGGTGCTCATTTTGGGCACGTAACTCGGAAATGGAATCCTAATTTTAAACCTCATATTCTTCTAGAGAAGAATGGGGTTCATATTATAAACCTTGAATCCACAATTGAAGCATTCAATAAAGCGTCTGCTTTTGTAAAGGAAATCATAAGTAAAAATGGTGAGATCCTTTTCGTTGGTACTAAAAAACAAGCTCAGGACATTGTACAGCAGGAAGCGGACAAATGCAGCATGTTTTATATTGTAGAACGTTGGCTGGGTGGAACATTGACTAACTTTTCTACCATTAAGAAAAGCATCAAACGATTGAAAATGCTGGAAAAAGAAGGGTCAAACCTTTATGAGAACCTTACGAAAAAGGAAACTCAAATGCTCAACCGTGAGCGAGTAAAATTAGCAGATCAACACCGCGGTATTAAAGATATGCGACGTTTACCAGATGCAGTTATAGTGGTAGATGCCCAATATGAAGACACTGCTATTCGTGAAGCTAAGCGGTTGTTTATTCCTGTAATTGCAATCGTTGATTCAAACACAGACCCGACTAAGGTGGATTACCCTATTCCGGCAAATGATGATTCAATCCGGACAATTCAATTAATCATTGCAGCCCTAGCAGACGCTATAAATGAAGCACGTGGTACAGTTGCTGAAAAAAATAAGAAAAAATCCGATAAAAAAACGGATACAAATGCAGATGAAAAATCTGTACAAGAAAATGAACTAAAGGTAGAATCTGTACCTGAAGAAATTGCAGTGGAAGATGCTGTAGAAGATACTGCTAAAAATTCTGAGGAAACTCCAGACCCAGTGGAAACGCCTGAAGTTCAGGATAATGAAGATGTTTCCACAGATTCAACTCAAGAGGGTGAATGATTAATTATGAGTATTGATGCAAAACTCGTAAAGACACTTCGAGATAAAACTGGTGCAGGAATGATGGATTGTAAAAAAGCCTTGGTGGAAACTTCAGGCGATTTAGATAAAGCAGTTGATCACCTTCGAAAATCAGGCGTCGCAAAGGCAGAAAAGAAAGGTGTTAGAGAAACGAAAGAGGGATTGGTTTATTCTTATATCCATGCGGGTGGACGCTTGGGTGTATTGTTGGAACTAAACTGTGAAACTGACTTTGTTGCAAATACAGAGGGATTTATTGAATTAGCCCACAATCTTGCCATGCAGATAGCTGCCACTAATCCTGTTGCGCTTGATCGAGATTCAATCAATGAAGCAATTGTCGTCCGTGAAAAAGATATTTTCATGGAACAGGCTAAATCTCAAGGAAAACCAGATAATATTATAGAAAAAATGGTGGAAGGTCGAATCAACAAATTCTATCAGGAATCTTGCCTGATGGATCAAACCTATATCAAGGATCCGGATAAAAAAGTCCACGATTTGATCACAGAAACCATTTCAACATTAGGTGAAAATATAAGCATCAACCGTTACATTCGGTTCGCCATTGGTGAATCAGATCCTTCCAATAACGGCCAAGTTTAACTCCATCCATGGCTGAACCGCTGTATCGCCGTGTTCTTCTAAAACTTTCAGGAGAAGTATTGGCAGGTGAACAGGATTTTGGCATTGATCCCGTAAAAGCAAACTACCTTGCAGAAGAGGTACAATCCATTCGCGAATCGGGTGTTGAAGTAGGGCTCATTATTGGTGCTGGTAATATCTTTCGCGGTATGCAGGCAGCCAGTAAAGGGATGGATCGCGTTACAGGCGATTATCTCGGAATGCTGGCCACTATTATGAATGCCATTTCCGTCCAAGATGCCTTAGAAAAGGTTGGGTGTGAGACTCGAACTTTGTCTGCCATTAGTGTTTCCCAGATTGCTGAACCTTATATCCGCCGTCGTGCTATCCGCCATCTTGAAAAAGGGCGTGTTGTCATTATAGCAGGAGGTACCGGAAATCCATTTTTTACTACAGACTCTGCTGCTGCTTTAAGGGCGGTTGAACTGAATGCAGAAGTGGTATTGAAGGGGACTAAAGTCGATGGTATTTATGACAAGGATCCCATGATCCACGAAGATGCAGTGAAATTTGAAACTGTTTCGTTTTCTAGAGTTTTAAACGATAATTTGCGAGTCATGGACATGACCGCTATCACCCTATGTAAAGAAAATAATTTGCCAATACGGGTATTTAATATCAATCATACCGGGGACTTGAAAGCCTTGGTTCTTGGCGGTAAAATTGGCACACTAGTTTCAGAGTAAAACATGATTGATGATATTTTAGCTGATGTAACACACCGTATGGATCAAGCCGTAATCCATTGCCAAGGTGAATTAAATAAAGTTCGTACCGGCCGAGCTAATCCAGAAATGTTTAATTCACTCACTGTGGATTATTATGGTTCAATAACTCCCTTGAACCAGGTATCAACCATTTCTGTACCGGAGCCAAGGCTCATTACACTTACACCCTATGAAAAAACGTTAATCCCTGTTATTGAAAAAGCAATCATGGATTCAAATATGGGATTTACTCCGGGGAATAACGGGAATTCGGTTTTGATCCCTATCCCACCCTTAAGCGAAGAACGTCGGCAGGAATTGAATAAATTTATTCATCACTTGGTTGAAGAAGCGCGAATTGCAGTAAGAAATGTGAGACGTGATGGAATCCATCATTTACAGGATTTTGGGAAGGAAGACCATGTATCAGAAGACATTATTAAGGATAACGAAGGTGATATTCAAAAATTAACCGATGATCATATTAATAAATTAAATGTGCTTCAGAATGACAAAGAGAAAGAAATTTTAGAAGTTTAAATTTTAATTAATAACCATATTTATCAAAAAAGCCTTCAAGCTATAAGCAAGAAGGCTTTTTTATTTATATTTCACATATCGTTTAACTTATTGAACGAATAATTTAGTCACATTTAGACCATCCACATTCTTGACATGTGAGGCATCCACCTTCATTTACTACACTATGATTGTGACATTTTGTACAGATTATGAGTCCGTTTTCTTCTTGATGATCTTGTGCTAATGTGATTAAAGGTTTATCCAGGGGTTGGTCTGATCGCCCTTTTATATTCAGTTCTTCACGTTCCTTGATATAATCATCCAGTGCTTTTCCAATGGCATCTGGTGTAGACAGGATCAATCTGCCATCTTCCCAAGTTGGATTTGGCCCGGAAATTCCTTTTAATTGCCGAACGATGGCATGAGGATCCAGACCAGATCGAAGTGACAATGAGATCAAACGGCTGATAGCTTCAGATTGAGCTGCGGCGTTTCCACCGGCTTTCCCGATAGTTGTGAACACTTCGCAAAGACCGTTTTCATCTTCATTGATGGTGATATAAAGTGTTCCTTCTCCTGTGCGAATCCGACGCGTAACTCCGGCAGTTTGAGTTGGCCTAACCCGTGGACTCTTTTCTTCCCGGAGTTCTGAAGTCATATGAGCATTTAAATCAAGTTCTGATGGAGATACAGTTTTTTTCATTTTTTCATCTGAAACAAGAATCCCTTCGCGACTACCTTCACGGTAAACTGTTATTCCTTTCAACCCAGCTTCGTAGGCTGTCATATATATATCAGCAACAGTGTCAATTGTAATATTTTCTGCAAGATTCACCGTAGAAGATATGGATGAGTCAATATACTTTTGTATAACACCTTGCATTTTCACTCGGAAATAAGGGTCAATATTATGGGCGGTCACCACATAATCCGGGAGATTTTTATCTGTTTCGAATAACTTTCCAATAATAGGGTGATACACTTTGTATTCATTGAATGTTTTACCGTATCCATCACCGTTGTTTTTCACCCGTCTTTTATACGATGTGGCGAAGATAGGTTCGACACCGGATGTGACTCGGGAAACGATAGCGCCGCTTCCAGTAGGTGCAACAGTTGTCAAGGTACAATTCCGCACACCATTTTGTTTAATTTTTTCTTGTAAGGACTTTGGGAGGTTTTTTATGAACTTACTTTTGGAAAATCCATTCCAGTCAAAGTTGGGAAATTGTCCTTTTTCTTCCGCCAATTCAGTACTGGTTTCGTAGGCGGTATCCCTGAAAATCTGCATGATTTGTTCGATGGTTTGCAAAGCATCTTCACTATCATATTTGATTCCCATTCTTACCATCATATCTCCAAGACCAAGAATGCCAAGGCCTACTCTACGGTCGTTTTCCGCGTTTTTCTTTTGGTTTTCCAACGCATGTCGATCCATATTGTAATCCACAACATTGTCCAAAAACCGAGCGGCAATCCCAACAGTTTCCTTGAATTGATCGATCATGAAATTCCCATTATCATCAACAAAACGTTCCAAGTTCACAGCACCCAAATTACAACAGCCTCCATCGGGCAAGGGTTGTTCAGCGCAAGGATTTGTAGAAATGAGAGGAGAACAGTATTCAGCGTTGTGATAGTCTTTCATGGTATCCCAGAAGAGCAATCCAGGTTCAGCACTTGAATGTGCGTGGTAAACAATCTCATCCCAGAGAGTTTTGGCTTTGATTGTTTTATATACTTCACCCCCATATGTCAGATCAAAATCGCCATCATTTTTCACCGCATCCATGAATTCGTGAGTTAACAGGACTGAGATATTGGAGTATTTTATCATCTCAATATCACCAGTTTTGATACTTATGAATTTCTCAATATCAGGATGATCTACCCGTAAGGTTTGCATATTTGCACCGCGACGTCCGTGTTGTGCAATGGTGTTTGTATTTTCACTAAACAGATTCATAAAACCTGTGGGTCCACAAGATTCTCCGCCGGTTCCATTGATAGGTTCACCAGCTGGCCTGAGTATTGATAGGTCGTGCCCGCATCCGCCCCCATATTTGTATGTTAATGCTTCATTGATAATAGTATCATAAATAGATTTAATTGAGTCATCTCGTATCGCAACAACATAACAGTTATTTAAGGTGGTGGTGATATCTTCTCGGCCGGCACCATGCATTATGCGTCCACCGGGGACAAACTTAAAATCTTCCAGTATGGTAAAGAATTTTTTCTTCCATTTTTCTTTGAGTGCTTTGGTTTTCTCTACGGATGCTAATGCAGAGGCTTGACGGGTCCAAAGTTCGTAGGGGTGTTGCTCCCAGGGAGCAAGATATTTTTGTTTTAAAACATCAGAACCGAGTTGATCGTCGCCATAATAATTTTCAATGGTATATTCTTTTGGAATTTTAGCTGTATTATTATCTTCCTTCAGTTTTATAGGGGGAACGATGGGTGTTTCGAGTGGTTGTGATCCCGGCTGCTTCAACGAGAGATCCAATTCCATAGCTTCTGCCATAGGTGTTTTTCCTTGGTTTGTATAACCGTACGATCGATGTACGGACTTCAGTTTTCAATGCGCTATAAAAAAGGATGACAAATGAAAGTGTGATAAATCAACTGGTTGGCTGAAATGAATATAGAAAATACCCTATCAATCTTACAAGATGTTTACTTAAAAAAAGTTAGTTCTCGTCGAGAAAAAATAAATTTATCATATTATTTCACATTTTATTAATATCACTAAAAATGATGTTGGACTTAAGGTTATCACACCTAAATGTCACAATATCACTAATTAAAATTATCATTATAACATTTGAATTTTAGACTTGGGAAAATGACAAATTGCCCCGAATTCCCAGATTTGTAAAAAAGATGATCTTTAGACCATTTTAAAAGTCCAAATTATTTCCTAAAATTTGACCCTTTCGCGGGTGTCGTATAATGGCTATTACCCTAGCTTCCCAAGCTAGAGACGTGAGTTCGATTCTCATCACCCGCTCAATCCATCAAACAAAATATATTTAAATGTAAACTTTGCAGAATATCAGGTCTATTGCAAACTTCCAATCAGAAAAATGGATACATTCAGTCATGCATTGTGGGGCAGTGGACTTTTTGGGTTTCGCGGCTATAAAAAATGGGCGCTCTTTTGGGGTGCTGCACCGGACCTATTCTCATTTGGGATTCTATTACTTATTCGGGTAGCCTCATTCGAATTTTCTTTGGGCAGACCTTCTCTAGATTCCATTCCGGGTTGGGTTTTTATCAACTACGATATTTCCCATAGTTTTGTATCTGCCTTCATTGTGATTGCCATGGTTTGGCGAGTGAATAAAATCTTTGCTTTTGCCATGTTAGGCTGGCCTTTTCATATATGTTTGGATTTTCCTTTTCACAGTAAAGAATTTTTTCCAACACAACTATTCTGGCCATTATCCGATTTCTCATTTGATGGTATACCGTGGAATCGACCGGAGATATGGTACTCAAATGTGGCTGGCGTCATTGTGTTATTTATCTGGCGGTATAAGCAAAAGAAATAATTCCCGCCTTCGTCATATAAAAATCCGAGAGTAAATTCCCGCCCACATTTTACTGATTATGAATAAAAAACCCCAATTTCGCATGAGCACTAATATCGCTCTCAACTCAAAAAGATGGAAAGCATCATCTACTTTTTACGACAATGTGATGGGATTTGCTGTGAATGAAGAGGAGACCCATTTGGAAATCCAAAATGGGCCTATCTTTATGTATGTTCAGGAAAATTTCGGTGTGAAAGGAATCGTCATGGAATATTATGTGGATGATGTAGAAGCAGCACGTGAATATCTTGAAGAGAACGGATGTTCTGTAATCAAGTGGGAGGGCAAGGGAAAAGACTGCTATATGCGAGATCCGTTTGGTCTCACATTTAATTTATGGGAAGAGAACCATACATAGAGACTAGGATTAAATTGCTCAGAATATTGATAGATACTATCGATAAAGTAAAAATAAAATAATAATAAATAGAGGGAAAATGAAATGAAAGACCTTTTAAGTGCCATAGCTGTACATGCTATTTTTGCAATAGCGTTGATTTGGTTGATTCTCAAGATCGCCGGTTAAACTTTAAATGGCAAAATCAATCATTGCAATTGTGGGTCGACCTAATGTTGGGAAATCCACCTTTTTTAACCGCCTCCTCAGTCAGCGACAGGCGATTGTTGACTCGCAGGAAGGTATCACTCGGGATAGGATCTACGGGGAGATGGAGTGGTGTGCCCATCCTCTGAAATTCATTGATACGGGTGGTTACATTCCGGAAGATTTTGATATCTTCAATGCTGCTGTGAGGGAACAAGCACAAATAGCCATGGGGGAATCAGATTTAGTCCTTTTCATGGTGGATGGAAAACAAGGACCAACTGCAAGCGATCAGGGATTGGCGCAATTCGTAAGAGAAAGTGGAAAGCCATATATTCTTGCCGTTAATAAATGTGATGGGTATAAGACGGATAATTTGATCCACCAATTTCATGAACTTGGGTTAGAGTTCCCTATGGCAATCTCTGCATTGAATGGTCGCCAAACTGGTGATCTGTTAGATGCAATTTTGAAAAAATTGGATCTGACAGAACCCCCATTGGAAACAGATGGAGAAGAAGGACTCCGCTTGGCAATTGTAGGCATGCCTAATGTGGGAAAATCTTCCCTGACAAATGGACTTTTACAAAAAGAACGAACCATTGTAACGCCCATTGCAGGCACGACACGAGATGCCATCGATGCTCATATCAAATGGCATGGGAAAGATACTACCTTAGTGGACACGGCGGGATTGAGAAAGTTGGCTAAGATCAAAGATAAAATTGAGTATTATTCAACGGTACGAACCCAAAATGCTATTGAAGAAGCAAATGTTGTTTTGGTTCTCATTGATGCGGAAAAAGGGTTCGGGAAGCAGGATAAATCCATTGTGGATTTTGTAATCGATAAAGGGAAGGGGCTCATCTTTGTTGTGAATAAATGGGATCTTATTAAAAAAGAGACACACACAATGAAAGATTTTAAAGAAGAGATCCGTTATCAGTTTAAGTCAATGGACCATTATCCACTATTATTTATTTCGGCGTTGACAAAACAACGAATCCATAAAGTATTAGAAACTGCATGGGAAGTGTACGATCGCAGCCAAAATTTAACTTTGACTAATAAATTGAATGAGGCATTGGATCAGATCATTTCCAAAAATCCACCCCCGGCTGAACAGGGGAAAATTATCAAGATAAAATATGCCACTCAAGTGAGTCGGAACCCTGCCGTAATCGCACTTTATTTAAACCATCCCAAATTGGTAAAAATATCCTATCAGCGATATATTGAAAATCAACTCAGACAACATTTTGATTTTAATGGGATACCAGTCAGATTATCTTTCCGAAAAAAATGAGTTTTGTTGTACCTGCCCGGCCACAGACTCATACGTTCAAAGAACAGCAATCCAAATTTATTTCCATCATCTTTCCATATGATGACGTTAGTGAGTTCAAAACATGCGTATCTGAGCTACGAAAGAAATACCATGATGCCTCCCATGTTTGCTGGGCATATCGAATTAATACAGGAAATCAATTAGAAGAGAACTCATCCGATGCTGGTGAACCCTCTGGTACAGCAGGGTTACCAATACTTAATGCCATGAAGAAAAAGGGTCTTGTGAATTGTGGCTTGGCTGTCATCAGATACTTTGGTGGGACAAAGCTTGGGAAACGCGGTTTAATTGATACTTATGGGAATTCTGCTAGAGAATTAATTGAAAAAGCATCCTGTAAAAAATGGGTAAAGATGGAAAGGTATGCCATTACTTCTCCCATGGACTTTTATGGAGATCTCGCCCAATCCATTTCCCGTTTAGGGGGAAAAATTATAGATGATCAAAGTGGGGAATTGTTAAAATGGATTATTGAGGTACAATCTGGAAATTTGAATGAATTGATTCAAACAATTCGAACGGTAACAAAGGGGGAAGGTGATTTTGAAAAAATATAAAAAAGGAGCAGACGCGGCCAAACCAAGGAGGAAGTAACAAGAGTGTTACAGGGATATTTGCCTGCCCCTTTCTAATGCTACATCCAAAAGGTGGCAAAAGTTTCAAATAATTTATTTTAGGGAAATATTACCTTGTGATTTCCAGGTTTTCAGATCATCTGTAGTGTAAACCATTCCGGATTTT
>Ga0207966_1001193_pt1 | contig 14335 bp, 14 predicted proteins | sample Knorr_S23_td_NAD_FD_185611 | JGI IMG/M metagenome (GOLD analysis project Ga0207966, IMG submission 185611) | Marine microbial communities from Southern Atlantic Ocean transect - Knorr_S23_td_NADW_ad_2500m_LV_B (SPAdes) (version 2) | ecosystem: Environmental > Aquatic > Marine > Oceanic | place... | reverse complement strand
AGTTGGGCGGGCTCGGCGGATTATTTCGTAGACAACCGTCCGGAGTTTAAAGACAATGTCCTGCGCTACCACGAGTACATCCGCGAGAACGACCTTACTATGACCCATACCTTGGTGAACCTGCAGCGCAGCCGCAACACCGCCATCCACGACAACATTGAAGACCAAGTGGCGCTGACGGTTGTCGATGAGACCGCCCAAGGGATCGTGGTGCACGGCAGCCGGATCTTGGCCACCCTGGGACCCATATCAGACGAGATCGCAGTCTACCCCACCCGCACCCACATACTGGGCAAAGACTCCTGGCGACAGGCCTTCTCTTTCGCCCTGCCGTGCGCCACCCCCGGCATGCGGTTCATGTGCCGGGAGAGTCTGGACATCGGCCGCTCCAGCTTCGACCACCCACTGGCATCAAGGTTCGAGGAGATGGATGCCCTGGTCTTTTTCGACAACGTCCTGGTGCCCTGGGAGCGGGTGTTCCTGCTGGGCGACGTGGACATGTGCAACGACTACTCGGCGGCGACCCAGTCCACCGCTCACACCGGGCAACAGGTGGTCAACCGGACCGCGGTCAAAACTGAGTTCGTCCTGGGACTCACTTCGCTGATGGCGGAAACGCTGGGTTCGACCCAGGTTCCCCACGTTCAGGAGCGCATCGGCGAGATCGTTATCTACCTGGAGACTCTAAAAGCCTGCGTGCGGGCCGCGGAGGCCGATGCCACGCTGAACAAATGGGGTGTGATGTGTCCGGCCCAGGGTCCGTTGGTCGCCGGCCGTCAGCTGTACTCCAGGACTATCTACCCCAGGCTCGCTGAGATCGTGCAACTACTCGGCTCAAGCAGCCTGATGGCCCTGCCCACCGAGGCCGACTTCAACACTCCGGTGGGTCCCGAGTTGGAACGCTACTTGGCCACTGATTCCACCGGCGCCAAAGACCGGGTCCGCCTGTTCCACCTGGCCTGGGACGTAGCTTGCAGTGCCTTCGGCGGCCGGCAAGTGCTCTATGAGCGCTTCTTCGGCGGAGACCCGGTGCGCAACGCCATGCTCCTCTACCAGACCTACAACAAACAAAGCGCCATGGACCGGGTGCAACGGTTCCTCGAGCGGGAGGGGTGAGATAAGCTGGATTCGACCTTGATTCGAACAGGGGGACGCTTGTGCGTTGCCCCTTGGAATTCTGTGGTTGAAAAGGTATAGTATTCGGTATATCAATTAACACTATCTGGCGGGAATTCCTATTTAATAGCACCCCAAGATTGGGGAAGGATTAGGAGGACTGATATGGCAAAACCCAAGAGGATTGGACACCTGGTTATCAACGTCAAAGACGTGGATGCCTCGACCAAGTTCTACACCGAAGTTTTGGGCTTCGAGATTTCTCTGGAGCGCCCCGGATTCGGGACCTTCCTGACCTGCGGCTCGATCCACCACGACCTAGCTCTGTTCCAGGCTCCTGAAGGCGCCTCCGAAGTAACCGAAGGCGGCCTGGGCCTGAACCACATGGCCATCCAGGTGGAAGACTTCGCGGAACTGACCGACTACTACAACAAACTCCAGCAGTACTTCGAGAAGTCAGACCTCCGGACTACTGACCACAGCATGACCAAGAGCATCTACATCAAAGACCCGGACGGCAACGGCATCGAGTTGTTCTGCAACTCCCAAGACAACGCCGTGGACGGCCTGGCCGAGATGCGCAGCCCCGACCGCAAGAACAAGGAGTTGGTCTTCGACTAGACCTTCTTTTTAGCGACTGGCGAACCAAGAGGCCCTCGGAGATTCCGGGGGCCTCCTTTTTGTTGGGCTGGCATGAACCAATCGTTTTGCCTGGGGTCATGTAACATTACCTAGCCTTATTCGCTGTCGGACCCAAAGGACTTAATGGCCAATAATTCACTGAACAGCCGCCGCCCGCTCATCCTGGCGGCGGCCCTGGACTTGGACGGAACCGTCATCGGCCCCGACGAAAATATATCCCCGGCAGTTCACGAGGCCATCGTGCGGTTGGCCGAACGGATACACGTGTTCATCGCCACCGGCCGGGAGCCGGCCGATGTTTTGCGGTATGCCAATGAACTGGGCCTAACGACCCCTCAACTCTGCGACGGCGGCGCTAATATCCTGGACCCGGTGCAAGGTGTATCGACCTGGACTGCGCCGTTGGGGCCGGTCAATGCCGAGGCTGTGGTCACCAGGCTCAGGGAGATGGGCTCAGCCTTCGTCGCAACCCACGCCAGCGGCACAGCCAGCACCTTCGACGATGTGCCTGACTGGGACTTGATCCGCGTGTCGGCCCTGGACTTGGACGAAGACACCGCCGACGCGCTGGCGACAGAGTTCCACCACAACAAGAACATGTATGTGATCAAGGCAGTGTTGCCCTACAATGGGCTGTGGGCCGTGGACTTCACCTTGGCCGGGGTGGACAAGGCGTCCGGAATCGCCCGCGTGGGGCAGACCCTCGGCGTAAACCCGACCAACATGGTCGCGGTGGGGGACAGCTACAACGACCTGCCGATGCTGGAAGCCTGTGGGTTCAGCGTCGCCATGGGCAACGCCCCACCAGAGGTTAAAGACGCCGCCGAATTCGTGGCCCCATCGGTTGCCGAAGACGGTCTGGCCGTCGCCATCAGTGAGTACGTGCTGCCGCGGGTTTAGGCTGCCGGCAATTTAGCTGACCTGTCGATGTCGAACCACTTACTTAGGTTGAGAAATCCCCTCAACTCGAGCATGACTTATGCATATCCTTCGACGGGCTCAGGACGAGCGGATTCGTAGGTTATTTTGCCTTGATTTAGTCTGCAATGGCTTGAATGCACCTGGCTCACGACGGCCAATCCTGCAATGAAACAGGGCAGGTCTCCGACCTGCCCCCGCGGTTTCGGTTGATTCGCCCAAACTAACGCAGCGCGGGAACGACCTCTTGGCAGAAGAGATTGATGGACTCAACCACCTTCTCACGGGGTATAAGTCCGCCAACGTTGGTCTCGGCCACGATGCCAGAAAGGCCAAGTTCTTCCGTGATCAATCTCAACTGACTGATCACACCCTCGGGGCTTCCGTAGGCCAACCGGTCTCGGATCAGATCCTCATAGGTGACGGCGGCCAAGGCCTCACCGCGTTTGGCGCGGTCCTCGTCTGGGGTGGCCCCTGTGTTTGAAGCAGATGCGGCGAACGCCTGGGCCATACGCCGGTAAGACCTCATGGTGCTTTCTTCGGCATCGGTGTAAGCCTTTTCTTGCGTCGCTCCCACAAATATGGGTATGCGCAGGAAAACATTACCTTCGCCTGCGTGGCCGGCGTCTTTCCAGGCCTTGCGGTAGTCGTCCAGCAGTAAGGCTAGGTCAGGGCGGTCCAGTCCCCTTAAACCCACAAAAATCGGATACCCAAGTTTCCCCACCTGCGGGAACGTCTCTTTGGTGGTGGCGGCCATTCGCAGGGGTGGATGCGGGTCTTGATAAGGCTTAGGAATCACACACACATCGTTGAAGGTGTAATGCTTGCCTTCATATGAGAACCGCTCGTTGGTCCAAGCAGCCAAGATGATCTCGAGGTTCTCCTGGAACCGTTCTCGGCTTTCGGTGTAGGGGATGTCATAGCCCTCGTAGGCCCTCATGAATCCGCTGCGGCCTACACCGAAATCCACCCGTCCGTGGCTGATCTGGTCGAGGGTGGCGATCTCTTCGGCCATGCGCACCGGGTGGTTGAGGGGCAGCACGTTCACCGCTACGCCGACCCTAAGCCGCTCCGTCCGGGCGACGATTGCCGCTGATATGATCAGCGGGGCCGAGACCACCGATGGAATTCCCGCTCCCAGACCGTCGAGCGGGTTACGGGGCGCTGCGAAGTGACGTTCCGCCAGCCAGACTCCGTCCAAGCCGCCCTTCTCAGCGGCATCCGACATGGAGAATGCCTCATCGAAGGCGTCCTCTTGGGAGCTGCCGTAGCGGTAGTCGCATTCCATGATTAGGCCGTAGTGCATCGTTCCTCCTGTTTTCGAGTGGTCCGGATCGGCATAATACCGATCCGGACCGAAAATTCAAACTAGGGTTTGGTCCATCCCCAGAGGGCCGCCACCCGGAAGGCCAACTGGGTGTGCGATTCCCTTACGTCTACTATCTCGGCTGGGACATCGCCCAGTATCCCCAGGGCTATGATCCAGTTCAATATCTCATGGTCTCCCGAGTCCTGCAGTTCCTCAGGCGTGAGCGTGGCCAACTGACTGCCCTGGCCCTGACGGACCAACTCCAGATAACGGCGGTCAGTTTCTAAGTCGATGGCCGAGCAGTTGTTTTTGTGGGCCAAGAAACTGTGCGACCAGCTAGATGACGCTACGACCGCAACACGCTCGTCCCGGGTGTCCAGGAACCGGCGAATCGACTGTCCCACTTCGTAGCAACGTTTGGCTGTGGGCCGGGGCGGATAATCAGGGCCGGCCTCTTCGCCGTAGCAATTCACGAACAGGGGCAGCAGCGGGAACTTACCCTCCGGATCCAGGTAGACCAGCGGGTTGATAATAGCGTGGGCCAGACCCCAGTCCCAGCCGTTCAACTTGCTGGACGAAGCCATGTCGATGCCGTCCCGAATCAGGGAGTTGCGCATGTCCCGTGAAAAGTCTTTCGGGCACCGGAAGGTGAACCTGGTCTCAGCTTCAGCCTCCCAGATGTTGTCCTTCCCGCCCATGCGGCGGAAGGGATAGCCGTCCACTTCGTCTCCGGTGTAGAGGCAGAAGGGCGGCAGATTGTCCTGCTGGAAATTCTCGGCTTGGTCGTCGCCGATGACCATCACAACGTCGGGATTCCACTCGTGTAGCCGGTCGCGCATGACCTGGAAGGCTTCGACCACCTTGTGTTGGTCTAAGATGTCCTGCGTCAGACCGTTGTCGTCGCCCAGTTCCTTGATCAGTTGCGGCGGCGCTTGGAAATTCGGGTTCCGGCTGAATATTCGCTCCCGGCTTCTGTGCCAATTCTCCGGGGGAGTGAGGATGATGGGCCCGTGAGAGCAGCCAAGACCTAACAACTCGGCCATTTTGGCCTCCGATTTAGTCGCGAATCGAGGCGCATTTTCGATCGTATTGGTGAGCGCGCCACGAGCCGGATTGTAGGCGCAGCTCTATAGGCTGTCAAACGGCCGGACAACCGCGAATGGGGACTAAAATACCAGTTTGCCATTGACTGGTCTAGGATGCCAAACGTACACTTCAAGCCGCCGGCCGGCGAGGCCGGATCTACGGGGTTCGTTGAGGCGAATTTGGTTGGCAGGAGCGTAATTGGAATGAGCACAGCAAGACTTTCACGGCAGGTTGTCTACGGTAGAAACGGAATGGTCTGCACCAATTCGCCCCTGTCCGCCGCCGCCGGACTAAAAGTCCTGCAAGAAGGCGGCAACGCATTCGACGCCGCCCTGGCGGTTGCCGCCACTGAGACCGTGACCATGGTGCCCATGTGCGGCATCGGCGGGGACTCGTTCATCCTGCTCTACGAAGCCGCGAACGGTCAGGTAACCGGGATGAGCAGCGCCGGTGCCCCTGGCTCCGGCACCAGCGCCGATTACTACCGCAAGCAAGGCCTGACCAAGATGCCCTTGGAGGGCCCCCACTCGGTTGGCGTGCCCGGTGAGGTCGCCGCCTGGGAGGAGGTCCACAGGCGCTTCTGTAGCAAACCCTTCGACCAACTCCTGGACACCGCCGTCGGTTACGCCGAGGATGGATTTGCCCTGCCACCCAAGATTGCCCAGAGCTTTAGCAGCACCCACAAGAGGCTGGCGGCATTCCCGTCAACGGCCGAGGTGCTGCTGGCCGGAGGCCGAACCCTGGTCGAAGGTGACCTGTTGGTCAACCGGGACCTGGCCGAGTCACTGCGCCGCATCGGCAAGGGCGGGGCGGAGGAGTTTTATAAAGGCGACTTGGCCCGAAAGATGGTCAAAGCTTTGAATGACGCCGGCGGACTGTTCGCCGACGAAGATTTCGCCAACCACGAGGTGGACGTCTACGACCCCATTGGAACGACCTACCGGGGCGAGACGGTCTACCAGACTCGGCCCCCTTCCCAGGGCTTCCTCCATCTGGAGATGTTGAACCTGATCGAAGGTTTCGAACTTTCGCATATGAGTTCGGACGACCCCGAGGCCATCCACCTGATGGTTGAGGCCAAGAAGATCGCCTACGACGACCGCAACCGCCTGGCCGGTGACCCGCGGGTGGTTGAATGGCCACTGGATGAGGTGATTTCCAAGGAGTATGCCGACCGCAGAAGACCCGAGATTCAACTCGACCGGGTTGGCGCTGAGTCGCCGGGCTTGGATTGGGCCCGGACCGACGGCAATACCACCTATTTCTGCGTGGCCGACGGCGCCGGCAACGCCGTCTCCTGGGTCCACAGTCTGTCCCACGCCTTCGGCTCGCGGTTCATGGCCGGTGGCACCGGGATCCTCTTCAACAACCGGGCCGGCCGCGGCTTCAGCCTGGAGGCAGGCCATCCCAACGAGTTCGCCCCCAACAAACGCACCATGCATACACTGAACTGCTACCTGACCCTCAGGGACGACAAGGCCCATATCGTCGGCGGCACCCCCGGCGGCGACTTCCAACCCCAATCTGGAGTGCAGATCATCACCAATCTCTTGGACTTTGGCATGGGGCCGCAAGAAGCGGTGGACGCCCCCCGGTGGTGGAGCTACCCCGGCACCGACCCCGCGACCATCGAAACAGCCATGGAGCTGCGGGTGGAGCCGGAGATGCCGGAAAAGACGGTGCAGGGCCTCCAGAAGCTGGGCCATAAAGTGTCCCGCCGCAATGCCGGCGTCTATGACGGCAAGGTGCAATTGATCGTCATCGACCAAGAGCGCCAGGTCCTACTCGGCGCCGCCGACCCCCGAGGAGACGGTCTATCAGCCGGCTACTGACCGGCATTGCCGGGTTTACTAGGCTCGACTACCGCGAGCAACTCTGCAAATTTTTGGTATACGGATAACGAGGAGAAAATGCCTAACCTTCGCCTTTTGGCCCTGTTTGCCCATCCGGATGATGAGGCGTTTCCTGTGGGTGGGTTGCTGGCCCGTAACGTGGCAGAGGGACGGCGGGTCCGCCTGGTGACCACCACTTTGGGCGAAGAGGGAGAGATTCGTCAGGAGGGCTCGGCCACCAAGGATACGCTGGGAGAGGTGCGGCGCTTCGAACTTGCCTGCGCCGTGCGGGCTTTGCGGTTGGAGAGCCACGCTCTTCTGGAATACCGGGACTCGGGCATGGCCGGCTGGGAAGCCAACAGCCACCCGCGGGCCTATATCAACGCCCCCGATGACGTGATTGTAGAGCGGTTCGTGCGGGAGATTAGGGAGTTCAAACCCCAGGTGGTGCTCACCTTTGAGCCGGGCGGACTCTACGGCCACCCAGATCATATCGCTGTGTGCAAACACGCCACGCAAGCCTTCGATCTGGCTTCCGACCCGACGGCGTTCCCGGACCAGATAAGCGGCGGACTAACACCGCACGCGCCCCAGCGCCTTTTCTACAGCGCCCGTCCCAAGGGGTTTAGGCTGGAATGGGCCCAGAAATTGCGCGCCGCCGGGGAAGACTGGCCCTTGCCCACACCGGACCAACTGGTCCACGGCAATCCGCCGGAGGAGATACATTTAAGCCTGGACGTGTCGGACCAACTTGAGACCAAGATGGCCTGCATCATCTGCCACCGGACACAGGTGGCGCCCACCTGGCCCTACCACCGGGTGCCCCGGGAAGTAGCCGAATGGGTCCTCGGACGAGAGTATTACATCCGCGCCCGCCCGGACGTTTCCCCCGGAGAGACCGTCCCTGATGACATTTTTTGGGGGGTCTCTCCGGACTAACGCCTGGCTTGAAACTCCTAGTCTCAGTCGCACCCCACCGCTCATGGCAAACTCCGAACGGAATCGAGAGTTCCGATGTGATCGGACTTGTCGTACCACAGGCTTGTCTGAAACGGTCTCCCTAAAGAGGGATACACCAGCGCCCACCGGAGGAAAAATCTAGGCGGGCCGCTGGATCAGTTCCACCGAAACTTCGTCTGGGGCGACCACGAAGGCCACCATGGAGCCCGAGGGCATGGTCCAAGGCTCGCAGTTGAACTTCACTCCGTTGCCCTTCAGCACGTCCGAAAGCGCCATCAGGTCGTCGGTTTCGAAACCGAAGTGGTCCAACCCGTAGCGCGGCTCGGTGGTTCCGGCAATGGGGTCTTCGCCCTCGGCGCGGCCGGAGATGGTCATCATGTGTTCGCCGTTCAGCTCAAGCTGGATCGACTTAGTGGTGGACAGCGGGCGCTCCGAGGTGATGGCGGCGCCGAAGTTATCGCAATACCACTTGGCGGCTGCGTCGGGATCTTCACTGCGGAAATGAAGGTGATTCAAGGCAACTTTCACGGCGGTGCTCCTGCAAGTATCGATTCACTCGACCGGCCGTAGGTCCGCCGGAGCCGATTCAGGCACAGGCCAGGCCGGTCAGATGCCCTAGTGTAACCCAGGAACCGCCACCGGTGAAGTTGCGGTATGCACGCAAGCCGCAACTAAGGACTGGCCCGGGATATCGGCGAGCGTCAGTCTGTGAATTTCTCGGGCCGGTTCAGCCAGTCCATGATCGGCCGGCATCCCCAATACTCCCCTAATATGGGTTCCGGAGAGAACAGCGGAGTGCCCACCACCGAGCCGTTACAGACCTCCGACGACTCCACGTTCTGGTACAGCAGAAACACCATCCCACATCCGGGCAGGAGTCCCAGCAGATGAATTTGTCCACCAACATCTTCCCATTCCTGAAGTCGACACCCACGGAAATCGAGTAACCACTGGGGTCGAAATTTCCGTTGGCCACCATCAGGTTGATGGCGTGTAGCGCTCCAGCTCAGCCTGCATCGCGTCGGTGCTCATCGCGGGGTCGGAATAATGTCCGTAAATCTGGCTGAGTGCAGGCCAGAAGAACGATCGAAAACGCCGAGGCGACAACGAGCAGCCGAAGCGCCGATCGCCCTATTTTGGTTTTTTGGTTTGAGGAGGAAGGGTGTTCAAGAAATAGTCTTCCTATCTCCATCCTCTATGGCTCCGGCCTTAATCGCAAATATCGAGCCTGGTAAACGAAAGGAAGGCCCCCGGCCGTGGCATCAAGCGGGGGCGATTCTTTCCTGATCCAATAGTGATTGCTGCCTAACTCAGAAAGTCCGTCGTCCATCTGGCGTAGTCGGCCTTGCGGGTGAACTGGTCCAGTTGTTCCGTGGTGGCCAGTTGGGGACTCAGGTCGGCGGGAGGCACACCGTCGCGCAGAGCCTTCAGGGTGTCGTAGGTTGCCTTGATCGCCGCCGCGAAGGGCAGATGGCCCTGCAACGCCACCCGGACTCCAACCGAGCCTAGGTAGTCTTTGTCAGCCAACTCTCCAGTGGTGCCGCCCAGGAGCAGCGGTATGTTCATCTCCGAGCTGACAGCTTCCACCTCGGCCTTGGTGGTTGCGCCGGCCAGGAATACGGCGTCCACTCCGGCCTGCTCATACGCCTTGACCCGTTTGATGGTGTCAGCCAGGTCGGTGATCCTCAGGGAGCTGGTGCGTCCGGCGACCACCATGTTGGGATCGCGCCGGGCGGCCAGGGCCGCCTTCATCTTCCCCACACCTTCTTCAATGGGCAGCACGGCGTCCGCGCCGCCGCCGAAGGTCCGAGGCAGGACGGTGTCTTCAATGGTTAAAGCCGCCACCCCGGCGGTCTCCAACTCCTCCACCGTCCGCATCACGTTCAATGCGTTGCCGTACCCGTGGTCGGCGTCCACCATCAGGCTCAGGTCACCCGCGCGGCAGATGCGGTGGATCTGCTGGGCGAATTCTGTCAGGGTCAGGACGATCAGGTCCGGGGCGCCCAGGACCGTGCCGGAGGCGATGGACCCGGCGAACATGCCGACCTCGAAACCAAGGTCCTCGGCGATCCGCGCCGAGATTGGGTCAAAAACCGATCCGGGGTAGACGCACTTGTCACCGGCCAATATGCCCCGGTATCTTTCTCTTCTCGTGGTAAAGTCCATGTTGCACCTTTTTAGTCGTAGAGTCGTTGCCTGGTCTGAGCGCGCGCGGTCACCTCGTAGAGGCAGGCCGCAGGCGTGAATCGAATCGGCATAATTCCCGGCCCATTCTAACATAGCCAATCTCTGAAATTTTAAGCCGGCGGAGGGTACGTGGCCGAAGAGACAACGATCCTCGGCGTGGACTACAGCGGCGCACTGGCAGACAAAAATACCTGGGCCACCAGAGGTGTCCTGAGGGGCAACGTCCTCACGCTGGAATTTTGCGAGCCCATGCCACGCGCCGAACTAACCGCGAAGTTGGCGTCTCTGCCGGCGGATGCCGTGGCCGCCCTGGACTTTCCCTTTTCCGTACCCCAGGTTTTCGCCGAACGGTGGCTACCCGACGCCAAGACCATGCCCGATCTCTGGCGAGCGGCCGCCGCCATGGACCTGCCGGACTTCATGCACCTCCGGGACGAATTCGTAGCCCAACACGGCGAGCCCTTCCGCCGGGGCGATGGATATTTCCCCGAGTGCTACTCATGCCTCCACAAGGCCAACCCCAACATGGTGCCCATGACTTTCCGCGGCATGCGGATGCTGGACGGGCTATGGCAGGCAGGGTGCAGAGTACCGCCTCTGCCAGACGGTGGACACCCCGGACCGTTGCTGCTGGAATCGATGCCTGGCGCGGCGTTGCGGGCTTTTGGGCTTCCTTTCAAGGGATACAAGAAGGGTCAACGCGCAGTCGAACTGAGACGAAAGATTCTTGACGGTCTAGAACGCCGTTCAGGAGTGAAGATTCCCAATCTAGCCTGGTTCGACGATCGTTGCATCGGGAATGACGACTGCCTGGACTCGGTGGTGGCGTCGGTGGCCGCCTGTCTCTGGTCACTAAACCATGCACTGTTCCGCTTGCCCCAAGACGGGCCAGGGGACCCCACCAGCCGCGGCGGGACCCCCCATTCAGATGGGAACGAACTGGCTGCGGCCCGCCTGGAAGGTTGGCTTTATGCTCCCGTGTTCTTGAGCGAGGACCATTGATTGATCGTGATCGCTCAGTTTAGATATTGCCCAAACACTCGTCAGGTATTAAAGTGTGGGTCGACGCCGGATACCGAGCGGCATTCTTACACCGGCAGAAAATAAATCCGGCCCTACCGGAGAAGACGAAACATGGGCATCTACCGAATGTACACCGGCGACGACGGCCAGACCCACATCGAGGAGACCACCCTGGCCGCTCATCCCGAGTTGGCTGAAGCGGTTAAGGCCACGTCCATAACCTTCCGGGAGAATGAGGCCGGCCGGTTCATCGACTGGCATCCCGCACCCCGCCGCCAATACGTGATCTGCCTATCCGGAGGGATCGAGATCGGCCTGGGCGACGGCTCAACCCACGTATTTGGCCCCGGCGATGCCCGCCTGGTTGAGGACACCACCGGCCAGGGCCATACCACCAAGACCGTTGGAGACGGCCCTGGCATAACCTGCACCGTCCCCTTGGCCAACCAGTAGCCGGCACAGCACTAAACGAAGGCCCCCAAGCACCTACAAAGGAAAAAAATGAAGATAGTCCGGGTATTTTCCGGGGACGACGGCGAGTCCCATTTCGAGGATGTCACCCCTGAGGAGATGGTGGACATCGCCAATCGTCTCGGCGAGGGCGATATTCAGCTCAATGCCCGCCAGGCCCCCTCCTTCTCCGATTACCACACCGCGCCCCGGCGCCAATATGTCATGCACCTGTTGGGCAGGGCGGAATACGAGTGCGCCGATGGTAGCAAAGCCCAGATGGGTCCGGGAGACGTCCTAGTGGCCGAAGACCTGACTGGCCACGGCCACATCGCCCGCGGGCTGGGCGAAGGCGAACGTTATATATTGGCCGTGCCTTTGGCCGAGGTCTAACCGGCACGGCCGACCTATTTCCTTTGGCGTTTGGTTATCATCAACCATCATCTCAGGCATTACGATTAAATAAGGTACTACAGGCGGTTATAGATGAAGATCATTAGAGTATTTTCCGGAGACGACGGCGAGTCCCATTTCGAGGATGTCACCCCCGAAGAGATGTCCAACATCGTCAACCGGGTCGGTCCCGGCGACATCACCCTGGGCCTGCGCCCGTCCCCGTCATTCTCCGACTACCACAACGCCCCCCGGCGGCAGTACGTGGTCAACCTGTCAGGCACGGCCGAGTTCGAGTGCGCGGACGGGTCCAAGATTCAGATGGAACCGGGAGACATCCTGGTGGCCGAGGATCTGGAAGGCCACGGACATATAGCCCGCAGCCTTGGCGACACGCCCCGGGCCTCACTGGCCGTACCGCTTGCCGATCCCAGCTAGGCCGTACCTGGCGGTTATTTGACGATTGAAAAGGGCTCACGGCCCTAATGGGCCCTCTTCAACACAGCCGCAAGTGCAGCAGCCCTCGCTGACTGCGGGCGCCGGTGACTGCACTGCGCGATTCCAGCGGCAGTAACTGGGCCATCATCTCCCTGATTATTTCGTTGTCCGCCAGCATGGGGAATTTCCGGTAGAGGGTTTCGGAGACACTCCGTGTCTCTTCTCGGAATTCAAACTCATCCCAAGCGTGCATGAAGGGCAGCACGGCGTTCACCGCTAGGTCGATCGCCCGCCCGCGACCCACGCAAGCAGGACCAGTTTCGCTAAAGGCACACAGGGCATGTATCAGCTTGGCCGGGCTTAGTTTCTCCATCACCTTGCCAAGACCCCACGCCAGCCCTGGCTCTAGGAAACGGTCCAGCAATATGGCCGCGGCCAGGGTCCGCCTCCTGGGATGATTGGAGGGCCGGACCCGAAATAGCTTCCACTCTTTGTGCTCCATGACCGGACCAAACGCTGCGGGCCGCGCCAGGCAGGTACTCTCGGCTGGATCGGGAGAGCCCAGCGCGGAACAACTGTTCAGCCAGCCGTAGATAGCACGGACACGCTCGCCCGGAGGAAGCTGCATAGCGGCCTTTGATACCGCCTGATATGGGGCTCGGTTCGCCAGTTCCACGAATGGTCTGCGGTTGCTGCTGTCGCCGAAACCCTCCGCCAAGGTTTGGTACAACGCCTGGTCCGGGCCATCGGCCTGGATGCAAGTTAACAGCCAACGAGACTTCAAGCTAAACCTGGCACCACCGGCCCGGTCCAACGATTTTTTAGCCTCGTCCACCGTGCCGGGCCGGGCGAATCCCCTCCGAGACAATACCTACCAGAGATCGAAAAGGGGCGCCGCCCCGACCCATTCCTCTGGGCTCACGTCCGGGTCCCCGTCAAGCAGCGCCTGCAGACAAACCACCGGGTCAGGTGTACCGCTCTGCAGACGGGTCTCTTTCGAGTGGACCTCCAGTGCCCCATGGACCACCACTCCGTTGTATTTGGGGTCGCCGCCATAGGCGTGGACGTCCCAGTCCTGTTGCCTCAGGTGCAGTTCCACGTCGCCAAGGACCAGGCCAACGCCCTCCACTTCCGGCAAGGCGTCCCTAAAATCTAGGCCGGCTTCAGTGCGCAACGTCGTCTGCCGGACGGCCCATTCCTTCCAGAACTTGGCCAACAGCCGCTCAGGTATCTTTTCTTCTTTAGGAATTCCTCCCGGGGAATTTACCACCCGGTCTTCGGCGATCCACCGCTGCAACGGAGAGGCCGGGCCGATAGGATGCACGGTCACTGCGTTTCCTCTTTCCTCAATTTATTACCCATACGTTAATATAACTTACCTTATAAAGTTTCCCCGCGACAATCGCCATTACAGAGAGGCTCCGGAAAACGCAATGGTGCAATGTCATCCGCTCCGTTAGAATAGCTTCCATTTGAATAACCTTCAGTAGAAACCTAGTGGGTTTCCCATTTGTTTTTCCATATGAGTGTCCCGCGAGGCTTTGCTGGATGCCCCACGGGAATTTACTGGGTGACCCCACCGGGCTTTGTAAGGAGACCTATGTCCACCGGTGCTGGCGGTCCGCTGACCCTGTCGTACTACGGGCACTGCGCCTTCCGATGGCAGACCGAGGCTGGCTTTCGAGTCTTGGCCGACCCCTACCGCAACATCGCCGAAAGGTATTGGTTCAAGCGGTTGTTCCCCGATGTGGACTGCGACCTAGGGCTGGTCACCCACGCCCATTTCGACCATGACGCCGCCGAGCGGTTGCCCGAGGGGGCGTCCTTAATCAGGATGCCCGGTGAATTCACCTACCAGGACATGAGCATAAGGGGCGTGCTGGACCTGCACTCTGGGGCGTCGCGGCTGCGGGAATTTCCCAACGTGATGTTCCGCCTGGAGACCGGAGGAGTAAGCTTCCTCCATCTGGGGGACAACCGG
>Ga0207966_1001191_pt1 | contig 14368 bp, 15 predicted proteins | sample Knorr_S23_td_NAD_FD_185611 | JGI IMG/M metagenome (GOLD analysis project Ga0207966, IMG submission 185611) | Marine microbial communities from Southern Atlantic Ocean transect - Knorr_S23_td_NADW_ad_2500m_LV_B (SPAdes) (version 2) | ecosystem: Environmental > Aquatic > Marine > Oceanic | place... | reverse complement strand
GGCTCTTGAGCGAATCCTGGAAGGTATGCTGGTCCAGCGGGATAAGCCGGCCGCCAAGGTTTAAAACTCACCCACGGCCTGGCCAATCGAGGAAAAGCACGTATTTATCTGATCACGGCGTTAACGCTGATCCGGGACATCTCTCCGATCTACAAATAGTCCCCTCTCAAGTGGTCTATCGGCGCGGGATGATTCTACCGGGTCTGTTAACTTCCGCACCCGCATCATGACCTTCATCGGCCTGGTGATTCTGGCCTTTGGCGTCGTCTTCATGGCCGTCGCCATGGGACCCGCATTCCGCCGCCGGAGACGGGGGTTTGCGAAATCCTTCTTACCTCCGGCGCTGCAATACCCCAAATACCGGGCCTACTGGCTCGGGATGTTGGCGGCGGTTAGCGGTTACCAGATGTTCCGTGTCGGCCAACTCTGGCTGATCTACCTCATCACCGACTCGCCTTGGTTCTTGGGGTATGCGGGGGTCGCCAACGCCCTCCCCGGTATGTTCTTCAACCTCTTTGGCGGCGTATTCGCCGACAAACTGGACAAGCGCCTGCTGATCGTATGCACTCAGGCCACCACTGCCGGCCTGATTTTTCTACTGGCGATACTCACCCTATTAGATGTCGTGCAGCCGTGGCACATTCTGGCGATCGCTTTTCTGGCCGGCGCCGTGGAGGCTTTCGATACTCCGGCTCGTCAGGCCATCTACCCTCACCTGATAGATCGCAAGGTCATGATGAGCGCGGTGGCCATGAACTCCGTCATCTGGCAGAGCACCCGGATCATCGCCCCAGCCATAGCCGGATTCATCATCGACTTCATCAACACCGAAGCCGCCTTCTTTATAGCCGGGGCCGGGTTCTTGACGATGTCGGTAGTCATGTTCTTCCTCCAGGTACCGCCGATTCCCCGGGGTTCCCGGGGCAACGCCGCCCAGGACATGCTGGAGGGTCTCCGCTTCATAAAGCGCAATTCCATATTCTCTTTCCTCATCAGCATGACCTTCTTCAACAGCTTCTTCGGCATGGCCTATATCATGCTCATGCCTGTCTTTGCGGTGGATATCCTGGACGTGGGCGCCCGGGGACAAGGGCTGATGTTGGGCGTCGGTGGAATCGGCGCGCTGCTCACCACCATTTGGTTCGGGGCCCGCGGCAATGTGGTGAACAAGGGCCCATTTATCATCGGCGGCGCCGTGGCTTTCGGATTGCTGGTGGCCGCCTTCGCCATGGCCGCCCAGTTTATCGGGTCTCTCTACGTGGTGATGGCCATATTGTTCGTCATGGGCGCCTGCAACTCCGGCTATATGATCTCCATCCAAAGTTCTCTTCAGATGCTGGTGCCAGACCGGATGCGCGGGAGGGTGATGGGGTTCTACGGAATGACCTGGAGCATAATGCCCCTGGGAGGAATGCAGGCCAGCGCCCTGGCCGGCTTCAGCTTTATCACGGTGCCCTTCGCCATCGCGATCGGAGGGCTGTTCGTGGCAGCCTTCGCCATTGGTCCGGGTCTGCTCAACAGCAAAGTGCGAAATCTGGGGACCCAACTGCAACCGCCGGAATCCGCCGAAGCCGAGGTAGTGCCGACACCAAGTCTGTCCTCAACACCGGCGGATGACTAGACCACATGCCTATGTAATTCGGTTTCGGCGACCCCACCGCCAGGCGTCCAGCGTTGACAGTGCATAGCCGCGAGAATACACTCCAAACGGCCCTTAACTCTGAACAATGGCACATCTAGGGACTCTTGTTGAGGCAAGCTAGGGAGTATTATTTGGAATTCCTGGTCGTAGGATTGAACCACCGTACCGCGCCGCTGGAGGTGCGGGAAAAGATAACGCTGAATTCGGAGCAACTTCCTTCCGCTTTGACAACCATGGCGGCTTACGGAATGCCCGGCGTCATCCTGTCCACCTGCAACCGCTCCGAATTTTACGCCTTGGATCCCCAAGAAGGGTCGGACTCGTCTGCCGGATGGGGCGAAGGCGAGAAAAATATAAAAGAGTTTTTGGTCGATTGTTTCCACATCCGGCTGGTGGACGTCGAAAGATACCTCTATCTTCATCGCGGACGGGAGTGCGTCAGCCACCTTTTTCGAGTGGCCTCCAGCCTGGATTCGATGATGTTGGGCGAAGACCAGATAATCGGGCAGGTGCGGGAAGCTTTTGACACGGCCGTACGCGGCGAAACCGTGACCGGGCCGTTGTATCAACTCTTCCAACAAGCCCTACGGGTGGGACGCAAGGTACGCCGGGAGTCCGGCATCGGCCGGCATGCCATGTCCGTCAGCCAGGCCTGCGTGGAATTGGCCGTGGGCGACTTAGGAGATCTGACCGGATTGAGCGCCATGGTGTTGGGCACGGGAGTAGCCGGAGGCCTGGCAGCGATGGGATTGCGCTCTTCCGGCGTGTCGGACATCACCGTGGTTAACCGTACCCATCATCGGGCGGTGGAACTGGCCAAGACCCTGTCCGGGCATGCCGTGCCACTTCCAGAAATGCCCGATGTCCTCCGGGAAAGCGATCTTGTGGTCGCCTGTACCGGTTCGCCGGAATACATCTTGGGCGCGGATCTGGTCAGTAACGCCATGGCCTCCCGGCCTGACCGGCCCATGTTTCTGATAGACATCGCTGTACCCAGAGACATAGACCCGGCAGCGGGCTTGGTCGATAACGTTTTTCTTCACGACGTGGACGACCTGGACAGGGTATCTGAAGCCCGCCGGATCGCCACCGCCAACGAAGCCGAGCAGGCGGAGGAGTTGATCATCAAGGAGACCGAAGGTTTCCTTCAGTGGCGCCTTGCCCAACAAGCCCTTCCCACGGTGATCGCGCTACGGGACAAAGCTGAAACCATCAGAGCGCAGGAACTCAAAAAAACCCTGCGGAAGATGAACCCAGATCTATCCCCGGATGACACCGCAACCCTGGAGGCGATGACCCAGGCTATCGTCAAGAAGATTCTCCATGGTCCCACCGTTTACCTCAAGGAGCATCGAAGCCCCAGCGACCTCCGCATGGCCCGGGAGATTTTTAAATTGGGGGCCGAGGAGTGTTGATGCCTTCCTGGCATCGCCGGAGGCTCCTAGTATTCAAACCCCGGCCGGAGTCTGAGTAACTGATATGTCACTGGTTGAAAAATACGCTTTGCTGCCGGACGAGATCGACCGGGAAAGCCTGAAAATGGTGGAGGCTTCCCTGCCCGGCTCTCTCTCGTTAAGCGGCAACGAGCGCTACGTCGTTAGCCGAATCGTCCGGGCCGAAGGGGACCCTCAGATAGCATTGGACGTGTCCTTCAGCCCAGGAGCGGTGGACCTGGGTATCGGCGCTCTTCGGGACGGGGCCGTGGTCGTTACCGATGTGCGGATGGTGGAGATGGGAATATCCAAAGCCTTGCTCAAAAGCCATCAAGTCGCCACCCAATGCCGCATAGACACCCCAGAAGTCGCGGCCCGCGCCCAAAGCGAGGGAACCACCCGTTCGGTTGCGGCCATTCGGGAATTAGCTCCCTATCTGAACGGATCAGTCGTGGCCGTTGGCAATGCCCCCACCGCCTTGTTAGCATTGCTGGACTTGATTCAAGAAGGGAAAGCCTTGCCAAAATTAATCATCGGTATGCCCGTGGGATTCGTGGCATGCGCCGAGTCTAAGGAAGAACTGGCCGCCGGTCCCATCCCCTATATCACCGTGCACGGAAGGCGTGGCGGCAGCTCGGCCGCCGCGGCCACCGTCAACGCCCTGCTGTCGCTGATAGACCAAAAGGCGTCATCATGACCGGACGACCGAAGATGTCTGACCGTAGCAATGACGAAAACGGCGGCGGCCGGTGGGGTGTTGTTTTCGTGGCCCACGGCAGCCAGCGCGGCGCCAGCCCCGATGAGTGTTCCTGTTCCTGGCGAGGGACCGGACACGAACGGCCCCCATGGTGCCTGGATTGTCCAAGCACCCCATTGGGATTAAGGGATGCGGCAGACCGCCTCCAATCCTCATTGGGCGGCCAACGGGCCGAGGTGGAGCTTTCTTGCTTGGAGTTCATCGAACCGCATCCAGACCAGTCCATCCACAATATGGCGGACCAGGGACTGGAACGGGTGGTGGTCATCCCGTACCTGCTGGGTCAGGGAAAGCATGTCACCTTGGAGATGGACGAGATCCTGGACGAGTTACGCGCGAAACTGCCTTCGTTGGGATTATACCTGGCTGAATCGTTGGGCCCTGATCCCCGCATGGCGGAGATCATAGTGGAGCGTGTACAAAGTCTGGGCCTGTCCAACGAAACAGAATCTCCTACGAATAAGGAAGGAGGTCCTGCCGGGGTGCTTGTGGTCAAGGCAGGCACCAAGAACCAGTACGACGATTGCCTCTGGTTCCAGGACTTGGGGCGCATGGTAGAGAATCGTCTTGGTTTGGGCTATGCTGTTGCGGTGGCCCAGTCCCACTACGGTGACCCAACGGTGGACGATGCCGCTACGAGATTGGTGGAGGAGCGGGGAGTCGCGCGTATCGTGGTCGTTCCCTATCTGTTTTTCCCCGGGCTAATCCTCAAGAGAAACATTCTGGGGGGCATGGACCGGATAGCTCAAAGTCACCCAACCGTATCTCTGTCGGTAACGCCGCCTCTGGGCGTTGACGACCGGATCGTGGCGGTGGCCGTTGACCGGATACGCCAAGTATGGGACCGGGTGGAGGGCTAGTGCTCTCGCCAGCATGTGACCGGATAAAACACGATGGTTGACAAGCCGAATCCGGACCAAAGGCCGGAAAGCGACTACAGCAGGCAAACGGTTAAGCGAGGGGGACTGCGCACCGGGTATACCACCGGGTCATGCGCGGCAGCTGCGGCCAAGGCCGCCACTCAATCCCTGCTCACCGGGGAATCGGTTGGCCAATCAACGATTCAGTTGCCGGTAGGCAGATCGGTCACCTTCGAGATTCACCGATGCCAGACCTCGGATGATGGAAGCAAAGTGACCTGCTCGGTCATCAAGGACGGCGGCGACGATCCGGACGTCACCCACGGTGCGGAGATATGCGTCACGGTCTACAGGGACCCAAACTTCGCTGATAAAGTACGGATCGCCGGGGGTATCGGCGTGGGAACAGTGACCCGCCCAGGTGTCGGGATCGAGGTAGGCGAACCGGCCGTCACCCGGGTGCCCCGGCGCATGATAATCGACTCTGTGAACGAAGCGGCCACGACCCACGGCCTTCCGTCCGAAACCGGCTTAGTCGTGGAGATCTCCGTTCCCAACGGCGAAGAGATCGCGGAAAAGACCACCAACTCACGCCTGGGAATCCTGGGAGGGATATCCATCCTGGGCAGCACCGGCGTGGTCCAGCCCTTTTCCACCGCGGCATGGCGGGCCAGCGCGAACATGGCCATAGACGTAGCGGCGACCAACGACTTGTCCCACTTGGTGCTTTCCACCGGCACGCAGAGCGAGATCTTCACCAAAAAAGTATTGGACCTGCCGGACATGGCTTACATCGAGGCCGGCATCTTCAGCGGACCGTCGTTGAAACGTTGCGTCATGCGTAACGTCCAACGGGCAACCCACGCTGGAATGGTCGGCAAACTCTCAAAAATGGCTCAAGGATACTTCGTGACCCACGTGGCAGGGAACCGGGTGGACACCACCTTCCTGGCTGCCCTGGCCTCCCAATGCGGTGCGACCGATGAGGTTCAAGAAGAGATACGCCAAGCCGCCAGCGCCCGCCACTTTCAGGAACTTGCGCTGGCCAACGGTCTGAACTCGGTATTTACCTTGATGTGCGAGATGGTCTGCGAAGAAAGCCATAAGCTACTTGGCGACGACGCCAATAAACTCATCGTCGATAGCCTGTGCTTCGATTTCGACGGCGCACTCTTGGGCCAGGCTTCCACGTCGCCCCAGGGCCTTCCGCTGATCGCCACCGCCGGAAGCCAGACCAATGGTTGAGAAATTGCAGGCGGCTTCGCAACGGGCATTGGGCCTTCCCGACGATGCTTTCGAGCAACGGCGCCCGCTGCAGGGGCAGATCACCAAGCGGGAAGTGCGCGCGGTCAGCCTCTATTCCCTGGGTCTCCGGCCCGGCAGCGTGGTTTGGGACATCGGAGCCGGCACCGGGTCTATCTCTGTCGAAGCGTCTATAATCGCCCGGGAAGGCACTGTCTACGCCGTGGAGCGTGACGAAGAGAGCTTGCCGCTGCTCCGGCGTAACGTGGAGCAGTGGGGCTCAAAGAACGTTCATATCATCGCCGGAGAAGCGCCGGACGCACTGGTGGAATTGCCTGACCCAGACGCGGTGTTCGTGGGAGGCAGCGGCGGAAGCCTGGCGGAGATATTAGACGTGGCGATAAAGCGGCTGCGAGCAGGCGGCCGCATCGTGGTTAACCTGGCTGCCTTGGAACGCACAAATGAAGTATACCAACGCTTCAAGTCGTCGGGTTTTGTTGCCGACATGGTTATGGTGAACTCGTCCAGAGGAAAAGATATGCCCGACGGGACGGTCCGTTTGGAGGCCCTTAACCCGGTCTTCGTGGTGACCGCCCGGCGAGAAGGATAGCTCGATGAGCACGACGGGAAATAGCACCAACTTCGGGCGCTTCTACGGAGTGGGCGTGGGTCCCGGCGACCCGGAGTTGCTCACGTTGAAAGCCCTACGGGTTCTCCAAGAGGTGCCGGTGATATGTACACCTCGCTCGGAGTCCAGCCAGGAAAGCTATGCCTTGGACATCGTGCGGGATTACCTGGACAAGAAAAAACAGGAAATCATCCGGATTCCGTTCCCCATCGACGACGAAGCGGGAGCCGCGGCGGTCTGGCGGAACGCCGCCGACACCATCGGTGGCCACCTCAAACAAGGAAAGGACGTGGCGTTTATCACCGAAGGCGATCCCATGCTGTACAGTACCTTTTCTTACGTGTTGGACAGCATCAAGTCGGGATACCCTGAGGTTACCGTGGAGATCATTCCCGGCGTGTCCTCCGTCATGGCGGCGGCAGCCAGCGCCGGAGTTCCCCTGGTCACCCACGGCCAGAGATTGGTGATCCTGCCCGCCGTCTACGGGATCGACGACCTATCCGAAGCCATCGCCAACTACGACACCATCATCCTCATGAAGGTTAACCGCACCCTGCTACAAGCGCTGGCTAATCTGGAGCAACTGGGCTTGGCCGGAAAGGGCATATACGTACGCCGTGCCAGCACCGCCCGGGAAGAGGTGGTCAGGGACCTTAGCACGCTCTCCGAGGAAGACCTGGACTATTTCTCCCTTCTGATAATCAAGAGGTAAAAGAATGGCTCAAAGCCAAGGCAAGGTATATATAGTTGGCGGCGGCCCCGGCGACCCGGAGTTGTTGACGTTAAAAGCCAAATCGGTGATCGAGTCCGCCGATGTAATCATATACGCCGACTCCCTGGTCCATCCTTCCATCGTGGATTTCGCCAAGCCCGGCGCCGAGGTCCATGGCAGCAAGACTCTGAACCTGAGCGAAATCATGGAGTTGACATTGGAATCGGTTCGCCAGGGGAAGACCGTGGCTCGCATCCAGAGCGGCGACCCTTCAATCTACGGGGCCGTCCTGGAACAGATGCGAATCTTGGAAGAGGCCCAGGTAGATTACGAAATCATACCGGGGGTAAGCGCGGCCTTCGCGGCGGCCGCCCGGCTGAAAGTCGAATTGACCATACCCGGCGGGTCCCAGACGGTGATCATGACCCGGGCACAAGGCCGTGTCTCCATGCCACCCGGAGAACAACTGAAAGACCTGGCGGCTCATGGTTCCACGCTAGTCATATTTTTAAGTATCACGCGGATGTTCACCGTGGTGCGCCAGTTATTAGAAGCGGGTTACACTGAATCCACTCCGGTGGCTGTTGTCTACCGGGTGGGTTGGCCGGACGAAAAGATTATTCGGGGCACCCTTAGCGACATTGCCGCCAAGGTCAGGGATGCCAAGATCACCTTGCAGGCTCTAATCATGGTTGGCGAAGCGATGGACCCGGCCCTGCTTCATCACGTCCCCACTGCGGCCAACGGCGTCTCGTCGTCCCACCTCTATGCCAGCGACTACACCCACCTCTACCGCCGGGCCGAGGCGGAGTCTTCCGATGTGGAGGAGGGCTCCAGCGGCGGCGGGCAGTGAACACCAGGCCATGACCGATACCGCCATCGTCGCTATTTCCCGCAACGGCGCAGAGCTGGCCCGTAGGGTTGCCACCGAATTGGGCGGCGGCTCGACCCTTTATCTGGACCGGCGCTTTTTGGTTGAGGAAGATAACGCAGTAGCTTTCGACCTGCCGGCCCGCCCTCTGGTTCAAAGTGTTTTCCAAGAGTGCCGGCGATTAGTGCTTTTCATGCCCGTGGGGGCAGCGGTCAGGCTGCTGGCGCCATGCCTAGATCACAAGCACCGTGACCCTGCCGTTGTTTGCGTCGACGACGCCGGGCGGTTCGCCGTGAGCCTGCTTTCGGGACACCTGGGCGGGGCTGACAAGCTGGCTCAAGAAGTAGCCTCCATCCTGGACGCTTCTCCCGTCGTAACCTCGGCATCCCACGTGACCGGACGCCTGGCCGTGGACTTACTTGGTCAGGAATTCGGCTGGCAGATAGAAGCGGACCCGCTGACTGTCACAAGAGCCAGCGCCATCTCCATAAACGGAGAGCCGGTGGGTATATATCAGGAGGCCGGGGAGACCGGCTGGTGGCCTTCCGGCCAGCCGTTGCCAGACAACGTCGAGGTGTACCGATCTTTACAGTCTTTGGCTGAATCCCCATGCGCCGCCGCGCTGGTAATCACCGACCTGGCGGCCCAGGATCATTCCAGCAAAAAGACCTATTCCGATGCCTTGCCCGGCAAATTCGTCGTGGTATATCGGCCTCGTAGCTTGGCGGTTGGCCTGGGGTGCCGCCGTGGCGTCCCCATGGATCATTTGGAGCAACTGATCGACACTACATTCCGCGATAACAACCTGGCTAAGGCCAGCATCAACTGCATCGCCACCGCCGAGTTAAAGCGCGACGAAGTAGGCATCGGACAGATGGCGGCCAAGCTCCAAGTGCCGGTCCACTGCTACGGCGAATCAGATCTGAACTCCATGTTCCCTCCTGAAGGCTCTGAACTGGGTCCAACACCCTCCCCAGAACCTCACAGATTGTTGGGAATCTGGGGCGTATGCGAACCCGCCGCCCTATTGGCTTCATCCGCAACCGAACTATTAGTCACCAAAACCAAAACCGACCGCGCAACCGTCGCCGTTGCCCGAATGTTCTACGGCGCTGATAAGTCTTGATTAGCCACAGAAACACAGAGATCACAGAGTTAAATAAAATTACGGAAAGGATCATAGGTTGTGGGATAGAAGTGCACCGGCATTTGGGGCCGGGACTTCTCGAGAGCGCCTACGAGGCAGCCCTATGTGTCGAGTTGGGTCTCCAAGGGCTTCAGTATCAACGACAGGTGCCGATACCACTCACCTACAAAGGGGAACAGATTGGTGATTACCGGATCGAACTCGTCGTGGAAGATACGGTGGTGGTGGAAATTAAAAGTGTCGAACGTCACGATCCCCTCTTCGAGGCCCAAGTGTTAACCTACCTAAAGATCACCGTCAAGAAAATTGGTCTCTTAATGAACTTTAACTCAAGGTTGCTAACAAATGGCATCAAACGGCTCATCTTCTAAACCCTCCGTGCCTCTGTGTCTCTGTGGCTAACGACAACAAACAAGGCAAGCTGTTTCTTGTTGGCCTAGGACCCGGCGAGGCTGAGTACTTGACGGGTGCGGCCATGTCGGCCCTGGAGGAATCGGACGTCGTTGTCGGGTTCCGTGCGTATATCGAACAGGCCGGAGACTTGCTAGCTGGCAAGGAACTCGTCTCCATGGAATTGGGCCAGGAGATTGAGCGGGCGTCCAAGGCCGTGGAGTTGGCTTACGCGGGTCGGGTGGTGTCGGTGGTGTCTTCGGGAGACGCCGGCATCTACGGCATGTCCGGCCCGGTGTTCCAAGTGCTAAATGGTTTGGATTGGGACGGGATCAACCCTCAAGTGGAAACGGTGCCCGGCATCTCCGCCATGCAGGCCGCCGCCGCCTTGCTGGGCGCGCCCTTGATGCAGGACTTCTGCGCCATCAGTCTCAGCGACCTGCTGACCCCATGGACGGCCATCGAACAACGGCTGAAGGCGGCAGCCCAGGGAGATTTCGTCGTCGCCCTATACAACCCCCGAAGCCGGACCCGCCAATGGCAACTGATGGAGGCCCGGCGCATACTTCTTGAGCATCGCTCTGGTAAAACCCCAGTCGGCGTCGTCAAGGACGCTTTTCGGCCGGGGCAACAGGTGACTATCACCGACCTGGAAGGGCTGGAAGGGATCGCCGAGGACATCAACATGGTCACCACCGTGGTCATCGGAAACTCCACCACCTACCTGCTGCAGGGGCACATGGCAACCCCCAGGGGATACCGGGACAAGTAGAGCGAGCGTCTTTTCCGTGTCCTAGACCTTGCCACCCAGCCTGATGTAGCCATCGGTGCATTTTCGCCTCAGACAATCCATCCTAGTCCCACGCCATCCAGGCCACCCTCTCGGCAGATCAGGTCGGTCCGGAGGTGCGTCTTAAAATCCCGCATATTAAGGCATTCCTCAAATCCCAGACTCCACTCCCACAATACCCGCGTCTAACCAGGATTTAAGTAACCTGGTTTCCTTTGGTTATCTATCTCGCATGGTATTACTGGGCTCGTACGTCCGCGCCCGGAATCACTCCCCGGTAATAAGCCGGTAATTCAACAGTAATTCCCCGGTAACGCTGGGTATCGTTTAATAGGTTTACAAGTTAGAGCAGCCGAACGGAACAAGATACAGGAGGAACGACAATGGTTAACACAAACAAGTTGGTCACAGGTCTTATCGCTGGCGCCGCTTTGGGCGCGGTTGCCGGCCTATTATTCGCGCCCAAACCCGGTAAACAGTCTCGGCAGATCGTGGCGGCCCGAGCCGACGAGCTTCGCAACAAGGCCGACGGGATTCGCGACAAGGCCGCCGGTTACGTAGACGCCATGCGCTCCCGGAGACAGAGCAAGGAAAATCAACCCGTGTTGGCCGAGGCTACCAACGGCCATGTGAATGGAACGGTATAAGAAATCTTTGCCTAGGTCCGAACGAAGACTACATTCTCCCGTGCCGGGGTGATTCCCCTTCCCCCGGCACGGTCCATTTACCAGTCCGGCTGCTCCTTCAACCTAACAGCACTCGCCGATCTGCCCACATTCTCAGCCGCGACCGGCGGCATTCCAAATCCGACGGAACCACTCCCCATCTCTGATCACAGCGTAAGCCGCGCTCTCGATGTCAACCGCGAACAGGTGGAACTCCGGCTCTTCCGGCTTGAATCCGATCTTCTCATGAAGCGCCTCACTGTAGAGACGCCGCTCTTCCAGATCCCGGATCTCCAGACCACGTCCATACAGCTTAAACCCTCCCTACTGCCGTGCCGGTCCGAAACCGTGCTGTGCACGGTGCACCGTGGATCGCGCAGAAGGTCCAGCGCCTTGCGCGACTGCCACATCATCCCCAGGTAGAGACGCCCCATAGTCAAGAGCGGTTCCACCGGCGAGATGCGCGGGAAACCGTTTTTTCTCAGGGTACCCAATAACACCAACCCGGTTGCCTCCATGCGCTCTTCGCCCAAGGCCGTTAATTCTGGATCAGCGCGTTTGAATTCTTCCCAATCCACTCTATTCGTTCTTAGGGCACTCCCAGTTTTCAAGACAAATTATATTCCAAATCGAATCTAAGCAGACACGGCCTTAGGTAGGATGACCAATACACACCGGCACTGGAACCCTCTATCCATTCCAACTATACTGGCCCCATGTCACAGCCTTCGTCTCAATCAAGTTCCCGTGCCTCCTCCGGCGTCTTCGTTGGCCGGCAGAGAGAGATGGGTGAGCTAAGGGCGGCCTTGGAAGAATCCCTGGCCGGGCGCGGGCAAATGGTGATGCTGGTGGGTGAGCCGGGCATCGGCAAAACTCGAACAGCCCAAGAGTTGACTACCTACGCCGAAACCCAAGGAGCCCGAGTCCTTTGGGGCCGGTGCTACGAAGAAGAGGGGCGCCCCCCTACTGGCGGTGGATCCAGTCCATCGGCTCTTTCATCAGCGAACAAGACCCTGACCAGCTAAGTTCGGCGATGGGACCCGGCGCGTCCCACATCGCTGAATTGATTCCCGGCTTACCGGAAAAGCTGCCCGATCTTACAGACCCGCCTGCGTTGGAGCCCGAGCCGGCCCGGTTCCGTCTCTTCGACTCCGTCACCACCTTCTTGAAAAATGCCTCCCAGTCTCAACCGCTGATAATCGTCCTGGACGACTTGCATTGGGACGACCACGCCTCTCTGCTTTTGCTGGAATTCCTGGCTCGTGGCATGGCGGCTAGCAACCTGCTGCTGGTGGGTACCTGCCGTGACGTAGAGGTGTCGCGGCAGCACCCATTATCGCAGACGTTGGGCAGCCTCATGCGCGAGCAACTGTTCCGACGGATCCAGCTTGGTGGCTTAACGCAGCAGGAAGTGAGCGAATTTGCCGAGCTCAGCGCCGGAGTTGCTCTACCCGATAACGCTTTGGACTTGGTGCACCGGCGCACCGAAGGAAACCCGCTGTTCGTTAACGAAATAGTACGGTTGCTCAGCCAGGGAGAAGTGGCCACGGACCCAGGCTGGACCGCAATGGTTCCAGAAGGCATCCGGGACGCGATAGGCAGGCGGCTGAACCGGTTGTCCAGCGAGTGCAACCGTGTACTTACGACTGCCGCAGTGGTTGGTAGACAGTTCAATCTTGATCTGCTTGAGGAATTGAGCAGTGATTTTAGCGAAGATCAATTGTTGGAATTGCTGGATGAAGCTCTTAAAGCAAGAGTTCTAGAAGAGGTCCGCATGGGAGCAGAGCGGTTTCAATTTCAACATGCTTTGATACAAGAGACGTTGGTCAGCGAGATATCTGCCGCCCGGCAAGTGCGTCTGCACGCCAGGATCGGCGTGGCATTGGAAGAGCTGTATGGCGCCGAAGTTGAAACCCATGCCGCCGAGCTGACCCACCATTTCGCTGAGGCCGAGCCGGTGCTGGGCACCGAAAAGTTGGTGCGTTATTCCCTTGCCGCCGGGGAGCAGGCTTTGGCCGCGTACGCTTGGGAGGAAGCTCTATTTGTATTCGATCGTGCGCTGGCTGCCAAGGAAGGACAGCCGGTGGATGACGACTCAGCGGCGCTCCTGTTCGGGTTAGGCCGCTCCCAGGCAGCGATGCTAGACAACCAGACCAGAATCGAGGCGTATTCCAACATGAAGAGCGCCTTTGATTTTTATGTTGATGCGGGGAATGTGGAGCAGGCGGTGGCCATCGCCTGCTCCAACACTTTTCCGGCTTGGCACTAAGCGGAGGATTGCAACACCAGGTCCGCGCCCGTGCCTTAAGTCTTGTGCCTAAGGACTCCATATCGGCAGGACAGCTTCTGTGCCATTACGCCTTTGATATCTATCACGAAACGGCCGACTACACCGGCGCTGTTGAATCCTTCGACCGGGCCATTGCCATCGCCCGGCTTGAGGGTAACACGGCTTTGGAAGCGCAAACTTTGAGTATGGCTTCCCATGTGGAGTCGGACGTAATTCACTGGGAGGAGAGCCTAGAGAAAAGCCTGCAAGCCATTTCTCTGTTAACCCAAGGAGAAAATCCTGAAGCCGATAACTGGGCGAGGCTTTCCGCCTTTGAATCTCATAGGGCCATGGGTGACTTTGATGGCGCCCGGCGGCATGCAGAGGCCATGTTGGTCTCAGTTGAGCGTGTTCCTCGGAGGCAGCGGGCAAGAGCTTTCTATGCCAATGTGATATCTGCCTACCGCCGAGGCGATTGGACTGCCGCCCGCGCGCTTAGTGATCGCGGATTGGAAGTTGGTCAAACGTTCCCGCAACTCCTTGGTTGCCGGGCCCAGTTGGAATTTGAGATTGGCAACTTCGAGCAGGGATCAACCTACCTGGAAACACTGATCCAGGCAATGAATCAAAGCGCCTCCGTGACTCCCCAGCCATTTGCCGTTGCGGCATTGGTGATTGCGTCAGTAGCCCGGATCACCGGCGTCACGGACCGCTTCGAGGCCGCTGGTATTATTCTTTCGTCCCCTTTCGACATCCCCCGTTTCACCCTAGCCGCCAGGGTAGGCTTAGGGATGATGGCCGTGCAGCGAGGGGATGTTGATGCCGCGGCGTGTTGGCAACCAGCAAAAGTGGGACACTTTTGTTAAGGAGAGATCAGGGGGATGTGGCAGTATTGTAGGGCTCCCGGCGCTGCCGGTTGTAGCGTTTGCGCCATTGTAAAGTCTGAGCTTTCACCTCCCTTC
>Ga0207966_1001184_pt1 | contig 14395 bp, 21 predicted proteins | sample Knorr_S23_td_NAD_FD_185611 | JGI IMG/M metagenome (GOLD analysis project Ga0207966, IMG submission 185611) | Marine microbial communities from Southern Atlantic Ocean transect - Knorr_S23_td_NADW_ad_2500m_LV_B (SPAdes) (version 2) | ecosystem: Environmental > Aquatic > Marine > Oceanic | place... | reverse complement strand
GAGGTTCAATCTCTGCTTGAGGTTCAGTCTCTGCTTGAGGTTCAGAAAGATGTTCCTCTTCAGGACTTTCTATTTCATGGGTTTTTTTAAATTCAGAAAGAATTTCTTCTGCATCACTGCTTTCGTTTTCTGCACTCATTGATTATATTATCATGATATCTAGATAATAGGTTTTATTTCATCTTTCAGGAACAAATAATCACTGTCGATTCAAATTTTCTTTTTCTATATATTCTTCTAGAATTTTTTCAATATTCTCTTTGTTTGATGCTTTAACTTTTGAAACAATTTCTTCTTCTTCAATTTCATAACAGTTTAAAACTTCACCATGATCTTTGTATATAATAATAATTTTGTTTTGAAATATGCAATGGTAGATAGTTTCAGGTTGCATTTGTTCAGGTTTTATCTTAATGCCATCCTTTTCAACTGATAATGGATATGACATGAATTACTCTTAACAATACTCAATAATTGTCTTTTCCGATATTGTAATATTCCTTTTAATCTAATTTAGCCTATGAAAGAGCACATAGTACTTCATGTAGATTTTGATTATTTTTATGCGCAGTGTGAGGAAGTGAGAAATTATGACCTTAAAGCTAAACCAGTAGTAGTGTGCATGTTCTCAGACAGGGGTAATGATAGTGGTGCTGTTGCTACTGCAAATTATACAGCAAGGGAATTTGGCGTTAAATCTGGCATGCCAATCAAATTTGCAAAACAAAAACTGAAGGATAGAGATGATTCAATATTTTTGCCTCCAGATTTTGAATATTACTCAGATATGTCTGAAAAGTCTATGAACATAATCAAGGAGTTTGCAAATATCTTCGAGTATGTTGGAAGGGATGAAGCATATCTTGATGTGTCAGAGAAAACTGAGTGTGATTTTATAAGAGCAAGTCACATCGCTCAACAGATAAAAAATTTAGTTAGAGAAAGCACTAAACTAACATGTTCTGTTGGAGTTTCACCCAATAAGTTACTGTCAAAAATTGCATCAGATTACAAAAAGCCGGATGGACTCACTGTTATAACTCCGGATAAAATTTCTGCATTTATCCAAACTTTGAAGATAAGAGATATTCCTGGTATTGGAAAAAAGACAGAAGAGAAATTGGCTGAGGAGGGAATAAAAACTACTTTACAAGCAAAAGATCTGGATATTTTCACGTTAAACAAAATGTTTGGAAGGAAAACTGGGACGTACATATTCAACGCAGTGAGAGGTATTTATGATGACCTAGTAGCCCCAAGGGCACCGATTATCCAAATAAGCAAAATTACTACGCTAAAAAAAGATTCGAATGATTATAATTTTTTAGAGGAAAGCCTACTTGAGCTATGTAATCAATTACATGTTATAATTCTGAAGAAAAATAAGGCATTCAAATCAGTTGGTGTACAATTCACACAAACTGATCTCTCTAACAAGACAAAGTCAAAGATGCTAAGAAATTCCACTTCTAGTTTAGATGAACTACAAAAAACTTCAAAGCAATTACTTCATGATGCGCTGGAAAATCAATCAATGCTAGTAAGAAGGCTTGGGATTAAGGTATCCGATCTGTCAGAGTTAGAAGGTCAAAGTAACATAACAAGTTATTTTTGAAGTGACGCTTCTTTTTTCTTCATTCGCTTTGTTTCAATTACAGTTACAACGAGTAAAAATGCAAACAACCACGGTAAGAACATTATTTCCCCGGCAACAGAATGATATTCCTCGAATTCTACTGGATTTGTTGAAACCTTCAAAGCAAATACTGATAACGAAAATATTCTAATCATATTGATGATAATAGTGCCTAATATTCCTAGGCCAAAATACATGAACTTTCTATTTTGTTTTATATTCATCTTGAGTAAAAATGCCATCATTACAAGCGAATAGATAACTACACTATGTACTCCAGCTGATGGCCAAAAAACTTGTAAAGCAAAGGGACCATGATCACCCCGTAAAAACATAAGATTGTCTCTTGCAGTGGCCACTCCAAGATCAAATGCATTAATTATCCAAACATTTGTTTGCACTAAATGTGGGACAAAGTACTGCAATGGACCCAACGTATCGTATGGAAAAAATGCATCAAGAGATAAGATTATTGCACTACCTCCAAGAAAAACTGGTCCGGCAATAACTATTCTAATCCATTTCTTACCAAACATAAGAATTGATGCCGATATAGCAAAGATTGTAATCACAAGAAAATCCCAAAACCATTCCCAGGAGTATATTAACTGAACATTGAATGCAGGTGCAGCGTTAATTATGAAATCGTGTAAGCCAAAATCTAATAGCACAAAGTAAATTATTGTGACAGCAGCTAAGGGAATTCCAAAAATAAGACGTCTTTTTGAAACAATAAATTTTACCCCGATTATCTCGGCTACAATAAATGCAAGTCCAAACAAAAATCCCCCACGTCCCTGATTCCAGCTCATACTGAAGGAATCTGGGTATGCAGCTAATACGAATAGAATAGGGCTTGCAATTAGTAACATGGATAAAATTGTATTTTTATGCATCACTCTAAATCAAAAAAAAGTTCAATAAAACGCTATAGAAAGACCCTGTATTATGGTATTAAAAAAATTCTGAGATTGATTTTTGCTTTAGCATCTTAAGTAGCCTACCCCTAGAAAGCCACTCGGATTTGCCTATACTCATCCTTTTTGATGCAAAGTTAACACCATCAATAAAATTTCCCGCAATGTATGGTTCTTTTTTCATTGCCGCACGTATTGCTTCTCGAATTTGCCAAACACCAACCGGAACAGCATATTCGGGTCTAATTTCACGTAATACAAGAACAGCAGCTTGAAGTTTTTTCTGCACAAGATATTCAGCTACACCAAGCTTAGCTGCAAAATAAGCACCAGCTATGGCGGGTGGGTGATCAATACCTCTTGCGTCCTCGCTGTCAAAACCAAAGCCTATTTTGTTTTCATCATGCCACGCTTCTTGCATTTCAAAAAGCCAACGATGTGGAAATAAAATAACTGAAAACATATTTCCAAGATGATCATGAGAAAATATACGACAAGAATCAATCAGATCAAATTCAAGTATTTCAGAAACAAGTGATTTTGATATTATGTCATCGGTAGCCGTAATACTCCATTTTGTTGGAACTAGCTTTCTTTTTTTTCCAAGCATTCCAATGCTAAAACACTTTTGAATTTTTGAAATATCAATTCCCTTATTGTATAATGTTAATACAGCATCTTGTGCCTTTAGATCGTGATCATAATAAACACGCTCTATTGACTTGTCAGATCTGGTGCCAAAAAATTTAGCAGACTTGATATCACCAACAGGCCCAAATGGCGCACTTTCTCCGTCGATGGTTGTTACAGGTAAAGTAGTTTTATGGAACTGTAGATCAGTGTCTATTGAATGTGAAGACATTGCAACTTCATGAAGGTTTTCAATAAATCTGCCTTGTGTATTTTGAATAGATATCTTCTCTATTCCTCTAACCAGACTTAGCCTAAAGTTTACAATATCTTCTAAAGTTTTTCCAAGCCAAAGCTCTGGGCTGTCAAGCAATGTGGTATCTCCATGAATTGGAGGTAACATTGGACCAACACCCACCTTTGGGTATCCATACGAACCAACAAAAATAGATGGTGGACTAGAACCGCTAATAGAATCAGATCTGAAAAGGTTTCCGTATTTAGATAGATATTCTTGCCAGTTATTTTCAATTGTCTTTCTTATCTCAGAACTTGAAGAATTAGATTGTGATTTCATAATATATATGAAAAATATTATTGGAATTATCTTCTTTGGTGGGAAGAATATTGACTAGGAATTTAGGTTTTACAATAAATGTTATCTTCAGCAACATCAAAGATAAATCAGGCTTCTGTAAAACAAAATTGCATGATTATAGTAGACTGTAAAGATGTTGAGCCTATACTAAATGAACTTGCAATATATGTTTCAGATCAAGTAGCAGCAGTTCCAGCACTTAAAGCACATCAGTTTGTGCTTTCGCCTATTGAAGATGATGAAGAAATTAACCAAGTTGAAGTCACCACATCAATTAAGGAATTTTTGGAATCCATAGGAGAGAAACAAAACTTTGCTGTGATCTCAAATTCTAATAAGATTATGATCAAATCAATTCTTGGCAAGAAGATTGAGCGTGAGGTAAAGCCCACTGAACAAATGTTTTCATGTACACACTGTGGTCATGTGACCAGGTATGAAGTTGAGCACAACAACCATGTTAAAATTCATTATCTATAGCAGAAATTGTACATTTTTCTAAAAAACTGCAAAAAATACTCTTTATATCAATAAATACGACACATAATTTGTGTCTGAAATAAAAGATTCACAGCGGGGATATTTTTGTGATGAGTGTAATGCCTCGTTTTTTACCCAAGAAGGTCTTGAAACACATTCTCAGAGGCAGCATGGTGTTTGTTGTGAAACATGCCCCATTGACTCTTTTGTTGAAAAAGTTGCTAGCCTGTTTAGGCACAAATAACACTCAACTTCATTCGAAAAAAGGTTTTTAATTCTAATTAAAATGCTAAAATCAAATGGATAAGAGAATTATGCTTTTAGCTATATTTGTCGTTATGATTGTAAGTGTAGCTATTGCGTATTCATCATATTATGAAAGGATAATCGTAATGCAAGAACACAGAATGAATGTGTCAGGACCTGCACCAATAAATCTTACAAGTGGATCTCCAGTACTGGGTTCAGCAAGTGCACCAATCACAATAGTAGAATTTGGTGATTACCAATGTGAAGCATGTTACCATTGGTATCACAATACACGTGCTGACATAATTGATAACTATATTGAAACAGGAAAAGTAAACCTAGTCTTTATGGATCTGCCATTTTTAGGGCGTGATTCTATTACTGCAGCACAGGCAACTTACTGTGCAGACGATCAGGGAAAATACTGGGAATACCATGAAACACTTTACAACTTTCAAGAAGCAATTGACAACGGCTGGGCTAGTAAAGACAGACTTGTTTCATTTGCATTTAATTTGGATATGAATTTGGATGCGTTTAATGATTGCATGGATTCGTCAAAGTATGCTAAACGTGTTAAGGCAAATTATGATGAAAGCCAACGGTTTGGGGCTGAGGCAACTCCAACATTTCTTATAATTTCTCCCGATGGTGCAGTTAAGAAAATTACTAGTGCACAACCATATTCTGTTTTTTCACAAGTAATAGAACCAATGCTCTAAATTGAAAAACATCAAGCTTGTGTTTTCAAGCACTGCATATACAATTCTGGCAGGGGTGATTTTTTTTGTTATGCTAATACCACTGCTAATATTATCAGAATTTATTTTTCTTGAGCCATTTTTTATATTTCATATACCATATGAGCAATCATTTGGATTTGTACTGATTCTTGCTGTATCTGCAATGTCAGCAATTGTTATTCCCATGAATGTTTACAGAATTAGGACATTGCAAAAAAGTACATCCAAAATTGGAGGCGGCGTTTTGGGTTCCATAATTGGGGCATCAGCTGGAATTTGTAGCTGTGGTCCATTTGGGTTTGCACTAATCTCTACATTTGGGGCTGTTGCTGGTACAGCTACTGCATTTTTGTCAAACTATGAAATTCTTCTCCGTCTTGGGTCGGTTGGGATACTGTGCCTTGTTTACTATACTACAACAAAGTCCATTTCGTCCGAATGCAAGATTAACTAACTAACATGACAAATTTTGATAACCCCCTATCATATGCAAAAGTTTTTTTTATTATAGTTAGAAATGTCAAAAATCTACATCCCGATCAGGCCAAGCAGACGAGCTCAAGAAACTGATGAAGAAGAAGAAGATTAGGTCTGTTTGAAAACCAGTTGAATAATCACTTTTAGATTTTGTGGCACATTAAATTGTCAATTTCTTACAATTTTGAAAAATTCTGTTTTAATAGGAATAATATGCAGCTACGATCGAGGTTTTTGTAATTATGCGAAACCTTAGGATTTTATCATTTTTTGTCTTTCTAGCTATTTTTTCCTTGACATTCGCACTTGCCTCTGAAGTTCAGTTGTCAGAAGATGAGACCACGATAATTATGGAGGAATTTGATGAAATGACGGAAGGAATAGACGGAGCAGGAATATTCATCCACAATGTATCCATTGCACTTCCAATGTTTATCCCAGGATTTGGTATAGCTTGGGGGCTCTTTGCTGCATTTTCAACTGGAATTGCGTTTTCCGCAATGAAAAGCACAATTCCGTTGTTAAACCAAGTTCCATCACTCAGCATTCTGTTCATGTCACCAGTCGGTTTGATGGAAATTGCGGCTTACTCCATTGCAATGTCTAGGAGCTACATACTGATACACAAATTAATCAAAAAAATGCCAATTCGCCCAGACATTCGTGTTATTTGCATTGAGGTGGTAATTTTAGTAGTACTGCTTTTAGCTGGAGGATTTTTGGAATACTTTTTGATTGAAAGCATGTCTGGTGTCAACCAAAGTATAACAGATTGAATTTAATGTAGCTCTGATATACTAATAGCATGTTAACATGGATTATTCTCGCCGCAGCTGGAATTTTAGCTGCTGCTGTTTTATTTTACAAATATTCAAAGACGTCAAAGTATGCCACGATTGGATTTACAATGCATTGTAAAACTTGCGGCAAAAAAATAATCGGTCTCAAGTGTGACACTTGTAAAGAAAAAAAGAGCGATTGGCGTTAGCGCTGAAATCGAAAAGTTTGTTATTCTTCACGCAATCGTCTTACAAACAAAAATGCAACTATCCCGCCAACTACAGCTGCTAAGAGAATGAACTCGGCAAAATACCCATTTTCCATAACAATCAGAGTTTAGGTTATTTCTTAAAAAACATGTATATCCGAATCCCAACAATGGCCACTATACAAGCTGCACAAACCGCCATTAGTGGCATACCTAGATCCATATACAGAACAATGTTTTTTTGAATACTTTATCATATCTGAAAAATTAGCCAAAAAGCATGATTTTACTCAATACAGGCATAAATCTTCAATTCTAGAATTATGATTTCCTAGGTTTTCTTTCGTAATATTCAACCGGAAAATCAAACTGTTTGTTATGGTCAACGGCATTCCAAAACTTCTCGTCATCAATGTCCTTTCCTTCAGACATCCAAACGTTTAGGATTTTTTGCATGAACATTTTGGTCGTGTCATCTATATCCGGTCTTTTACCCGTGCGCTTTTCTATTTCATCACGGTCTTCTTTGAATGTCGTTAGGATCTTCTTAAGCTCCTTGCCATTACTCATGGATTGTTTTTCCTTAAATTTGGCGATTTTCTCCTCTTTGGATTTTCCAAAAAATCCCATGGCAGAATTAAGGTATTTTATCCCTTTAAGTATAATCAGGATATGCCCAGTCCATTAGTATATTAGGGGTCTAAATTAGGTAGTACAATATGTCTTACGAACGCAGACCACGAGAAATGCACAAAGCAACATGTGGCGACTGTGGCAACGAATGCCAAGTACCATTCGAGCCAAGAGGAGACAAGCCTGTTTATTGTAACGAATGCTTTCAGAAGCACAAACCACAAGGTGGAGGCGGCAGATTTGGCCGAAGCGACAGAGGTGGTAACAGAGGCGGCGGTTACAACAGAGGTTCAAGAGACGACAGACCACGAGAAATGCACAAAGCAACATGTGGCGACTGTGGCAACGAGTGTGAAATACCATTCAAGCCAAAAGAGGACAGACCTGTTTATTGCAAGGAATGCTTCCCAAATCATAGAAGAAATTAAAGCAAGATTATACTTTCATATATTGTGGACAAAGTAAACCCAATTCGCACCTACTATATTGCCACAATAGTGTTGGTCATCGCAACAATAGCATTTTTTATTCTGAAATTTTAGGTTGATATTATGAACGAGTTACTTGCCATCGGGTGTGTTGTCTGCCTTGTTGGCGGCTGGGTTATTTTCATGATTGGCAGGAAAAGATGGAAAAAAAATTAGTTCCGTTTTGTCAGTAAAACTGTCATTTTACGCCTAGAAAAACAGTAAAAATAACCTCAATTATTAGCTTTTTCACCTCTGTTTTCCCCTTTTTAACCTCAATTTCTAGGTTTTAGAGGTTAATTTCAACGTGCTTTTGCCACGATTCCAGCGGTCTTCACCAGCCCCGAACTCTTTACAATAAGCGAGCCGATGAAGATTGCGGCGGCAATCAGTACGATGCATCCCGCCTGTGAAATATCAAACTGATATGATATGAATATGCCTGAGACGGTGGCGAACGTGGCAAACGACATTGAGAGGATCATTGTCTGCTTGAAGGAGCGCGCGTAAAGCATGGATGAAACGTTCGGGAGCACAAATAACGCGGAAATCAAAAGGACCCCAATTAGCTGCATCGATATGATGACGGTGACCCCTGCGATGGTAATTAGAAGATAACTCATTTTTTCCACGGGAATTCCAGATGCCTTGGCCTGCTCCTCGGAAAATGTAGAGTATAATAATTTCTTGTATGTAAAGAAAAGAATGGCCAGGATGACGCCAGTCATTACCAGTATTGTAATAACATTTTGAGTATCAACTATCGCTGAACCGAATAAAAATTCCTCAATGTCATGAAATTCAAAATCCTCCGTCAAGCCGATCAATATTACGCCAGCGCCCAGTCCGGTTGACAGTAAGATTGCAACTATTGCGTCACTTGAAATATCGAATTTTTGGCGGATTTTGGTAAGGCCCAGTGCGCTAAGTATGGCCACTGCACATGCAATCCATAATGGATAGACTCCAATGAAAAGTCCAAACGCAACACCGCCAAATGCAGAGTGTGCCAGACCATCCCCAAACAAAGAAAACTTTCTCAAAACCAGAAATAGTCCTACGGCACTGCAGAGCAGTGAAATGGCAATTCCCGATACAAGTGCATGCGGGATAGATTCGTATGTTACGGATTCAAAAGTCATTTTACATCAGTGGTGATGCATATGCATCTGCATAGAAGTCTCTGAATATTTCTTGAGCATTTCATCGTCTGAAAAAAACTCCTCGGAAATGCCATGAAAGAAAAGTGTCTTGTTAAGGCATGCTACCTTGTTGGCAAGCCGTTCGACCGCGTCCAGATCGTGTGACGACCATATGATTGAAATTTTTTCTCTGGTGTTTAGCTCGCCCAAAATCTGAAAGAAAAGATCCTTGTTGTATACGTCAATTCCGGTAACTGGCTCGTCCAGAACCAAGATTTTTGGCGAGTTGACTAGCGCCTTTGCTATAAAGACACGCTGCTGCTGGCCAACCGACAAGTCTCCAATTCTTCTGTCAGCCAGCTCATGCATCCAGACCTTTTGAAGCGCTTCCTCTACTTTTTTTGAATCATTCGAGTTTTGGCTCATGGATACAACCTCCCTGATCGTTGCCGGAAAATTCCTGTCTACTACCGGTTTTTGAGGAACGAACCCTATTTGCGAGAGGTATCTTTTGGAGTCTCGTATATCCTGGTCAAAGAACTTGATTGTTCCATCATATTGTGTGTGCAATCCAAGCATGCATCTAAACAGCGTAGATTTTCCTGCTCCATTTGACCCAATAATTCCCAAAAAGTCACCTTCAGCAATTCCAAAGCTTACATCCTCTAATGCCTTGATTCCAGCATAATCAACAGACAGTTTTTCAATATCTACTATCATGAGTAATGTATACACATGATTATTAATAAATGTGTAAATTCTTAATAATAATTATTGATATTCTTATAAGTTAGTTAATAACAATTTGCTCATGCCCATTGTATCCATATCCCTTACAGATGAGATACTCAAGGATTTGCAGCAGTTAAAATCCTCAATGGGGTTTTCAGGCAAGTCTGATGCCATACGTGCCTGCATCAGATCATTCGTTGCAGAAGAGAAGCAAAAAAATGTGCTAAGCGGGGTGATTCATGCCATTTTGCTTGTTGTTCACAATGACGAATATGACGGAATTGTAACCGGAATAAAACATGAATATGAAGATCTGATTACAACACACTTGCACAGCAAAATTGAGGGTGACAAATGCATGGAGCTGTTTATGATGCAAGGTAATGCTGAAAAAGTTGCTAATATTACAAAAGAATTTCAAATAAACAAAAAAATGGACACAATAAAGCTTGTCGCATTGTAAAATTTAGGCATGATCGCAAAAAATGATCGTACTTATCTACATGATAGATCTAGCACGGGTTAGACGCAGATCAAAAGGAAAACTCATAGCTCCCCAAGAATATGACTTTTCTTTGATTTGCGTTATTATTTACACACTCTTGCTTATTAGTTCATCGTACGAAATTCGTAACAAATCTAAAATCCTGTCAAACTAGAGATCATCAATGTCAAAACACATTTGCTGTAACTTGTGTCCTCAAATTTTTCCCGCTGATGATCTAGATCTTGAACCGCGAAAAAAAAGACATGAAAAACTGCATGACCCCAGTTCTACATCCTACAAGCGGAACATCAAGCTTGGAAGGGTTGAATGGTTTCAGAAGAATGTGTAATATGTGAAGTTTCAAAAATTTTACTTTCTCTCTTCTGCCTCTACGGTCCACATATCGCTGGCAACGCGCGGTGCTGTGAACTCCAGATGGCCAATTACTCTTTCGCCCTTTCTGACCATGGCATAGTCTGACTTTTTTCTTTTGAATATCTTGTCCTCTGGCTTATAGCCTCCTTCAATAACCTTAGCCTTGAAACGCTTGCTTACCTTTACGATAAGACTTCTTGCAGTTTTTACATCGCCAATCCATGAAAACATCTCAAAGGCGCCAAAATTTTTAGTCTCTATTTTATGGTTGTAAGACCTTGCTTCAAACTTGAAGTTGTGTTTTTTTGCCTGGTCATTCATCCATTCGATTGCCTGGTCGGCAAATCCTGATTGTATCCCAAATGTTTCAGATTCATGCATTAGAATAAGAGAATGCTTTACAATACATGAATGTTATCAGAATAATCGCCAATTTGAAGGCAGAAAAAATTCTGCCTTCATAGGCAAAATAGGGTTTATTCTTGGGCGCCTCATCTAGAATTTGCCCGGCGTTACCCTCAACACGCTTACTAATTTTACACAGTTGAAGTATATAGATACGATCTATGAAATCTATATAGTACAAGCGTGAAAGTACGCATTCCAGCCTATTTTAGATCTTTTTGATTGAACTAATGTCTCAAGCCTGAATACTCTGGATCATCCTGAATTTCCTCAAGTATCAGTTTTAGCAAAGCACGTGTTTTTTCATCTGGCTCTTCAGTTTCAAGTTTTTTCAAAATCTCAGGATTTTCTTTCAGTGACTTTAAGAATAGTTCCTTAATTTGCCCCAACGATATGACATTCCAACTCTGTGATAAGAATACGGGGAATCTGTAGGATTTTATCATGTTGTAAAATAGAATGTCGATCATTCATGCCAGCGTGAAGATACATACATAGTTTCCAATGTTCATGTTTATTCAATGGTAAAAATTGGTATTATCGGAACAGGAATGCTGGGTGAGGCAGTAGGTCTGCATCTGCTTAATTCTGGATATTCTGTATCAGTTTACAACAGAACAAAATCAAAGACAAAAAACCTTGAAGAAAAAGGAGCCGATGTAGCTGAGCTTCCAAGCGTTGTAGCTGAATCATCGGATTTGATTATAACATGCGTAAAAGATGCAGATGCCGTAAAACAAGTTCTGTTTGGTCAAGGCGGTGTGGTTTCAGGTAAACATGATGACATGACAGTTGCCGACATGTCAACAATAAATCCCAACGCTGCAAAAGAGATTTCAAAAAAACTTCATGACGAGGGAATAAAATCTATTGAGATTCCTGTGATGGGTGGACCAAATGTAGCAATAGAGGGGAAGTTGGTGCTAATGGCATCTGGTGATAAGGAATCTTTTGAAAGGTTCAGCCAAGTGTTCAACACAATTGCTAACAAGACATTTTTCCTTGGTGAAAGCGGAAGTGCACACAGCATAAAACTTGCAATGAACCTTCAAATTTCTCTTTTAGCACTGTCGCTTTCCGAGGGCATTATGCTAACAAAAAAGGCTGGATTTGACCCGGAGATATTTTTGGAGATCTTAAATTCCACATACTTTAGCACGGGAATGTCACAAAACAAGGCTTACAAAATGATAAAAGATGAATACCAACCAACTTTCACGCTCAAAAACATGAAAAAGGACTTGGACACCATTATTGCATCTGCCAAGGATTTTGATGCCAAGCTACCCATCGCCGAACGTGCAAATGAAATTTACAAGCAGGCGCTGGATGCAGGATTTGGGGAAATTGACTATACAGGCATTTTGGCATACATAAAAAAATTATCTGAGACTAAAAATTTGTAAAGGTATTAAAGGATAATAAAATTACATTTTCAAATGGGTGTTACTTGCAGGGGAATTTGTGACCAATTTAGAGTAAAAATTGCATCAAGACAGCCACGATATGCAACTGGCCACAAAAGATGTACTTTTTGCGCTGCATATTTTTCCACACCAGACACTAGATGTCCTTGTTGTAAAACAAAGCTTAGAACGCGTCCAAGAAGCAAACTTAGAATTTAGCTTTAAGAAGCGTATTTGCCAATAGTTGTGAAATTCTTAATGGTTCGGGAACTGAGCCCTGCAGTGTCAACTTGTCAAGCAGATGCGTTGCTTCTGAAACGGTGCAGCCCTCATTTCGTATAAACAAATCATATGATGTGCGAAGCGTAATTTTCTCACGTGTTTCTATCTTTGAATATTCCGCAAGTTTTGATTCGTAAGATTTAGGAAAGTGGTGTTTGATTGCATCTTCAATCCCCTTCGAGTCTTCATATGTAACTCCAATTACTGGCAGCCCAATTTTTTCCGAGATTTTTTTCACATCTACTATGTTGTAAAGTGATATTACGATCCCGGATATCAATAAAAAACTGATGTCTGGTCTGTCAAGTTTTTCATACATGGATAATATTGCTTCAGTTGCGTCATCCCCACCCACTGTTGAGTGACCCAGAACAAAACCGTCAATGATCAAGTCAGTAGACATTACAATGCCGGACAGTATGGATTTTTTGGAAGTTTGTGAAAAACTTTCAGCAATTGCCAGCCCGCGAAGACCGTGTTTCTCAAGATGAAGATGCCTCATTTTTCTTTCTCCTGTATGCCCTGTAAACCAAGCCGGTAATCACTATTACAATTATGGTAATAGATGACCATACTCCAAACACGGCAATATCAGGTTCTCCCATATTTCTAATTAATAGTAATAAAATAAATACATTAGAGATTAGAGAATCCCATGCCGGAATTTATCTGTGAAGAGTGTGGCAAGCGAGAGTTTCATGAAAATCAAGATACTTTGGATATGATGGTAAAAATACACAATGAGTTCTGCCGCAAAGTAGAGGGGCAATCACATAGCTTTATGCATCGTGAGGATGGCCATGATGAGCCTATGGATTCTGAAAGGGCAAACGACGAAAAGGACGTTCCTATACTCAAAGAATGAATATTTGAAAATTTACTGAATTTGTATTCAAAAACTATCTGAGTGAAAGGAAAACATCAGCTAAATTGTCTGCTGATTTCTGAAGGGGTGTTTTACCATATTCTAACACCAAAGCTCTAACTCTCTCTGGGTCAGATAACCTATACTTGATTTTCATACCTTGTTTTTTATTACACTTACAGTTATCAGTGCTTCCTACAATGATTCCGTCTGCCACTAGCTTATTCTTGTATAATGAAACAGTGCCAGGAGATTTTTTTGAATGTTTTACTAACTGGGCAAAAGTCTGACATTCTTTTTTTAGCAATAATTTTATAATGTTAGAGGGGGTAGTTTGGCTGAGCCTTTTAATTATAACTTGGTTAACCTGTTCAATATTATTTGTAAAATATCTAGGTGTGGCATTGTCATATTCAATAGAGATGGTGCCTAATTTCACAAGTACGGAAATGTGGTGCTGAAGTGTTCCATTTGCAATACTAATTTCCTTTTTAAGTTGATAAAAACGAAGCCCTGGAAACTTGGCTATGCAAGATACAATGTTTTCATAATTGGATACTACATTTTTAGGTTTGTTAATTATTGTTTCAGTCAATTCTCTAATTTCTAAAGGTAATGGATTTAAACGTACATTTTTTTTCTGGGGACTAGTATGACAATCAAATAAAATCAATTTCGATACCGACACCCTTATGTTTACAAAAAAAAGTCAGTTTTAATATAAATGGCTGACACTTTACCAAAGATCTCTAACTCAAAAACATCTGGTTATAACAAAACTGGGATTGCTATAGTGATCGGAATTATGGTTATAGCTGTATCTGTTGGTGGTTTAGCCCTTACTGGAATGCTACCAATATTTGAAACTCCAGTACAGCAAGAA
>Ga0207966_1001181_pt1 | contig 14421 bp, 7 predicted proteins | sample Knorr_S23_td_NAD_FD_185611 | JGI IMG/M metagenome (GOLD analysis project Ga0207966, IMG submission 185611) | Marine microbial communities from Southern Atlantic Ocean transect - Knorr_S23_td_NADW_ad_2500m_LV_B (SPAdes) (version 2) | ecosystem: Environmental > Aquatic > Marine > Oceanic | place... | reverse complement strand
GCCAGTTATAATTATGCGGATTTTCGGATGTGGGTTAATGATTCCACGGACACGCTTCGAGGTATTTATTGGTTCATGCATCCTAATAATGGCGACTCACGAAATATTGTAACTGATTCAGCTTACCAAGCACTGGTAAGCGGACAGAATTTTGCACTCATGGGTGCCCATATTTTCAATATGCATATGAATACTGGTATTGGTGATGCAGTAATTACTGCCATGGATTCTTTTGCTGTTTTGTTCCACCACGATGAATTGGAATTTGTTCCATTTTTCGTTAACGGTTATTCTTGGGGTGGGCAGTTTGGGTATCATTTCACAAAATGGATTCCGGAGAGAGTGGTTGGTTTTATCACGCAAAAAGGCGGGTATCATGATACCACAGCTGCTGGCGATGCCATTGAAGTCCCAGGGCTCATGTTTGTGGGAGAAAATGATCTTCCCTATCGCATCGAAAATTTGACTGGCATTTTTTTAGAACATCGCCTCTTGGGCGCGAAATGGATATTGGCCATGGAACAGGGCGTAGGCCATACGCAGGTTACGGATTATCCTTTCCTGGACTCATTTTTCAATACGGTGGCTGATCTACGATTACCGGTTTCCATGGATGTTTTTCAACCGATCTCCTTGAATATGTTACAGGACCCGATGGGCTGGCTTGGCAACCAGGATATCTGGGTCATTGGTGACTGGGATTGTTATGATGGCACCGTAGATTCATCTTCCTGGTTCCCATCGAGAACCGTAGGTGAATTCTGGCAAAATTTTGTATCGGAAGGTACGACGACCGATACCAGTTCATGTGGCTCAATCTTTGACAGTAGTTATGTTTTGTTTACGGTTGGGATCCATGGCGCTGGAGATGAATCCGATTATGTTGTCGTTACAAACAATGATGATCTGATCGATCAATGCCAGAACCAACTGGAGCTACCCGAGGAAGAACGCCTGCTTCATATTAATGGTTTATTGAATTATGGCGACGGCGGATTTAACCAGCCATGGAGCTGGCACATCATCCCCAATGAATGGGTGTTGGCGGATATGTCAATCGGGACTTGCAATGTTTCACCCGAAGTTGTGGAGAATGATTTGGATTACTGGATTAATTCGGTGGGACAGTTATGCAATTGGTCCAGTTTCATAAAGGAAGAAATAAGTGGTGAACCGGAAGGCCCCTGGACCTGGATAAATGACGGTTATGGGTCGGGTATTTATATGCCTGGTGATACGGTGCACGTCTGGTCCGATCTGGATCCGGTAACTATGACCTTCCAGGGATGGATTGGGGATACATCTTTACTGGCTGATACCGATGAATGGCACACTACTTTCATTATGCCGGATAATGACGTGTATTTCTATGCCCTGCAGGATTCTACCGGCTCAATTGATTTCGAATACGAAATCATTCAGGGTGCTGAAAATCCAAAAAATGTATATTACAAATTCCCGGAAAATTCTATCGGCACGATTTTCTTTTTTCATGGTGGCAGCGGGAATGCGGAAGGTTTTGCCAACAGAGTCGAAACAATACAATTTTCCCAAGATGCGTTGCAGAAAGGATATGGCATTATTATCACTGAATCGGAAAATGCAACGTTAAACACTGGCCTTAATCGATGGCTTCTTGAATCATGGACTATAGAAGAGAATGTTGATATTGCAAATATTCAGGTGTTGATAGACACTTTTGCCGTTCGCGGAAACATAAATACTCAAGATCCGATCTATTCTGCTGGTGTTTCCAATGGTGGGAATTTTTCCTCCATTGTTGCCCATGCTCTGAATTTTAACGCAGCCGCCATGTATTCCGCCCAGGGCAATCCACCGGCACTATATCTGGCCACTGAAACACCAACTGTTTTCTGTCCGGCAAAATATGATCCTGCTCTTGGCGGAGGAAACTGGGTAGCCCACATGAATTTTGATACCCTTCAGGCCCGGGGCATTCCCAGCGCATTCTATGAACTGGACCGCTCCCCGGCTTATCCCCAGCGCTTTGCCCGCATCCCGGAAATTGACCTCAGTTTATCCAATGATCTGTTTAACGAATTCCAGTCCATGGGATTTACAGACAATGAACATTTTTTCACGGTTCTGGACGATTCTATCCAGTCTCTTTATATGACCAATCCAGACGCCTTTTCAGTCCTGAACACATTGGACATTGCAACAGTTCGCCATGTTTTGGATCAAATCAAGGTTATGACGGCGGATCATTCCTTCTTCGCTGATTACAATGAGCGGGTTCTGGAATTTTTCACTGAACACAGTACAGGCCCTGATTTCTGGCAGCAGGAAGCGATCCCCCAGGGCTACAAATACCATGTGGGGTCGGCGCCAGAAGGTCATGTGATGGTCGCCGGTACAAATCCGAATGGCGGAACACCGGCCCTTTTTTATTCGGAAAACGATGGTTTATCCTGGACCCCGCTGTACGGAATCAATAACCCGGCACCTACGTTTCGGGATGTGATTATAAGCGGTGACGGCCGCATATATATACCTGATTTTGCCTACGGTGTTTTTTACAGTGACGATTATGGACAGAACTGGACTGGCATCGGTGAATTCACGCCGGACGGCTGTGCTGCATTTGGTTTGCATCCATCGGGGGTGCTCTTTGCCGGGTTGGCTTCCGGAATCGGTTACATACACCGCTCCGCAGATAACGGATCAACATGGAACGCCATTCCCCTGCCGAATTATGACTCCAATTATGCCGTGGAGCACATTCATTTCAACTCCCAAGGCCATGTGTTTTTAGGGACCATCAACGGTATATACCGTTCCACGGACGTGGGCATCAGCTGGGAACAGGTCAACTATGGCCTTAATGGTGTGCAGGTTTATTCTATGACTATCGATGACCAGGATCATATTTACGTTTTAACCACTCAGCCGGGATTATTCGACGGCTACTATCGCAGTATGGACAACGGCAGCACCTGGGAAGCATTGGATTGGGTTCCGGATATCAATTATGCTCTAGATATTGTTAGCGTGGATGGTCATATTTATGCCATTAACGACCAGACCATTTTTGTCACAATCGATGAAGGCCAGACTTGGTCGGAATTGACCGATGGACTCAGTGAAGAAGAAACATTCAACTTGGGTGCGGATCTGGAATTGACTTCATCCGGTTACCTTTACGCAGTTGGGAGATATGTGCATCGTTCTTCTGAACCGGTTTTTTCGCCTATATTGGATATAAAACCGATCAACTTACCCAATGAATTTTCCTTCAAACTTTTTTCCGCATATCCAAATCCATTCAACCCTACAACCACCATCCGGTTTGATCTTATAGAGCCACGGTCTACCATAGATCTACGTATTTACGACATTAACGGACGGTTGGTGGAGACTTTGGTAAACGGTGTACTTATAGCTGGAGAGCACGAGATCCAATGGAATGTAACTGCTTCATCAAGTGGTGTATATTTTGTAGAACTACGAATTGGAGAAGAGCGATTAGTTCAAAAATTATTATACATTAAATGATTAAAAACCGATGAACTTCAGTTATTTATAAATTTTTCTTAGTAAGTGTAAGATGTATCCATTTAATTTACTTTATGAAAAATCTATTCACATTTATCCCCATGGTTCTTATTCCAATATCGCTGTTATCCCAGAATGAGGTGTGTTTTGAACTAGAGGAAAATCCCAACCCCAATCATTCTGCATTTGGGATTTTTTCAAAATATGTAAATGTGCTGGATTGTATTCACATCTATGCCGAATCTAATATCTCTGATGAAAAGGTACTTCACGTGGCAGCCGTTGCTGCAGAGCTTTTGGATAATGACGAAGACGGCAATGTGGACGATCCGCTCATTGAAGCTTCTCTTATAGAATTAAATACGATTATGCCGGTTTTCCAGTCAGAAAATGGAAATTCGATCGATACTTTCTTTGATAATCTTGAAGATGATGGATGCCTTGGAGCCGTATTATTCAGAAACGAAATTGACCCAAGCCAACCAGGACATTGGGGAGATGACGCCACGGTAGAGGAAGTATTACACACCATCAATTCTTGCGGGCATGTAGAAGTCTATCCTTCCCTTTATGCTCTGGAACCAAACTCGTCAGATCTGACTGATGCCATGGATATGGCTCGAGGCGGTCAATTCATCAACATTCCAGATCCTTATCCAGATGAAGCCTGGTATCACTACGATGATTGGACCTGCGATTACGACTGCATGGCCATGGAATATTTATATTGGTGCATCGTCACAAATATGGGCATTCTTGCAGATGCACAAACATGTGCCGGCATTGCAGACGAATGGGAACCCTGTACACCGGAATTATTCGAATCAACTGATACGCTCATGTTTAATTTGGTAACCAACCCTGAGAATAAACTCCCACAATTAGCACCAGACGGGAATTATTGCCCGGCCAATGTGGGAATCACAAAAAATACCAATCCGGTGTCTTTTTCAATTTTATCCAACTACCCCAACCCATTCAATCCAACCACAACGATTCAGTTTTCTGTAAGTACAATGACCATCGCGTCCCTAGGTATTTTTGATATATCCGGCAAGCTTGTCGAAACATTAGTGCATGGTGATTTTGAAGCCGGTGAGCATGAGGTAATTTGGAATGCTTTAAATCATTCCAGCGGGATTTATTTTGTGGAATTAACCTCGGGGAAAAATCGATCGGTTCAAAAATTGGTTTTGCTAAAGTAAACTTTTTGTCTTATTGTCTAACCTAATGTTAGATGAACACCAGTTAAGGAAAACCCTTAGCCACCTTGACGGCCGGGGTTACAAAGCCTATAAACAGATACAAGGTCGATTCGAATTCCCTGATTTTGAATTATTGATAGACCATGTTCAGGGTGATCCTTTTGCCCAACCCTCCAAAATTCGCCTGCGAGTTCAACAGGAGATTTCGCAAATCCCAGAAGAATTATGGACAAACTCCGTCCGACAAATTGCACTGGAAGATTTTGTGGCTCGTGCTGTTCGCGATGCTATCAAAGAAACAGTGACACCTAAAAAAGGGACTGGTAAAAGTGGGCTCATTTTTATTGACGCGGGCAAGCAGGAAGTTTTAGAACGAACTGCTTTTGTCATTACAAAAGATTGGGTTGAAGCCCGAATACAGATTGGTCTCCCGGCCAGGGGTAGAACTATCCTGGGGCAGGAAGCCGTTGAAATACTATGTCAGGAGATTCCAATTATTGTTGAAAAATCTCTTAAATGGAAATATCTGGATAAAAATGCTTGTAACATTTTCGTTGATTGCGTGGAAAACCAAGAATCCATTCGCAAACAATTGGATCACGCAAACCTATCTGCCTTTGTGGCCAATGGTTCCATTTTGCCTAGGGCCTCAGGCATCAGCGACCGCCCATTGACTGGTAATAATTTAGTGGAATTCCAATCACCTAAATCTCTTGAAACATCTTTCCAATTAATAAATCCACTCCCTAATGGTGAAACTGTAATACATGGTCTGGGGTTTCCCAAGGGAGTCACTCTGATTGTAGGTGGCGGCTATCATGGAAAATCAACTTTACTAAAAACGTTAGAGAGGTGTGTTTACCCCCACATTCCCACTGATGGCCGGGAATATGTTATCACGAATCCAAATGCAGTTAAAATTCGTGCTGAAGATGGTCGCCGAATTGAGAAAGTGAATATTGACCCTTTTATTACCAACCTACCGCAGGATATTAAAACCGATTCATTTTGCAGCGATGATGCCAGTGGGAGTACAAGCCAAGCCGCCAACATCATGGAAGCCATTGAAGTTGGCTGTGATCTTCTCCTATTGGATGAGGATACATCAGCCACAAACTTTATGGTTCGAGATGCTCGAATGCAGAAACTAGTTCAAAAAGATCAGGAGCCAATTACACCATTTGTAGATCGAATTCGGGAATTGTATGAAATTCAAGGTGTTTCTACTATTCTGGTTATGGGTGGGTCCGGTGATTATTTTGATGTGGCGGATACGGTAATCAAGATGAAGGATTATGTAGCACATGATGTGAGTGATGAAACTCAAAAAATTGTAAAAAATTACCCGACCCAAAGACAGGTTGAAGTTCCAAAACCAATAGAACAGATATCTGGACGCATCCCATTATCTTCATGTTTTAATGCATCTCGAGGCCGTAAAAAAGTAAAGATTGATATTCAAGGAAATGATAAAATTATTTATGGGACTGAAACCATCGATCTTCGATTTGTAGATCAACTGGTGGAAATGAGTCAAACCCGAGCCATTGGCCATGCTATTTATATGGCTTCACAATTCATGATGAGAGACTCTCAATCTCTAAAAGAAATAGTTCAATCTTTGGAAGATTATTTTTCTCATAATGGTCTCGATTCTCTCGACCCTTTTTATGAAAAAGAAAAGCATCCTGGTAATTATTCACGCCCTCGTAAATATGAAATTGCAGCAGCTATTAATCGGATAAGAACACTTAAAATAATATTTAGCTCTAGATAGCTTTAATAATTCTCATTTTCCTATGTAAATTTTTCATCTTGAATACTTATGGATAACCCTGCATTAACAATCGGTTTAGCCATGGCTTTGGGAATGATGTCCCAAGTTATTGCCCGAAAATTTTATCTTCCTGGGATTGTTGTTCTACTCGCTGCCGGTGTCATTTTTGGCCCCGATGGATTAAGTTGGATTCAACCTTCTTCCCTGGGACCAGCCCTGCAAATCATTGTGGGATTCGCTGTGGCTGTGATTCTCTTTGAAGGTGGAATGAATCTTCGAATCAGCCGCATCAAACGAGAAGAATTAGCTATCCGCGGGCTCATTACGATTGGTGCACTTATTACCCTCGTTGGCGGTACACTAGCTGCGCTTCTTATCCTGGGATGGGATTTTCGTACATCCATACTCTTTGGAACTTTAATTATTGTAACAGGTCCCACTGTTATTACACCGTTGCTTAAAAGGGTGCGGCTTCATCATGGTGTCAGTACGGTCTTAGAAGCAGAAGGGATTTTGTTGGATGCCATTGGCGCAATCGTAGCTGTAGTTGCATTAGAGATTGCCCTCAGCCCTTCCGGACTTTCATTCATTAAAGGGATTTTTCATATTGTTTCCCGACTTACCGTTGGTACAATTATGGGAATAGCAGGTGGTGGTTTATTAACACTTTTATTTCGAATACGAAAACTAATCCCGGAAGGATTGGAAAATGTTTTTATTTTGAGTTGGGTTTTCGCATTATTTCAACTTGCCAATACAGCAAGCCCAGAGAGCGGCATCGCCGCAGTAACCATTGCCGGAATGACCATCGGAAATTCAAAAACATACATTCAAAGAGAATTATTAGAATTCAAAGAACAGCTAACGGTACTCATGATTGGGATGTTGTTTATTCTACTTGCAGCGGATGTGCGAATTACAGATATACAATTGCTTGGATTGAAAGGTGTATTGACCGTGCTATTCTTGATGCTTGTTATTCGGCCGCTATCCGTTTTCGCTGCCACTGCCAATTCTGACTTAGATACACGGCATAAATTACTATTATCATGGATTGCACCCCGGGGGATTGTTGCGGCTGCAGTGGCATCCTTGTTCGCATTCGAATTGAATCAACATGGGTATGATGGCGCCCAACTGCGAGCTTTGGTATTTTTACTAATCACAATGACCGTTTTATCCGCTGGTATCACAGGTGGATGGATTTCATCCCTACTGGGCTTAAGACGAAAAAGTGAATCGGGTTGGATTATTCTAGGGGCACACGAAGTAGCACGGCTTTTAGCACGGTTATTGAAGCAGGGCGGGAATGAAGTAATCTGTATTGACGAAGATCCCAAAGCCTGTCGATTGGCAGAAAATGAAGGGATTAAAGTGTTTTATGGGAATGCCCTTGGAGAAAGGACTTTACAACGGGCAGAACCGGACATCCGCAAAGGAATTATTGCTTTAAGCGGAAATGAGGAAGTGAATTTTATTTTTTCTCAACGCGCAAAATATCTCGGTAAAGAAATGATCGTTTTAACCGGCATTAAACAAAAAGATAAAGGGATCACATCTAAAATGATTGCAGAAACTGGGGGAAGAATCCCGTTTGGTCGACCCGTGGACATTGAAATATGGTCCAACTGGATACGAAAAGGGTATACAAAGTATTCATCTTATGAAATGGACCAAAATCTCAATTTTGATCTTTCTGATTCATCCATGGTGGGACTTATTCTCCCTATAGTATCTGGCCGACTTGGCTCTTTGATTCCAGTGGATGACCATCTTAAAATAAAAAAAGGTGATTTTGTAACTTTTCTAATTAATACCCAAAAAGAAGCTGAAGCAAATGCTTGGTTCAAATCACATGGGTTTAATCCTGGAAATATTTCTGGACCGGGACTGGCTCTTTATGCCCAACTGCATACCCAATAAATTGGATAGAAAATTGGAGTATTGAATCAGTGGATTGATGGATGGGGAAGATTCAAATCATTGAAAATATTTTCTCTTTTAAATTTTTTGGATGAACAATGTCCTCTGCATGACCAAATTCTTTTAGCCAATTCACCGTTTGAAATCCGGGAGATGTTTTTTCCCCTGTATATTGCTCTATTACCCGTTTTCCAGAAAAACCAATGTGTCCTGCGTTAAATTCAAATAATCGTTGTCCACGACTCCCGATTCCAATGGCTACACCGCCTAAGGTCGGGTCTGTGATTAAGGTTACAACCGCAAGCCCAGCCTGTTCCACCCTGCTCATAGCCAGTTGCGCTTTGGGAATACTTACCATAGATGAACATCCTTCATGCATCCTTGCTCCACCGCCACAGGCTTGTATAATCATAGGAACATTTTTATTAATAGCAATTTGAGCAGCACGCCAAACTTTTTCTCCTGTACTCATGCAAAAAGAACCACCTAGAAATCCAAAATCTGTAGTGCATAAAACTATCTTTTTCCCACAGATGGTTCCATCCCCAGTGATCATCGCAGTAAGTAAACCTGTTTTTATTCGGGTTTCCTTTAATTTTTCAATATAGCCGGGGAACCCAAGAATATCTTTATCAGCAATGAATTTTGTTTCTTCATGTTCGAAAAACGAACCTGAGTCCACCATCCAATCTATATAATCCCAAGCTGAAGGTCGCACATAACGATGACCACACACATCACAAATAAAATTTGTTTTTTCGAGCTCCCGAAAAGATTCTGGATCATAATGGTGGTTTCCATTAGCGTCATAACACTTTTCATGCCGCTTGATGTACCCGGTAGATTCCGGCACAGGGAGTCTGGTGACAGGACGATGAAAGGAATTCAACTCCGATGGATTGATCTCTTTCCAATGCCCGATCTTTTTCCAGCGATCAACCCGTTTTCCAAAGATGGTTTTTGGATCGAAATCAGAACCATTCATAACATATTTCCGCAATACAGTTTTTACGGATGCCAGCGTTTGCTGTTTATTTCGATGGGCAGGGCCATTTGGTTCCGGGATCAATTCATCTACAATGCCATGGGTGAAACCTTCTCGGGATGTGATCTGTGATATCTTCGCTGCTTCGTTGGCTCGGGAACGGGTATGGAATAAAATGGATGAGCACGCCTCCGGCGTAATCACGAGATAGGTGGAATGTTCCAAGGCCAAAGTCGTATCTGTACCTGTCAATGCAATGGCACCCCCGGAGCAGGCGCGGTTTATGATGACTGAGATTGTCGGTACTTTTACATCCGCCAAGGCATGAATCGCATCACCAATCCGCCAGGCAATTCCGTTGGCTTCTGAACGCTCCGTAGGGTCAGCTCCCGGTGTATCAATAAAAATTAGAAGAATCCGATTTTCTTCTTCTGCAAGGTAAATCGCTTTCACAGCCCTTTCATAAGAAATGGGAACCGGCATACCATGATTCCATTTTTGAATTTGATCCGGGTCCATCATGGCTTTTCTCATATTTTTATAATTAGACGATGGGCCACTTTGCTGCCCAACCAACATGACAGGAATACCAAATAATTCAGCACGATGGGTTTGTATTAGACAATTGCCAAATTTATCGGTTTCGAAACAGGAATTTACATTTTCAAAAATGGATAAATAATCAAGATACTTCGGTCGTTCGGGGTGAAAAGATAATTCATACTTTTCGTACTCTGAGAGGTCTTCTATGGATTCGGGTGAATAGTTGAAATTGGGGTCTTGTTCGAAAGATAATTGAAATGTGTTTCTCAAGACCTAAATCCGATTTTTCGAAACTTTTTTCACCCGCATCATTTGATCCATCAAAGTAAAATTCGGGTTGACTTATAAATTAATCCAAGTGGGGCCATCGCCGCCCTCAGGGGGAACCCAGTCAATGATTTGATATGGATCCATTATGTCACAAGTCTTACAATGTACACAGTTTGAAAAATTAATCTGCAGCCTTTGATTTTCGCCATCCGGCACCATTTCAAACACATTTGCCGGACAGAAATTTTTACATGGATTATCGTACTCTTCAGCACACTTTGTAATACATATGTCCGGTTCATTTACATGCAAATGCGGAACCTGGTCTTCTTCGTGAGCAGTCGCGGAGTGATATACGTCTGTCACTTTATCAAATAAGTAGGTCCCATCAAATTTCAAATCTTTGTAACGGTCTTTTTTCAGCCCTTTTTCCAGTTGTAAATGGCCGGCTTCACTGGTAAGGCGATTTTTAAATCCCCACCCACGGCCACCAGTCAAAAGTCCTATTCCTGCATTCGTTAATCCTCCAAACAGTCCGTGATCAAATCCCTGATGAAAATTTCGCACCTTCCATAATTCATCTCTGATCCAACTCGACTTCATACGATCTTCATAATCTCCCAGTTTTGACTCAGTAAAATTATTCTCGGCCAATGCTTTAGAAATTGTTTCAGCAGCCAGCATCCCGGATTTCATGGCTAAGTGGATACCTTTCAACCTTTGTCCATTCATAAATCCAGCGGAATCACCAATCAGCATAGCGCCGCTTATTGATAGCTTTGGGATAGAATACCAACCGCCCTCGGGCAACGATTTAGCTCCATAAGCAACCATTTTACCGCCTTCTATTAACGAACGTATCCAGGGATGAGTTTTCAAGTTTTGAAGTTCGTGGTGAGAATCCACGCCTGGATTTTTATAATCCAAACCCACCACGAGACCCAGATTCCAGATATCATTCTTCATCCCATAAAGAAATGCACCACCAAAAATATCATGACCCAAAGGGAAGCCCATGGTATGGGCCACATAGCCAGGTTGAACTATGCCGGCCGGCATCTGCCATAATTCTTTCACGCCAACAGCCCAAACCTGCGGATTACGTTCATCCATAAGATTGTGGCGCTGTAAAAGTATTTTGGTCAGGCTCCCTCGCGTTCCTTCACCCAGAACAACAACCTTGGCATGGATATCCGCGCCTGGCTCAAAATGTTGTTTTTGTACCCCCTTTTTATCAATGCCTCGATCACCCGTGCGAACGCCAATGACCTGATCCCCATCATAAAGCAGTTCCGTCCCCGCAAAGCCACAGAAAATGTCTACTCCATCCTTTTCACAGGCCTCGCCTAACCAGCGTGTAAGCTTTCCCAGGGATGCTACATAACATCCGTGGTGGTTCATAGATGGAGGGATAAACGGGAATGGGATTTTCCTGGTTTCTGTCAAATAATAAAGATGTTCTTCCGAAACTTCTGCTTCAAAGGGAAAATCTTGATCATTTTTATCTGGAAAAAGTTCTCTAAGCGCACGGGGATCAACAATGGCGCCAGATAAAGAATGGGCACCTACTTCGCCGGCTTTTTCCAAGACGCCCACACTAGCATTCTGACCCGATTCTCGCAAAAGCCGCTGAAGGTGAACCGCTCCAGCAAGGCTCGCAGGACCCGCACCTACAAATAGGACATCCAGTTCTAGGACTTCACGTTCAATCATAAATCTTTTTCTGTCTGTAATGCTTCTATCAGTTTAGGAATTATGTCCAGAAGGTCCCCAACTACGGCATAATCAGCTATTTCAAAAATTGGAGCATCAGGATCCTTATTGATGGCCAGAATATTTTTGGACCCTTTTATCCCAACCACATGCTGAATAGCACCGGAGATGCCCAACGAGAAATATAGTTTGGGGGCAACCGTCTGACCCGAACTGCCCACCTGGCGAAATGACTCCACCCAACCAGAGTCCACCACAGGCCGACTGGCAGAAACCTCGGCACCTAATACTTTCGCAAGATCAAAGGCCATGGATATATTTTCCTCCTTTTCGATTCCACGGCCGATGGAAACAATAAGTTCTGCACTTTCCAAATCCACGTCGCCTGCATCTTCCTGGAAAGGGTCTTCAGCTTCACTTCGAACGATAGATGAATCAAGATTTACTTCAATAGAACGGGCCAAACAAGAACCTGTGACCATGGCTTCTTCGCTAAAAGTTGCAGACTGAAAACTAAGGATCACTTGATCTGCGGAGGTTGTTACTAAGGCATTTAATTTTGCGTTCAATACTTGTTTCACAATCCCATCATCCATGGAAATAATATCTGGAATAAAGGGAATATCCAGTTTAGCACTGACACGGGGCATGAAATCACGGGTTTGATATGAGTGCCCAATCACGATGGTTTGGGGTGATTCAGATTTAATCACTTGGCTTACTACATCTGAGTATCCATCTGCGTTATAGGATGAGACAAGGTCATGATTTATCGTTATCACTTCTGTTAGATCCACACCTGATAGTTCTCCTGCCATAGCATCTGCATTCACTCCAATGGCTAAGGCAGAAATAGAGCCACCCATTTTTTGAGCACCAGCAATAGCTTCCTTACTCATGCGGTGGAGAGAACCGCGATTATCTTCCAATACAACTAATATATCCATGATCTACAATACCTTTAATTCTGATTTTAATATTTCAATAATCCGGGTAACAGCAGAATCAGCATTACCTTCGATCATTTCAGTCTGTTTGGATGTCTGTGGAACAAACACTTTATCAATTGATTGTGATATTGCATCAGTTTGGTGATCGGAAGGTGAAACAACTTTAATCTCTTTTTTCTTCGCCCCCATGATGCCCCTTAAAGATGGATAGCGAGGTGTATTCAATCCGGATTGAATACTGATGGAAGCTGGTAAGGGTAATTTCACCCATTGGAACCATCCTGATTCCAATTCCCGTTTCACACGGATTGCGCTATCCTGTACATCTGTTTCCATGGCCAAAGTACCCGTGGACATTCCTAACATTTCACCAATCAAAACACCGGTCTGCCCCATGCCAGTGTCATCAGATTGGAGCCCCGTGAGAACCAGATCAAAATTTTCATCCATTAGTATCGAGGAAATACTTTTTGCAATAGATAGTGGGTCGGTTTGAATTTGTCCATCTTCTTCTAAATGGATGCCCCGATCCGCTCCCTTTGCTAATCCTTCCCGGATGACTTTCTGAACTCGGGCTGGTCCCATACTTACAATCACAACTTCACCATCACCTGTTCTCTCTTTAATTAACAGTGCTTCTTCAATTGCAAAGTTGTCAGGTGGATTCATCACGAAGGACACCTGCTCTTCATCGATCCAATTGTGATTCCCTAAAATGGGTAAAGCAGTTTCAGACCCGGGGACTTGTTTAACTAATACAGCAATCTTCATTTATTTTGGTTAGAGGTAAATTAAAATAATTAGGTATATTTATGGGATGAATATAAAAGGTAGATAGGAGAGCCACCAACAATGATGAATAATTTTTGGACATGGGTAGTTTTAAATGGTTTATTCATTTTTGGGAGTATTCTTTTCCTTTATTCCATCTTCTTATTATGGGCTAAACGAAGTTATGAAAAAGGGAAAAAGAACAAATAGTTGGTTTTCGAAAAGTCTTTGAATCTTCCCGACTGATGTTTTATCTTCATAGGTACGATCTTCTCATTTGATCGAGCAATATTCTCTCTAACTAAACAAAAAAGGAGAAGCAAAATGATGAAAATGTTCAAAATTTTTCTTCCACTCACTCTCTTGACGGGATTATTATTTTCCCAAAGTATTGAAGCAAACTGGCAACTTGGAGCCGCCATAGTAGAATACACCTATGTGGTTCGTGATTCTGCAAGCGCTGATGATGCAACTGCCGTTTACAATGTTTCGGGTTCCTGGCCTAGTTCTGCTGCCGCTGCTGCAGGTATGGGATATACACGTGCCTTAGTAGAATACGACGTCGGTGATACAATCACAACCGTCTTAGTCCCACTCATTAATGAAACATTTTTGGCAATGTTTGGCGTAGCAATGAATGTTAATCTGAATGATGATAATACTTTCACAATCAATGATGGCAGTACCTATCCAACCACAGAAACACTAAATTGTTCAACTTATGCCACTGTTCCTGCTGTTGCAGAAGCTGGGACTTGGATAGGCACA